>Ga0210387_10000036_pt1 | contig 110962 bp, 100 predicted proteins | sample IncBWC7OmetaG_FD_160108 | JGI IMG/M metagenome (GOLD analysis project Ga0210387, IMG submission 160108) | Forest soil microbial communities from Barre Woods Harvard Forest LTER site, Petersham, Massachusetts, United States - Inc-BW-C-7-O ...
TCGGACTAGCCAGCTGCGTTTCTTGCTCGTTCTAAGCGCGGAGGGCGAAACAAACGGAACTGAGATAAGCATGTAGGCTCCGTGGCGTAGCGCTTTTCGGACGGGGGTTCGACTCCCCCCGCCTCCACTTCTCCTTCGCTCGCTTTCGCGAGCTACGGCGAATTTGTCCGCATGCACAACAATCTATTTCACGAGAAAAGCTTAAGCATTGAGAGGCTAGCGAAGGAGAAGTGCCGCCGAAGCCCCCACCCGAGCATCGCAAGCTTATACTTTATTTATATGTAATTAGAGTCATACGATGCTCCGACCGAGAAGGCGAAGGCGGGCTGTTGTGTTCTACACCTACATCCTCCGCAGCCGCTCGCGCCCCCAGGAGATCTATTCGGGCTCAACGCAGGACCTGCGCACTCGATTGACGGAGAACAATAGCGGAAAATCTACATACACCAGCAAATTCGCGCCGTGGGAATTGGTTTTCTACGCTGCGTTCCCGGAAAGATCACAGGCCGAAACATTTGAGAAGTATCTGAAGAGCGGATCTGGCCGCGCTTTCGCCTATAAGCATCGGATTGCCTCTCCGCGCAAAGTAAATTCTACAAAACAACCGACACGATAACGGACCGGTCATGGCGGATTTAGCGCCGAGCCGTGGCCGCGCATGCAAGTTACCGCGGCAATTGTGGCGCAACTTCCTTGAGGGTTGTGCCGCTGCGATTGAGGGCGAGCATTTGGGTGGCGAGATTCGTGATGCGAGTGGCGGCGTCTTCGATGCGGAGGCCGCGGGCGTGGATGTTGGAGATTAGGTTGCGGTCGGCGTCGGTTTGGCCGGAGCGGGGAGCATAGGCCATGTAGGCGGAGAGGCTTTCGGCGGTGGCGAGGCCGGGGCGTTCTCCGATCAGCAGGACGATTGCGCGGGGCGAGAGGAGTTCGCCGATGGCGTTGATGATGCCAACGCGACAGAATCGGACAACGAACGCTTGACCGACGGACCAGCCACGCTCACGAAATTTCTGCTGCAGTAGTGGGAACAGCTGCGGCACTTGCGCGGAGACCGCGGCGCTGGAGAGGCCGTCCCCGATCACGATCTGGATATCGGGGGCTTTTGGGCAGCGCTGAACGATAAGGCTCTTTGCGCCTTCGCTGAGAGTACGACCCAAGTCCGGGCGCAGCAGAAATTGCGATTTCGATTCGGCGTTGCTGCCAACCTGGAAGAGGCTCCAGCGCTCGACCAACTCGGGCGGTAAATCTTTTTGCAAATCAAACTCTGTCCAGACCGCGTCCACGGCGCTGGCGTGGGCGCTGCGCAGTTCGAGCGCCATTTGCGTGGAATAGGCAAGGCCACGCTCGACGAAGATGCGCGCGGGCGTGCGGTCCCTTATTTTCCGGACGATCTCGGGCCACGCGGGAGGCGAGGCAAGTTTGTGGTCGTCGTCCATAATTTCCGTCAGGCCGGCGAGGCGGGCGCGGACAACACACCTTCCAGTCCATGCAAGAGCTTTTGCCGTTTGGCGGAGTCTAGCGCGACCGGCTCGGCATCTCGATAAATTTCGTTTTGCTGGAGCCAGGCGAGGAATTCGGGGGCGGGGCGCAGGCCGAAGATTTTGCGGACCGCCAAGGCGTCATGAAAGCTAGTGGACTGATAGTTGAGCATGACGTCATCGGCGCCGGGGACGCCCATGAAATAGTTGCAGCCGGCGGCGGCAAGCAGAAGCATGAGGTTGTCGGCGGAGTTCTGGTCGGCGACGGCGTGATTGGTGTAGCAGACGTCGCAACCCATCGGGAGCCCCAGCAATTTGCCCATGAAGTGATCTTCGAGACCGGCGCGAATGATCTGGCGCTCGTCGTAGAGATATTCCGGGCCGATGAAGCCGACGACGGTGTTGACAAGGAACGGATCGAACGCGCGAGCGACGCCATAGGCGCGGGCTTCCAGGGTTAGCTGGTCGACGCCGTGATGAGCTTCCGCGGAGAGGGCGCTTCCCTGCCCGGTTTCGAAGTACATCACGTTGTCGCCGGACCAGGCCAAATCTCGCGAACGGTGATGAGCCAGAACGCGTTCGCGGCCTTCTCGTAGCATGGCGAGATTGATGCCGAAACTCGTGTTCGCCGCTTCGGTGCCGGCGACGGATTGAAACAACAAATCGACCGGGGCGCCGCGATCCAGGCATGCCAACTGGGTGGTGATGTGCGCCAGGCAACAGGCTTGCGTGGGAATGGCGAAGGAAGTAATCAGGCGATCCAGGGCTTTCAGGATTGCGGCGACCTGATCGACGGAATCGGTGGCTGGGTTCACTCCGATGACGGCGTCTCCGCAGCCGTAGAGGAGGCCGTCGAAGGCCGAGAGCAAAATGCCGCCGAGATCGTCGGAAGGATGATTGGGCTGCAGGCGAATGCCGAGAACCCCGCGCTCGCCGATAGTGTTTCGACAACGCGTGATGTTGCGGATCTTTGCCGCGGCAAGGACGAGGTCCTTGTTGCTCATGAGTTTCGCGACGGCCGCGGCCATTTCCGGAGTGATTCCCCATTTGAGAGACTTCAAATCCGCTTCGGTAGTTTGATTGTCAAGGAGGAATTCGCGGAACTGGCCGACGGTCATGCTGCGGAGGGGTGCGAACGCGGAAGGATCGTGGGATTCGAGAATGAGGCGGGAAACTTCGTCGGTCTCGGGCGGGATGAGTGGATTGTTGAGCAGGTCGATCAGCGGAAGGTCGGCGAGGGTGCATTTCGCGGCGACGCGCTCGCGCTCCGAGGCGGCGGCGATTCCCGCGAGTTGATCGCCGGATTTTTCTTCGTTGGCCTTTGCGAGGAGTTCCCGCAAGTCGGAGAAGCGATAGCGTTCGCTCATAGCCGGTGCCGCTAGTATGTCTTTTCGTTCGCCTGGGGGAAAGCAAAAGAAGTTTGGGGTGGAATTATGGTCGCTGCCACCTAGTGCGAGTTGAGCGGCGGCCTGACCAGCGAGACTTCGTTGTCATCGGGCGTGGCCAGCCAGATGGTGCGGTCGGGATAGTAGCGAAGGAGATGGTCGTTGAGTTCGCCGGGAAGATCGCGTGCCCAGATGACCTTCGAACCGTCAATATCGGCGGTGTTGAATACCCACTCTTCATGCACGCTGTGCTCGGGGCCATAGCGCACGAGGACGACGTGCTTCCCGGGCTTGGATTCGAGGTCGTGCAACAAGTCGGCGCGATCGGAAAGCCCCCAGCCGCCCCAGCCTTGCGGATCGCCAAGTCGTTGCGCAACCAATAAGGAAACATCGAACGCAAGCGCGAGAAGGAGCGCGCGGGAAAGGGCGGCGCCGACGGGGCGCCCGAAAATGCGCACGGTGCGGAGGTGACGAATCGATTGCGCGAGGACGGCGAAAATGATGGCGGCGGACGGCGCGATGTAGTGAGGTCCCGGCCAGACGACCAAGGCATAGCCGAACAAGACGGCCAGGAGAGTGAGAAGGAGCAGGCGGAAGCGGGCGTCGCGGTAGAGAAAGAAAATGCCGGGAACGAGCAACCAGCACGCCGGCCAAAGAAACGCCGGCGAGCAGTGTTCCCACTTGTCCCGAAAAACGGATTTGAACGAGGTCCAGGAACGATCGTAGGCGAGGCGTTCGTACTGGTTATAAAAGTTTTCCAGCTCGGCGTTGTCGTAATGAATTGGGGGCTTGGGCGCCTGCCACAGGAACATCGCAGCGCGATCGTGGAGGCCCGCGTCATACGCGTAGGGCGGAAGAAACGCGTCGCCGGTGACTCGCCAGTTGTAGCGGGCCATCAGGCAACCGGTGAGGAGCAGAATTACGCCGGCGGGCAAGAGCACCAGTCGCAGAGCGGCGCGGCGCGGCGCAACCTGCTTGAATTCACCGCGAAGCCAGAGGAACACCGCGATCGCAACGGGAACGCAGAAAAAAACACTTTCGTACGGGCGGCTGTTGAAGAGGATGGCCACGCCGAGGCCGAGAAAAATTCCGAGGGCGAACGACGGGCGGCGTTTCATGCGGCCGAACGCGCCGAGGACAAGCGCTCCCCCCACGGCCGCCACCGCGCCGCCCCAATAACTGTTCATCCAGTAGGAAGCGACGCAGAGCCGCAAGGCGGCAAGGACGCCGGCGAGCAACGCCCATCTTGCGGGTATCCACGCTTGCAACGCCCATACAAAAGCCGCGGCCATTGCAGCGGCACCGAGCAGCACGCCAATCCACGGGTCGCCGAGCAACTGGCCGAATGCCAGCACAAGCCCCTGCGCGGGAGGATATTTTGAGGCGTAGGCGGGAAACCAGAGTACGTGAAAAGTTTCGAAACTTCTCCAGAGAGGGTGCGGCGGATTCGCAAGGCGGCCATGGGCGAATGTGTCGCCCATCAGGAGGTAGCTGAACTCATCGTGAATGCCGGGGTTGGGAACGGGAAGCAGCGAGAGGAGGGCGAGGCGCAATGCAATTACGAGAAGAAACAATCCAACAACGGCCAGAAATTTATGAGCCGCAAATCTGGCGAAGAATTTCTCGATTAGTCCGAAAAAACGCTCCGAACTGCGCGGAATGAAAATTGCGGGCAGCGCGAACGCGGAGGCGAGCAGAATCGTGACGTACGGCTCTGTGAGCCAGGTGGGAAAAGAGGAATCCATCAAGCGTTCGGGAAATCACCCGGATAAGAATCGTCGATGGGCGATTTGGGATCCATTGTAGTGGATTGCAACAGAAAATCAGCGGACTAATTGCGCCTGATCGATTTACGAAGCCTCGGCAATTTTCCGTCATTCGGGCAAGCGTTCCGCCAAACCCGCTTCCAACTGCTTCAACGGCCTGATGATGTCCGCTTCGCTGTGCTTTCCCTTCGACATGACGCCCCTCCTCGTCCCGCAGAATCAGATACACTTTCCTGCGGACTGAGGGGAACAGGTCAACCGGAACTGGCCGCTCCCAACGGAAATGCGATGGCGACTGAGATAATTGTGGCGAGAAATTGGCGGAGGAGTCCGGTCCTAGAGATTCGATGTTGGCCGGAAAAATCCGCGCGGGATGACGGCTGCCAAAATAGCCAGCCCAAGAAAACCACAAGAGCCCACCCTCAAAAACCGAGAATGGAGCTCCCAAATTCATTCTTCCGTGTCTACGTCCGGGCCACCCATCCACCCTTATTCCAGACTGGAACAGTTTGCAGTGTTCCCGAACAGTTCAGGATGCGTAGAACGCCGCTGAAATATTTCATTTTCGTTCGCAGCCTCTTGCGCAGGTGAACGGCAGCGTAAACGACAAACAAAGCCGGGGCCCGTGTTGGGTTAACCTTGCTCATTTTCTATGGGATACCGGGTGTTGGAAGAGTGGGAACCTCAACCTGGAACACGTGATCGGGCTTCGAACGATAGGCATGAAAGGCGAATTCCCCAGGTTTCTTTCTTCCACCCTTCCTAATGGTTACCCTCATGCATGTCGACAACCATAGAGAAGAGGACGCAAGCCCATGAGCACGCCTAATATTCGGCCCACGCAGATGGCCAACCAGCGCCGCAGCCAGAGGATCCTTTTGTCGGTCCCGTTGCGGGTTTCCGGAAAACGGGCGAACGGCGCGCCCTTCGTGGAGCACACGAAGACACTGATCGTGAACGCGCATGGAGCGCTGATGCAATTGCAGGAGCCGGTGCGCGATGGGCAAAGCTTGAGCATAAGAAACGTGATCACCGGCGAAGAGGCGCTCTGCACGGTGGTGGATTTGAGCCCGGGAGCGGACGGGCTTGCGGAGATCGCACTGGAGTTTGCCCAGCCCAATCCGCGGTTTTGGCGGGTGTCCTTTCCGCCGACGGACTGGAGTACACGCAGCCCGGAAGCGAAGCGTTTCGCCGCAAGCCCAATCTCCGTGCCTGCTGCTCAGCCAAAGGATCCCGCGGTCAAGAAGTAGCGGTGTAAGCATCTGATTTCCTGGCCCTCCTCGTTGCTTCACCCGCGCTTACAATTCCAAAAATCTTTTGACTGGGCGAAGCGCGCCGATTTTTGGTATTTTCAGGCGAGGGGACTCATGAGGAAAAAACCAATGTGGACGGTAATGGCGGGAATCCTTGCCGCGGCGGCGTTGATCGCGGTGATCAGCGCAAATCTGCGCGGTGGAGACAAATCGCCGGCCGTGGGAACGCCCGCGCCGGATTTTACGTTGAATTCGCAGGAGAGAAAGCCCGTCAGCCTACACGAATTCAAAGGCAAGTGGGTGGTGCTCTATTTTTATCCGAAGGATATGACCAGCGGCTGCACGATCGAAGCCCACAATTTCCAGCGGGACCTGGCGAAGTATGACGCGAAAAAGGCCGTGATCCTCGGCGTAAGCATGCAGGACGAAAAGTCTCACCAGGAGTTTTGCGCGAAGGAAAGCTTGACGTTCAAGCTGCTGGCGGACACGAACAAGGAAGTATCGGAGAAGTACGATTCGGTGATGAATCTGGGAGTTGCGAAGCTTTCCTCGCGACACACGTACCTGATCGATCCGAACGGAGTGGTTAGGAAGGTGTGGACAAGCGTGGACGTGAAAACGCATAGCGACGACGTGCTGGCGTCGTTGGACGAATTGCAGAAGCCGGCAAGCTAGGCGAGGGTAAGCCAGTCGGTAGTATCGGGCTCCGGGATAGGATAAAATTTCGGAGCCTTTTCCATTGGAGGGTGCAGATATGAATCGCAAGATTTTTTTGCCCATGGTGGCGCTGGGAATTCTGGCATTCGGGTTGGCGCTGCGTGCGGGGGCGCCGAAAACGGAGACAGTGAGCTACAAGAGCGGCGATGAAACGGTGAGCGGCTATCTGGCGCTGCCGGACGGCGCAGGCAAGCACCCGGCGATCATCGTGATTCACGAATGGTGGGGGCTGAACGACTGGGTGAAGGATCAGGCGCAGAAATATGCCGCGCAGGGGTATGTGGCGCTGGCGGTGGACCTATATCGCGGAAAGGTGGCGACGAATGCCGATGAAGCGCACATCCTGATGCGCGGATTGCCGGATGACCGCGGGCTGCGCGATCTGGAGGCGGCGTTTGCGTATCTTTCTTCGCGGCCGGACGTGAATACCGTGAAGATTGGATCGATCGGATGGTGCATGGGGGGCGGTTGGTCCCTTAAGTTGGCCGAGGACCAGCCAAAGCTGGCCGCTTGCGTGGTGAATTATGGATCGCTGCCTTCAGACCCTGCATTGATCGCCAAAATCAAGGCGCCGATGCAAGGAAATTTCGGGGCGGACGACCAGGGCATCCCGCCGAAGGACGTGAAGGCGTTCGAAGCGGCGATGAAGGCCGCGGGGAAGCCGACGGACATCAAGATTTATGAGGGTGCGGGCCATGCGTATCAGAATCCGAACAACACACAGGGGTACCGTCCCGAGGCGACGGCGGACTCGAACCAGCGCATCACGGCATTCTTTCAAAAGTATCTGCACTAGGAGATTTCGAGACTCGCGCGGCGGCTCAGACGTTGGCGAGAACCTTCAAACCGGGGACACCGATCAGCTTCTGGTCGCTGGTGATTAGAATAAGATCAAAGGCGATCGCCGTGGCCACAAGAAACCCGTCGGCCGGGTCCTTGTGATTCGGCAAAATGAAGCGCATTTCAGTCGCGACCTGCCAATTTAGAGGGATTTCCTGGAGCCTCAGGTCTGACACACTACGTTGAACCCATACTTCGAAGTCTTCCTTGAGAGCAAATCTCTTCTTCTGAACCATGACGGAAAGCTCCCACAAACTGATGGGAGACAGAAACAAATCAGGCTTCGGATTAGTGAGCAGATTGTGAACTTCAGAAGTTAGCTTGTGCGGCTCGAGCGCGGCCCATAACCAGATGTGGGTATCCAGCAGGAATCGCTTCATGAGTCTTTATCCGGATTGCTCCAGGCATCCCAATCCGAAATATCGGAAATCGGGCCCACGATATCGCCGTGAATCTCGGCTGTGCCAGCCAGCGTGCCGAGTTTGCGAATGCGACTGGTGGCGGCGGGCGCGATGATCTGAGCTATAGGTTGGCCGAAGCGCGTGACGAGGACGGGCTGGCCGGTCTTCTTGACCTTTTCGAGGACGGCAAGGCAGGTGGCTTTGAATTTCGAGATGGCGATTTCTTCCATGAGACTGCTCCTAATTGGGGAGGAGAATAGCATGAAGATCGACCGTAGTCAAACCATAGTCGGACTATAGTCCGACTATGGTCTATGTATCATATATATTGTTATTTTTCATATATTTACATTGACTTCGATTTCGAGAACTCTATGGTTCGTCGTCGCCGTCATCGACTCCACTGATGTCATGGTCGAGGGGTTTGCCTGCGTCGATCTCCGCGATTCCCGCCTTCCGGAGTTCACTGCTGAGTTGGGGGACGGAGTCGCGCTTGAGGTCGTTCCAATGCTTGAGGAGCGAACCCAATTGTTCGGCGAGTTCAGCATAGACTTTGCTTGCCTGGGTGGTTGGAGCCAAGTCCGCGGAATCGGCGATGGCCAGCAACTGGCCAAAGTGCTGGTTGAGGGTGGAGAAATTTTCCGGCTGCTTGCCGCTTGGCGGCGTGCCAAAAAAATTACTGGCGGTTGCGCCCGCCAAGGCAGCGCACTGCTTGTCGAGATCCTCAAGCGAATCGGCCAACTTCCCTTTTGCTTTCGATAAGGACGCTTTCAGTTGCGCGCGGACGGACTGCACCTGGCTCAGGGCGTCGAAACTCTGGTTCATGCCGGTGACGGCGCCGGCCTGGAGGGAGGCCTGCGCTTGCAGGTCCGCAAGAGGCGTTTTGATTCTGGGATCCATTTTCACAGTGAGCGGTTGCGTTAACTGGATACCGTCCACTTTCAGACGGATCGCATACGTTCCCGGCAGCACCCGAGCTCCAAGGGGAAGCAGCGGAGTATCGTGGGCAATGGCGGAGATGGGAAATTCCTTGTTTAGCGATCTCGGGGGCTCTGCATGCAAGTCCCAGACGAAACGGTGCATGCCCTGGGCGGCCGAAAGAACTCGTGAAGGCCGTACCCAGTACATGGGAATCGGATGCTCCGCGGCAATTTTGTCCATTGGCAGAGGCAAGTCCTTGCTCGAATAGCGGCGCACGGTTGCGCCGGTGGCGTCCAGGATTTCAAGCGTGACGGGACCGCTCGCGGCGGAGGCCAGGTAATAATCGATGATTGCCCCGTCCGGGGGATTTTTTCCGGCGGGAGTTTCCGGGGGCAGAGGCGTATCGGGATTTCGATTCCAGCGCCAGCGCAACGCATCCTGCGGCTGGAACAAGAACGCCGGGGCTTTTGCGATCTGGTCGTTCAACTGGCGGAGAGGGGTGATGTCGTCGAGGATCCAGAACGAGCGGCCGTGCGTGGCGACGATCAGATCGTCGCCATGAATCGCCAGATCGCGCATGGAAGTGTGGGGCAGATTGAGCTGAAGAGGCTGCCAGGAGTCGGCGTCATTGAAGGAAATGTAGACCGAGGTTTCGGATCCGGCGAAGAGCAATCCTTTGCGCGCGGGGTCTTCGCGAACGGCGTTGATCGGAGCATTTTCGGGAAGCCCGGCGACAACTTCCTGCCAACTGGCGCCGAAATCGCGGGTGCGGTAAATGTGGGGTTTCAGATCGTCGAGACGGAAGCGATTGACGGCGGCGTAAGCGGTTCCGGCGTCGAAGTGCGAGGCCTCCAGAATGGCAACCTTGCTCCAGGAAGTAAGCTGAGGAGGAGTGACATTTTTCCAGCTTTTGCCGCCATCGCGGGTGATTTGAATCTGGCCATCGTCCGTGCCGGCCCAGATCGTGCCCGCTTCCTTGAAGGAAGGAGCGAGGGCATAAATCGTGCCGCGATGCTTGCCTTTTTCCGGATCGCCCGCGGAAAAGGCACCGAGATTTGCGGGAATTTCCGGCGATTCGCGGGTCAGGTCCGGACTGATAACCTGCCAGGAGCGGCCCCCATCCGTGGTCTTGAACAAGACATTGGCGGCGAAATACAGAGTGCCGGGATCGAGAGGCGAAAAAACAATCGGCAGCGAACGATTGTAACGAAACTGGCCGGTGCGGATAGGCTCGGGCGCGACATGCGCGTATTCGTTGAGTTCCTGGTTGGTGCGCGTGATGCGGCCGCCATAGAGAATGTTCGAATCGCGCGGGTCAACGGCGATGTAACCGTACTCTTCGACGCCGGGCAAGCTCCACTCGCGAAAAGTTAATTCCCCGATATCGCTGCGGCTCATGACCGCAGCGCTGCCGCTTTCCTGTTGCGCGCCGTAAACCCAGTACGGGAAGCGGTTGTCCGTAGTGACATGATAAAACTGGGCGGTCGGCTGGTTGTACCAACTGCTCCAGGTCTGGCCGCCGTTGACGCTGATGACCGCGCCCTGATCGCTGGAAAGCGCGATCATCTGGCCGTTATTCGGGTTGATCCAGATGCGCTGGTAGTCGTCGCCGCCCGGCGCGCCCTTGAATCCCGTGAAGGTCTTGCCGGCGTCGGTGGATTTCCAGGTGGAGGTGTTGGCGACGTAGAGCGTGTCCGCGTTGTCAGGGGAGACGGCGATGCCCATCGCGCCGGGGCCGCGGCCGCCGATGCGATGATCTTCGTTGACGTGCTGCCAGCTATCGCCGCCATCGTCGGACCTGTAGATGCCGGGTGCCTTTTTCGCTTCGGCGGTCAGATACATTCGCTTCGGATTGCCTGGAGCGAAGGCAATGCCGATGCGGCCGAGAAGATCGTCCGGGCCGGGAAGTCCTTTGGTGATTTGCTTCCACGTGCTGCCGTCGTCGGCGGATTTGTAGAGGCCGCCGCCGGGAATCACGAACGACTCGCCGCTGCGGATTTCCCAGGGAGCGACGCGCGCCGCCCAGAGAGCCGCGAATAAAACTTGCGGGTTCGCGGGATCCATTACCAGGTCGGCCGCGCCGGTGTTCTCGTCCTTGTAGAGAACCTTCTCGAAGGTTTTGCCGCCGTCGAGAGAACGGAAGACGCCGCGCTCCGAATTGGGGCCGTAGGGGTGGCCTTGCACGGAGACCAATACGTGGTCGGGATTGCGCGGGTCTACGACGATGGCAGTGATCTGCTGGGCGTCGCGCAGGCCGAGATGGGTCCACGTCTTGCCGGCATCGGTGGACTTGTAGAAACCATCGCCGATGGCCAAGTCCGGCCGCTGCAAGCCCTCTCCGCTGCCGACATAGAGGATATTGGGATCGGAGGGAGCAACCGCTAGCGCGCCGACGGAGCCGGAGGTCTGCTCGTCGAAAATCGGGAGCCACGTGTTGCCGAAATCGGTGGTCTTCCAGACCCCGCCGTTCACCGCGGCCATGTAAAAAACATTGGGCTGCTGAGGAACGCCGCTGATGGCCACGGTGCGCCCGCCGCGAAAAGGACCGGTGCAGCGCCAACGCATTTCGGAATAAAGGTTCGGGTCGTATTGTTGCGCGCGAACGGAAACAGGGGGGAAGGCAACGATCAGCAGGCAAAGAACAGCGATGATTTTCAGGGGCGGTCGCATTCATTTCCTCCAGGAACGTATGGAGGATAGCGCGAGCCTCGCCCGGTGGCAAAGCGCAATCCAGGATTGTGCGCGGGAGCCGCGGAGGGAAGAAAGGTTCAGCGGGCGGCGACTCGGTGGCAGCGATAGAACTTCCCAGCTAGTCGTCGGGTAGGGGTTTGACGACGGACTTGATGTCCACCACGGGGGTCCCGTCGATGGCCTCAATCGGGCCGATGGAGAGGATATTTTGTTCGATGGCCAGCACCGTGGCGCGGTGGAGGCCGAGCGGATTCGGGCGATGAGACGCGCGAGTGGAGAACACCCCGCGCTTCGGGCGAGTGAGATCGCCGCGTGGATGGACCTTGAGAATTTCCCGGTTCGCGAGATGGAGCCAGGTGATGACCACGATGTCGTCCCCGACTTTTATCCCTTCGAGCGCATCCAGAACCCGGGCATCCAGTTCGAGGCGGGCATTGGGCGCGCCGTCGGTATAGAAGCGCGGAGCGTCTTTCGTGTTTTTGAGTTCGGATCGAATCCAGCCGATAGGCTCAAGCAAAAAGGTATTCACAAAGCGGCACCTCAGGTTCACTTTAATTTTAGCGCTGTCCTGGCGGGCGCGGCGAGCCCCGCCCCTACAAATTCTTTCGTTTTGTGAGGACTTGAAGCCTTGCCGGCTAACGGGAAATGAGGAAAATCTGCCGGATTCAGATGGGAGGGTTCGGTGCGCCGGGCCGGTTATTTCTTGTGGTGAACGCGGGTGTAAAAGTGGCCGATGGCGCCGTAGAACAGAAATTCGAATTCGAGGTTGGGCACCGTGGGCAGCCATTCTTCGAAGGCGCGCTGCTCGCCATAGCCGCGGATGTGCGGCCAGTCGTCGAAGACCAGGATTGCGCCGTCGGCCAGGCGAGGGCCTAGATAACGCAGGCAATCGAGAGCGGGCAGGTAGATGTCGCAATCGATGCGGACGTACGCAAATTTTTCGGCGACCAGCGCTTCGGCGCTGTGCAAACTTTTTTCAAAAAATCCTTTGACGAGCTTGAGGCGCGGCCGCAACGCCGCCTGAGTGCTCTTTGAAACCTGCTCGAGCGAGCAAGCGTACTGCCCTTTTTTCCAGTAAGCCTGGTCGTGCTCAGGATGAGGATCCGAGAGGCCTTCGAAGCTGTCGAAGCCATAGATGCGCCGGTGCAGCCCGAGATCTTCCGTTGTGCGGTAGAGGAAATTGAGCCACCAGCCCTGGTAAATGCCGAATTCGGCGATGTCGCCCTGTATATTCTTGTCGCGAATCTCGGCGAGGAGCTTCGCGGCGTATTCGCATTCGAGCTGAGCGAGCGCGTTGTAGGCGCGCAGGCCCCACTCGGAGTCGTCCGGCCAACTGGCGGCGATGCGAACCCCGGGCGCGGGTACGAGCTTCTGAAATACGGCGCGGCACCAATCATCATAAGAAAGCGAACTTTCCCAGGTTCGTGCCGGACGTGAGGGCGCAGCGGCAGGAGAGGGTGAAGGCGAGGCAGAATCGGAAATAGGATCCGCGGCTGCGGAGGGTCCGAAATCGGCCGCGCCCGCGACGCATTGCACGAGTATATCCTCGATCACCGGGCGAACTTGCGACGATGCTCCGGCGAGCGACTGCCGCAAAAGCTGCGCCGCCTCGGCATGGCTGCCTCGCGCAAATAGCAGCGCGCCAAGATTCTCGGCAGCTTGAGTGGAGCATGGATCCAGCTGTAGAGCGGCCCGGAAGCCGCGTTCCGCGTCCTGGAGTTGGCCCAGGGAGACCTGCACGGCAGCCCAGTCATTCCAAAGCTTTGCGGACGGCGCCTGGGAGATTCCATCGGAGAGCAGTTGCGCGGCGGCCACAAATTGCCCCTGGTGAAAGAGAGCTTCCGCCTGCTCGAGAATGTTCTGGACGATCTGGGGCGTTGCCATCGAGCACTCCCTTCCCGCTAACCTGGGATTCGCGCGCAGGCGCGGTAACCCCAGGAGTGAATGTGCAGGAGGAGTTCCAGAGAGGCGGGAATTGCATTAGTTCTTGTTAAAGAAGACCGACGGATGCCGGTCCGTGGCTGGGGCTGGCTACCAACCCAATTCCGGACGCGGACGTTCTGGAGTGCGGCAGCAGAGCTGCCGCACTCCAAATGGGGTCATCAATCGGCAGGCTGCTTCTCTTTGCCCAGTGCCGGCCGGGCGGGGGTGCCGTCTGCTTTGACGTAGTGGGCGTACCACGCGAGGTAGCGCTCGTCCAGATCCTTAATATGGGAAGGCGTCTTGAACTCGTGATACTCATCCGGGTAGACGACCAGGAGCGTTTCGCGCCCTAATTCCTTCAGCGACAGGTACATCTGCTCCCCGCCAAGGACAGGAACGTTGCAATCGACATTGCCGCCGACGAAGAGCGTGGGCGTGAGGATATCCTTCACCCGGTAAAACGGGGCGATGCGGTCCCAAAGGGCCTTGTTCTCCCAGGGGTATCCCAGCTCGATCACATATTCGCGCTGGTATTCGTCGTGGCCCCACAAGCTGGTGAAATTGGCCGCGCCGGCGCCGGTGATGGCTGCTTTGAAACGGTTGGTCTGGCCGATGATGAAATCGGTCGAAATTCCTCCGTAGGACCAGCCGCCGACGCCCAACTTATCCGGGTCCGTGAGTCCCTGGGCCAGGGCGAAATCCACGAACGCCATGTCGTCTTGAAAATCCTTATTGCCCCAATCGGCATAGATGGCCTTGCAGTAATCCTGTCCGTAGCCTGAGGAGCCGCGCGGGTTGGGCAACAACACCGCGTATCCGTTGGCCGCGAAAAGTTGCGCGATGTCAAAGAACTCGTCCTCGTACTCCTCCACCGGGCCGCCGTGGGGACGCAAAATGGTAGGAACCTTCCGGCCGGGCACGTAATCGACGGGCTTATAAAGGTAGCCGTGGACAAGGGTTCCGTCCTTGGATTTGAAGGAAACGTATTCGCCCTTGACCACTTTGTGCTGGGCCAGCCAGTCGTCGTTCAGGTGCGTCAGCCGGGTCAGCTTTCCGCCAGGAATGGTGAATACCTCGTAGGGGCGGTCGGTGGTCGAAATGGTCGCCACGAGGGTGCCATCCTTGGAGAACGAATACCCGTCAACGTTAAGCCGCCCGCCGATGGCTCGGGAGATTTTTCCGTCGGCAAGGCTGACCTGAGCCACGGTCTGGGTGCCGTCATCGTCGGCAAGGAAATAGACGGACTTGCCATCCGGGGCGAAGCGCGGCTCATTGGCCATGCGGTCCAAAGCCTTCGTGAGAATCTTCGCTTCCCCGCCGCCCGCCGCGGGAGAGACCGCGACGTGTTTGGTGGCGTAATAGAAAAGCTTCAGGTCAGTTGTGGCGGTGTAGGCGAGCCATTTGCCGTCGGGTGACCAGGAAGGTCGCTCCTTCTGGCCCGGAAAATTGGTGATCTGCAGCGGGTGGGCACCCTGATCGGTATTGTCGGCGGCCACCACCCAGATGTCGGAGTTATAGGTGGTGTCGGGATCGGGTTTGGTGCGGTTGCTGGCGAAGGCGAGAGATTTGCCGTCCGGCGACCAGACCGGCTGCGAGTCGTCGTAATCGCCGGACGTTACCTGGCGCTGGATCTTCGCCGGGAGGTTGAAGACGTATAAATGGGTGCGGCGGCGGTCAATATAACCGACATTGTCGTTCTTGAACTGCAGGCGATCGATAACCCAGGGAGGCTGTGCCTTGGATTTCTTCGCAGCGGCATCGTCACCACCTTTTAATTTTTTGGCGGCGGCTTCGAGATCTTCCGGCGACGGATCGCGAAGAATCAAAACCAGTTGCCTGCCGTCGGGCGCCCATTCGAACTCTTCCACATCCTGCATGGTGTCCGTCACGCGCTGCGCCTCGCCACCCTGGCGATTGAGGAGGTAGACCTGTGTCTTCTCGTCGTTACCCTCCGCATCCTTGCGGGTGGAAAGAAACGCCAGATACTTGCCGTCGGGCGACCAGCGTGGGTGGGAGGACGCCACGCCCTCGGCGGTGAGAGGGATGGCGTCTCCGCCGGCGGCGGGCACCATCCAGATGCGCGATTCCGGCTTGTCTTCCTTGAGCGAGGCTGAGTTGACGGTGAACGCGATCTGCTGCCCGTCCGGGCTGATCTGCGCTTCGTGGGCTTCCTTGACGTCGAAGAGGTCATCGACCGTGATCGCGCGCGGCGCGGCCGGCTGCTGCGCGAGGGTAATGGAACCTGCCAGAAGATACAGTCCGGACAACGCTGCCAGAAAAGTCCTCATGCGGATGACTCCGTTGGAGATTGGGATAAGGAAAATACCCGCGGAGTTTATCACAGCCTGTGGGAGCGGACGGCAGGGTTGAGCCGGAGCGGAGAACTTTGGCCACGAACCACGGCGAGGTGTGGAACGAAACGCCTAGTACCCAAGGACAGGTGTCTCGCTCGAAAAAATTTTCGCCGAGGCGCATTTTTTTCTTGCATGGGGGAACAGAGAATGTATTCTTCGAAAGGTGAGCTTGCTTCAAGAAATTGGAAAGCGAGAGTCACTTTAGGAGGACGAGAGAAAAAAATTGAGCACTTTATCGCTGCCCGCCCAAATTCCTTCCCAAGCACTTCCCATCGCGAAAAAAAGAGCCGCAAAGTTGACGCTCTGGCCGCTTGTTGCCGCCACGTTTTTCATGGTGTCCGGCGGAACGTACGGCACCGAGGCGATTATCTCCGGCGCGGGCTACGGCCGCGGGATTCTGGTGCTGCTGTTTCTGCCGGTTCTTTGGTGCCTGCCGACGGCGTTCATGATCGGCGAACTTTCCAGCGCGCTGCCGCACGAAGGCGGCTACTACGCGTGGGTGCGCCGCGGCCTGGGCAATTTCTGGGGGTTCCAGGAAGCGTGGCTTTCGCTGGCCGCCAGTATCTTTGACATGGCGATTTATCCGACCCTCTTTGTGTTTTACCTGAAGCAAATGTCGCCCTGGTTTGGCGAGGGGAATCACGGGATCCTTGCGGGCTTGTTCGTGGTGGTGGCCTGCGCCGCGCTGAATCTGGCGGGCATTCGCGTGGTGGGTATCACGTCGTTGTGGCTGTTCTTCCTGTTGTCGCTGCCGTTCGGGTTGATCGTCGTGCTGACGCCAGTGAAGCTGGGCGCGTTCGGAGGCGAAGTACATGCGGCCTCGGCCGGTGCGGGTGTTGGCCTGCTCGGCGCAATTCTGGTGGCGATGTGGAATTACATGGGATGGGATAACGCTTCGACGATCGCGCAGGAAGTCGAGCGGCCGCAGCGGACTTATCCGAAAGCGATGATCGCCGCGGTCATTTTGGTTTCGATTACGTACGTTCTGCCGTTTGTGGCCGTGTACTTCACCGGCATGCCGGCCTCGGCCTTCGCCGAAGACGGGTCGTGGGCCGCGATCGCCGGCCAACTTGGCGGTAAAGTGATGGGCTTCGAGTGGCTGCGCTTCGCGGTCACGATCGGTGGGATGATGAGCGCGTTTGGCATGTTCAACGCGTTGGTGATGAGTTACTCGCGGCTGCCGCTCGCGATGGCCAGGGACGGAATGCTGCCGAAGGCGTTCGGGAAGGTGACCGGCAAGAACGGGACGCCATGGGTCGCTGTCGTGGTGCTGGCGAGCTGTTGGGCACTGTGCCTGGGACTCGGATTCAAGCGGCTGGTGACACTGGACATTATGTTGTACGGCGCGTCGCTGATGCTGGAGTTCGTGACTCTGGTGGTGCTGCGCGTTCGGGAGCCTAAGCTGAAACGGGAATTTCGTGTGCCGGGAGGCCTGGCGGGAGCGGTTACCTGCGGGGTCTTCCCCTTGGGATTGCTGCTGCTGTCGCTGGTGGAGAGCGATCGGGAGACCATACTAGGGATGAACGGGTTGCTGTTTGGCATGATTATTGTGGTGGCAGGGTTTGCGATGTACTACGCCACACGTAAGATCCAGGCCCGGTTCGCGTCGGAAGCGGCTCCGCAAGGGGCAGCGGCGGATTAAGGAAAGCTATCATTGGAAGCCCCGGCTCGTGAGAGCCGGGGCTTTTTTTTTTGGAGCGCAGCGGCTCCGCCGCCGCTTTTGAGGTCTCAGCCGCGAGAAAACCGATAGCATGGGCAGATAGGCACACACCGTAAAAGCGGGAGCGGAGCTCCCGCACTCCAAATAGTTCTCCTTCGGCGCTGTGTCCATTTCTTCTAAACAACGATGGCGTTGAGATTTGGTATCCTGCTGGTCGTGAGATTCAGTCCAACACCCAGGCAATTGTTGGCCAGCGGCATCCTTGGCGCCGCATTGAGTGGCGTTACGATTGCGTGGGAAACACCCTGGCAAACAGGTGGAGCGATTGCCGCCCCGGCAAAAACGGTTCAGGCCAATGCGAACGCCGCCCCTCCTTCCGGAATTTCCAACTCACAACAAGCCTCCGGCAACTTGGCCGCTCAGGCGCCGCGCACGGGTCTTAACGTAGTGGTGATCGACCCCGCTCATGGCGGCACGGACCCGGGCGCGCGAGGCACGGAAGGCATCAGCGAGAGCGATGAAGTGCTGCAGTTTGCCTTTGCCACAAAGAGGGCGCTGGAAGCGCAAGGCTTCCAGGTGATCCTGACCCGCGAAGGCAACGACGATCCGTCGTTCGATGACCGCTCGGCGCGCGCCAACGCGCAACGCGGGGCGGTCTTTATCACCATGCATATTGCCTCGACGGGATTGACCGGCACCACGCGCGTCTACGTCGAACCCGACGCGCCGGCACCCAGCAACATCACCGGCCTGATTCCGTGGGACCGTGCGCAAACTCCCTTTCTGAGCCTGAGCCACAAATTGGGCGACCTGGTGCAGCAGGAATTGTCGAAACGCTTTAAAGGTTCGCCGGACACGCTGCAAACCGCGCCGGTGCGGCAACTGCGCACGACGGCCGCGCCGGCGATTGCGGTGGAAATATCCAGCGTATCGGTGAAGGAGCGCTCGGAACTGGACCGCATGGTACCGGGCGTGGCGGAGGCCATCGCGCGCGGCCTCGCGGAGTTTCGACCGTCTTATGTTGTCCCGAGTAATCCGGGTCCCGGCGGGGGCGTGCAGCCATGAACCCGAAGTGGACCGTGTGGCTGGGAGGCGTGCTGCTGGCGGCGGTGATTGCCGCGGCGCTGTACTTCCCTGCGCTGCGGCGCCAGGTGAATAAGGCGAAAGATCTGACGGAGAAAACCGCCGAGCAGGCGCGGCGCGAATTGCTGCCTGTGGCGCCGGTGAGCACCGGAGATCCGATGGTGAAGGTGAACATGTTCTGGGGCTCGCGCGGCCAGGAGGGCGAACTGGTCCCGGTTATCGTGGAATTGCCGCTGTCGCGCGACCCGGTGCTGCGCGCCAGGCAGGTGTTGAATACGCTGCTGGCCGGGCCGGTGGACGCCGAATCGCGCACGCTGCCGCCGGATGCGGCGCTGCTGGCGTTTTACATTTTGCCGGACGGCACGGGCATCGCGGATTTTTCCGACGAAATCCGGACTTCGATTCCATCGGGGATTCAAAGCGAGCAACTGGCGGTGGAGTCGATAACACGCACGCTCGAAGCCAATGTGCCGCAGGTGCTACGGCTGAAAATTTTGATTCACGGGCAGGAAGCGGATACGCTGGCGGGTCACGTGGACCTGACGCAATTGTTCCGCGTGAACGCCAGGGACGCGGCGGGCACGCAACTGGATAATCCGTCGCCGCCGGGTTCGTTGTTGCCGGCTCCGATTCGCAAGGCCGTGGACACGGTGCGCAAGGCGACGAAGCGGTAGCAGGATGCGCGAGAGTTTGCGCGAGATGGAAAAGAGGCTTGGAATGCGGAGCGACGGGCGGCACGCCGACCAGTTACGCAGCTTGAAGATTACGCCGGATTTTATTTCCCAGGCTGAAGGAAGCGTGTTGATCGAATTGGGAAAGACGCGGGTGATCAGCACCGCCACGGTCGCGGACGGCGTGCCTGGATTCTTGAAAGGCAGCGGCAAGGGCTGGGTGACGAGCGAGTACGGGATGTTGCCGCGCGCGACGGAAGAACGCACACCGCGGGAAGCGGCGCGGGGTAAACAGAGCGGGCGGACGCTGGAAATTCAGCGGCTGATCGGCCGTTCGCTGCGTGCCGTGACGGATCAGGAAGCGCTTGGCGAGCGAACCGTGTGGATCGATTGCGACGTCATCGAAGCGGACGGCGGCACGCGCACCGCCTCCATCACGGGGGCGTTTGTGGCGCTGGCGCTGGCCATGGAGCGGCTGGTTGCGGCGGGGATGCTGAAGACTTCACCGCTGATCGATTCGGTGGCAGCGACGAGCGTTGGAATTGTGGACGATGTTTCGCTTTTGGATTTGTGCTATGAAGAGGATTCGCGCGCGGAAGTGGACATGAACGTGGTGATGACCGGCAGCGGCGACTTTGTGGAGATTCAAGCGAGCGCCGAGGGCCGGCCTTTTAATGGCTCGGAAATGCAGGACCTGCTGGCGCTGGCGGCGGCCGGCATTCGACGGTTGAATGAAGAACAGCGCACGGTGTTGCCCGCGAATTTCCTGGGGCGCAAGCGGTAATCATTCGGACTTTTTTTCGAAAACGCAGAGAATTCAAGACAACAAGTGAAAATGACAGCTACCAGGGAAGTGCACACGCTTTATCTGGCTTCGGGGAATGCGGGAAAGCTGAAAGAGTTTCGAGTGCTGGCGGAGGCTGGCGGCGGGAATTGGAAATTGGAATTGCTGCCGGATTACGCGAGGTTGCCGGAGTTTGAGGAAACGGCGCCGACGTTTGCGGAAAACGCGGCGGGGAAAGCGTTTTATTATTCGCGGCGGCGCGATGGCATTGCGATCGCCGATGATTCGGGGTTGGTGGTGCCGGCCTTGGGTGGAGCGCCGGGCGTGCTTTCCGCGCGCTTTGCGGGCCCGGGCGCCAGCAGCGAGCAGAAAATTGCCAAGCTGCTTTTTGAGATGAAGGGGCTGGAGGGCGCGAATCGAAGGGCGTACTTCGTTTGCGTGATTGCGGCTGTTCGAGGTGGCCGCGCGGTGGCGGTGGTTTCGGAAAAGGTGGACGGGGAAATTCTGGAGGCGCCGCGCGGGGCGGAGGGTTTTGGTTACGACCCGGTGTTTTACTTTCCGCCGCTAGGGAAGACGTTTGCGGAATTGCGGGCGGGGGAGAAGAGCGAGCACAGCCATCGAGGGAAGGCGTTTCGGCGGTTGCTGGAAGTTTTGGAATAAGAGAAAGAAAGAGTTTAACGCAGAGGGCGCAGAGGGCACAGAGTTCGCAGAGAAGAGGAAGAGATGGCGGCGAAGAAAAAAGTGAGGGGCGGCAAGAAGAAAGCGGTGAAGAGCGCTCTGGGCAAGAAACCCGCGGCCAAGAAAGCAGCGGGAGCGGCGGCGGGGACCGAGCCGAAGCGGGTGGCGGCGATACTGGCAGGACTGGATGCGGCGTACCCTGACGCGACCTGCGAATTGAATTATTCGAATGCGTTTCAGTTGCTGATCGCGACGATTCTTTCGGCGCAGTGCACCGATGTGCGCGTCAACCAAGTGACCCAGACACTGTTCAAGAAATATACGAAGCCGGAAGATTTCGCGTATGCGTCCCCCGCGGAACTCGAAAAAGAAATTCGTCCCACAGGCTTTTTCCGGAACAAGACGAAATCGATCATGGGCGCGAGCAAGGGGCTGCTCGAGAAATTCGGAGGCGAGGTGCCGCGCACGATGGAAGAGATCCTGACGCTGCCGGGTGTGGCGAGAAAAACGGGAAACGTTGTACTCGGCAACGCATACGGCATCGTGAGCGGCGTCGTGGTGGACACGCACGTGATCCGGCTGTCGCAACGGCTCGACCTGACGCGCAACGACGACCCCAAAAAGATCGAGCAGGACTTGATGAAGGTGATCCCGGAAAACAAGTGGATCAAGTTTTCGCACCAACTGATCTGGCACGGCCGCCGCGTCTGCGCCGCGCGCAAACCCAAGTGCGTCGTGTGCAACCTTGAATCTCTCTGTTATTCGAAAGACAAGACGGTTTAGCGGCTCTTCTCGTAAATACATTGAGTTCTTGAGAATCTGCGGATGCGATGAGGTAAACAGTGGTGCCGACTTGCAGCCGGCGAGGAATTTTCTATGCGAATGCTTGCCGACAGAATGCCGGCGCTACCAGGAATCGTTTGTAAAAAGCGTTCCAGCCAACACAAAATATTTCGTGCAATTAGGGTTTGCTTGTCGAGGCGGGCGGCGGTGGGGGCGGGGGATTCGGCTGCTGGTTCGCCGGCGCGCTGTTCAAAATGGCGTTGAAATCGGGGTGCGTGCCCGGCGTTTGCGAGCTGCCGCCCGTCACGCTCGGATGCCCCGGCGGCATTGCACCCGGCGCGGTGCCGGCCGGCGGCGCTTCTCCCGGACCCGGATGCTGCATTCCGCCGCCCATGCCGGTGCTCTTCAGCACCACCCACTCTTCGCCACGCTTTTCGAGCGAGTAGCCAATCTGCATCGCGTTGGCCCTTGGATCGCCGCCCTTGGCGCGAATCTCCACCTGCGCCTGCGCCTGATTGCCGTTGATCGTCGCCTGCGTCACGTTGACGTCCATATTGTTCAGGGTGAGCATGTTCAACTCGGCAAGATGCTTGAGCACTCCCGCGCGAATCGCTTCCTTCTCATCGGTTTTCGATTTGCACGCGACCGCGAAGAATACTGTGGCGACGAGCAAAGCGGCAAGAATTCCGCGTTTCATTCGTATTTCCTTTCGAGTGCGCTTCCCCGGAAGCCAGCCTGAGCAAGTTTCATCGTAGCGCAAGGAGAATTAGAACGCGAATGGAACGCAAACGAGGAAAATGCAAAGGTAACTCTGCAGTTGTCAGATTCACGCCCCATGGCTCCACAACTTATTTGAAATATTCAGGAAACATGCCGTTCCAACATTTTACAAACAAATGACAAACATTACTTGACGAACTGGCCACATTTGACTTTGCTGCGGGCCTTGTCTAAGCTTCCGAAACCCAAAAGATAAAAATGGGTGGCGGCAACCAGGAACTGCCGCTTCCTTGGAAACAAAACTTCACGTAACTAGGGGTGTGTAAAAATGATGTTGGGCTCTGGGACTCGGTATTCCAAATCTATTTTTTCCGGACAAATTCTTCCTTTCATAATTCTGATGGTAATCGGCATCCTGCTCTCGGCTACTGGTGTGGACGCGCAAAGCACGGGCGGCCGAATTCGCGGCACAGTAACGGACCCGAGCGGAGCAGCCGTGGCGGACGCCAAAGTCACGCTGGTCAATGAAGGCACCAACGCCACGCGGGAGGCACAAACTTCGTCCACCGGTGAGTATCTCTTCCTCGAAGTGCCGGTTGGCAGTTACGAGGTGGACGTCGCCCGGGATGGTTTCAAGAAGTTTGCGCGCAAGGGCATCGTTCTTGTGTTGAACGAAATTGCCGGCGTCGACATCGCGCTGCAGGTGGGCTCCGCTGTCGACACAGTAGAGGTTACCGGCGCGCCGCCGGTGATTGATACCACCACCACACAACTGGGCGCGGTGATGACGGATCAATCCGTGCGCGAACTGCCGCTGAACTCGCGCAATACTTATCAGTTGCTGCAGTTGCAGCCCGGAGTGCAATCGCAGCTGGGTGCCGATCTTTTCTATGGCAGCAACAATCCCGGAGTGGTTTCCGTGAATGGCGGCCGCGGGCGCTCCAACAACTACATGGTGAACGGCGGCGACGGCAACGACATCTTCGTGAACGGCCCGGCGATTCAGCCATCGCCGGACGCGATTGAGGAGTTTCGCGTGCTCACCAACACGTTCGACGCGGAGTATGGCCGAAACTCGGGCTCGGTGGTTAACGTGGTCACGAAATCTGGCACCAACAACGTTCACGGCGACGTGTACGAATTTTTCCGGAACAAAGTCTTCAACTCCAAGGGATTTTTCGATAACAGCGTTCCGGACTACCAGCAAAATCAATTTGGCGCCACGCTGGGCGGCCCAATCAAGAAGGATAAAACTTTCATCTTCGGCTCGTATGAAGGCAACCGCCTGGCACAGGGCATCTCTTCCGGAAACGTCTTCCTTCCGACCGCGGCCGAGGCCAACGGCAATTTCGCGCTTCCCGACGCAACGGGGAAGTCGGCACAGACATTCAGTGGCACCCTGACAGACCCCGCGTTTGCGAGCGTGTTAAACAGCCGCCCCGGATGTTCGACCGCCGTTGCTGGCGAAGGCGGCGCTCCGATTCAAGCGGGGAATGCGTATTCGGCTATTTTCCCCAAGAATCAGATTCCCACGCAGTGCTTCGACCCGACGGCTATGGCGCTTTATCAAAATTACGTCCAGCCGGTTGGAACCGGCCAGGTCTCCTACGCCCCGCCCCAGTCCGACATGAGCGATCAGTTCACCGTGCGCTTCGATCACACGTTCACCCCGACGCAGCATTTCTCGACTTACTACTACTTCAACGACGACGACAATACGCAACCCTTCTCCAACTTCCAGGCGGCGGGCGCAAACGTTCCGGGCTTTGGCGCGATTTTCAAGACGCGCGTACAGCAGTGGAACATCAGCCAGACTTCGACAATCGGCTCCAGCGCTGTGAATGAATTCCGCTTCAACTATTTCCGCGAGGGGCAAAAGGATCTGGATCATCCAGTGAATATTCTGCCCAGCTTGCACGACGCTTGCGGATCATACGTCGCGGCCGCGAACTGTTTTGCCGATCCTTCCAATCCTTCCGCCGGAATCACCACCAACCTTCCCGGCCGCGAAGGAGTTCCCTTCGTGAACGTGGCGGGCGGCTTCGTTCTGGGCAACAACTATGAAGGAGAATTACCGCAGATCGGCAATACCTTTCAGTGGACGGACAGCTACAGCAAGGTGGCGGGCAAGCACAGCTTGAAGTTCGGAGTGGACGTGCGCCGTCAGCGCTTCGATCAAACGACCTACTATGGCATCAACGGAAATTACGCCTTTCAATCCGGTACGACGCAAAATTCGCCCGGCGGCATCAATGCTTATCCCGACTTTTTCCTGGGTGCACCTTCGGGCTACACCCAGGGCGCGGCCCAGCATGAGGATCTCCGCAATACCGGGCTGTACCTTTACGCGCAAGACAGTTGGAAGATCCGATCCAACCTGACGCTGAATTATGGCTTGCGCTGGGAACTCAACACTCCCTATGTGGATACGGGCAATCGCATTTCGACGTTCCGGCCCGGCGAACAGTCGACGCAGTTTCCCTGCTGGCTATCTCAAGAGGGCGCGAACACCATCAATAATGCCGCGCTCCCTGGCAGCACGCCCGTAACGCCCGGTTCATGCGCTCCAGGCTCGGCGCAGAGTGCCTACTTCCCAACTGGACTTGTTTTTCCTGGAGATCCGGGAGTGCCTAACGGCCTGACTTCGACCTACTACAAGGCGTTTGCTCCGCGCATCGGATTGGCCTACAGCCCAAGCTGGAGCGACGGCATCCTGGCCAAGATTACCGGTGGGCCCGGGAAATCCACCATTCGCGGCGGGTACGGAATTTTCTACAACCCCATTGAGGAACTGGTGCTGCAACAGTTCACCGGGGAACCGCCATTTGGCGTCAGCTCGGCGCTGTCCGCTCCCAATTTCAACACGCCGTATGTTCTGCAAAATGGCATCCAGGCGCCCAACAACGCCAGCGGCATCATTCAGCAGACGCCGAAGACACCGTGCTTTGATTCCGCCGGACCCAACGGCTGCGTGGACTGGTCTCTTTTCCGCCCAGACTTGCTGTTCGGTGAGTTCCAGCCGAATATGCGGTCGCAATATGCCGAGCAGTACAACCTCACCATCGAGCGACAGTTAAGCGCCAGCATGCTGCTGCGCGCCGCTTACGTGGGAACGCAGGCGCATCATTTACTGGCCTCGCAGGATATGAACTACGGCAATACGCAAACCTGCCTGGACATCAATAGCATTGCTGGGCAGAGCTGCAGTACGTTTGGTACGGATGCTGCCTACAACCTGACGGTGCCGGCGGGGATGACTTTCCACATGCCGTATATTCCGGGCCCCGTCTCGGGCGGACCAAACATTCCGTGTCCGTATGCGAACCCGAGCAATCCAGCGGGTTGCACCATCGTCGGCGCGGCGGGCGGGACTCCACTCACCCTTGTCGGACTGCGTCCTTATTCTTCGCCAAACTGCAATCCATTGAACGGCGTCGGCTGCCCGGCGGACGGCACGCCTCTCTTCACCAATATCTTTGCGGAAAACACCGTCGCCAATTCCAATTACAACGGCCTGCAGGTTTCCGTCGAGAAAAATTATTCTCACGGACTGCTGTTCCAGGGTTCGTATACGTTCAGCAAGGCCATCGATCAGGGAGCTTCGTTTGAAAACGAACTCAATCCTATCAATCCCAACGCGACGCGCGGGATATCGCTGCTGAGCGCGAAGCACCGGTTTGTATTCAGCCCGGTGTGGGAGTTGCCGATTCCCAAAGAGCCAGGCTTGAGGGGCAAGGTGGTGAACGGCTGGCAGCTTTCCGCTATCATCACCTATCAGAGCGGCTTCCCCATTCGCATGCAGGATCAAAACGACGTCGAGCTACAGAGCAGCATTTTCTTTGAGTCCACGAACACGCCCTATCAGACCGCCCCTGTCCAGTTCTTGAACCCGAAAACGAACGGCGGCATGTACTTCAACACCGCGAACTTCTGCGATGCCGTCAGTTTCACCTCGTGTCCGCAGCAGTTGGGCACTTTTGGCAATGTGCCGCATGCTCTTTGCTGCGGTCCGGCGCTGAGCAATACCGATCTGGTGGTGGCCAAGAAAACCCCGATCAACGAGAGGTTCAGCACGGAATTCCGCGCGGAGTTCTACAATCTCTTTAATCACACGGAGTTCGAAAATCCGGATGGGAACTTCACGGATTCCACGTTTGGTTATGTGACCAAGGCGCGAGATCCGCGTGTGATGCAGTTTGCGTTGAAAATACTGTTCTGACGTTTCGAAGAGCATGCCATTGCGCGGTGGCGCGACGGGCCGTCAGGCGTGCCACCGCGGGATAAAAGGAACAAAATGAACCTGCCTAAGTTCTGTTCAGTAGTAACTGCTTGCCTACTGATTTCGTTGCTGGCCGGCTCGACGTGTCGCGGTCAAGCGCAGGCCTTCCCCGGCAAGGATTTCCAGGCGATCTACGACCGGCTGCTTCCGCAAATCGAGAAAATTCCCATCGTCGACATGCACGCCCACCCCGGATATTGGGACGACACGGACGTCGACGCGATGGCCGTGGACACCTCCGACCTCGATCCCGTGCGTTCGCGCCTGACCAATCCGGAATGGATCGCCGCGGCCAAGGCCCTGTACGGATATCCGTACGCCGATTTCTCCCCCGAGCACACCAAGTGGCTGGAAGAAAAAGACAACGCGATGCGCAAGGAGTGGGGCAAGGAATACATGAGCAAGATGCTCGATAAAGTGGGCATCCAGGTTTCCGCGGCCAATCGCGTGGCAATGGACTATCTGGAGGGCAATCCGCGTTTCCGGTGGGTTTTCTTCGTGGATCCGTTTATGTTCCCCTTCAACAACCAGAATCTGGCTATCAATCCCGACCGCGCGCAATTCTTTCCCATTCAGGAAAAGGCCCTGCACCGTTATCTCAAATTGGCCGGCCTGTCTGAACTTCCCGCCGATTTCGCCGGCTACGAGAAAGCCATGCATCAGGTGCTCGTGCTGGATAGGCAGCAAGGGGCGGTGGCGATGAAATTTGAAGCGGCCTATTTCCGGTCGCTGGCGAACATCAGCGATCCTCCGCGCGAAAAAGCAGAAGCCATTTACAACAAATATCGCGCCGGGGGCACGCCGACTCAGGAAGAGTACTTGCCCTTCCAGGATTATATTTTTCGCTCATTGATCGCGCAGGCTGGGCCGCTGAACCTGGAGGTTCACGTCCATAGCGCCGTGGGCAGCGGCAACTACTACCACCTTGCGGAAGGCAACGCGATGCAACTCGAGGACATCGTTCGCGATCCGCGCTACAAGAGCACCATTTTTGTCATGGTCCACGGCGGCTTTCCGTACACTTCGGAAACCATCTGGCTCGCCGCCGTGCCCAATGTTTATCTCGATGCTTCGGAGTTCAACACTCTTATTTATCCCGCGCAGTACAGCCGGATCTTGAAGGAGTGGTTCGAGCTGTTCCCGGAGAAAGTCACGTTCGGGTCCGACTGCTTTCCGTATACGCAAGAGGTGGCCACTCCCTCGACCTATTGGCTGGCCGTTCAATCGGCGCATACGGCGTCGGCCGCGGCTTTGGCGGAAATGGTTTCGGAAGGCGAGATCAGCGAAGCCCGGGCCATGGAAATCGCGCGCCTCTTTTTCCACGACACTACGGCCCGGCTGTTCGGGATCACGCCGGTCTCGGCGCCGAAACAGTAGCAACGCGCACGCCGCGCGCAGGTGAGCGGCAACTTTATATCCGCTGCGAAGTCTGTTGATCTGTCTGTAGACTTTTGAAGTACATCTCAGTCTCTGGAGAGGTTTGGACCAATGAACGCACCCGCATTGCATCAAACGACGCCGCGCCCGTTGGATATCGCCTGGGTGCGCTCGCAATTCCCTTCCCTGCAGACGCAGGTGGACGGCCAGCCCGCCGCCTTTCTGGACGGCCCTGCGGGCACGCAGGTGCCGACGCAGGTGATGCGCGCGATCCAGAATTATCTGGCGAGCACCAATGCCAATACCTGCGGCGCGTTTCCGACCAGCCGCTCCTCGGACGCGATCATCGCCGGAGCGCGCGCCGCGATGGCCGATTATTTCCATTGCGACCCCGATGAGGTGGTCTTTGGACAGAACATGACCACGATCACTTTCGCCATTTCCCGCGCGATTGGGCGCCAGTTGAAGGCCGGGGACGAAATTCTCCTCACCACTCTCGACCACGATGCGAATTTCTCTCCGTGGAAGGCGCTGGAAGAAAAAGGAGTCGTTATCCGCCAGGTGGACATCCACGAAGAGGACTGCACGTTGGACCTGGAGGATTTGAAGCGCAAGCTCAACCCGAACACGAAGATCGTCGCGGTGGGTTATGCGTCCAACGCCGTCGGCACCATCAATCCCGTTGCAGAAATCACGCGGCTGGCGCACGCCGTGGGAGCCCTGGTCTATATCGATGCGGTGCATTACGGCCCCCACGGATTGCCCGACGTGAAAGCGCTGGACTGCGATTTTCTGGTGTGCTCACCCTATAAATTTTTTGGGCCGCACATGGGCACGCTGTATGGAAAGCGGGAGCACCTGCGGAACTTTCAGCCGTACAAAGTGCGGCCCAGCAGCAACCAGGCGCCGGAGCGCTGGGAGACGGGCACGCAGATACATGAGTTGATCGCGGGAATCGGCGCCGCCGTGGATTATCTCGCGGAACTCGGACGCCACCAGGATCCTTCCGTGACGACGCGCAGAGAGGCGCTGACCGCGGCTTTCCGTGACACGGTGGCCTACGAAACAACCCTGATTGGCAGGCTAATCGAAGGATTGCAGGCGATCCCCGGCGCGCGAATTTACGGAATCACGGATCCGAGCCGCTTCGCCGAGCGCTGCGCCACCCTTTCCCTGCGCATTGGAGAGCACAACCCCCTGGCGATTGCGGAGTTTCTTGGCCAGCGTGGGATCTTCACCTGGGACGGCAACTACTACGCATTGAACTTGACCGAGCGTTTGGGCGTGGAATCGAAGGGCGGAATGCTGCGGATCGGCCTGGTGCAGTACAACACCATGGAAGAAGTGGAGCGCTTGCTCGCGGCGTTGCGCGAGTTTGCGAAGTCCTAAATTTCGCGCGGCAGGTCGAACCGCCAAGCCGAGGAGAGGCCGCCGGATTCCGCCGCAACCACGATACATTAAGAGCATTTGGCACAGATTTGGCACAGTGAAACAAAATGAAGACCGGGATTAGCAGTAAAATTGAAAAGTGCCTTAGAATGAATAAAGCTGTCATTGTCGGGGCGTAGCGCAGCCTGGTAGCGCGCCTGCCTTGGGCGCAGGAGGCCCCCGGTTCAAATCCGGGCGCCCCGACCAATTTATGTTTTTTGCTTCCCATCAAATAGAGACGCTTGCATTTTTGTTGAAGCCCTTGGGAATTTCACATCGGCAGAAGCCCGTTTTCTGGAAATCATTTAATCTCCATCACTTCGCCGCCTGGATTTCGCAATGTGCGAAATCATGATTCAGCCTGAGCGGATACCGCCGGCCGCTTGAGTTTTTTCTTGGCACCTAAAACAACGGAGCCGCGACCTTTGGGGTCACGGCTCCGTTTGGGGTGGGGGTACGCTGAGCGACCCGGTGGGGCCGTCAGAAAGTGTATTTCAAACCGAACTGAATTTGGCGGGCACCCTGTGATGTGAAGATCTCGCCATAGTTCGTGGCGCCCGCTGTGTGCTGCCCGCTGAACTCTTGTCCGAAATTGAAGTTCGGCGTATTCGTAAAGTTGAGCATATCCATCCGGAACTCGAGCGCATGCCGCTCTGTGAAGTGGAAGTCCTTCGCGATGCTGAGATCGGCGTCTTTGTAGCCGGGGCCGTCGAAAACGCCAACCGGGCAATTGCCAAACGTTCCAGCCGCCGGAGCCGTTACGGCAGCTGGATTCAGGAAGGTGACACCGCCTGTAGCGGGGTCAAAGGTCATGGGCACGCGAGAGGACACCCCTTTGACGCAATTCGGGCGAGTCGAGAACCCGCCAGTGCCGGAAGTATCGCTGCTGGCAAAGACTGTCTGCGCAAAGCCCGAGTGGAACACAAAGCTCGAGCTTACGCGCCAACCGCCAATGACGTAGTTCAAGGCGTTGCCCACGCTGCTGGCATACCGCCGGCCATGTCCGAAGGGCAGTTCGTAGACCACGTATCCGTTGAACAACGAAGCGATATTCTGCGGACACTTGCCGTAGTCGCCCCCCTGATTATAAGGATTTTGAGGGAACGCCCAGCCTGCGATGGTTTGCGCCTCGGTGGCAACGTTATCGCCAAACTGGCCGAAGAACCCGGGCGTGTCGCTCAGGCATTTGGACCAGGTGTAGTTGACCTGCGCCTGCAGGCCGTTGGTGAAGCGCTCCTGAAGGACCAACTGCAGTGCGTTGTACGTGCTGATTCCATTGGAGAGGGTATAACGCGCTTGCCCAACTTCACTGAGTAACGTCGGATTCAGGAACGGCGAGGGTGTAATCGTGCCATCCGGGTTGAGCTGATTCTGTTGCAGCATGATGATGTTGGAGAGGTGCTGGTTGCTTTGGCCAACGTAGCCGGCTTGAACCGTGGTGGAATTACCGAACTGGCGCTGGATATTCAGGTTCCATTGGTAGTGCACAGCGGGGCGAAGGTTATTGTCAAAGGCGTGAATGTTCACACCCTTGAAGCAAATGGGATCGAAAACAATTGCAAGCGCCAGCGTGCAGCCTGACGGAAAACCGACAAACCCTTGATCCAGAGTGCTTCCGGGCAGGGCGGTGGTCGGCGCGAAGGTGACGTTATGCGCGGTCTCAAACGGCGGGTTCTGCGTAAGCAGATTGTTCACGCCGTTGCTCTCTGTGAAGTTTGACACTCCGAAAGCGGCGCGGATCACCGTATTTTTCATGAATTCCGGCTGCCACGCGAGGCCGATGCGCGGCTGAAAATTCGTGATGCCGTTATACTGTCTGTATAAAGCGCTGGACCCATTGTTCGTCGTGGGAGTGATGATCGCCCCGCCAAACAGCCCGTAATTGACGGCGTTGCCTTCTGCCGCGGCCCGAGGAGTGTTCACCTCCCAACGAAGACCGAGGTTCAAAGTCAAATCGCGGCGAAGCCGCCAACTGTCTTGTCCATAGACGGCATAGATGCTGTTTTGCATGTGGCGATTTCCGGCTCCTGCACCAATGCCAAGGTTGTTTGGAAGGCCGAGCATGAAATCCGCTAGTCCCGCGCCGGGCGCAGTTCCTCCGGGGCCATTACCGGTGTATTGGCCGTTGAAATTGAAGAAGCCTGCCAAGCCTTCGTTGCCGGGATAGAGGAAGTTGTCCCGGTAGCGATTGAACTGAAAACCAAAGTGAAGCTCGTGGTTGTTATAGGTCTTTGAGACGGTGTCGCCAACCTGAATGACTGTGTCGGCAAACGTGTTGAACTGGGCCAGATTGTTGCCGATATTGGTCACGTTGCCAAAAAGGCCTTGCAAAGAAGGAAGAAAGGAACTGCTCGAGCCCGGAATGCCAAACATTTGCGGGAGATTCTGGCCTGTAGGATTGGTGTAACCCTGGCTAACCGGGAAGTAGCTGAGACCCATCCGAAAATCGTTGAGCAGCGACGGGCTGAGCGTGTGGGTCCAATCAATAACCCCGCTGCGCAACGGATAGGTAAAATCCGTGAAACCGTTGCTGGCGAGAAGGAACGTTTGGGTGGTTGGATTGCGGACGGATTGCTGCGAATATCGGCCAGAGACGTGATCCGAATCGTTGGGAATCCAGTCGATCTTGAAGTCACCCTGGTCGGCGCTGTTGCTAACGCGTTGCTGGTAATTCAGGATGTTAGTTCCGGGGACGCTGGGCATCGGATAGAGGGCCGAAGTAACGACGGCGACAGCCGCTGGACTGAGCGTCAGGCCGTCAGCCGTCAAATTGTTGAAAGGAATCGCGGCGCGAGCCGTGGGAGCAACACCGGTTTGAGGAGCATAAAGTTGTTGGGCCGCGTTGGCACATATGCCAGTGGCGCTAAATCCGGCCGTACACAAAGCGCCAAAATCGCCTCCGCGCTCAGCAGCAGTCATGACGTTCACGTTCTGTGTGGAGGTAGTCGGATTGCGCAATCCCTCATAGTCGGCAAAAAAGAAAAGCCGATTCTTGATGATTGGCCCGCCAAAGAGGGCTCCAAATTGGTTGAAACGCAAGGAGGCCCTCGGAATTTGGTTGTTCGGATTGATCTTGTTGCTCCATTCGTTGGCGTTCAGGCCGCTGTTGCGGAGAAACTCATAGGCGCCGCCGTGGTAGTCATTGGTTCCGGACTTGATGGAGGTATTGAGAATGCCCCCGAGGAAATTGCCAAATTCAGCAGACGGGTTCTGCGTAATGAGGTTGACTTCCTGAATGGCGTCCGGACTCGGCGAGTACGCTACTTCGTTGTTGTCGTGCTGATTGTTGTCCAACCCGTCGAGAATATAGTTGCTGGTCTGTTCGCGGTTTCCGTTTATATACGGGCGGCCGACCTGGAACGTGTTTTGTCCTGAAGTGAATGCTCCCGGATTGGTGCTGACGACGCCCGGAGCCAGCAAAGTGAGCTCGCCGTAGTTCCGCGTGATGAGAGGGATGCTCTCGGTCACCACGTGGTCGAGGTGTGTGCTCAGTTCAGTGGTCTCTGTCTGCAGCAGGGGCGTAGCACCAGTGATTTCCACTGTTTCGGAGACCGTGCCGACCACCAACTGCACGTCCACGCGCGCGACCTGATTGAGCACCAGCTCGAACGCGGGCCGCACGGACGTGCGGAAACCTTTTGCTTCGACTTTGATTTCGTAGCGGCCGATCGCCAAACGCGTGAGATAGTAAATGCCGTCGGCGTTCGACTCCGTCGGATAAGTAACGTCACGCGCGACGTCGCGCGCGGTGACGGATGCGCCGGCAATGGGCGAGCCGCTGGGATCAGTGACCGTGCCGGTGATGGCGGCAGTTACCTCTTGTCCCCACGCAAAATGTGCGCCGCAGGTAAGCACTAGTACCAAAATCACTGCGATTGCTATACCGACCGACTTGCTGTTCTTCATTGCAAACCCTCCCATTCGAGCGCCGAGGCGATTCGACGGCCTCACGATCTGTTCATTTCTCCCCGACAATGGCATGCACCCTGAACTGCTATATGGCCCGATGCCGTGTAGCTATATAGCACCAAATAATGGTTGTCAACAGAAAAATTATGATTTATAAGGGTTCTACGGTCGCGAGCTATAGCGGTTTGCATTGTCGCTCTATATCACCGCAAGCCGTGGGACGGCGCGGGATTCGCTGTTTGAGCGGCGGCCACGGGCTGCGAGACGGGGGAAATGCCTGCTGCGGGACTGCTAATTCGATTTTCTAAAGGGCTATTCGCCATATTTTCATATTTCTTGTAGTAGGCTAGCCGCAACTGTCGGGGGAGAGAATGCAGCGCAAGCGCCGGAATGGGTTGCCCGCGTACCAGCGGATTCAGAGCGTCATCCGTAAGCGCATTGACGCCGGCCACCTGCGGCCGGGCGACGTCGTTGCTTCGGAACGAGACCTCGCGAAAATCCACGAAGTCAGTTTGATGACCGCGCGTCACGCACTGGCCTCGCTGGAACGTGAAGGCATCGTCGAGCGCCGCCGGGGCATCGGCACCTTCGTGGCCGCGCCCAAAATCCACTTCAACAAGTTGATGAGCTACACCGAGCAGATGGCCAGCCGCAGCCTCACGGCCAGCACTAAAATTCTCTCCGCCAAAGTAATCGACCACGAGCAGGAAGCCACGGCCCGCCTGTCCCTTCCTCCGACGAGCGCCATCATCAAGCTCGAACGTCTGCGCAGCTCAATGGACGAGCCCTTTGCACTCGAAACTTGCTACCTCTCCCACGCGCAATTCCCCGATTTACTTTCAGCCCCGCTGGCTCGCGAGTCCTTGTTCGCCACGCTCGAGCGCGATTACAAAGTAGTGCTGGGCTATGCCGACGAAGAAATTGATGCCACCGCCGCGGACCCGCGGATTGCCGACCTCCTTGGCATCGCACGGCGCGAACCGTTGCTTCGCATTCGTCAAGTCATTTACTCCACTCAAGGGAAAGCCGTGATTTATGCGCTTGGCTTCTACCGCTCGGACCGGCACAACCTGGTGATCCGCCGTTTCCGGTAGCTCCCGGCGGTGGCGGACTCGCGATTGTCTCGTGGGAGTTGCGGGCTCGATTTGCAACGCAAACTTTGGAAGGCTCTTACATGCTGGTGGTACTGAAGCGCGATCAGGAAGAGGTTGGCCGCCACGCGGCCCATTTCGTCGCGAACGCGATTCGCAGGAGGGCGTCGCTCACGCTCGGCTTGGCCACCGGCAATACCATGGTTGGCGTATACCGTGAACTCGTGCGCTTGCATCGAGAGGAACATCTCGATTTTTCGCACGTAACCACATTTAATCTGGACGAATATTTTGGACTGCCTCCGGAACACGCCGAAAGCTTTCACCATGCCATGCACGAACACTTCTTCTCCCGCGTAAACGTCAATCCGCGTAACATTCATATCCCCGATGGCACAATCACCGGCGATTGCGAAGAATACTGCGCCGCTTACGAGCAAGCCATCCGTGATGCGGGCGGAATCGATCTCCAGATTCTCGGCATCGGCCGCAATGGCCACATTGGCTTTAATGAACCAACCTCGAGCATCGGATCAAGAACGCGCCTCAAAGTTCTGAGTAAGCAAACCATGGAAGACAATAGAAAACTCTTCGCCGCCGGAGAAGAGATTCCCCAGTGCGCCATCACGATGGGGATTGGAACGATTCTCGAGACCCGCAGGATTCTCTTGCTCGCGTCGGGAGAAGCCAAAGCGGCAGCGGTCGCAAAATCGATCGAGGGGCCAATCACTTCCTCGGTGACGGCCTCCGCGCTTCAGCTCCATCCGGATGTTACATTTCTCCTGGATGAGGCTGCTTCCATGGATCTAACTCAGCGCGAGTACTACATGCGGGTTTTGAAAATGACGGCAGCGCTCACCCCGAGTCGTCTCACGTGAGTTTTGCCGAGTTTCGCGCCTTTGTTGTCGTAAGAGGTTAGGTGGAGACAATACCGATGAGTGCCCGGTCATCTTTCGGGCCTCTACCGGCATCAAAGCTTTCAAGTTTATTCGCTCGGGAAAGATAGCTCGGCCCTCAATGATTCTGGCTGGCGACATCGGCGGTACAAAGTGCAACCTCGCTGTATTCGAGCAAGCGGGCGCAGACCTGCGGCCGATATTTCAAACCCGCCATGCCACCAGGGATTTCTCCAATTTCGAGCATTTGCTTGACTCTTTCGTTCAGGCGGCGCGCACACACCTCGGGAAAGCGGGGAGTATTCCCATCACCGCGGCCGGATTCGGCATTGCTGGAACGGTGGTCGGCGGCCGTTTGCATGCCATCAATCTTCCCTGGCAACTCGATCCGGCATCGCTTGCTGGCAACCTGAATCTAAACACCAAGAATATTGTTTTTATGAATGACCTCGTGGCCACCGCTTCGGGAATCGATCGGCTGGAACCACAGGATTTGTTCCTTCTGAATAAAGTCACTCCCCAATTCCAGGCGAACAAAGCCCTGATTGCCGCCGGGACGGGATTGGGGGAGGCCATGCTCTTCTGGGACGGGCATGGACACGTCGCCGCGCCATCCGAAGGCGGAGCCGCGGACTACGCGCCCCGCAGCGCTCGCGAAATCCAATTTTTGCTGTATCTCAAGCAAGACCTCGCCCGCGTCTCCTGCGAAGAGGTTTTCTCAGGAAGAGGTTTCCGGAGAATGCACGAGTTCCTGAATCCGGCGGTGCGCCACCCCGTATTTGATGAATCTTCCGGTGATTCCGCGAAAGAGATCACGCAGAATGCGATGTCCGGAGCCTGCGAAGTTTGCGTGGAAACGCTCGATTTCTGGATCGACGCATTTGGCGCCGAGACCGGGAACATGGCCTTGCGGGTTCTCGCGTATGGCGGCGTGTACCTGGCAGGCGGCATCGCTCTTAAAATATTGCCAAAACTGAAGGAGGGCACTTTCTGCCACTCCTTTGCTGACAAAGCGCCGCTCAATGTTGTGCTTGCCCGCGTGCCGATCTTTGTCATCTTGAATGAGGATGCTCCCTTGCTGGGGGCGGCCTACGGGGCCTTGGGAACTCTGGACAACTGTCTGCATGCCGGAACATAAGATCCTCCTCGCATCAAAATGCAGGCGGAGGGGGATTTGCATCTCTGTACCCGGCAAGACTTCGACTGCACGTTCGGCTCATCAGTTTCCAGACTGCAAAGAAAGGCGCGATGGCCAAGGATAGCGCGACACCCCGGATCCATCCGGCGGCATGGATTCCGACCATGTACTTCGCGGAGGGTCTCCCTTTCTTCGCGATTTCCCTCATCGCCGGAATCCTTTACAAACGTCTCGGCCTTCCCAACGACGTCATCGCCCTGTACACCAGTTGGCTTCTGCTTCCCTGGTCGTTGAAGCCGCTCTGGAGCCCCCTGCTCGAAATGTTCAAGACCAAGAAATTCTTCGTTGTCCTTTTCGAATTTGCCGGAGGATTGAGCCTGGCCTCGATCGCCCTGTGCCTGCCGCTGCCAAATTACTTCCGCTACACACTCGCACTTTTTGCCGTAGTCGCGTTCTGTTCTTCGACACATGACATTGCCGCCGATGGCTTGTACATCGCCAGTCTTTCCGCGAAACAGCAGGCTGCCTATGCGGGCTGGCAAGGAGGCTTCTACAATGTTGCGCGTTTCTTTTCGCAGGGAGCCCTGGTGATTCTGGCGGGTTTTCTCGAAGCGCGCTTCGATGTCCCGCACGCCTGGATGGCTATCTTTGCCGGCATGGGACTGCTCCTCGTAATGTTGAGTCTCTATCATCTGCGCGTGCTGCCCACGGGCGCAGAGCGGCGTTCCGAAAGTTTTCGCGAAATGGCCTCGACCTTCTGGGACGTCATCGTAAGTTTTTTCAAGAAGCCAAACATTATTTTGCTGCTCGTCTTCCTCCTTCTCTATCGCGCCGGCGAAGGGCAAATCGTGAGAATCGGGCCGCTCTTTCTGGTGGACAAGCGGTCTCTTGGGGGCCTGGGCTTGACGACGGATCAGTTCGGCACCATCTACGGCACTTTCGGTACGGTCGCCTTCATCCTTGGCAGCATTCTCGGAGGCTACTTCACTTCCTGGCTGGGCCTGAAGCGGGCCTTGCTTCCGCTTATTTGCGTCATGAATCTCCCTATGCTTGTTTACTACTACCTGAGCACGGCCCTCCCGACAAATCACGTCGCCGTGACTATCGCCATGAGTCTGGAGATGTTCGGATACGGGTTTGGTTTTGTGGGCGTAATTCTGCTCATGATGCAGGAAATTGCCCCGGGAAAATACCAAACCGCCCACTACGCCTTTGCCACCGCGTTGATGAACCTGGGCCTTATGCTTCCAGGCACCGTAAGCGGAAAAATCGAAGTGGCGCTGGGCTACCGAAGATTCTTCATTTGGGCGCTGATTTCCGCCATCCCCGCCTTGATTCTTTCGAGGTTCATCCCCATACGTGGAGGCGCGATGACGCCTCCAGAATCCCAGCTTTCCGAAGTCTAATCATGCCTGTGGGCGCGCAGAATTCTTGAGGAGCATTTCATGTCCCTGACACTCGAGCAGTCGATCGGCCAACAATTTCTCTTGAGCTTCACTGGTAAGCGCAAACCACCCGTCGAGTTGCTTCGCATCCTGCAAAGCCAGCACATCGGCGGCATCGTCCTGTTTCGCGCCAAAAACATGGGGAGTCTTTCCGAGTTGCGTCAGGTGACTGTGGCACTACAGAAGGCCGCGGCGCAGACCGGCCAACCGCCTCTCTTGATCGCTGCAGATCAGGAAGGCGGCCAACTCATGGCCATCGGAGACGCGACCCCTTTTCCAGGGAACATGGCGTTAGGCGCCACACGCTCTGAAAAACTGGCCTACAAAGTAGGAAGGGCTCTTGGACGCGAAGTCGCTGCTGTTGGAGTGAACGTCGACTTTGCGCCGGTCTGCGACGTCAACAACAATCCCGCGAATCCCGTTGTAGGCACGCGTTCGTTTGGGGAAAGTCCCGCCCTTGTATCACGGCTGAGCGTCGCTCTCGTTCGAGGTTTGCAATCGGCGGGCGTCGCCGCGACTGCGAAACATTTTCCAGGCCACGGCGATACCTCCAGCGACTCGCACCTTGGCGCCCCCGTGCTCCCACACGATTGGGAAAGAGTCCGCCGCGTGGAATTACCGCCGTTTCGAGCGGCCATCCAAGCAGGTGTGCGGCTCATGATGACGGCCCACATCGTTTTTCCAGCGTTGAACGGGGGCACGAACCTGCCGGCCACCCTTTCACAAAACATCTTGGGCGGCTTGCTCCGCCGCAAGCTGGGCTTCGACGGCCTTATCGTCAGTGACGCGATGGATATGCACGCTATCGAGCAGGGTCCAGGACTGGTTGTGGACGCGCTGGCCGCGTTGGGAGCCGGCGTCGATTTGTTGCTGCTGAATCACGATTTAGCCCGGGTATCTTCCACGTATGCCTGCGCAGTTCAGGCAGCGCGGCGCGGCCTTCTCTCCCCTAAGGAAATTCGCGCTTCGGCGCGGCGCATTCTCCATCTGAAATCCTGGCTCGCCCGCTCCAAGCAGCCGCCCCTAAGCGTGATCGGCTGCCGCGAGCATCGGGCGCTGGCGCGGGAAGTCGCGGAGAAGTCCGTCACGCTCGTGCGTGACACGCCTCGGCAATTGCCGCTCAATTTGCATGCCGGCGCCGCAATCGGCGTCGTTGTTCCACGCCCGGAAGACCTAACCCCCGCGGATACCTCTTCGCTCGTGGTTCCAGCCTTGGCCGCGGCCGTTCAGCGCTATCACCGCCAAGTTGACGATTTCACAGTGGCGATGAATCCTTCCGCCGCGGAAATTAGAGAGAGCTGTGCTCAACTCCGTAAATATGATCTTGTAATCGTTGGCACGATTAACGCTGCGGACCACCCCGGCCAGGCCGCTCTGATTAACACGTTGCTGAAGGAAGGACGCAAAGTGATTGCCGCGGCCCTACGGATGCCCTACGACCTTGCCGCGTACCCCGCGGCTCCAACTTATCTGTGCACCTACAGCATCCTTCCTCCCGCGATGGAGGCGCTGGCCGACGCACTCTGGGGACGAATCCCTTTCAACGGGAAGCTTCCCGTTCGCATTCCCGTAAAACACTTATCTCCGGGTCGTTAGAATAGCCCGCGATTTTATGGAATGGCGTAGAAGAACAATCAGAAATTGTGGGCAGGTAGGCCTATTAATCCACGCATGACAACTAGACTGGGACAATAGAATTTCCAGTTGTTACGGTCCCTGAGCGGAACATTACATGCCACCATGGGTCCATTTCCTATGATGCCGCCGAGTCCCGTAAAGGAAATTCCCACAATATGTTGTCACTTCGCCTTGAACCAAAGCACCTCGGTGTCCAGAGTAGTGAGCGGTTCCCCGGACGGCATTTGCTCCACGGAATGCAAGCCGCGGACCTCGGAAACATCAAGATGCCCTATCATCTTGCCGGTCTTGCAATCGAACTTGACCACCCAACCGGGCGAGCCTGGTGGTTGACTGAACTCTTGCAAACCTGCCCACAGCACGTTTACCACGAGTTTGAGCGAATAGATCCGCCCAAGGTGGGAAATCTCACCGAGGAACTTGCCATCGAGGTTGAATTCCTGAATTCGGCCGTTTTCGCGGTCGGCCACAAATATCGTTCCCTCCTCGTCGATCTGGATGGCATGCGGCAGGCGGAACTCTCGGGGACCACTGCCGCGCGTACCCCACTGTTTGACCCGTTCGCCGTCGGGAGTGTATTCCAAGACGCGAGCGTTGCCGTAGCCATCCGTGATGAACAGGTGTCCGTTGGGCGCGAAGGCAATGTCGGTGGTGCCGTTGAACGCGCTGCCGGTTTCTGGTTGTTCGCCCACGGTGATGGTCATGAGCTTTTTGCCAAGCGGAGAATACTTGACGACGATGGAAGAGCCAGCATCCACGGTCCACACGTTGCCTGCTGGATCGATACGGATGCTGTGCGGAATCTTGTAGTCCCCCTTGCCCCAAGACCGAAGGAGCTTCCCCTCGCGGTCCAAAGCGAGGACCGGATCACCTTCCTCGCCGCGGCGTAGTTCGTAGATGGTGCCGTTGCCATCAATCGCCAGCCAAGAAACCAATCCAGGTTTCCAGCGGACGGCGGGCGCCTGAACCGTGAAATGCACAGCGTCAAAGGGAAGCGTCGGGGTTGCTTCAATCCGCGCGCGAAGGTCGGCCGCGGCTTTTGCCTGGGCCTGCTTGTCCACTTGCCCCACGCCTTGGGCGAGAAGTTCAATGCAAATAAGGAAAGCCAGTATTCTCAAATACATTGTTGGCCCGCTGAACCGGGAAGCTCTGAATATACCGACACGAAACGAGGAATACCTGATCGGAAGTTTCGGAGTCCCATGGTTGGCGCTCTAGCTGGCTGGGACCGGCTTGAACGAGCTCGACTGCGTGTCAACAAGTTGCCAATTTCTGTCGCGCTTTGCCAGGGCTGCCAACGTTGCGGGTGTAGCCAATCCAAAGCTGGTTGACGAGATTAGGTCTGGCCCTCCAGGCGTCACTCATGTTTACGTTCTGCTGGCGCCATAAACTCAGCTCACCCTACGGCTCCACAACGATCTGACCCTTCATGCCTTTGTGCCCGAGACCGCAGGTATGACAGCACTTGAAGGAATACGTTCCCGGAGTTTGTGCCACGAACTCGATCAGGGTCGTTTCACCCTTCTTGAGCTGCCAGCAATCCTGCTCCGAAGCGAAAACTAGTCCGGCTTTGTCGTTGGAGGAGGTGCCGTCAGGAACAGTGCCAATTTTGAACCCATGATCGTGGTCGATCGCGGTGATCTTGAGTTGAACCTTGGTTCCAACCCGCACGTGAACTGGTGAGGCTGAGTATTCGTATTTTTTCGCTGTAATTTCAATAGCCTGTACATCCTGTTTGTTTGCGCGACTGGGCTCAGGCAGCGAGAGAAATGTACCAAGAGCTAGGAAAGCCGCCGAGACGAAAAACAATGGGAAGAAATTCACAATTGTTTTCATTGATCCTTCATGTCGCGCGATGGATTTAGTATCGATGTTTGGGCAGCAAATTCTATTTTGGTGATTCAACGCAAAACGATTCTGTCTCGAAACGGCAGTTGAAAAATTGGACCGGGATGGGCAAGCAGATTACGGGAGTATCGGCCTCCCCAGAACAAGGCCGAAAGCTTCGCAGTCTGGCCAGTCCATCCCGGTTCGTTGGCACCCATCCCATCTCTCGCGCCAGGGAGCGCGTCAGATGGGACTCGCGGTTACGCGAGCTTTTTTAAAACTGGCGACGCGCCTCGTCCGCTTCTTCCGCCAGACGCATCAGCACATCCACGATCCCGGTGTTTTTGCTTGTTGACGGGTCGAGGAACAGGCCATCCTCCGCAAAGCTAATTACGGAGGCCACTGCGCCTCCCTGCTGTGTGGACGTCGGGCGAATGATAGAGACCGGTCCCAATTTTTGGTTAAGGAAGAGGGTCGGTTCGGGCATGATCAGGTTGGTCTGGAACATATCCGCAACGTTCGGGCCGGAAGCTCCATTGTTGGGATCGACGCCAGCGTTGAGGTTTGGAAACGTAAGGTTGCCGTCGGTGATGTTGGTCGCGTTGCCGGCCTTGTCGTGCCAAGTCTGGAAGTGCATGATCTCGCTCCCGCCAATGCTGAGCAGAATCCGCAGAACTTCCAGGTTGGTTACTTTTTGAGCCAGCGCCGGGTACAAGCTGCTACCACCTTGCTCGATGAACGCGAAGTGGAATCCCGCGGTGTTGGCAATCGCCTGCAGATGGTTGGAGATGTTCCCGTTGCCATCTACGCCCAGGTCGCCATCGCTTAAGGGTATGGCTGGATGCTGCCCCTTAGCGAGATCTGGAACCGCGTTTTCGAAAGTCCCTCCGAAGTCCGGGTTGGTTGTTGCGCTGCGGTACCGCGTCCACCAACTGGTGTCGATTGTCAATTGCTTCAAATTGGTGAGGCGCCCTTTTTGCGGGACTCCTGTGACTTTGCTCGGGGGCAGAATCGCAAAGTTGCTCAGGTCGATCTGCTTTGCGCCTTTCGACTCCAGGTAGTTGTTGAGAAATCTGTGGTGACTGATCTCATCGTCCGTGTTGTCGGCGATGTACTGCGGCATATCGCCGTCGAGCACCAAGAGCCCCGTGATGTAATCCGGAGCGAGTCCCGTAGTGATTTTCTGACCATTGAGCTGCAGATCGATCGGAGAGAGGCCCTGATTGGTGGCTCCGCCGAGTTCGGCGTACTGAATCCAGAGGTCGGCCTCGACCTGCTCCAAGGCGCTCAGGAAGGTCAGGATTGCGATGTCGCCTTTTGTGATTGGCGCGCTGTCCCCATCCCCGCCAAAAGCCGCCGAAGTGCCCGGCAACAGAGCCGCGCCCATAGTTGCGGCCCCCGCTGCCACCATTCCGTTTGTAAGGAAAGCGCGCCGGTTCGTCGGGCGCTTCATGTTATTTTCTGATTCCTTCATCGCTTTTCTCCTTTTCCAAGAAAGTGTGTTCGAGTTGTTCGCACCCGGCATTTCGCCGAGCCGACTTGAACTTACCCTGACGTTTCATTTCCCGTGACTCTGCCAAGTCAAATCTTTGTAAGCATTCGGTAATTTATACTGTTCGTTAATATGGCCAGCTTCCATCAAGGCCGATCAAAGAACAAATCACGCAACATCAAAGCCCCTGCCTAACCTCCCTTCCGATCCAGTTCAAATGCGCCGCTGAATAATGGAGACGCTTCAGAAATGGGCGCGCATCGACGTTTCCGATTTACTTGTCGTCGGAGTCGTCCTTCCGCTGCCGAGATGTCAGGAAGTTATCCACGACAAAGTCGGCTACTTCACGGCCCAGGCGTTGGCCGGTGGTCAGGTCAGTGCGGAAATGTTGTCCCCCGAAGATGCGGCTTAGCGTCGCTTCTTCGGCGGCAGCGGAGATGCTTGTGAAGGAACGTTCGACTCCCGGGAGAACCTCTGAAGTAACGTTGAAATCGGCCTGGTCCCTCTCGAAAAAGGAGATCAGGACCTCTGCTGCGGAAGCGCTTATGACGCCATGAGCTCCTGGATACGATGGGTCGGGAGTGGTTTTGCCGACTTCCGGGAGCCAATTCGGATCAGCAATGGTTTCAGGATTGATTCCGGAATCGGCAGCTCGAATGGCGGTCACCGGCCGCCAGAAATTGTAGGTGTATTTGGCGTCGTAAAAGGCGATCACGTCGTCAGCAAGGCTCAGGTCAAGGAGGGCAAACAATCGAGCATTTTGGGCGGTCGTCAAACCGTGCGCCAGCGACAGCGTTTGCGCGATCTCGTTCCAATAGTCCTGAATGGCACCGTTCCAGAAGCGCCCGGTCAACGCCTCATCGGGCGTCGCGGCCGTACTGTTGGCGATTCCAAGGGATTTGATCTGGTTGAAGGCATCGCTGTACGCATCGCTCGTCAGCGAAGGGGGAGGGCCAGGACGAAACTGATTGGCACGCTCCAGCGCAAAGGGAGTCACGTGCGACCAATTTGTGAATTGCGGCTGAGGAGCAAAATTCGGAGGCGTCGACTGGTAATCGCCCGGGGCAGTCCCGAAAACATAGGGAATCGGAGGGGCGTTTGAGCCATCGTTGCTTCGCGTAGCCAGAATGCTATCCGCGGCACTTTGTCCTATGAGGACGCCTTCCCTTTTGCCCCTGCCATCGGGAATCTGCGCCAGCGATTGCTGGAGTTGAGCGTCGAGCGTGGTCTTGAATGCGGGATACAGCGCGACAAGAACTTCGTGCGCCGCGGCCGCAGCCGCTGCCTCTTGGGAAGCATCCCGCGGCACACTGGGAAGGGGCACAAAATATGGCTGGTGTTTCCGGTCGATCGCATTCACTGCGTCATAAATCGCCGCGTGCATGATTGCAAAACTGCGGGTCGAATGGACCGTGGGCGATTGCGCTCCGGGCGTCCGGACAATCACCAGAAGCGTCCGATTCCACTGAACAACCGGGTTGACTTGTTGGGCAGAGGAGTCTTGCGGACCTTGATGCTTGGCTTTTGCCGAGGCGCCATTTGGGACGAACGCCTGTAACAATAGACCGGCGCTCACAAAAGCTACTTGAAGATATCGGTTGAACATCGAGGATTTTCTCCCTTTACGTAAGTGCGGGCGGATGCGAGTAGAGGGCGGCGCAACCCGCGCCACGGCCTCTCACCAGTACCTAACTGCCGCATCGAAGAAAATATTCCCCGAAGACTTTGATTTAATCGATTTCAGCCGGCGTCATGGCAGAGTGGTTTCTGGGCCCCTTGACGCTCAAGACGATACTTTTCACGCTGAATTTCATGCAGCAATTCGCGTAGCCGCTTGCGAGCCCTGTGCAATTGCGACTTCGAGACGCCTTCGGAGCGTCCAAGCATCTCCGCGATCTCGTGATGTTGATAACCTTGGATATCGTGCAAAACAAATATCTCGCGAGAGCCCTCCGGCAATTGCGTAATGCACCGTCCGAGATTTATTCGATCAACCGACCCCTCCAGGCACAGGTCGGGCGCCGCAATATCGAGGCTCGGCAAGGCGGTGTCATCGTCTGCAGCAGGACCCGCATCGAGCGAGATTGCGGGCAGGGACTTCTTGCGCAGGTGCATCAGCACCTTGTTGACCACCAACCTGTGCAGCCACGTGGAGAATGCCGATTCCCCGCGAAACGTGTGAAGTTTGCGAAACAACAGCAAGAACGCTTCTTGAGTCAGATCTTCCGCTTCGGCCGTGTCTCCAACCATGCGAAGGCATACTGCATACACTCGTTTGCAATGCGATCGGTAGAGGCATTCAAACGCGGCCGGATCGCCGTCGGTAGCTCGCTGAATGATCTCCGCCTCGTTTTCTTTGTCGCTGGCCAGGGAAGAGAGTTGCGGCAAGGCCCGCTTCGGGAGGCATTCCGTGCCACGCCGCGTATCGCAAACAGGGTTGCGCCGCTTCCGAACCGCAGGCTTTGCCAGGGATCCAACTGCTAATTTTGCGTATAGGGCATTGGCGGGCACTGGCATGACTTCCTTCCTTAGGGTTCGACAGCGATTTGAATTACGCGATAATTCATTGTGTACACCGTGCAAGACTACGCGTGGCCTTCAATAATTCCCCGATCCTGCATGGTTTAGAGGGCGGGAATAAGATTGTGATTATTTCAGTCGTTAAGATATGGCCGTTGTCTTGAGTGAACCCGGATGGTTGGCGCCAGATCTCGATGTGTTCACAACTGCTGACTGTCGCGCACTGGCACAGAATCTTCGTTCATGGAAGTTGTCAGCAACTTACGAAGGAGGCCCCGTGCACGCGATAAGGTCGACATCACAGTGCCTGCGGGCATGCCGGTGACATCCGCGATCTCCCGGTAGGACAGCCCCTCGAGTTCACGCAGAATGATTACTTCTCGAAAATTCGGCGGGAGCTTCTGCAGCGCCTGTCGTACCAGAGTGCCGCTGTCATTTTGGAGCACAACCTCTTCCGGGTTGGGGGAGCGAACATCAGGAGCGAAACAATTTTCGTCAAATTCCGTTGCGTCTTGCAAGCGCCGGTTTGCGCGCAGCCAGCTATAGCAAGTATTACGGACAATTTTCAGGATCCAGGCGCGTGCATTACCGCCACGGAAGTCGCGAAAGTGCCGGAAAGCGCGTAAATACGCTTCCTGGACAGAGTCCTTAGCGTCCTGCTCGTTACGCATCAACCAGCGCGCGAGATTGTAAGCTGCATCAAGGTGCGGCAAGACGGCCAGCTCAAACATTTCGGGCCAATTCTGTGCTGTCATCGCCGCCTCCGGAATAGTGACTTGATCGCAGTTTCTTATTCTTGCCGGCAATCGGAATTCGACTGAATAGTGCGGTTGGTACCGCCGGCAGGTTGCGGCACACACGCGCCGAGCAGGTGAAGCCTCACTTGTCCTTCTTGAGGTGACCCTCCCAACAGTCTCGTGCGGGCGATCGGCGATGGAAGAACAGGTAGGATTCTTTCCCTGGAATCTTGAAGCTGACGAACCTTTCGCCCAGCGCAATGGGCTGTTGGCACTGGCTGCATCGGATCGCAGTTGCCCGAACCATAAATCACCCCTATATTGCTTCGGAAGCTCATCGGCAATCGCAAACCTTGCCTCGGAAAGAACTTGAAGAGAAGCCGGTGAATTTCCTGTCGGTGCATGCAAGCGACCTTGAGGCCGCGCCGAGGAAATGACAATGGACAGGGAATCCTCCACCACAGGAAAGTGGGTCCCCTGTTAAATTGCAGTTGGCACGATGCTTAGATGGAGTTGTCCCTTGCCATAGTTTCCGCAAGTCGTAAAGGTGGTACACTCCGGTGCGCGTGCGGTAACCCTCAATGGAAGAAGACCATCAAGCTCGCGGGCGGCTTCGTTTTGGGGTTTTCGAACTGGATCTTCGCGCCGGCGAATTGCGCAAACACGGCCTGCGAGTGCGCCTTCAGGAACAACCTTTCCAAGTCCTGGCAGCGCTGCTGGGGAAACCCGGCGAGGTCGTAACTCGCGAGGAACTTCAGAAAAAACTCTGGCCCGCGGACACTTTCGTGGATTTCGACCACGGGCTCAACAAAACAATCAACAAAATCCGTGAAGCCCTGGGCGACTCCGCCGAAAGTCCCCGTTTTGTGGAAACTGTTGCGCGTCGCGGCTACCGTTTCCTCGCGGAGGTCAAAGTTGTCGATGCGGCCCCGGTTCGCAGTTCGGAACTCGCCACCCTGCCTGAGCCCAGCGCAGAAGCTCGTGAGCGCCCGGAACCGGGGGGCAAGCCCGCAGCGCTCAAACCTGTCCCGCCTTCCGTGACGTTGAAGATGTCCGCGCTCATCGTACTTCTGGTGATGGCGTCTCTAGCCTCTTGGAAACTTTATTCCTGGAAACGTCCCGCTACCATCATTCGTTCCCTGGCGGTTCTTCCGCTCGAAAGCCTCTCGAGCGATGCGTCCCAGGATTACTTCGCGGATGGCATGACCGACGAGTTGATCTCGGACCTCGGCCAGATCAGCGCATTGCGCGTGATCTCGCGTACCTCCGTGATGGCGTATAAGCGTGCGCGTAAGCCTCTGCCGGAGATCGCTCGTGAACTGGACGTGGACGCCGTGGTGGAAGGGACTGTGCTCCGTTCCGGAGACCAGGTCCGCATCACGGCGCAGTTGATCGAAGCCGCGACTGATAAGCACTTATGGTCCCGGAGTTATGAAGGTCAACTGCGAGACACCCTGGCGCTTCAGAACCAGGTAGCCCAGGCGATTGCAGATCAGATTCGGATCAATTTGAATTCCCAGGAGCGCGCTGCGCTGAAAAGCGTGCGGGTTGTGAATCCACAAGCCTACGAGTCCTATCTGAAGGGGCGCTATTTTTGGAATAAACGAACGGCAGAAGGTTTGAAAGTTGCTCTGGCCTATTTCAATCAAGCGATCGACGAGGATCCGAGATACGCCCAATCTTATTCTGGTTTGGCGGATACGTATGCGCTGCTGGGAGACTGGCAGTATGCTGTGATGACGCCCAAGGAGGCCCTCCCCAGAGCAAAGGCTGCGGCGATCAAAGCTCTGGAATTGGACAGCACGCTCGGCGAAGCGCACAACTCGCTTGCATTCTGCCTGGATGGCTTTGACTGGGATTTTCCCTCTGCCGGGAAGGAATTTCAGCGGGCTCTTGAGCTGAACCCAGGCTACGCAACCGCACATCATTGGTATGCCTGGCATTTGAGTCTCTTGGGCCGGTATGACGAAGCGATTGAGGAGATGAGAAAGGCGGAAAACCTGGATCCGCTTTCCCTCATCATTAATGCCGATTTGGCGGAGATCCTGCTCCTTGCGCATTCCTATGACGAATCGATACGCCAGAGCCGCAAGACCATTGAAATGGATCCAAATTTTGCTCTCGCACACAATCAACTGGGTCAGGCGTACCTCCAAAAACAGTTGAGCGATGAGGCGATCACGGAACTGCAGAAGGCGGTGCAGCTTTCCGCGGGAAGCCCGACATGCCTGGCTAATCTTGCCCGCGCCTATGCCTCATCGGGCAAAAAGAGCGAAGCGGCAAAGCTGCTAAGCGATCTGAAGAGGCGCTCGAGCCCCCGCTATTCACATGCCCCGGAAATTGCGGTGGTCTATGCAGCTCTCGGCGATAAGAACCAAGCAATGACCTGGCTCGAAAAAGGGTATGAAGAACGATTTAATCCGGGTGTCCTCCTGCGGCCGGGCTTCGATCCCCTCCGTTCCGATCCGCGATTCCAGGAGGTGGTGCGCCGCATCGGTCTCAGCCACTGAGCTGGAAAGCTTGCGGAGAGAAACTGCGATTCCACTCATTGTGGGGAATTCTTTGGGGCGAGGTCTCAGCGAACTTCCTTCTGCGCCAATATTTCAAATCGATTCGCTTCGGCGCTCGTCAGCAGTGATCTGCGCGCCGCAGGGGATTGCACGGCCGAGCAGCACTGTGGTTACCCGGAAATCAGCCGGTTGAGCTGTTCTAGATCAGCCGGAGATATGTCTGAGACGGCGCAGAATTCCAGTTTGTCCTTACGCCAATCAACCCATTGGAAGCCTTGCCGGGACCCTGTGCGCGGCGACGTGTCTGGTTCTCGACTGGGCCAGATAAATACATTGATTTGTCGGCCGCTATGCTCATACACGAGCACCGCGACAGCGCGGCCTTCTACGACATCCAGCCGCCCGCCGTTCAGCGCGAAACCGGCCTTCGCAAAATCACGGACCGGGAGAGCGAACTTGAGTTTGGCATCGAACCATCCTTTGACGACACGTTCATCGTTGGAAGTGATTTCGGTCATGTGGCCCGGCTGCAGTGAGCGCAAATGCACGTCGACAATTTCGTCCGCAAGTTCAGCCTGGTAATCGTCGCTGCGAAGCTCGGGACTCACTCTCCACAATACAAAAACGATAAAAAGCAGCGCCGCCGCGGCAGCCAGCCATTGCCAAAGGAGAGGCTGCGAAGCAGCACGGGTTGGCGCAATAGGGTGAAGGTGCGAGCTGATTTTCCGCCGCAGTGAAGCGGGGGCAGGCTCATAGATTTGAGTAAGCTGCAATGTACCGCTCAACCAATCCAGGTCCACGAGCTCAGTTGCACATTGTTCGCAATGTCCCAAGTGGCCCTCGAATTCGGCGACCCTGCGATCATTTAGTTCACCGTCAAAATAGCCCTGGAGCAATGAGTCAGCAAAGTCACACTTCACGGACAGCCCCCTTCTGAACGGGATTTGCCAGCGCGGAATGCAACTGGCGACGGGCACGCGAGAGTGAGGACATGACGGTGCCGATGGGAAGCGACGTGATCGCAGCAATCTCCTTGTAGGAGCAGCCTTCGAGCTCTCGAAGTACAAGAACTTCCCGGAAACGGGGCGGCAGCGTCCCGAGTGCAAGGATGAGGCGCCCTCGATTGTCATCCGCAATGGCGAGAGTTTCAGGCGTAGCGCCCGCCTGCACGTGTATTTCTTCATTGAATTCCATGCTTAGTTCCATAGGACGATTTTTCTCCAGCCAGGTGTAGCAAGTGTTGCGTACGATTTGCAGCAACCACGCGCGTGCATCTCCTCCCTGAAAGCCGCGAAAGAAACGGCATGCACGGAGCAGTGCTTCTTGAGCGACATCCTCGGCATCAGCGCGCCCCCGCAGCAGCCAACGCGCGAGGTTGAAAGCGGCGTCGAGGTACGGTAGCACCTGTTGCTCAAAGCGCGCCCGGTCTTCGAGCTCCAACTCACTCACAATTCACCCCTGAACACTAAGACCTCATTAGTAGGAACTGCTTCCAGCCCGATTTTATTCTCTCTCGTTGCTAGCCCTCGAAGAGCGGTAGCGCTTCCCGGATGGCCGTCGGATTGGAATAAATCGGCTGGCCAGGCGGTCTTGGATAGACGAAGCGCGTGAAATGCTTGCGAAGAGTCCGAAAGGCCGGCAAGTGGGGCGCGTCAGGAGAACCGGTTGGCCGCGAAGAAAAGCGACCTACTTATACTGAGGAGAATCCTTGCACCCGTTTGACATAAAATCACTGATTTTCGCGAAACACGCGCAACACGTCGTGCTGATCCATTTCCCGATCGCCCTGTTCATCATTGGCGTGCTCTTTGATTTTCTTGCGTATCGAACCAGGCGGCGTGTGCTGGCCGCGGCGGCCTATTGCAATTTGTTCGCCGCGGCGTTTGCAACCATCCCTGTATTGATCACGGGAATCCTCGCCTGGCAATGGGAGCTCGAAGGCCAGCGACTTAAAGGCGTGCTCCTGTTGCATTTGGTGTTCGGTGTCCTGTCGAGCGCGTTGATCTGGATCGTGTGGCTGATTCACCTGAGAACGGAGCGCAAGCAAGGAGCAGTTCTTCCCGGATACCGTCTGCCAATTGAGATTGTGGCGGTAGCAATTGTGGCGGTGACGGGTCACCTTGGCGGATTTCTTACTGGAGTAAATGGACCAGGATAAACGTTTTCCGGAATTGCCGCGGCCCTTGCTTGGTGCATCCGCGCGAATTGGTGCCCTGGCAGGGTTGGCAAACATGGAAGCTCTGGCGGCCGTCGCCAATAAAGACGCGGGCAGCACCCGCGGGAAGAAAAGGAGAAGGAAAATGAAAACCAAAAAAGTTGTGTTGGCGATTGCAGCGCTGTCCTACGCGCCGATAACAGTGGCGGGGCACAAGGATGTGTATCCCAGGGAAAGGGTGGCGGAGTTTATTGTCGAGAAGCTGGACGTCACTTCGCTGCCAGCTGCGCTCCGGCCGAAGAAGGAAAAAGGAAAGAGAACTTTCGCGGATTACGGATTCATGGCACAGGCGATGGATGAAGCGGAAACCATCATCGAGGCGTCAGGTGGCACGAAGAAGTTGTCGATCAAAGTTCTCGACCAGAGGTCCTCGGGAATTTATGTATGCATTGCCGAGCCGGGGCGAGTTGCCGGTCAGGCGAGGGTACAAAGCGTAGTCCTGCTGAAAAGGAACGATTCCAACACGCTGTTAAAGGGACGCGAGTCCTGGCGGGAATTTGCTTCATGCCCGGTGATTGGCGCGGCCGAGAAGTCCTCCGAGGAAATCGCGGGAGGGGACTGAGCGGTTTTCTATAAACCCTCGGCTTCGATTGCACATCCGCATTTGGCCGTTTGGCGAATGTACCGGCGTTCAGGGTTTGAATCAAAGGCAAGGAATCTGGTTTGCCTGAGCGGAAATGCCGCCCATGCCCACAACGGGTCGTGGTAAAGCTCAGGTAAAGGAGGAAATCGTGGCTGACTATCAAATGACTTTAGTGGATCGCCAAAGAATCGCCAGAGGTACGATGACGTTTTGGTTTGACACGAACGGAAGCGATTATGACTTCCGAGCCGGGCAACACGCCGACTTTGCCTTCCTGCACCCATCCGTCGGAGACGAAAGCGACAATTTACGTACCTTTTCTCTCGCAAACTCTCCTCATGACAAAGGCTTGGTCATGATCGCGATGCGCATGCGGGAAACTGGCTTTAAGACGGCTTTGATGTCCGCTGCGCTTGGGACCAAGTTTAGAGTGAGCCGTCCAAGAGGATCGTTTACATTGCACAAGGACTTTTCCAGGCCGGCGGTATTTCTTGCGGGTGGGATTGGCATTACGCCGGTCCGCAGCATTCTGGGCTGGGCAGCACAGGAACGGATGCCCCACAAGTTATATTTATTCTATTCGAATCGAGAGGCGGTGGACGCGGCGTTTCTGGACGAATTCGAAGCCTTAACCACGCAAAATCCCCGCTTCACCCTCATCCCAACAATTACCCGGCTGACGTACTCGGCCTGGCGCTATGAAGTAGGTCACATCGATCGGCGACTGCTCTCGCGTTACGTAACCGGACTCGACAGACCCATCTTCTATATCGCGGGCCCTTCAGGAATGGTCACAGCGATGACTGACCTCCTCCGTTCCTTTGACGTGAGCGAAGACGATCTGCGGACAGAAGAGTTTGGCGACTATAAGGTTGCCGAGAAGCATGTGCAGACGAACCACATGTCCAAGAGCTAGCGCGGATGTCCCCGGCGCGGCGCCGTTTCCTATGTTATCGGGGATCCGGCAACTTGCCCGACACCTCTGCACGATTCGGCGCGTAGCCCCGCGATGACGGGCACTATGAAATCGGTCAGGATCGACCGTCCAATTGGAAAGTTGGGTCCAATTTGGGTCCAAATACTGACAAACCAGATCCGAAACCATGCACTATGACGCAGTCCAAAGCTAGGCAGGCCAAGCAGATAACATTTTCCCTCTGCCTTGGGCGCTGGAGGCCCCCGGTTCAAATCCTGGCGCCCCGAGCACTAACTCACAGAAACAGTTGAGGCTTTCCGTGCGCGGTTCGACCTTGGATGAGGCACGATTTTACTTGCCTAATTTTGCGCCGATCACTTCGCCCGACACGATGATTTCCACGCGGCGGTTCAATTTGCGCCCTGCCGCCGTGCTGTTGTCCGCAACGGGATTGTCCTGGCCCATTCCCTTGGCGGTGATGATATCGGGTGAGAGCCCTTGCGAGATCAGGAACTCGCGGACGGCGTCGCCGCGCTGCTGCGACAACTTCATGTTGAAGTCCGCAGTGCCGGTGGTGTCCGTGTGTCCTTCAATTGCCAAGTTCAGCCCGGGATGCGCCTGAATGATGCCCGAAAGTTTGGCCAGTTTAAGTTGCGCGTCCTGACTCAAAGCGAATTTGCCGGTCTCAAAGAGGACATCCGCCATATTCACGACGAGGCCTCGCGGCGTATCCGTCGTCTGCAATACTTCATTGAGTTGCTGCAGGAGTTGAGCGCGCAAGGCGGCGGTGGCAGCCTGGGCGCGTGCGGCCTCTTCCCTGGCCGCTTGCTCCTTGGCCTGCAGGGCGGCTTGTTCTACCGCAGCCTTCTGTGCCGCGATTTCCGCGGCCGCTTTCTGTTGAGCGGACTGCGCGGCGGCTTCCGCCTTCATTTGTGCTTCGCGAGCCGCGGTGAGTTCCGCCTGCCGCTTGGCTTCGGCTGCGGCGACAGCGTCGGCTTCCGCTCTGGCTTTGGCAGCGGCGGCATTTTTTTCGTTCTGAATTCGTTCGGATTCCTGGCGCTCCGCAGAAAGCGCGCGGGCATCCTCCGCGAACTGAATGGTCTGGCGAGAGTTGGTGATGATTTGGGATTTATCCGCCTTCGAGGTGAGCGAATTCTCCGTTTGTTGCAGGCTGCTCTCCGCCTTGCTGAAAATCTCCGGGGCATACTGCTGCGCCTTTTGGGATCTGGCAATGTCGACGGCGTTGCGCGCTTCGTAAATGTCCAATGGGGCTTGCTTGAGGTCCGGGGTCAGCGCCAAAGGGTTCCCCAATTTAGAGTACTGACTACGCTTCATCAGCGTGTAGTCGTTATCCGGATAAATCTTGCCCTTGGTGTTCTTTTTGGTGTCGTTCTCAAGGACCACGACTTCGCTGGGGAGTTGCACGGCGAAATACGGTTCGGCAGTCACGATCATCGCAAAGGTCTGTGATTGGGCTCTCGTAGAGAGCTTGCCGTTTCCCTGCTTATCGATGGGAATCTCGGCTATGTTGTCGGTTGTTCCGTCGGGTGTGACGGTCCAGAGCACGTAGGTGAGGAACTCCGCGCCCAGCGATGTGGGCTGCGGCATGCCTGTCACCTTGAGCTCAATGCTGGTGCCGCCCTTCTTGGCCTCTACTTTGGCTTCGCCGCTTGCCTGGGGCGCGGCACTTGTGCCGAGAAAAACCACCTTGGTGGACCCGCCGCCCACTTCGTAGCCGACGGCCTTAATCGACTTCTTGACCACGTCCGCCGCGGGTATCTCTTTCTTGTTTTGTGCGTTCGAAAAGCTGCCGGCAAAGGCCAGGGCGCCGAGCGCGCAGAATCGAATCCATGCGGAAATCTTCATTTTATCTTCTCCCGAGATCCAGCGATTCCAAGTGTTGATCGAGCGGCAAAACCAACTGCTCGCCCGGTTCGCAGTGGGCAGTCGTTGCAAAGTACGAGGCAAGCCATTCACGGAACAAGATACACCCATTGCGCGGGCCCACAAAGGATGGCCCCGGGCGAGAGCGCTCGCAATTGTCAAAAGTAACAAGAAACTGATCATCGCCTGAGGGAGTCTGTTTGGTCGAATGCGCGGGCGGAAGGGACGGCATGGACTAAAAATCACCTCAGGGTTGTAAGCCGGACTAACCGGCGTCGCGCCATGCACGCCAATGAAGACGGGCGTGTCTTCGATCAGTGCCCCGGCAGGGATTGCGCGAGACTCATCAGATTTTGCGGAAGTACGCGAATAACTCCACGGCGCGGGCCGTCAATGTCCGCGATGAGAAAGAAGGCGATGCTTAAGATAAGCGGCAGGATGAGCAAGCGGATACGCCCGTCCGCCGCGCGGTGGGTCGTATAGCCGACCAACAAGCAAGAGCAGATGGCGACCGCAGTCATCAAGCCCCAGGCTCCAACCGGTATCCGGTTCCACCAGGCGGCTTGTGTGTATCCCTGGGAGTTCAGTACGTCGTTCATGCCGGAAAGGACCAGAGCGAGAACGGGAGTTTGCTGGGACATAACCGGAACGCTGACGGCGGACCATAATTCGGCTTGCAGACTGGCCGTACGCGCACCGATCTGTTCAAGCTCCCGCGCGCCGCGGGTTTGATAGTACAAAATGCGCTGGTCGAGATACTCCTTCAGCAGATTCCGCACGTTTGCCGCGTCGGAGGCCGACAGCAGATCGGCGCGAACGTATTCTGTGCCGATCGCGTTGGCTTCGGCTTCTTCGTAACTTTTGCGCTGATCGTAACGGTTGGTGGCCATCGAAAAGGTGAATCCAATGATCAGGCCGAGAAGAGTAAGTGTGGCAGCCAGGATAATTTCGAAATCATGGCTCACGTCGGCGTCCAACTCCTGATGGCGCTTACGCAGGAAGACGCCAAACCAGACTGAAAACCACATCCCAAGAAACGAGACTGGGAGAACAAGAAATGGGTCTCTCCATGGGACGCTCATAAGATCTTGCCTCGTGAACTTCGCAGGCCGGCTGAATAGCCGATTGCAGGCGACCGCCAATCGGATGTCGAGAATAACATGCGCCGCTTTGTATTGTCAGAAGTGACAGTCAAGCCTGTCCCCGAGCGCCGGGGTCACTCCAATAGCGAGACGGCCCCGGTGCCGATGTCATAGTATGCGGCGACAACTTTTACCTTCTTTTCCTTCACCAAAGCGGCGATGACGGTCGACGATTGGCGTAGGAGGGCCGCTTGGATTTTTGCATTGGCCTTGGTCGCGGCCTCGAGATTCGGGCCTGCCTGATCCACCGCAGGCTGTATGTGAGGATAGAGAGCGCTGATCTGCCCGGGCACTTCCTTGGCCTGGATGGTGGCCTTGACCGCACCGCAGCCACCGTGTCCCATCACCATGATCACCTCAGTCCCCAGAACCCCCGCGCCATATTCAAGGCTGGCAATAATCTCCGAACTGGCGATATTCCCGGCGATGCGCGTAACGAAGATGTGGCCGATGGTCTGGTCGAAAACCAATTCGATGGGCACTCGGGAATCGGCGCAGGACAACACGGCGGCGAAGGGTTCCTGCTTCTCGATCGTGTTCTGTTTGAGAATAGCGAGGTCCTGTTCGCAAGCCGTGAGGCGTCTCGAGATAAAACGTTTATTGCCATCCAGCAATTCCTGCAACGCGGCGTCGGGGGTCAGCGTTGATTGGGCAATAACGCGTCTCGGCATGGCGAACTCCACGCCTGCAGCGGTGGCCAATCCCACCGCCGTTCCTCCGAAGGTCATCTCAAGAAATCTCCGCCGTGAGGAGTTTTGGTTCGGCGCGCCGGGACGCAAACTGCCCGCGGCGGAAGATTCAATGCATGGTGCGGATGGATTGTTTTTGCTGGTGCCATTGCCTGAATGAAATTGAGAACTCATTTTTCAAATCCTCCAATTGAGAGCGTTCCCGGGGTCTGCTGCAAAATACTATTACGGGTCGTGAGCCGAAAATAGATGTACCCCACTAATCCGGCCGCTAATGAGGCCGCCAGAACCGCGACCTTTGCTGAGGCGACCATGGCCTCGTCCTCGAAAGAGAGACCGCTGATAAACAGGGCGACGGTAAAACCCAAACCGGAGAGAATGCCGACCCCCACAATCCCCGCCCACCTCAGGCCATCCGCCATGCCGGCAATTTTCGACTTCACCGCAACAAAAGAAAACGCCGTTATTCCAACTGTCTTCCCCACGACGAGACCGAGGAATATACCCAGCGCTACCGGGCTGGAAATCGCCTGCTTGAGCTGCTCGGGGGACAAGGCCACTCCCGCGCTCGCCAGGGCAAATAACGGTAGGACGAGGAAAGAGACCCATGGATGAACGGCCCTTTCCAGGCGCTCCCCAATCGAGTCCGTGTCGCAGAGAAGTTGATCCAATTCGGCGAGTGTGCCTTCCGCGGAGGATTTGTCCCGGGCCAGGAGCTGGCTGCGAAAATTTTCCAGGAGAGGTTCCGCGATGCCGGACAAATCCTCGGGAGGCAGTTTGGGACGAATTGGCACGATGAGTCCCAGAATCACGCCGGCGATGGTCGCATGCACTCCGGAACTCAGAACCGCCGCCCAGAACAAAATGCCCAGGACCAAAAAAACAGAAAGAGGAGCTCGACGGATTGCGGCGACTACCAGGAAAGTTAAGAGGCCGGCAGCAGTAGCCAACGCCGGCAGCGAAATTTGAGGAGTATAAAAAAATGCAATCACGAGGATCGCCCCGACATCGTCCACAATGGCCAACGCAAGCATGAAGACGCGCAAGCTGGAAGGTATACGCTTGCCGAGGAGCGCGAGAACACCCAAGGCGAATCCGATATCCGTGGCCATCGGGATACCCCAGCCGTGCATTCCGCTGCCGCCGCGATTTACGGCGGAATAGAGAAGTGCCGGAACGACCATGCCGCCGAGCGCAGCCACGATCGGAAGAATCGCCTGGCGGAAGGAAGAGAGCTCGCCCTTCACGATTTCGCGTTTAATCTCCAGCCCGACCACCAAGAAGAAAACGGCCATCAATCCGTCATCAATCCAGTGATGCAAGCTCATCGAGAAAAGCGGACGGAAGCCTATTTTCAGGGGAACCTTCCAGAGTGCGAAGTAGGAGGAGCTCCAGGGCGAGTTCGCCCAAGCGAGGGCCACAACGGTGGCCGCAAAAAGGAGGATCGAGCCGGAAGTCTCGCTATGGATGAAACTCTCGAGCATGGATCTCGGGTGAGCCAGAAAACGTGGTTGAGTTGTGGTTGGAGGAGAGCTTTCCATTGGGGTCGTATTCCTCACGTTGGCGGGTGCACGATGATGACCTAGGTTCTCTAGATTGCGATTGCCGTGAGGTCGTCTTTCTGTGCAGCTCCTCCCGCAAAGCCAAACACATCCTCAATTCGTAGCCTGGTGCAGCCATGTACGTGGTCTCCGGGAAGCCCAAACGAGAGGCTTCAGGAGTGGCCTGCAAACTTCTCCACAAACAAAGGCAGCCAGCAATTATTTCCACGGGCGAACGTTGGTGGCCTTGATGTACTGGTTGCCGAAGCTCTCGATTTCGTAGTTCCCTTTTTTCTTATCGAAGCGGATCTTGGCGGCAGCCATGATTTGGCCGATGCCCTCGCCCTTGGGGTTAAGCGTTACCTGAAGAAAACCGAATGGGTAGTCGGTGGTGCGCCCGCCGTTGTAAAGCTCCACGAAAGGCATGTTCCGCGCGGTAACGATGGTTATGATGGTGTTCTCGCCTTGCTGGCGTTTGCGCGCGACGGCAATCTGATTGCCGGTGGAGCCGACGGCGTTGATGCGGCCCTTGTCTTCCTTTTCCAAAGCGCGCCGGAGAGCGGTGGTCCCACTGTCCTTGACAAGCTGAGCGAATTTCTGGACTTCTTCATCGGTGGTGTACTGGGTGATTCGAAAATCAAACTGGATGGTTTTGCCTCCCACACCCCCGCCGGTACCCATAGCCACGCCAGAGTAAGCCTCCGGGGCAGGTTTGTCCTGGGCGAGCGTCGCAAGCGACAAGCAAAGGAAAATAGAAAAGACAGGCAATGCAAAGCGTGCCGGCTTCGTCCTCATCTGCGGATCTCCTCAGAAATAAGTGGATTGCGCGGCAAACAGACCCGGTCCGGGCGAGAAGGTTCCGGTTGCCAAGTCGAGCCTGCGCTAGCGCCTCGCATTCTGCCTTCCCAGCGGAGGAGGGGGTATTGTCAAAAGGAACAGTATGTTCCGAGACGGCCGGAGGCGGGTAGGCAAGAAAGGTAAATCCGCCGGAAATGTTGCCGTTAACCCAGCGGTGGTTAGCGATTGCCGAACTTCCATGCGACGCCGGAGCTGGTGCCGTAGTCGCTGCCGGAGAAGTTCGGCGGCGGGCGGTTGTCCCAGTTGCCGTAAAAGGAGATGTTCCAGGTGAGATTGCTCCACAGCTTAATGTAATACGAGGTGTTGAGGTTGAAATGGACACGGCTGGATTCCGTAATGGCGGGAAGCAGGGCCGCGCTGACAGAAAGATTGGTTTTGTTGAAACGGAAGAGCCTGACTTCGCTGCCGATCAGCGCGGAAGCGGCATTCTGTGTCAGGGAGGGCACGATCGTCTGCTGGTAATTGATGCGCTGCCAGACCAGCCCGCCATACAGCGAGACCATGGAGCGATTGTTGTTCACCAGGTAGCGCCCGATGCCGCCTCCGATGCCGCTCTGGAGCTGAATTCCCTGCTCCGAACTCTGCAGGAAATCGGCGAGCCCCGTGTAGTACCAATTGTTCCAGCGCAGAAGGCGTTCGATATTCAGGTTGACCTCATTGCGCGTGGCAGGCGATCTGCCGGTGCTTGAAGACAACGTTGAGTTAAAGGCGGCGCTTGCCGACCAGCGTTCGCGAGGGTAGTTGAGGGAAGAACTGAAATTGTATTGCGTAGACTGGTTGCCCTTGCTGTAGATAAGACCGAGCCCGATGTCTCCGTTGAAGCGCTCCCATATTGTGCTGAAGGTTTGGTCCATTTCGATGACGTGAGACTTTTCAATCTCGACTGACGTATCAGTGGGATCCAGGACCTGGATATTGATGGGGCGTCCGCCCGAAGATGAGGGCGTGGAAAGCGTGCCGGAGTAGACGATGCCGTCTTGTGTCTTGACGATGAAGAGTTGCTTGCTCTCGACATGGTCCACCTTGATCCATTCCACGGATAAAGTATCGAGGATGTAGTCAACCTTTATATACAGGGTGTCGGAGGCGAGGCGCTTAATCTCGCAGGTGATGCGGTCGCCGTTCTTCATGATGATGACGTCGCTTTTATTGCGCGCCAGCATCGGTGCAGAGAAAGAAAACGCGCAGCACAATACGAAGACTCGAATTCTCATGCCAGCCCTCTTATCACCGTGAAGTTTGCCATGCATGCCCTCGGCAAGCGGAGATTGGAACAGCGATCCGGGAGATTGTGGACTCTCTCAGAATCAAGTCCGGGCCCAGATGCAGGGTCCGGTCGAATTCAAACGGGCAGGGAGCGAGAGGCGAGTCATTGTCCGGTTTCAGGCCCGCGGCCAGGCCCTCTGCATTGTTGTGAAAAGAAATGCGGCCGTGAGACCGAATAATATCCAGCCACTTAATGCTTCGAGGGAACCCATTAATTGCCACTTTCCCGCCAATTGGACATTTTCGTGGCCGTAGCTGGTCATGGCACTCAGGGAATAGAGCACGGCGACCCGGTTGTCGGGCAGTGCCCCGAGAAATCGGTAAGCTCCCGCCCAAAGACAGCTCTCAAAACCGTGCAGCAGGGTGGCCCACAAGGCGGTTCCTCCCATGACCAAGACCGAACTGGCCGATGGATGACGGAACCAGCGCGAGGCGTCAAGTTTTGAGGTAATTTTTTTGTTGATAAGTCCGAGTCCGAAAGCATGGAAGACAATGGTCACGACGATAAACGGAATACCCCAGGCCCAATCCATACCCCAGTTCAAGACCGTTCCCGAATCCATAGTTGTTCTCGCTGTTTTGCCTCGGCCGGGAGATTGCGCAACGTCAGGTGACGATTGCCGTCCCGGGCTCATTGGATCTTCTGTGCTCGCAATATCGCTAAGTCTGCAAGATTCAGCTCACCGTCGCAAAATTCGGGCCCGTTCCAGTGAACACTTCATTAGAGAACCTTAGCCCTCATTCCAGTCGGCGCTACCTGCGCCTGCTTCCGCTTCCGCCTCCGCCTCCACCTCCGCCCCAGCTACGGCCGCCGCCGCCATATCCGCCCGAGCTATGATTTCCGCTCTGGTAGTGTTGACTCTGGGTTGAACCGCTCTCCCGGTTTTGTTTTTCGGAGTCGAGATTTTCCGAGGGCCCGCCGTAGGATGAGTGACTTTGGTTCATGCTTTGGCTGCTGGCCTGGCTGCTTGGATGCTGCTGCTGATAGCTCGACTTGTCTTGCTGCGCCGTGGCTTGGCTGTTGGGGTGCTGCTGTTCGTAATTCGACTTGTCCTGCTGGGAGGTGTTCACATTGCTCCAGCCGCCGTTGCCGTTCGACTTTTGCCAGCCGGAGCCGGTGTCTTTGTAGACGTTTCCGTCGTGGCCGGCGTACATGTCGCCGTTCGAGGACTTACCGGCGACTGTGTTGCCGTAAGCTGAACTCGCACCCGCAGCCTTTCCACCCGAGGAAGTCTGCCCGGACGCTACAGTCCCTTGCGCGGTCGAATAATGCTGTGTAGTGGCTGATTTATTTCCTTGTGAGACGTAGGAACTTCCCCACTGCGCGGTGGGACTCGACCCCTGATGAGTCGCGCCATACGATCCGGTGTAGGGGTTATAGGCCTGGCCCACGGTCTGCTTGCCATACGCCGTGGATGCGGAAGCGGTTCGCGTTGAGGTGCCGGTGTAGGGATTGTAGGAGGCCGTGCGAGTCGCCGAGCCGTACGCTCCGTAAGTCGTCTGCGATACACCATAAGCGCCCGTTGAACTGTGGTAGTAAGACGTGCCGTAGGCACCATAAGCGCCGTAGCAAGTGGGATACGGATGGTAAACGGGGTAGCCGTACGCCGGGTAACCGATGTATGGCGGATAATAGTAACCGCTGCCGTTGGCGACGATGGCTCCCACGGCCGCGCCCATTACGAACGCACCGAGATATCCCGCCGTGTAACTGGACTGCACGTTGCCGCTCGACGTCGTGACCTGCGTAACGTAGGTGACGTTGTAGACGGGGGAACTCGGAGGAATCGTATAAATCACCTGGGGCACGGAACTCGCGGTGGTCCACGGACCCTGCGCTGAGGCGGACATGAACCAAACGCCTTGCAAGCACAAATAATAGACGTCCCCGACCTGAATCACTTTGTCCGGGGTATTGGTGGCGTACTGCAGGGTTGTGCCCTCAATCGGCGCGAACTGCGGACTGCCCGTATAGTCCACTTTTGCCTGGGCCGCCGCGGTGGCGGGATTCAGCTCCATGACGGTGGGGATTTGCGCAATCAACACGGCGTCTTTTGCCTGGGAGGTGCCGGGCACGGAAGCAAGGATCGCGCTCGCGGGGTTTGATAGAGGAATGCGGGCAAAATCCGGCGGCAGGTTGAGGGACGCGAACGTCCATGGCCCGGTTAGATTTTGCGAGCTGAACCAGCGGCCGGCTGCCAGATAATAGTAGGTTTGCGTGGCGCCATAAACAAAGACGGGGGAATCGGTGTTGTTGGCGTAGACCAACTGCGTCCCCGGAATCGCGGTGTAGGTCGGACGGCCATCGAACAGAATCACTTCGGCGGGAAACTGGCTGTAAAAGACTTGCGGAATAACGGCATTGGCAACCTGCGGCGGGGGAACCGCCTGCTTCACGTCCGCGAATTTGCCGGAATCGGGGACCTTGTCAAAGGCCTTGGATAATTTCATCACTCGCGACCACGGCCCATGCAGATCACCCGCGCTCAGCCAGATATTGTTGAGCAGCAAGTAGTACTGGGAATTATTCTTGTCGAAAAACAACGGCCACGTTGTGTTGACGACAAACTTAAGGTCGGTCTTCGGAATCTCCGCGAGGACGGGATCGCCATCCACGCCGAGCAGAATTGCAGGCGTGTAGCTGACGAAAATAAAAGGAGCATCGTTCTTCAAATTGACCGTTTGGACCGATTGCGGTTTTGGCACGTAGGCTACGACACGTTCCAGACCGATCGTGAACGTGGGGGGAAGGAACGATCGCAGGAGTTGCGTGAGTTGTGCCGAACTTGCCGGATCCTCGGATGGGAAATAGGCGTTCAGAACCTGCATGCCGTAGATGATCACGGTATGGGTTTCGGTGTTGACATTGGTGGTGCCTTCGAATTCCGCGGCGCCCACAATTTCTTTACCGCCGGCGGGAGTAAGCTGAAAGGCCTGGCGCCACTTGATATCGGTAAAATTCTGCCAGTCGTCCACCTGGGGCTGGTAGACGATGACTGAGCCGCCCGAGTTCACGTGCTTTCGGGGCCAACCAGGGTCCTGCGCCCAGGCGCACGAGCAGGCCGCCAAAATAAAACCGAGCATCCCGATCCAAAGTTTTGTGTATCGCATTGCCAATTCCTCCTCTTGCGAGAATGTGGCCATAAAGGCTACTTCCTTTCGTCCGTGTAGAACCCCTTTGCGACCAGATGTGGCCGGAGGCCTTAACGAGGCCTCATCCACTTAAAAGCTAAATTCCATCCCCACGATTGGGCCCTTCTGCTTCAAATTGAGACCAAGTCGGTCCGTACTTCCGTTGACGTTCAGGCGTGAACCAAGTTGGTACCCTGCGTTGAGGCTAATGTGTTTGCTCACCGTCACTCCCAAGGTGCCGGCGGTCGATACAAAGTTCCCATAGCCGAAAAAGTACATTCCGTAGACATTTCCTTCGAGGAACACTCTTGGGGAATTTGACAAATACAACCGAAATTCCGGGCCTGCGACCGGAATTGGCGCAAGCAAGGAGCCGCTCGCGATCACAGTTTGTTGCGTCCCGTTTACGGTTCCGGTTCCCGTTATCTTGGCCGATGTATTGAACAGGTCCATCTGTACACCGATCGCCAGATGTCCGCGCTTCCGCCGAATGATGTCGTACTGGTAGCCCGGTGCGACTAGGAACGCGTGCAGGTCGCTATGCGACACAAAGCCGGCCTCATAGGTCTTCCCCTCAAACGTGATAGTGCGGGGAAGGGTGGCTTGGCGGGAGGTCCAGAAGGGGCTGATCGCAACGTAGAAGTGGTTCTTGTGAGTGAACTTCCAGTCCACCTTTCCGGAAAACGTCGGGTACGTGTCAAACCCAAGGTCCGTATGAAAATTGATTGGAACGTCGGTTCCGCCAGTACCGTGAATGGTTCCTGTAGGATTGGAGTAAAACCAGAAGGCGTCAACCCGAATTTTGTATTGATCGAACTCTTCAGACTGTTGCGCTCTCGTCGGTAAGGGCGCGAAAAAGAGCAGTAGTAAGAGCGCCAGAGGGAGGAGCCTCCAATGGTTTCGTGAATCCTGGAATTCCCTTCCAATTAGCATCGTTTCACTCCTCCAGAGGGCGAAAACCAAAACTTTTGGTTTCACAAAGGAATTCCGCGCGTTTCCAATAGCTTTTTGCGTCACATCGGATTCATTCATTCTTTCTGTTCCACCGCTCGTCAGGACCCCAGCGACACGTTCGGTTGTAGACCGCAAGCTCACGGTCACGTAGAGAGTCATCATGGCTCCCGAAGACCCAGGGAGTAATTGTCAAAAGTGACAGGCCCGGGGAGTCCTTGCATCACATTGCGGGTCATTTCTTCTCGACGGAAAAGTACAAGTTCATGGCCAATCCAACCGAATTCACCTGCTGATTTGGGTGCTTGCCGGTGTTGTTGTCGTGCTCGAAGTAGGTATTGAACTGAACATGCTTGCCCACCGGGAACAGGCTGCCCGTGTAGAGCGACGTGGTGCTCCACTTGCCATACTGACTTTCGTAAAACGGCTCGGCGGCGAAATACGGGATGAAGTGATAGGAATGGATCGCAAAAGTACGATCCAGCGTTAATTTGTTCCGGTAGCGCCAGGTGAAGACTCCGCTTTTCCAGTCCAAATCCGCCCGGTTCCGATCGGTGAGGGAAAACCCAGCTTTCAAAGGAAAGTTTGAAGCGACCGCCACCTGCATGCGGTTTTCCGAAGGAGCACCCGGCGCTGTGATGTAGCGATAGCCGAGGTCCAAGACCAGCAATCTTGACTTCGAATCGTCCAGGTCGAAGGCCCTGACTTTCTTGAGCTTGATCAGGGGCTTCAGGTAGAGCTGAAGGCTGGGACCGAATGTAAACTGTTGCGGGTCGCCGCCGTCTCGATCATCCTTGGCCTCGAGATACGCGCGAAATGTGGAATTTAGGGTAAGGTGAGCGTCAACCTCCGGAAGAAACTGCGACTCCTGCGCGCGTGCAGGCAGGCATGCCAGACAAAACAAGAACACAAAGCTGCAAAATGCCGCTCGAATTCGTATCATCCCTCGGCCCCACGCGAAATAGGAATAGGTTCACAGCTTCGGCGGGCGGGCCCCGGGCTGTCCATCCATGAGAATCTCTACTTGATGTTGAAGGTCGCGCCCAATATCAGGCCGGGGATGTTGACGTCGTAAATAAATTGGGCGTTTCCATTCGGGCGGTAATTCACGTGGAGGTAACGATACCCGGCCAGCAGGACGACCTTGCGGCTGATCTTGTAGCCCAGCAATCCCCCAACTTGATAATCCGATCGCGCGTCGGCCCCGCCGGCATCACCGCCAATCGCTACAAAGGCCTTCGGTGAAAGCGCGAGTATAATCCGTCCGCCGGCGACGGCGTCCGCCCAACTCGCCGAGTCGGAAAAGCCTCCGAACGGCTGAACGGGTTGCAAGGTGAGGTCCGTGGAAACATGCCAGTAGCGAAATCCGAAGAGCGCATCGACTTTGACTCTTTTTCCTTCAACGATGCGATAGCCGATCTTGGGGGTAAGCATGGCTTCCGTCATTTTCGCTTTGACCGACAGGGATACGACGTTGATGGGAAGGGCCTTTTCGTCGGACAGCTTCATCCACATGAAATCGACGGGCATTATTATCCGCTTGTAGCGCGTTTCAATGACGCCCATCGCGCCAATATTAAGATAGTTGAAAATATCGCCAAAACTTGCGTGCACGCTCACATCACGGCCGAGAACTGCAGTGGTACCGTGAACTCCGGCGAACCAAATGTAGGGAGTGATGGCAAAGTGCCAGCCGTCATCTGTACTCACTTCCTTTGGCTGCGGCGCGGCCGTGCTCACGTCCGTTTGGGCCTGTGCGCTCGCTCGAGCTGCGCAGAACGATCCCGCCACCGCCAGAACGAATAATCCCGCTTTTGCTAGCTTCCAGCGCGATCTCATTTGAATTTCCTTTTCTTTGCGAGTGAGTACACTGAGGATCGCCCGGGTGAGGGAGTGACCTGCAATCATCAGTGTTCACCAGCAATAAGCAGCAACTCTTCCCGTCTATGATGGGCGACCCACGCGAGCCGCCCACCAGCGAACTCGTCGGTGTTTGTTCCTAGGGCGTTTGGCCGCTGCCTCCGCCTCGGGCTATCCAAAAGTAGAACCCACGAGGCTTCGGACCGAATCACGCTCCCTTAGTGGCCACCGGCGTTCGCTCCATTTTGGACGGCATCGAGGAATTGGCTGACGGTTAATCCCCCGCTCTTCTGGCTGGGTGGGAATGCCTCGAATGTCTGCAGGAACTGGCTCACAATTACGGTCGCGGGCACCATCGTCCATAACTTCTCGCCCCACCATTTACCGTAATTCATCGATTCGTCCTGGTAGCGTTCCCAAGGATCCATCCGCAAGTTGGTCACGTTAGGGGCCTGAGTGCTTTCTGCTTCGCCGGTGAACAAGTTGCCCTTGATGGTTTTGAAGCTCACCTTCCAATCGTCATACCGCATCGCCATAAGGTCTGCGGTATTGCCGAAGTAAAAGAATTCGTGACGCGGCCCTGCGGGAACTTCGCCCTTGAAGTAGGGCATAAAGTTGTAACCGTCAAGGTGAGACTTAAACGTCTTGTCTCCCACCTTCAGGCCCTTCAGGAGCTTCTCTTTTATGTCGGGATCACCGGCGGCGGCAACCAGCGTCGGCAACCAGTCCTCCATCGCCATGATGTCGTTGACAATGCTTCCGGGCTTGATGACGCCGGGCCATTTCGCCAACATTGGGACGCGGAATCCGCCTTCGTAGGTAACGCCCTTCTCACCACGGAACGGCTGATTTCCGCCATCCGGCCAAGTAAAGATTTCGGGGCCGTTGTCGCTGGTGAACAGCACGATGGTGTTGTTGGCGATACCCAGGTCGTCTAGTTTTTTGAGCAGTTCGCCGACTTCCCAGTCCAGTTCCATCATTCCGTCAGCATAAAGACCGTAACCGCTCTTGTTTTCCCATTTGGGGGAGAGATGCGTCCAGACATGCATGCGCGTGGAGTTGTGCCAAAGGAAGAATGGCTTTCCGGCCTTCACGGAACGATCAATGAAGTCGGTGGAGCGCCGCACCAATTCGGTGTCAATGTCTTCCATGTTGGTCGTTGCTTTTGAATCCATATTCGGATGTGGAGGCAGCGGGCCTTCGTCCTTGATAACCTGCTTGCCGACCCTGCCCCAACGCGGGTCGGTGGTCGGATCATCCACAGTGGTAGCCGTCGTAGAGATAACGTCGCGTGGACCAAAACGTTCTCTAAAATTGGCCCTCTTCGGGTAATCGTACTGATACGGTTCCTCCATGGCGTTCAGGTGATACAGCATTCCGTAGAACTCGTCGAAGCCATGGACTGTGGGCAGGTATTCATTGCGGTCGCCCAAGTGGTTTTTGCCAATCTGCGCCGTGGCATAACCATAAGGTTTAAGCAACTCTGCGATCGTCGGGTCTTTGTCCTGCAGACCTTGTTTGGCTCCCGGCAGCCCAACCATAAGGAGGCCCGTGCGAAAAGGAGTCTGGCCGAGGATGAATGCAGCGCGTCCCGCCGTGCAGGATTGCTGGGCATAGTAATCGGTGAACAGCGCACCTTCTGCGGCAATGCGATCAATATTGGGCGTGCGTCCACCCATCATGCCGCGGTGGTAAGCGCTGATGTTCCAAATGCCGACGTCGTCCGACATGATGACGACGATGTTCGGCTTCTTCTGCTGCGCAAAAGCTGTGGGAGCCACAGCCAAGCCCAGAATGGTGAAGATTGTCGCCAACACAAGGCCCACTCTTAATCTCCGCTTCATAAAACATCCTCCTCATTTTCTCTTGCAGGAAAAACGATTCGGCCAATTCCGCATATGAACTATAGGAAGCGGATTCGCAGGTCGGCTGATGCTCTGCCGAACGGAGCCACGTTGGAATTGTCAAAAGTGACACCTTAAGCCGCGCAGACACACAATTGCACAGAGCGGACCGGCCTCTTGAAACTAGGATTTGCCGTTGGGAATGTCTTCGGGGTACGAAAAACGGGAGACGAACGGGCGGTCCGCAAGGGCATCGTACATGGCGTCAACCAGGTCGGTCTCCATGAGCACTTTCACGACATAGCCGAGCCCTCCCACGGCCAGGCACGTCGCCAGAATGTCTGCGTCCTCGTGAACCGTAAGAAATACGATCTTGGCCCGGTTGCCGCGCTTCTTGAGCTCCCTTGCAACGTCGATTCCGCTCAAACCGGGCATCGAGATATCCAGGACCACGATATCCGGCGCGAGGGCCAACGTTGCATCGAAAGCCGCTTGCCCATCCGTTACCATGGCGACGATTTCGAATTTTTCCTTCAAGAGGGCAGAGACGGCGCTCAACACCTGCGCGACATCATCGGCCAATATGACGCGGCTGAGCGCCATGGGAGCTCACCCCCGAGCTGTGCAGCAGTTCATGAGATGTACTGAATGCCAGAGACAAGTTCCGCGTGTAGAGTGATTTCCCTACTGGAGCCAAATTCGTTCACCGTGCAGCAGGACTTTCACGACCACGTTGCGCGCATTGCCCGCGGTTGCCTATTGGTATTTATTACAATGAGGGAAGAAAAACGGGGAAACTAGATGGAGATGATTCTGTGCTTGATGGCGTACTGCACCAGATCGGCATTGGTTTTCAGCTGCAATAGGTCCATAACGGCATACTTATGGGCGGCAACCGTGCGTTTTGTGATTTGCAGGATGGAGGCCACTTCTTTCATGGAACGCCCTTCCGCCAGAAGTTGAATGACTTCGCGCTGCCGAGGAGTAGGTTCAGCGGCATGATCTCGGGCTTTCGGGTCCCTCAACAAGATCTTGGCCTGGCCCTCTGCGGCGCCCGGCGTCACATAGGAACCGCCCTTCAACACTCTTTCAATGGCGTCAGTCAGTTCGAGGGCTGCTCCCTGCTTGAGCAGGAATGCCGAGGCGCCTGCGCGAAACGCTTCGCCGACAAGGTCGGGATCCTCATTCATGGTCATGAAGATAAGTTTTGGCTTCGGCGTGGACGGTTTGAGATGCCGGGCGGCGTCCAGGCCATTCAATTGAGGCATGGCAATGTCCAGCACGATGATGTCTGGTTGCAACTTGGCGGCCGCCTTCAGCAGCTCTCGTCCATCGCTCACCGTGCCGACAACTTCGCAGCGAGGTTCCAAAATGCGCTTTAACGCATCCACCAGCATTTGATGATCATCCGCCAGGAGTACGCGGGGACGACTCGAGGTTCTATTTACCTGCAGCATGTGCTTTTGCCTTTCCCTCCGCCACGGGGAGAGCAACCGGCGCCTCCGCCAGAATTTCTGTCCCCCTACCGGTTTCCGACTTTACCAGAAGCCTGCCTCCGACGAGCCGAAGCCGCTCGGTCATTCCGATCAAACCGATTCCCGCGGCGGGATTCTTGACGCCGAGGTTGAACCCCTTTCCTTGATCGGCAATGCAAAGGCTGATGCCAACGGCGTTCGCACTGAATTGAACCTGCGCATTCCTGGCGCCGCTGTGCTTGACTACGTTAGCCAGCGCTTCCTGAGCCACTCGAAACATGCACAATGCCACATCCTTCGGGACGTTAACGGGACCCTCGTTCTCACTGAAATGAATTTCGATCTTGTACTTCTCGCTGATTTCCCTGCACAGGCCATGGAGAGCCGGCACCAGGCCGACGTGCTCGAGTTTGCTGGAGTGCAGCTGATGTGAAAGGGTGTGAAGGTCCGAGGACATCTCCTTGGTTGCCCGCAGCATCTCCAGCGCGTTTTCACGCTGCTCGATTTCGTTCGGTGACAATTTTTTCCAGAGCTGGCCAAGTCCGATGCCGAGCAGCGCCAGCCGCTGGCTGAAGTCGTCATGAAGTTCCCGGGCGATGCGCGCGCGTTCCGCTTCCTGAGCGGTAATCAGGCGGCCAGTCAACACGTGCAAAGCTTCCTCGGAGGTCTTGCGGTCCGTAATGTCGATGCACGAACCAACATATCCAAGGAAGGTGCCGTCGGATTCAAACCTTGGCACGCCAATATCAAGCAGCCAGCGGTACTCTCCATCGAACCGCAGCAGACGGTATTCCATTTCGAAGTCGACGCGAGCGTCAAACGACGCCGAGTAGAGTCGCGAACATGGGTCACGGTCGTGCGGATGCACCCCCGAGAGCCACGCGTCGCCCAACTCCTGCTCCATGGACCGGCCCGTGAATTTCACCCAACCCTGATTAAGAAAAGTACACAGCTTGTCGGTTCCGGACATCCAGATCAGCGAAGGGGAGCTGTCCGCCAGCAGCCGGAAGCGTTTTTCGCTTTCGCGAAGCACCAGCGCGTCCTGTTCATGCTCTTCCACGAGGGCCGCGAGAACCATGAAGGGTGCCGCAGTGAACAGCAAGAATAGCTGGAGCAACTGCACATTGCGGATCGGGTCCGATTCGTTGAACGGGCCGAGGCCGTGGACTTCACCCCAAATGGACAACAAGGCAACGATGGAAGCCGAAGTGCCGGCGCCCGCGGTGCCGAAACGCAAAGCCGACCAGAGCAGAAATGGCACGAGAGAATAGAGGAGTGGCGGGGGAAGGCTTTTCTCCCGAGCAACGAACATGAAATAGCTCAACGAACAGATAGCGGCGAACAACACGATTGCTTCCAGGTAACGGCTACGAGAGGCACGCACCCCAGTCCGGGCTTGGCCAACCCAACCAAGAATGGCGGGCGTTATAGTTAGAAACGCCAATCCTTCCGACAGAAAACTCATCCTCCAGCTAATCCAATGGTCCCCATTCAGGCCGTGGAGTCCGATGATCGATACCACGAGCGGCCCTACGAGCAACGTAAAGAACGAATACCTGGCGAGGGCGTTCAGGCTGTTCAAACGGGGCACGCCATTCAAGGCATAATTGAGACCCCAGGCAACCACAAGAATCTCGAGAATATCGGCGAAGATGAGCCAGGCAATGGAGGGATACGACACGCCGGCTTGTACGTCGTAGACAAGAAACCCTGCAAGGCCCGCTGGAAGCAGAATCGGCCAGATTTTCCGCGGTGATATCAAAAGAACGCCAACAAGGAGCGCGCACCCAGGCCAAAGGGGCCAGAGCTCTTGGGGCTTCGTAATGATCAGGATTCCGCCAAGCCTCGCGGCCGCATAACATGCCACGGCAAGCAGGCACGCCAAGAAGATTGCGCGGAATCGCAAACTCAGGTTCGCGATGTTCCATCGTGACCCGCTGTTATTGCGTTCCATGACTTGCCTCCGGGGCCATGGCTGCGCACCACCTGTTGGGCCGTCCCAACGGGTGGACCCGTTTCCCAAGGTGATTACCGACTTTGCGACGTCGAGTGATCTTCAAAGTTTTCCCAAGAAAACTCTAGCGTTTCAGGTATTCAGGGGCCCGACTTACGGAAGGAAAAAAGCGCACTGCTAATCGACGGAGTTCGGAGAGTATTGGGGACTCTCCGTGGCGGTGGAGAATCCTTCACAGATCATGTTCAGGTAGCTAGTGCGATTTGCTCACTTCTGTATGGCCAAAGTCCCAGCCACTCATCTGGGTGCACTATATCAAAATTATCGGCCGTGTCACTCAGGTTCTTTGCGACGCCCGGCATACACCCGCTGCTTTCAATTCTGAGCTGCGGGGGATAGCAAGCGGTGGAACTACGCCCTTCGCAAGTGGTGGAGAGCAGGCGGGTTGCCGGAGTTTCCTCCGAATAGCCTTAAGAAGCGATGGGGCAATGCTGTGGAATGCAATCCTTCCGGGTGGACTGGCTTGTTATTTCTGACAATGGTAACGGGTGCGCACAAATGAAAGTATCGGGGAGGCAAAATTGCCGTGTTCTTTGTGTTCAGGAGGAATCCCATGAGATTCGCCGTTCTCTGCCTCGTAGCTTCCGCCATGGTTCCGTCGTTAACCCGGGCCCAAGCTCCCGTATTCAAGATTACGCCGGAACTGAGCAAGATCGACTTCTCCGTGAAGGCGTCGGTGGCCCTGGAGGGTGTATTCGAGAAATGGGACGCAACGCTCACATTTCCATCCACGGATGTTTCGACTGGCGTGATGGATATTAAGATTCAGGCGGACACCGTAAATACCGGAAGCGGAATGAAGGACGGCAAGCTGAAAGGCAAAGACTTCTTCAACGTCAAGGATGATCCCTACATTACTTTTCACTCCGACAAGATCGTGCAGACCGGACCCGGCACCTTTGACCTCCCGGGGACGTTTACGGTACGAGGAGTGTCAAAGCCCGAGACTCTGACATTTACGCTTTCAGACGTGGCGGCGGCGAGAGCGGCAGGGGAGGGTGAAATTAAAGGGAAAATGGCCTTCGACCGCAAGGACTACGGGATGAATAAAGGCATTCCCTTCGTGACAATCGCCGACCGCGTCGAGGTTACCGTCAACCTGAAGGCGAAGCGCATCAGCGGGCCTCCGCTGGTACTCAAGCAATAGCCCGGGCGCAGAGTTCTGGGTGCGACCATAAGTCTAAATTTTGACGATGGCTCAGCCGGCATGGTTCTCCCATCTCAAGCTGCCTGTCACTTTTGACAATTGCTTGCGAGAGCGGGTCGGAACAGTCTCATTGAGTTCTCAAGGCGCACATCTTTGTTCGACCAACAGCCAGTTGAATAGCCAAACGGCAGTTCGATGCAGAGTATCGCGGATGAGGTAGTGTCGTGAAATTGCCGGAGAAAACCCAGAGCGAACAGGCCGGAGAAAGACCGGTCCCGCAGGACAATCGCGCAGCTTTCGGGAAGTTTTATCTCCTGGTGTTTTGCTCTCTGGCCTTTGCCAACCTTTATGCGGTCCTTCTTCGCCCGCTGACCACTTCCGCGCGCGCCAGTTCCAATGCTCCCCGGAGTCCCGGCGCCACATTTGCACCGACGGTGCCGAACATTCAGCCGGCTCCCGCGCCTGCGCCACCGGGTATGGTGTGGATTCCCGGCGGTGAATTCTCGATGGGCGCCGCCGATCCTCCCGAGATGGACATGGTCGGGATGCGCGCCACCACCGACTCCCGGCCCATTCACAGGGTCTACGTCGACGGTTTCTTCATGGACAAAACCGACGTCACCAACGGCCAGTTTACAGAGTTCGTGAAAGCAACGGGCTACGTCACCATCGCCGAAAAAACTCCCACCCCAGCGGAATTCCCCAGCGCGCCGCCTGAAAATCTTGTCGCCGGAGCAGTCGTCTTTTCCCCGCCGGATCATGAAGTCCCGTTGAACGATCACTTCCAGTGGTGGAGCTACGTGAAGGGCGCGAACTGGCGACACCCTTCCGGGCCGAACAGTTCCATCAAAGGAAAAGAAGTTTACCCCGTCGTCCAGGTAGCCTACCCCGATGCGCAAGCCTATGCGAAGTGGGCTCACAAGAGATTGCCCACCGAAGCGGAATGGGAATTCGCGGCACGCGGAAAGCTTTGGGGGAAACCATACGTCTGGGGCGAAAAATTCAAACCGGACGGAAAGTGGATGGCCAACACCTACCAGGGGCATTTTCCCGATCAGGATTCCGGCGCTGACGGATTCATTGGCATCTCTCCTGTCGGCAAATTCCCGCCGAATGGTTACGGGCTTTACGACATGGCCGGAAACGTCTGGCAGTGGACTGCCGACTGGTATCGCCCGGACTACTACGCTCAGCTAGCCAAGATTGGCGGTGTGGCGCGCAATCCGAAAGGCCCGGAAGCGCCGTTCGATCCCTCGGAACCCAACGACAGGAAAAAGGTGCATCGCGGCGGATCCTTCCTTTGCACGGATCAATACTGCTCGCGCTACATGGTTGGAACGCGAGGCAAGGGCGAGGTGAGCACGGGGACAAATCACCTGGGTTTTCGTTGTGTTTCGAACAACGGCGTGAAATTGCGGGCGCGGAACACAGACTGAAATGAAATGGTTGATGAACAACCTCGGAAGAATTAAAGGCGTTTAAGTTTCAGGACGGATACACCGTACGAGAAGAACTTTAGTAAAGGAGAAAGGCAATGTTGTCAACGGTTCGGAAAGCGATGTCAAATTTCGGAATTGGTTTTTTGTTAGCAATGCTGGCATGCGCCGCAGCACCCGCCCAGGATGTGACCACCAATTCCATGCCCGGCGCAGACTTCACCAAATACCACAACTACAAATGGGTCCCCATTGATGGCGCGGTGGTACCCAACCAGATTGTGGATGCGCAGATCAAGCAGTCCATCGATTCTCAGTTGGCCACCAAAGGCCTCACCAAGACGGATGGCGAAAATGCAGGCCTTCTGATCGGCTACCAGATTTCCATCCAACAGGAAAAACAGTGGAACGCCTACGGCACGGGCGGCATGCGCTGGGGAGGCGGGATGGCCACGGCACAGCAATCCACGATCAGCACAGGGATGCTGGTTCTCGATATGTACGACCCCACCACCAAACAGCTTGTTTGGACCGGGCGCGTATCCAAGACGCTCGATCCCGGCGCCAATCAGGGCAAGAAGCAGAAGAATCTAGACAAGGCCATGCAGAAGCTGTTGAAGAATTATCCGCCAAAGGCCAGTTAATCGCGGTCAGGTCTTGAAAACATCTCGGGAGGACGCTGATGAAAATCAAACCATCGCACGTGTTACGAATTATGTTTCTGCCGCTCTTTGCTATCTCGGGGGGAAACTTCTTCAATCCTCCTACCAAAGCTCAAGGTCCGGAACTTCAGGAACGGGTTGCGGAACTTAAAGAGTCAATGGCGAAAAACAAGATGTCTCTCGCCCAATACACCTGGACCGAGCAAGTCAACATCAGCCTGAAGGGCGAACTCAAGAAGCAACAACACTACCAGGTGCGCCTGGGCCCAGACGGCAAGTCACAAAAGACTTCTCTCGATCCACCGGCGGAACCACCCTCCGGAGGCAGGCTGAAAAAGCGCATCGTCGAGAAGAAAACGGAAGAGTACAAAGACTACGCCGAGCAGATGAAGGCTCTGGCACAGCAATATGTTCCGCCGGACAAAGAGATGATTCAGCAGGCCTATGCGCAGGGAAACATCAGCATCATTCCCGGTGGGGGCCTTCCCGCGGATGAAATCAAATTGGTCTTCCACAACTACGTGAAGCCCCAGGACTCCATGACCCTGATCTTCGACAAGGCGCAGAAACAATTGCTCAGCCTGCAGATCGCTTCGTATATGGACGATCCCAAGGATGCCATGACCTTGACTGTGGAGTTCAGCCGCCTGCCAGATGGCACCAACCATGTCAGCAACGTGATCATGAATGGCGTCAGCAAACAGCTGAACATTGCCACCCAGAACGCCAGCTACCAGCACCTCTAAGTTGTGTGTTTCCGGACGAGGATGGAGCTGGGGGAAGTCTTTCGAACAAGAAATTGGGGAAGTCAGCAGGTTTTAACCGGTGAGAGTTCGCATCACCGGCGAGGGCAGTTGTGAAACTCAAGGAGAGACGGAATGAGAAATAAAATGATGGTTGTACTGATTTTGGGATGCATGTGCTTTTTCGCGGCGCCCGCGGCGCAGGCGCAAGCCGCGGCGAGCAAAGATAGTCAAACCGTGACTGATCAGGACGTGAAGCTGTTGCGCCAGGACCTCCGGTCGCAGAAGAAGCAATTGATCGCCGCGAACCTTACGCTGACGGATGCGGAATCCACGAAGTTCTGGCCGGTTTACGACCAATTCAGCGCGGAGATGACCACCCTCGGCGATCAGAAATATGCTTTGATCAAGGAATATGCGAATGGCTTCGGGACGCTGACGGACGCGCAGGCGCAGAGCCTGCTCAACCGCTCCCTAGCGCTCGACGCGGCGGCGACGCAGCTGCGCATCAAATATGTGCCCATCGTCAACAAAGTGCTGCCGGGCACGAAGACAGCCACTTTTTTCCAAATGGAGCGCCGGGTCAGCGCACTGATCGACCTGCAAGTGGCAGCACAGATTCCGCTGGTCCAGGAGCAACACTAGGTTCCGTCCGCGGCAAACGAGAGAGACGGAACGCCCCGCACGGAAAGCATAGATGCGGCGTTGGGTCTTTCCTTTTGCAAACTCTGGCACGCCACTTGGGCCGTGCTGGAATTGGAGATGACATCATGGGCGAACCAACCCGCACTCTCAAGCAGAAGGCTTACCAGGGGTTGAAGGAGTATATTGCGATCTCTCTCTACCTCTGGCTGGTCTTCAGCTTGTTCGTCCTCTACCGGGCCGTCCTTTTGTCCGAGCGGATCTCCCTCGTCGCGCACGGAGAAGCTCTGATTAACGCGCTGGCCCTCGGCAAAGTCATGCTGATCGCCCGGGAGCTGCACTTCGCGGAAAAGTTCAAGGAGAAGCCTCTTATCTACGCGACTCTGTTCAAATCAGCCGCCTTCGCCCTGGTCCTGGGCTGCTTCAAGGTTCTCGAGGAAATTTGCGTTGGTCTTTTCCACGGAAAATCGGCCGGGCAGAGTATTGCGGAGGTCGGCGGCGGCACGCTGAATGGAATCCTGGCGATGACGGCAATACTTGCGGTGCTTTTGATTCCCTTCTTTGCGTTTACGGAACTGCGCGACGTCTTCGGCAGAGAAAAATTGACCGGGCTCTTCTTCACATCGGGCCATCTTCCCAGCGAATCTTCTTGAAAGAGCCGGTGAAGCTCTTTGGGAAGTCGTTTTGCCAACGCCCAACCGATTCGACAGCCCGGGTGTCGCGGCAGGATCAGGTCAACATCACGGAGGAACCGCTTTGAAAAAGAAAATCGCAATTTTCGCTGCTGCCCTGGCTGGCCTGGCAATGCTGGCCGTTGCCGGCCCGAAACTGGAGATGAGCTGGAAAAATCCCGGGTACTCCGGCGGGCAGTTCAAAAAGATTCTGGTGCTGGCTCTGAACGGAAAAGCCGCCAGCCGCATGGAATTCGAGGATCGGCTGGTCGCGGCGATTACCCGGCCCGGGGGAAAGGCCTACCCGAGTTACGAATTCATCATGCGCCCCGACGCAACCCCGATTGACATGAAGGATATGCGGGAACTCGTGAAGGAACAGCACTTCGACGCAATCGTCGTGGCTCGCGTCACCAAGCACGACACCACAACAACCTACGTGCCGGGCCAGGTCTACGCTCCGTCCCCCTATTACGGAACTTTTTATGGCTACTACAACGCTCTTTATCCGGTGGTTTATACCCCGGGCTACATGCAAACCGAACGAGTTGGCCAGGTCGAGGTCAACATGTACTCCACCGCAAAACCGGATGGAGAGCTGGTCTGGACGGGAATTACCAATACGTTCGAGATCGGTTCGGTGATGAAAACAATTACCAGTCTGGTTAAGGTGCTGACCAAGCAACTCGAGAAGGACGATATCATCGCGAAGCAATAATAATAACCCTCCACGACAGCCGGCGCATCCGCCTAGCTACATTCTTGCCTGTTCAGCGCCTGTTGGGCGTGCCGCCCGATCGCTCAAGTGGCTCATCGGTTGGACCTTCCCTCCCCCAGGTGTTCCTTCTATCTGTTACTTCTGACAATATCCGAACGGCCCCCAATTCCCTACCCTGTGCCCATGCTGGCAGGAGTTAGCCCCGACAAATGGCCTACCCCGGGCGAAAAGGCGCGTAGCTCGGGCGAAACGAAAAAGCCAGGGAGCGTCATGAAAATGCTGAATTCAGATGGCGCCGGAAAGGTTCGGATCGCCGAGCGGATACTTTTAGTAATTGGCCTGGCGCTCCTGGCAGTCTGGACCGTGGCGCGGTTCCACGCGAGCATTTCCTCGACCGCGGCCATCAAGCGGTTCCATGAGGATCCTTTGGCCGGCCCCGGCTCGCTCTCCACGATGGAGGTGGACTTCACGCAGTGGTCTCCCAAACGGATCACCGCTTACCAGGAGAGTCTTGCGGCGAAGAAGGACGTTCCCCTTGCCATCCTCCGCATCCCGAAGATCAACCTCGAAGTGCCGGTGTTCAACGACACCGATGATCTCACCTTGAATCGGGGAGTAGGGCGGATCATTGGCACGGCGCAGATCGGAAGGCCGGGCAACATCGGGATCGCGGGCCACCGGGACGGTTTTTTCCGCGGCCTGAAGGACGTAAGCCGCGATGACGTCATCGAGCTGAATTTGCCGGGTCGCACCGATCGATACATTATCAGCAATATTGAGATTGTCGGTCCTGAGGATGTTTCGGTTCTGGGCGCCACACCGGTTCCGACGCTCACTCTTGTCACTTGCTACCCGTTTTATTTCGTTGGCAGCGCTCCCGCGCGCTACATCGTAAGCGCGACCAAACAAGTTTCTAGCCAACCGGATGAGGGTGTAAACACAACCTCGAGTTCCACGGGCAAGAAAATCAACACTAAGGAGAATGCAAGATGATCTCGACTCAGTTCTCGAAAAAGGTCATGCACGGTCTGTTAGCTGTGGGCGCGTTTTGTATTGCCTTCACGCTCACTGCCTCCGGACAAGTGCAGACCAAAACCACCACAGCGCCAGAAGGAGCCCCGACCAAGTCAATCAAGGTCGAACGCGGCACAGTTGTCTACGTCTCCGGCAACAGCTGCGTGATCAAGGCGGAGGATGGGACCCTGCGTCATTTCGACAATGTTCCGGAAAGCGTCACCGTGACCGTGGACGGAAAGCAACTTAATATTCACCAGATCCAGCCGGGGATGGTGATCGAAAGACAAACCATCACCACCACCACCCCGAAGATGATCACTACCGTTCAGACCGTCACCGGGACCGTCTGGCAAGTGGCCGCCCCTAATTGGGTTATTTTGACGCTCGCAGACGGCACAAACCAGAAGTTCAACATCCCCAAAGGCCAGAAATTCACCATCAATGGACAGCAAACAGACGCGTTCGGCCTGAGGAAGGGCATGAAGATCGATGCGCAGAAGATCGTTGAGCAACCGGAAATCATGGTTACGCAACAAATTAAGAGATCAGGAATCGCGCCACCTCCTCCACCGGCTGCACCTGCCCCCGATGTCCCGATGCTAGTGGCCGTAGAGGCACCAGCTCCTGCCCCGGTCGAAAGCGCGGCGGCCGAACCAGCCCCCAGGCAGCTTCCCAAGACGGCGAGCAATATGCCGTTGATCGGATTGCTTGGCCTGCTTTTCTGCGGCGCTTCGCTGTCTGTGACGGCCGTTCGCAGCGTCCTCGCACGGATGGCCTAGCTCCCACCGGCCCTGCCGGGGGCAAGCAAGATTTTCCCCGCTTGCTTGAGCCTGTCGGGCACTTGTCATGAAGAAGTCGATGGGGGCTGGCCAAGCCCGCTCCCATCGCTTCATTCCGTCCGCGGTCTGTCTCTCTCATTTGCCGGAGGGTGGAGTCCAGAGTCCGGGTAGGAGCGCAACCATGTTGAGAAAACCGCCTGGAACAACACTGATCCTGGCAATGGTTATGATTGTTCCCGCGCTCGCATTGTGCCGGGCAGCTCAGGCGCCCCAGACACTCATCCTGAACGGCCAGCCAACCCAGATCACCGTTGTTCAGATGAACGGCCACTCTTACGTCGATGTTGAAGCGCTGGCGCGGGCCGCGAACGGCTCCCTCAGCTTTAACGGAGATCAGATCAGCCTGACGCTGGCAACTGCCGGCAGCACACCCTCAGCCGCGCCAGCTTCCGTGAACCTGGCAGCGAATTCCGATTTTTCGAAAAGCTTCATGAGGGCGGGAATCGAGCAAATGACCGTGATCCGGGAATGGAGAACAGCGCTTGCCAATGCCGTGCAGAATGGCTTTCCAATCACGGACGATTGGCTTTCAGCTTACCGCAGCCAGGCGACGACCGCTCTCCACTTGTCATTCGTCGCCATTTCCACTGATTCCGATCGCAATGCCTATCAGTTGTTGAACAGTGAGTTTGAAAACATGAAGTTGCTGAGCAACAACTACGTGGCCATTCGTCAGTCCATGAATTTCATTGCGCCTGACGCCATGGCGAATGACCCGTTGAACAAGAAAATCATCAACTGCGCGCACTCCTTGGCGGCAATGGCTGCCAACGGCCAGTTTGTAGACGACGGATCCTGCCAGTGAACCGCCTGAAATAGAGTGGAGGTGATTCTTGCCTGCCCTTTATTTTGGCCGGCCCAACCAGGAATACTGCCACGCCACCGAGACGCTCTGATAGTTTCCGCCGAAGCGAATATACGTGCCATTGCTGTAGCTGGCTTTGATGGCTTGGTGCTTGCTAATTGGGAATGAAACCGTCCCTCCAACGCGCGAGCCGGTCTGCTTTGTCGCCAGGTTCTGTATGCCACTCAAACTGGTAATGCCCCCCCACCAGAAGTTCGCGTCCAGCGACACCCACAAGCGCGGCCGCACGTCGTAACTTAAATGCCCCTCCAGGGCGCCGATCGGCGATTCACTTTGGGGTTTGGTGATCGGGCCGGCGTAAAACGTCGGATTTGTGGTGTAGAACCACGCTCCAGCATAGCCATCGAGCACCCAATGGCCCCAGCGTTGGGAATACCCGAGTTCCGGTTTGAAAGCCCATCGATTGCCGCCCCAGTTGATCAATTTCGAGCCGCTGTATTGTCCAGTGGGCGCAATCACCTTCAGACTCACCCCCAACAGCCTCTTCTGCTTCCACTTCGCCATATCCTTCGCCTGCATCGCCGGGCCACCCATCAGGTTCACAGAAAAGCGAAAGCTGGAATCCAGCAGACCCGAACGGTAGACCGAGGTGTGCTGACCCAGCACGTCGCCCTGAAAAGTTCCTAAGCCATAAGGCAGCGCAGCCGCTATGTTGGCGGAGCGTCCAAAAAAATTCAACGAGTGATAGTAGCTGAAGATCTCTACGTTGTAAGTTCCCCTTGCGTTCGCAACCGGTATAGTGCCGTTGAAGTTCAGTCCTCCGTCAAAGAAGGACCAGATGATAGTAATTGCGTTGCCATGCACGGGCGTGATCACGTAGGCCCGGGGCGCAAGGTCTTGCCCCCAGGCCGCGCCTGGCGCGCAGAGTGCGAGCGTGACTGCTATCGCGAACTTTCCGATTGAGGGCATGATGGCAAGCGCCAGAAATCCCGAAGCGTCACAAACTCACACTTTGCCGATGTTCCCCCCAATATCCAGGCGGTGTAATTGTCAAAAATGACAAGCACCGCCGCATCGGGATGATTCAACCCTACAGGGCTCTAGTTAGCGGATGGGGTCTGCAGAACCCTCAGACTGGGGAGTACCAGAGTCAGAGCATGGTGCGGACACACCCTAAGCGCTTGAGTACCGGCTCGAACGCTGGCATTTCCGCAGGCAGGAAGTCATGAGCCGCGTATTAGTCCGTCTCCTAGCAGCGCGAGATTCCCAGAATCCCTTGCCCGCATTTTTGATCTGCGATTTCTGGTGAGGCTTGCTTACGGTGGCTGATAGTTGGAGCTTGCGCGAAAGTGCGGCGCATGTTGCCTATTTCGCTCGCGCTGTTTCCGCGCGGCTCGGAAGCTTCCAGTCCGGCCGAAGGAAATGGCAGGTATAGCCGTTGGGAAATTTCTCCAGGTAGTCCTGATGCTCGGGCTCGGCTTCCCAGAAAGGTCCGGCGGGAGCCACTTCGGTCACCACTTTTCCAGGCCAAAGCCCGGATGCATTGACGTCGGCGATGGTGTCGTCGGCGATCTGTTTTTGTTCCTCGCTGGTGTAAAAGATCGCGGAACGATAGCTCGTGCCCCGGTCGTTGCCCTGGCGATTCAGCGTGGTCGGGTCGTGAATCTGGAAGAAAATCTCCAGTAGCTTTCGGAAACTTAACTTCTGCGGGTCGAAAATAATCTCAATCGCTTCCGCGTGGGTCCCATGATTGCGATACGTTGCGTTCGGCACGTCGCCGCCCGAGTACCCCACCCTCGTGGAAATCACGCCAGGGTAACGCCGCAGCAAATCCTGCATCCCCCAAAAGCAACCACCCGCGAGTATCGCTTGTTCGGTTGATCCGCTCATTTCGCTGCTCCCTTCTGCTTGGCCTCGAATAGTTTACGGTACTCGCCATAGCCCTCGCTTTCAAGTTCATCCAGGTGAATGAACCGCAGCGAGGCGGAATTGATACAGTATCGTAAGCCGCCCTCATCGCGTGGCCCGTCGGGAAACACATGCCCAAGGTGGCTGTCGCCATAGGTTGACCGTGCCTCGGTCCGCGTCATTCCGTGGCTGATATCCGTGTTCTCCACCACGTTTTCAGGCTCGAGCGGTTTCGTGAAGCTCGGCCAACCCGTGCCGCTTTCGAACTTGTGGATCGAAGCGAACAACGGCTCGCCAGAGACGACATCAACGTAGATGCCCGGCTCCTTGTTGTCCCAATAGGCGTTCTGGAACGGGCGCTCCGTGCCATCATGCTGGGTCACACGATACTGCTCGGGAGAAAGCTGCGAAATCGCTTCAGGATTCTTGTTGTAATTCGCCATATTCTTGATTCACCTCGGTATGGAACCCCGGTACGGAGCGATGTTGCGTTGTGCGAACAACGCGCATCCACACCATGTCTGCGTCGCTCTGCAGCACTGGCATGGTTCGCGCACATTTGTCCGGTTCTTGGAATTCGGATGAGGCCCGGCTAATTTGATGCAATTCGCCGGAATTCGATACGCGGGGAACGGAAATGCAAACCCCGCGCCGGTGCAGGCGCGGGATCTGGAAGTGGGTGCAAGTTTGGGAGAAGCCGGTTACGACTGCCGGGCCTTTCGGCCAAACAGGGTCATCGCAAGCAATCCGGCGGTGAGAAGCGTCAATGTGCCAGGTTCCGGCGCGGGGGTTGTCGAGGAAGACGAAAGGTCGTTCGATACGGCGAAGCCCTTTCCTCCGCCTTGTTGTGTGCCGTTGGCGTTTGAGTATCCCGTCGCTTGGACGTGAAGAGGTCCACTTTCAGTGCCGTTATCAATGTTGACGCTGAAAGTGTAGAGGGTTGTTCCGAGTTGGGCGGCTAACGGCAACGACGCATCCAAGCATACTGCGCCAGACGTGTCGTTCCCATTGCAGCCACCTCCCGATCCAACCCCGCTATTATTTTGCCCCCCGGCTAGTGCATCGTAGCCTGCGGGCGCGGAAGCCAGGCTCGGTGATCCTGAATAATTGAACCCCTTCAGGGTCACATCGCCGAGATAAAACCCACCGCAAACCTTGGCGTCCGTGCACTGGATCGTCAACGTTGCGGTGGTGCTGGTGACCAAGCCTGTGAATACGATGCCGTCGTAGGTGAAGCTGTCGGCGCGTGCCGTGCCACTCAGAACTAACCCAAGCAGCACGATACCCGCAAGACATGCGTAGTGGTACTTATTCATCATCCCTCCAAGCATATGAACAGGAATATTAAGGATGCACTCCGGGGGCCAGGCAGGCGGGGGCGGAGATTCAGTTCAGGCATTTAACGTGTTTAGTTTCTGTAGTTTGACCTGGTCCACTGGCGATATTCCCGTACTCCAAATGTCTCCAGTCTCGACGTGGCCAATCCTGGCGATAGTTTCTGTCCACATGGGGGCCAGCCCGGTCGAGTGCAGGCGCGGGTCGCCGGAATTTCCGGCCGCAGATGGCTAGTTCTGGACACACCGCTTCATCAGGTGTTCACCTGAAGAGTATGGGGTGTTTACCGGGTTTCGAAATGGGTGAATCTCCGAATTGTCGTTATTTCCCAGCCCGCTATCTTGTCATTACGAGAGCGGGCCGCCTCCGTGCATTGGGCTCCCACCTCAATCACCCCGAGAAACGAACAACTCAATCACGGAGGCGGACCAACTCACGTTCGCAAAGGCCGGTGAAAGGAAGAAGACGAGGTAGCGAGGTTCACAGCAAGGTGCAGTCCGGTGCAGGACACATGCTTGCGATCGCGCGGATTGGGCGAGGCCATGAACGAATTGAATAACAATGTCCCGAAATTTGTGACTCAGGCCAGGGCCTCTTATCTGCTTGGCATACCGGAATCCGAATTGCGCCGTATTTCCATGGAAACTGGAATCGGCCACCTGGAGCGCGCCGGCAGAGAAGAAGAGACCTACTTCACATACGACGAATTACGGCGAATTTGCATGCTAGCCACAGATCAGCTGGGAGCGGGCCACTGAATACCGCCCGGAGCATGAAGAGAGATTCCCGGGCATTTTGTGCGAAGCGCCTCTCCGGGAAAGCGCCGGCGGCCAACCGAAGAATGGTCGAGGCTCAAGGACGAAACGAGATGATCGTGGGACAAGCAAAAGCTCGGGGCGGGTCAAGCAGACAGGTCGAACATTTTCGATCGAAGAAATACCCGTATGACGCGGCGCTGTTGAGAATGACGGAAGACGCCGAGCAGTTACGGCGCGATGTCTCTCGCCTTGTTGAACAAGGTGAAAAAATCTCCAACGAAACCATTTTTCAGACCTTACTCTCCGATGCCAACCGCGAGCTCGCCAGTTTGCTCCAGGACGTGCGCAAAGTGCAGGACGACCCGCTGCTCGACGACGGCCAGACCGGCCGGATGAAAAAATTGCTTCTGCGCGCGGTTCAATGCGCGGCCAAGCAATACATGCTGCAGGCGGAACTTGGCAACCTGGCCTTGACCGATGAACTTACCGGCTTGTGCAACCGCCGGGGCTTCATGGCCATCGCCGAACGCCAGTTGAAGATCGGGCATCGCACCGGACGCGGAATTCTTCTTTTCTTTCTGGATATTGATGGCATGAAGCACATCAACGATTCCTTCGGCCATGGCGAGGGAGACCTGACCCTGAAGCGCACGGCCAAGGCCCTGAAAATGACCTTTCGCGATTCGGATGTAATTGCCCGGTTGGGCGGAGACGAGTTCGCCGTACTGGCCATCGAGGCCTCGGACAACAGCGAAGCAGCGATCCGGGCCAGGCTTGCCGAGGATTTGAAGTGCGTCAACGCAGGGGAGACCCGTTATGGGATTAATCTCAGTCTGGGCGCGGTGCGAATCAATATCTGCAGCAATGCTTCGATTGGGGAGTGGATGGTCCGCGCCGATCAAGCCATGTACGAGCAGAAGAGGCGCCGGCTAAACCGTCTTTCCGAGCCGGAGGCCGTGCTCCAGACCATCTAGGCGCCATGATCTTTAACGCTGCATTTTCGTTTATCCCTCTGCGAAAGAATTCGGTCCTTCAGCACCGTCCAGCCCGGTGCCGCGATTCCGAAGGCAGTTTGGAAGGTGAGTCACCAAATGCCGATGCGGTCTGGACGACTTGAAAAAAGGACTCGGCTGGCCATACCCGTGAGGATTTCCAGCCTCCAGGAGCCGTCTGCCGGTGAACGCTCGACCACCGAGAACATCTGCTCGCTCGGATTACGTGTCGTTGTTGGGCGCGCCCGGGATCTGAATGAACGGATATTGATCAAATCAACGGATGGAGAGTTGGAAGCAAACGCGCGGGTTGTCTACTGCGAGCGGCTCCTGGACGGCCGGTTTGCCCTGGGATTGGAATTTCACGGGGAGGTTACCAACTGGTTCAAAAAGTCCCTGGGCTCGGGAGACTAAGCCTGGTTGTCAGCAGTCAGTCTAGGCTACCCCCACTGCTCCGATCCTTCCTTGACGGGAAGCAGACCTTCCCGCCACTCCCTGCATGTTATTGATACAACAATTGTTAACCTCGGTTCTGCAACTTCTCCGAAGCCCCTGTGTTAAACTGGTCAGCATCAGAAACACGCTATGTTTTCCAACCCGCCACACCCGGTCGGCGGCATTCAATTTTGCGAGGATTCGAACATGTCCATCAGAAAGATCGCCGGATTGCTTGTGCTCGCGACTCTCTCCCTTGTAATTCCGGCCCCAGCGCCCGCACAGGTCGCCGTCGGGATCTCCGTGCACATCGGGCCGCCCGCTCTCCCGGTTTACGCACAACCGGTCTGCCCTGGCGCGGGCTATATCTGGACGCCCGGCTACTGGGGCTACGGGCCGGACGGCTACTATTGGGTTCCGGGCACCTGGGTGGTGGCACCCACCCCGGGCTTCTTGTGGACGCCGGGCTACTGGGGTTGGGCCGGTGGCGCCTATATCTGGCATGGCGGGTATTGGGGCCCGCACGTCGGCTTCTATGGCGGGATTAATTATGGCTTTGGCTACGGCGGCGTAGGTTTCGTCGGCGGCGAATGGCGCGGCGGCGCGTTCCACTACAACACGGCCGTCACGAACGTGAACACCACGGTGATTCACAACACCTACGTTAACAAGACCGTCATCAACAACAACGTGACCGTGAATCGCGTGAGTTATAACGGCGGCACGGGAGGAGTCACGGCGCACGCCACATCGGCGGAACTTGCGGCCGAGCATGACCACCACATCGCAGCTACCTCCATGCAGACGCAGCACGAACAGATGGCCAAGAGCGATCGCAGCATGCTGGCCTCTCAGAATCACGGGAGCCCCGCCGTTGCGGCTACGGCAAGACCGGGACAGTTTCATGGGCAGGGTGTGGTAGCGGCTCGCTCCGAGGGCTCCAATGGAAACCGGCCGAGTTCCTCGGCGAACAACACTCACAACGCCTCAATGCAAAATGACCGGCCGCCCAGCGCGCGTTCGAACGGTTCGTCCAATCAGAACAATTCCAATCGGCCGAATACCTCCCAACAGAATTTTTCTCAGCACTCCCAGCAGAATTCGCCCCAGAACAATCAGAACTCCAACCATCCGAACAACTCAGGCGGCAACTCCAATCACCAGAACTCTTCGCATCCACAGCAGCAAAATCATCAGCAGCCTCCGAAGGAGCACGAGAACGGTGGACACCCGGGCGGACACGGGGGCCGCTGAGTCAACAAGCGATCTAAATACAATTGAAAAGGCCGGAGCGGCTGCTCCGGCCTTTTTTCTTTGAATGCGATTCGCGGAACTAGCCGAGTTTGGAATCCACGATCGCCAACGCTTGCTGCCCGCGCACAAAGTTCACATCGGTAATTCCCAGCAATGCGCGCAACTCCTCCGCGGGCACCTTCATCGGCCCCGGCGAATCCGCCTTCCCGGGCGCAGGCTGAGGAAACGCGGTCGACGTCGCCGTGTGGAAAGTCACGTTGCCTTCCACTTTCTGCATCGTCTGGTGGATGTGGCCATTGAGCACCGTCACCGATCCGAACTTCTTCAGATATCCCAGCGCCTGCGCGCTGTCTTCCGTACCCCAGCCCCACTCCGGATAGATGGACCACAGCGGAATGTGCGCGAACACCACGATCGGGGTGCTCTTCGACAGATGCTTCACGTCGGCTTCCAGCCACTCCAATTGATCGTGGCCAAGCGTGCCGAGGCCGCCGGCTTTCAGATTCATCACGTTCACCAGGCCGACGAAGTGCACGCCTTTTTTCTCGAAGCTGTACCAGCCCGCTCCTTTGCTTCCCTTTCCGTAGCGTTCCAGGAACTGTTTCCCGTCGTCGTTCAGCACGTCGTGTTCGCCGGGCACGTAAAAAACATCCTTCGGATTGGCACCCTTCAGGATCTGGTCGACGGTGTCGAACTCCTCTGGCTTCGAAAGATGGCTGATGTCGCCCGTGTGCAGCAAGAATTCCGGTTGCATTTTCAATGCGTTGATCTTGTCCACCGCCGCCTTCAGCGTCCCCACCACATCCGTGTTCGCCGGCTTGTTGAAGCCCATGTGGCTGTCGCTGATCTGCGCGAAGCTCAGCTCGCCCATCATATCCGCGGGATCCAGCTCGGCAACGCGGTTGAAAGCGTAGGAGTTCAGCACTCCGCCCTTGATCACGCAAAGCGTTCCCGTGCCGGCCCACGCCATGCACTTCAAAAATCCGCGCCGGTCGATCCCGTCGTGATTATGGTCGTATAAAATTTCGTCCTTCTTTTTCTCCGTCATCGCATCTCTCCTCTCAATTCCCTGGTCATTGCTGCAGCCCCCTCACGTTCCGCCCATCGACGGGAGAATGGCGCGGGCTTACAGAGAAAGGGGGGCAAGCCCGCGCCGTGTGTGAACGTGTTCATAGGGGTAGACACCGGCTCACCGGTTTTTATTCCGCCCGGCCGCGTTTTCGGCCTTATTTCTTTTTTTGACTTTTATCGCCCCGGCGGGAATAAAATCGAGCCCGGCCAGGTTATCCAGGACAAGGGGAAGCGAAAGGTGACCGTGTTAGAGGGAGAGGACAGAGCCCGGTTCGAGGCGACCGTCTTGCCGCATCTGGACGCCGCATTCAACCTGGCGCGCTGGCTGCTGCGCAACCGGACCGACGCCGAAGACGTCTCACAGGACGCTATTTTCCGCGCCTTCCGCGCGTTCGGCACCTATCGCTCCGGCAATGCCCGCGCCTGGCTGCTGCAGATCGTTCGCAACACCTGCTTCACCTGGCTGCGCCAGAATCGTATGGCGGCGGAATTCACGGAGTTCGACGAAACCACGATGCCGCAGGAAAGCGAAAACCCGGAAACTCTGGCGCTGGCCGGCAGCGATCGCGAACAACTGACCCGCGCCCTGGAATCCCTCCCTGAATCATTCCGCGAAATCCTGGTCTTGCGCGAACTCGAGGGCTGCTCCTACAAGGAAATCGCCGAAATTACTTCGCGCCCCATCGGCACCGTCATGTCGGCGCTCGCCCGCGCGCGCGCCCAATTGCGCAACTGCCTTTCTCAACCCGCTTCCAAGGAGGCCCGTCGTGCCGTGTGAACAATCCCAAAACCAGTTGCACGGCTATTTCGACGGCGAACTCGACGCCCTCAGCGCCGCCAATTTTGAAAAGCATCTTGAAACCTGCCCAGATTGCAAAGCCACGCTTGCCGCTGAAGAAGCGTTGCGCCAATCCATCCGGCAGGCAGCGCTCTACGAACGCGCCCCCGAGGATCTGCGCAACAATCTCCTCCCCGAGACCGCAGTTCCCGCAGTTCGTTCGTTTCCCCCAGCACGGGTTTCTTCCATGCGGTGGCTCGCCGTCGCCGCCGTCCTCCTATTCGCCGTTTTCCTCGGCTGGCGGCAAATCCAACTTGCCACGACGCGGAGTGCCTCTCAGTTAATGGCCGCCTCGTTTGTGGATGCGCACCTGCGGTCGCTGCAGCCCGGCCATCTCACCGATGTCGAATCCACCGATCAGCACACGGTTAAGCCGTGGTTCGATGGCCGCATTGATTTCGCGCCGCCAGTGCGCGATTTCGCCAGCGAGGGATTCCCTTTGCTCGGTGGACGCCTCGACGTTGCGGGGGGACGCACCGTCGCCGCGCTCGTGTATGCTCGCCGCAAGCACGTCATCAATGTCTTCGTGGAAAAATCCCAGCCGGAAAAATACTGGAATGGCGCCGGCGAATCCCAGGGCTACCACTGGCTCGCTTGGCAGAAGGACGGCCTTTCGTTCTGCGCGGTATCCGATGTCGTTCCAACGGATCTCGCGCAGTTGAGACAACTCTTCGCCGGACAATAATCGCTCGCGGATTTGCAAGCCCTTCTTAATCTAACCCGGCGGCGCGCGTTTAGTTTCATGAGACGAAATCCCGCAGAACAACCAGTTTGTACACTCATCTCAAAACTAGATTTTACCCGGCGCGAAAACCGCGCGTGGTAACTGGCGTTTGCGGGGTCGCATCTAACGGGGTGGAGGATTAAAAAATGTTGCAGTCAAGGTTGATAGCAGTTTCAAGCTTCATCCTGGCTGCGTCTCTGTCTGCGCCTGCTTTTGGCGCAAACCCCGTACGCCCAGGAACCATAAATTATGTCGAAGGACAGGCCTCTATCGCAGGCCAGGCCCTCGACGCCAAGGCAATTGGCACGGCCGAAATGCAGCCGGGTCAATCGCTGGACACTCAGAGCGGTAAAGCTGAAATTCTTCTGACGCCGGGCGCCTTCTTGAGGCTTGGCGACAACAGCTCCCTGACCATGCTTTCGCCCAGCCTGACCGACACGGAACTTCGGTTGGAAAAGGGCCAAGCCATGGTAGAAGTCGAGGAGCTTTACCCGCAGAATAATCTCGTCATCATGCAGCGCGCCGGTACCGTGCGTATAGTCAAGACCGGCTTGTATGAGTTCGACGCAGATAAAAGCCTCGTCCGAGTTTTCGAAGGCGAAGCGGTCGTTCCCCAGGGGAACCGGGATATCACGGTAAAAGACAAGCATGAACTCACGCTCGGCGGATCGCAGAGCGCCGAGAAATTCAACGAAGAACAATCCCAGGACGATCTCTACCGCTGGAGCAGCCTGCGCTCCTCATATACCGCGGAAGCCAACGTTGATCGCGCGCAAAACTATTCGCTGGGCGGCTGGGCCGGCGCCGGATGGGATTGGGATCCCTATTTCGACTGTTACACCTTCATCCCCGGAGACGGAGTTTTCTACAGCGCGTTCGGTTGGGGTTTCTATTCCCCCTTCTTCGTGGGCTGGGCTCCGTTTGGCTTCTATGGGCACTTCGACCATCACTTCGGTCCCGACTGGCATCACTGGGGCGGAGCAGAGGGTGAGCATTACGCGGCGCACATGGAACACGGCTTTTATCATGGCGCCGGCGGTTATGAACACAGCGGCCTCTTTAACGGCGGACATGGTGCATCGCACAGCATGATGGCCCATGGCGGAGCCGAGCACTTCGGGGGAGGAGGCTTTCATGGCGGAGGCGGCGGGTTTCATGGCGGCGGAGGCGGAGGCGGTCACCGCTAATCCGTGAACCATACTGTAAGGCAAAGCGGGACGCGAAAGCGCCCCGCTTTTTTTGTGCCCCAACGAAAAGAACCAGGCAGACGCCCCCACCCGGCAAAACTCATGCCGCGGCTTCCCGGTTAAAGAGCAACTGACAACTCATGGTTAACGCATTCAGCAGGTGCCAAACGCTGGCCAGTCGGGAGGTGACCCCGCACTACTTGCCGCGCCAATGACTGTGGAGTAGTATCCGGTCTCCGTCCAAGCAGGACTGGTCGCATTCCGGCATAGGGCGTTCGTTTCACCTGACGCTCCCTTCCTCAACGCTTCCACTCCCGGCTAGAGGCAATTTCGCGGCTAGCTGTTTTGCGCATACGTTTCTTTTCGAGTTTCTGGCGTGCGATTCGCCAATGTCGGTCACCCTAATCTCAGTGCAGAAGCAGCTCAAAACAAATAACCGGCAAGAGGTCTAACCATGATCGAATCTTCTGATCTGCGGATGACGAGAATTCCACTTAGCCATGGAACCGGCCATATGCCCGCACTCGGCTTTGGCACCTTAATCCCCGAAGCAGCCGTGACGATAACCGCGACCAGAGACGCGCTGGAAGCCGGATTCCGACACTTCGATTGCGCGGAACGATACGGGAACGAGCGCGAGGTGGGCGAAGCGTTGCAGGCAGGACTTGCGGCCGGCGGGATCCCACGCGAAGACATTTTTGTCACCACCAAGCTGTGGAACTCCAATCACCGGCCCGAGCGCGTCGAACCGGCTTTCGAGGCGAGTCTGGATAGGCTCGGGCTCAAGTACCTGGATCTCTATCTGATTCACACTCCATTTGCGTTTCAACCCGGGGACAACCTGGATCCGCGAGATCAAAACGGCAATGTTATCTACGACCGGGGCGTGACTTTGCTCGACACCTGGAAAGCCATGGAAAGTCTCGTGGATCATGGCAAGTGCCGCGCCATCGGACTTTCAGACATCACTTTGGACGGACTGTTGCCTGTCTACGAATCAGCGAGAATCAAGCCAGCCGTGGTCCAGGTGGAATCACATCCATATCTGCCGGAAACGGAGCTATTGAAATTCTGCAAGGAGAAGGGCATTGTGCTTTTGGCTTTCGCACCATTGGGTCACGGGATGAAGCCGGGGCTGATCGAAGATCCAGTAATTTCCGCCATCGCCGCGCGAGTTGGGAAGACGCCGGCGCAAGTGCTTCTGGCTTGGGCGGTGCAGCGCGGCACGGCTTTGCTTACAACGCCCAGGAGTGCGGCCCGCGCGAGGGAGAATTTCGACATCTCTGCCCTTCCGCAAGACGCGCTTGAGGAAATTAATCGAATTCAAACCAGGCAGAGGCTGAATCCAGTGGTGACGACTGGCGTTCCGGGATTCATTCCAAAAGCGAAAGGAGCATGAGGTGTCAATGACGAAACTGACGAGCTTTCAAACGGACATTCGCCCGCTTTTTACGGAGCGAGACATTCAAGGCATGATCAAGGGGTTCAACCTGGCAAGCTATGATGAAGTCAAAGCGCACGCAGCCGCCATCTACGACCGCATTCGGGGAATCGGTGGCGCGGTGATGCCGCCGCCACCGCCAAGAGGAGAAGGTCCTTGGCCTCAATCTCGCATTGAACTATTCGCAAAATGGATGGCGGATGGGTGCCCACCTTAGGCGGCCTCAAAGCGCCCGGGTCCTGCTGCTTGGCATTAAATTACGCTTTGCAGCGAACCGAGGAGAGCGACGCAGAAAGGAAAGTCGCATGCCGATGTCTCCTAAAACAAAGAAACCTTCCGACCAGGCAGAGGCTGAATGAAGCGGTGAAAACCGGCATTCCGGGCTTTATTCCGAAAGAGAGCGTGTATGAGCGCGAAACCGCAGCCCGAGCAGTCCAAGCAAGAGGAACATATCCGAGCGGCACTGGATCAGCATTGGGCGGCCTCCGATGCCAATGATTTTGAAACGGAGCACCGCATCTATCTCGAGGACGCGGTGCTGGAATACCCGCAGTCAGGCGAGCGAACCCGCGGTCGATCCAACATACAGAAACAGCGCGCCAGTCAGCCGAACAAAAAGCGGTTTTCGATCCGGCGAATCGTTGGCAGCGGTGAGCTTTGGGTCACCGAATTCATCCTGACCTATGACGGCAAGCCGTCCTACACCGTGAGCGTCATGGAGTTCCAGGGCGACAAGGTTGCGCGGGAAACACAGTATTTTGCGGATCCATTCGAGGCTCCCGCGTGGCGCGCTCAAATGGTCGAACGGATGGATACATAATCCCGAATCGCGAGAATTTGCTGACGACACCACCTTTTGCGGTTTGCAGCATGTTTGTTGAGAGCAGAGATTAACGCCGGAGACCCGCGAAGACTTGATGACCGTGGTTACCCGAGAAGTCGAACTGCATGATATGACGTATCGTTGCAGCAGATCCTCCGATGAAGGGACACGAGATGGATTGGAAACGGTTGGTCCAGTTTGCGCTGCAGGGTAACAGCGATTTGGAACAGTATGCCATCCTGCTGGTCCGCGTTTCGATCGGGCTGTTCTTCGCCATCTCCGGGGCAAACAAATTGTTTGTCGCCGGCGGCACGAAACCTGTTTACGAAACGCTCGTTCAGGCCAAAGTCCCGTTTCCCCACCTGATGGCTTATTTCGTGTCGGGTGTCGAGTTCGTTGGCGGATCCCTGGTGACCGTGGGGTTTCTTGCGAGCCCGGCCTCTGTGGCTTTATTGATCGATATGATTGTCGCCACCCTGACCAGCGCGGTTTTCACCTTACCTAAAGGACTTTCGCCTCTTAGCTGGCTCGACGATTTCCTGTACCTTCCGGAAGTCCTGTACGTGCTCTTTTTTTTCTGGCTGATCTGCTCTGGTCCGGGAAAGTTCAGTGCCGATTACTGGCTCGCCAGCAGGTTACTGCGGTGATCGATCGACGAAGCAGCTGGTTGCTAGGCAAGAGCTCGATGGCTATTGCCAACGCCTACGGCCAGGATCTAATCCCACTAAAATCCATTTTTCTGAATGGTCTTCCTGCCGTCTGCTTATCTCATTGAGGGGCCGCTAACGAATGGGCTGCCCGTCTCAAAGAAACGCAGTGGCCGATCCACCTCATGCGTGATGCCGATGCGCACAGTTGTGGTAACGTGCGCAGTCTCTCGAACCGCGGTCCCAAGCCACAGCGGACCATCGGCGCACAGGTCAACTCCGTTCAGCCGCTTGTCGATATGCAATGCAGCCGCAAGCCGTCCCGGCCCTCTCGCCAAATCCATAACTTTGTCGGTTTTGCGGAGCCGTTTCATTACGTTGATTCCTTCCAGAGGCTCAATGGCGCGCAACAGCACTCCTGCTCCAACCCCCGGTTCTTCCGCCGTAACGTTGAGCATGTAGGACGTCCCATAGATGAAGTACACATAGGCAAATCCCTTGTCCAGAAACAGGCATTGGTTACTAGCCGTTCGTCCGCGATAAGCATGTCCACTCCGATCGCCCGGTGGGTAAGCCTCTGTCTCGACAATACGGCCGCTAATCCTGTTTCGCCCGATCTTGCGCACAATGGTTTTCCCGATGAGATATCGGGCCAGCTCCGCCGCATCGCTTGGCAGGCCGGCCCGCGACAGCCGCCGGACTTCGCGAGCGAGATGAAACGCCTTCTGCAATGGAATACCCCGATTCTGTCTGCCAGGCCGACTTCATCCAGAAATCTTCATCGCGGCGTCATTTGGAAACCGCCGGTGTTGGAGATCTGTCTCGAATTGTTCACTAGTAGCGGGGTGTCTTCAAGAGGCATCCTATGAAGGTTGAGCCGGCTATCCAGCGTCCCTTGGACGATAGGAAAGTTCGTGCGAGAGGAATCCTAGCAGTATGGCTCGGTTGCTATCGGTGAACGTCGGGTTGCCACGCGACATCGCGTGGAAAGGCCGCACTGTCCACACCGGCGTCTGGAAGAATTCGGTGAGTGGCCGATGTCGCGTCGGCCGCTTGAATCTCGAGGGAGATGGTCAAGGCGACCTGGCCGGGCATGGAGGTGAGCATCGAGCCGCTTTCGTTTATCAAATTGAATCTTACCGCTATTGGCAGGAGCAGTTGAACCGGGCTGACTTCGTCAACGGACAGTTTGGCGAGAACTTCACAGTCGAAGGGTTGCCCGACGATGTCGTGTGCATTGGCGACCGCTATCAAATCGGAACCGCACTTTTCGAAGTCACCCAACCTCGCGTCACATGCTATCGCGTCGGCATTCGGATGAACGAACCCCGCATGGCGTCGTTGCTGACATCCAGCGGCCGGCCAGGCTTCTACTTCCGCGTTCTCCGTGAAGGTGAAGTGGCCGCCGGCGACGAAATCGTGAAGGTGGGAGAAGCAAATGAACGCATGACCGTCGCGGAGATCAACGCGCTCCTCTATTTACCTGATCACGCGCGCGATCGGCTGGAGCGCGCTCTGCACATCGAAGCGCTTTCGCACGGGTGGCGTAGCTCGTTTGAAGCGCTGCTCCAAAGTCAGCAAAACGGGGCGGAGACGGGAAACGCGGGACTGGCGCCCGCCACGGCGGCCCATCCAGCCTCGTCAGGATTTCAGCCGCTCGTCGTGACAGCGATTAATCTCGAGTCCGCGGACGTCCTCTCGTTGACCATGCAGCGCGCTGACGGTCAACCGCTCCAAATGGCTCTGGCGGGACAGTTCGTGGTGGTGCACCTTAAGTTCACCGCCGGCGGCCCCACGTTATTTCGCAGCTACTCGCTCTCGGGCCCGCTCTCAACGGAGCGTTATCGAATCAGCGTGAAGATCGAGCCGAATGGAGCGGCTGGAAAGTACCTGCGCGAACAGCTCCGTGTGGGGGACCTCCTCGATGTAAGCTCGCCGCGCGGAGGTTTTGTTCTGCAGCCGGGAGAGCGGCCGATCGTGCTGCTCAGTGCCGGGATCGGCGCAACGCCTGTTTTGGCGATGCTGCACGCACTTGCGGCGACACGCTCGACACGTCAGGTCACTTGGTTGCACGCAGCCCGTGATGGGCAGCATCATCCGTTTGCCGCCGAAGTGCGCCATCTCATACGCACGCTAACGAACGGCCGCAGCTACGTGTGTTACTCCAGGCCGGACTCAATCGACAAAACAGGTGAGGATTTCAACGCGACCGGCCGCTTCTCGCAATCGGTTTTGGATGGACTCGGACTGCCAGTAGACGCCGATATCTACCTTTGTGGGCCAAGCCGATTCATGGCGGACATGAAAGAGGCGCTCACGTCGTTAGGTGTGGGGGAGGCGCGCGTTCATATCGAGAGCTTCAACGGCGGAGAGTCCATGACGCCTGGCGTGATCGCGGCAGTGACGCGAGCTCCGCATCCGCCTGCCGACGCGGCAAACACCGGCCCGTTGGTGTCGTTCGCGCGCAGTGGCATTTCCGCGCACTGGGACGCGTCGCGCTACGAGAGCATCCTGGAAATGGCCGAGGCGTGTGATGTCCCGGTCCGTTGGGCGTGTCGAACCGGTGTTTGTCACAACTGTGAGAGCGGTTTGGTTTCAGGGGCGGTCGTCTACGGGCCGGAGCCACTCGACAGGCCGGCCGATGGCAACGTTTTGGTTTGCTGCTCACAGCCCATTAGCGATGTCGTTGTTGATTTGTGAAGCAGCGAGGATGGTCAGCCTACAACGATGAAAAACTCTAAGCGTCAGGAGACGCAGGGGACGTTCACGGCTCTTTTAGAGCTAGCCCGACAATGGAAACGCAGGTAGGGAAAACAGGTGGAAATGACCCGCCTTTTCCCTGATCCATCCGCTTCGACCTCTCAAGGCGTCCCGCGGAGCTAGCCGTTTTCGACGCGAGACTTGATATCCGAATAAGCCGCATCTACGAGCCTGCTTAGCGCGGCAGCGTTTGTGTCCGTTCCCGGCCACAGCTTCACATGACGCATGAACTTGCCGCTGCCTTGCAACAAGCGGGCCGGATCCGGCAGCGCTGCCCCATGAAAGAACCCCACGTGCACGTACGAGGTGAACACATTGACGTAGCCGAACGGCGCATCTCCCAGACAGGCCACTGGGCAGCCGTCATGCAAAAGCTCCCGGACTTCGTCCCCGCATTTTCGCATCACCGCAAACCATTGACGCGCGATGTCTCCCAATTCACCCGCATGCTCTTTCATCCACGCGTCGACGGCGGGATCCCGCTCGACAGCGCCGTTGAATCGCAGAAATCCAGTTTTCATCGTCGCTCCGCTTTCTGCCTCCGTGATCTATGGTTACGCGGCACACTTAGTCACGCCACCGGAAAAGCGCGTCCCAGTACCGAAGCTGCCACTGCTCCGCAACCGGCAAGACGGGTCCCGGCATCCAACTAACTGCTAACACGACCGATCAGCTCCTGCGGCGAGAATCGAGACCACTTAACCTCTGCATCTTGGTATAAACTTGGATTTTGATGCCAGACCAAATCTTATGATGAAATGCCTTCTCGCTCTCGGATTGCTCGTGGGATTAACTGCTTCGTGCGCGACTCCGCTGCTCGCTCAAAAGATGAGCGCGGCGCAATATCAGCGCAATTCCACCAAAGATGCCCGGAAACAACAAAAATTGACGAAGAAAAATGCCAAGCAGCAGCGGAAAATCCAGAAGCGAGCGGCCAAGGCGCAACAAAAGTCGCTGAAGGCGGCACAAAAGTCCGACGCCAAGGCGAACCGCCAACTTCATCGAAGGTAGCCCGCCGCCCCAGCCCGACGACTAGCCGCCACTCTACCGGTTTAGCGGACAGATCGGGATGGCCTGGTCTCTAATGATTTGGTTGCTTCCTCGAATGTTCGTGATTCGATATTCAGCATCGTGCGGAGAACCTCGGCGCGCTGCAAGAATCTTCCCCAGGAACTTGGGTCCTGCGGGCAATGGTGGCGTCGTATCCGGTTCACGAACAATTACACGGACAATTTAGTTGAAAATTCTCGGAGATCGTTGTGGTCATACTCATAAGTTTGGTGACAGTTGGGATAGGTAAGGTTCCTTGCTGAAAACCTAATTAAGGGAATAGGGCCTCCTTTGGATCGGCGTCGAGCCATGTACTCACCGAGAACTATTCCCCTATTGCATTCCGGGTTTTTGCACTGGACGCCATGATCTCTCTGTACGGTCATGTTGGCCACCTCCCAGCGAGGGTAGAGGCTACAGCAATGGTTCCTAGCCAGCAGGTACCTCCCCGGCCACAGCCAGCTTTGAAGGCCCCGCAAAATGTGCAGAATATTTCGCCGAGCAGAGCCACGCCATATGTCATGCTTGCAGATACTTCCAATAGCGGTGGCTGGATGGTATTGTCAGAATGACATGTCGCTTTCGCCGCAGTCGAAAGCTATTGAGCAAATTTGCGGTAACACGACTTAGCTTGAGCGGGACTTACGGCCCGCAATCCTTCTGCTGCCAGTCTGGCCTTTACTTTAAGTCCAGTTGAGGCCCGCCTACCCGCTTCCCTTTAAGGTGGAAATTCACCTCGACATGGTCGGCAATCTTGATGAAAGGAATGCCCTTGTCCATCCCATAGTCCTTGCGGTTGAACACCATTCCCCCCTTAATCTCGCCTGAGCCTGTCCCCTTGCCGGAGACCGTTAGCGTCAGCTTCTCCGGGTTGGATACTCCCCGAATCGTAAAGTCGCCATCCACTTCATAGGTTTCGTGACCCGTTTTCACAATTTTCGTTGACTTAAACGTGATCACCGGATTCCGCTCGACATCGAAGAAGTCCTTGCCCTTCAGCTTGTTGTTCTTCATGCCGCTTCCTGTATCCACGCTGGCTGCCTGAATTGTGATTACTAAAACGCCGGTCGTTTCGTCTGGCGAGGTAAATGTCAAACTGGCATCCCACTTGTCGAATTTTCCGGCGATATCCACTGATGCCTTCACGTCGAACTTAATGGAACTGTGCATCGGCGTAATTTCGAAAACTGGAGCCTGCGCTCGACTCAATGACGGAAACACAGCTAACACCATGAGGAGGAGGATTGTTCTTCGCATGTCGTTTGAGTGTGGGGCTATTCCAATTTAAGGTCAATACTACCATCAGGGAACAAGCAACCCGCGCTGCCCGTGAAGTAATGTATGGACTCCTCCATTACCCGACTTACTAGGCGCTAGAGATGAAAAACAATCCTTCCCGAGGTCAGTTCTTCTGTGGCGGACCGGGGATTCAACGAGTTGGGATTCGCGTTGCCCGGAAGGGACTCGCGCAGTCGGCAAATTCCAGATAAGCTAAAACCTCACCGAAGGCTTTGTTGTTACTAAAGCTTCTCAAATGAATTCCTTCTTGCGCCGCAAACTCATCTGGTATTCGATTTTTGGCGGAGTTGTCATCACCCTTCTCGCGATCGCGCTGCGATCCTCCGGAATCAACGGGCCGGTTCCCTATCTGACATATTCCGGATCTTACCTGATGCAGGCTTTCTTTCAGAGATTCCTCGAATGGATTCCGTGGAGGTATGCGGACAACCTCATCTCTGAACTGCTTCTGTTTTTCGTGTTGAATGTTTTGGGTTACGCCTTCTTGATTTTTCTTCTGCTCCGGGTTTTTTTTCCAGATCGTTCGGGCGAACTGCCACCCTTGACCGGCAAAAAATAGGCGGTCATTTTGGCCCGCGGAGGCGGAGTCACTGCCGCGACATAACGGGTCAATGTTGGACCCAAATCGCCGCCCGCTTCAGCCAACTGAAAACGGAGTACTGGGGGGACATGTCCGATTTCCCGAAGACCGTTACAGGAGAAGGAGAAATCATGAAAAAAGTTAATGTGCTTGAATTTGTCTCCCTTGATGGAGTCATACAAGCCCCAGGCGGGCCAGAGGAAGATACCAGTGGCGGCTTCGCGTATGGCGGGTGGATAAGTCCACACTCCGACCCTGTTAGTTCGACGGCCATAACAAAGCAGATGAACATGCCGTTTGACTTGTTGCTAGGCCGGAAAACCTTCGACATTTGGGCACTATTCTGGCCGCAACACAACGACATTTGGCCGGCCGTCAACACAGCGACCAAGTACGTCGCCTCGAATACCATGACTTCTCACGAATGGCAGCCGTCCGTGTTTCTAAACGGAGATATTGCGGAAAAAATCACCCAAATTAAGCAACAGGAAGGGCCGGATTTGCACGTTTATGGAAGCGCAAATCTCGTTCAGACGCTTATGAAGCATGATTTGGTTGATGCGTTCTGGCTGAAGATATTTCCTGTGACGTTGGGCGGTGGAAAACGATTGTTTGCCGATGGCGCGATCCCGGCGACATTCAAGGTGACGGAAAGCACAGTCACCTCGAAAGGCGTCATTCTCGTCAATTACGAGCGTATACGTAAGCAAACGGGGTTTTGGGAGCTCGGTTTAATGCCCAAGTCCTGATTAACGCTGTAACCGTCCATGTGGGTACTGGAAGGAACTTGTCCGGTTAGCCGACTAACCAGGACTTAGCATCAAAATGCCGATTCACCGGGATATACTGGCTCCGACTGGGCTACTCATCCCACTCCTTTTGTGAGGTTCACCTTGGCCCGATTGAAACTACTCGTGCCCTTTGTCGTCCTGCTCAGTCCAGCTATGATTCTTGTTGGACTCGCGCAAGACCAACTAACGATAGACGCCTCGAAACAGCCCTCTCCACCTGCAACAGGACGCGGCCCATATTCAAACACAAATGGCCCGGGTCACTTCTGGCAAATGCCCATTCGGCTTGAACTCCTGATTCCAAGTGGATCGCTGCAACCAGACGGAACTACCCTCATCGATTTCGTGATTACCAACCGGGGCTTTGACGTAATCCGGTTACCTTCATCCACCAAGGAAAATGATCGTTTATCGTCCTTCGTTCTCAACCTATGGTTCACTTCAGACGCGGATAAGGGTGCATATTCCAAAGACACCGCGCCGAGCCGCCCAGTTAAGATTGAAATGCTCAGTGCGGAACTTTACGGGCGTAGCAATGACCCTCAGAGCTTCCGTTGGGTTGCTCCGAACCAGAACATGAAAGTACACGCCTCTTCTCGCGTAAAATTGCAACCTGGCACACATACGGTCACTGCTCATGCCGAGCTTTTGCGCCTTGTATTGCGCGGTTCCTCGGCCTCGTGGGAAGTCGTTGGCACTGCTGATTCGGAAACAGTCACAACCACATTCTCAACGATAGACCCTACTCCCCGATAAACGCCCTAACCGTCCATGTGGGTACTGGAACAACTTGTCAGGAACTGACCGACTAACCAGGAGTTTGGCCACTCTTCTCCGTGAGTCATAAAGCGCGTAGGCTATTGCCAGATGGTCCAAAATGGTGATGAATCTCAAATCATTGCGCTTAGGCCGCCCATTAATCTTCCTCGCGCTGTTCCTCTCCGCGCCCCAGACCAAACATGTCGTTGTGCATATCACGACCTCAGACGCTGTCGAGTTTGCACAGATGGTTGCACGGGATGAGGGTTACGACATCAAGAACGATAAGGTCTATTTTTTCGATTCGTTAGATGCAAATGGAAAATATCTCCTGCGGGGCTACACAAGTATTGGTTTCTATATCAAAGGCAACATTCGAAGTTCCATATCCATCAGTGAAACAACTGGGCAAGCTGTGGACATGAATAGCTGTGAGATTTTTGATTATCCTGACCTGAGACCGTTTCAAGAACAGATACTTCGTTTAAGCAAAGCAAAACGGAAGACCGCAAGAGAATTGGCAAACGAAGTTGGGTGCGCGTCTCCGAAGGTCCTCACTGAGCCAGTTTCTTCCGCGAGCCAAAGTCTTCCTAAGTCCTGATTAACGCCCTTACCGGACATGTGGGTACTAGTTCGCCCCTAATTGACATCGCCATCCGCAATGCGCATTTCGTTCCAAGAATGTCCGTGTAATACAATCCTGGAACCATGCAGACGATTTTCGAAACCGCAGGTGGTCGCGACGGGCTGCTGAGGTTGGCCAGTGCGTGGCACGCGCGGGTCCTGGAAGACGAAGTGGTTAGCCATGCGTTCAGCCATGGATACAACCCGCAGCACACTGAACGCCTTGCCGCATACTGGGCGGAAGCACTCGGTGGCCCAACAACATACTCTGACCGGTACGGCAGCGAAACCTCAGTTGTGCGGATTCACAGCGGCAAGGGGCCACACGAGGAGATGGACCAGCGGGCGATCGCCTGCTTCGATCAGGCGCTAGAAGATGTCGGCCTCGCCCGCGACGAGCGACTTCGACGTGTGCTCCACGATTACTTCGTGTGGGCTACCACGACCACTATGTCTCGTTACCACCGCTCGGCAGACGATGTGCCGGACGGTTTGCACATCCCGAAGTGGTCCTGGCACGGACTCGTCGGTGGAGGAGAACCGACTAGAGCCCGATTAAACGCGCAAACCGTCCATGTGGGTACTGGAAGGAACTTGTCCGGTTAGCCGACAAACCAGGATTTGAGCACTACAGTCGGACTACAGACTCGGTGCATCCGAACCCGTGGTGCGGTAACCCCAGCGGGTCGTAGCACTATAACCTGGGGTGGCAGTGACTCTAAGCGTGTGCAATTCGTTGGAATGGTTGTTGCCTGCGGGGGAAGAGTTGAGAGTGTAATGGTGGCGTGCTTGTTCAGTCATGCTCGTTAACCTAAGTTCCATTGTGCAAGTTGAAGTTGCATAAAAAATCCCGCGGCGAGTCACTCTGGGAAAGTTTACCGCCGACGCTTTCTGTCGACGCTCTTGGCGGCCTCCTTACTCGTGGATGGGCTGCCTTGCTTCGCCCTCTGCGCTTGCCCCGCCTTGGTCATCAAGCGCGATTGCTCGTACATCTCGATCCACTTCTCGCTCGAAATCGCCGAGATGAGCTTGCCAATCGCTTCGAGCGGCAAATCGTCCGGCGACTCGAAATGAACGCAACACTTCCCCATGTCGAGCTTCTTCCCTGCCGCCTTGAACGCCGCCTTCAGCTGCTCGAGCTGACTCGCACTCCAAAACGCGCCCATCAGGTAGAGCGAGCAGTAATTCTTCTGCGACGAGATCGCGACGTAGCAGATCGGCTGCTTGTTGTAAGTGTCTGGATATCGAGACAGGGGGATCGTCCAGCCGATCGTGCCCCAGACGAGGCACTCATCGTACCCGCGCGGAATGTGCTTGTTCACCAGTGCGCGCACCGTCGCGATCGTCTTCGCACGATCGGCGGGGAGTGAGGCGATGTATTGCGCTGGCGTCTTGACGTTCGATGGTGGTTTCATGGATTCGTCGTCTTCCCGAACGAAGTGTATCACCGAACGTTTGAAAAACAGCCGGCGGCAGGGGCTGTGAGTATCGCGTAAGTCCTAGCCGTGCGCACGCACGGCGTCTTTTGTCCGCGCTTAAAGTCATCACCAGAGGAGGCGTGGGTGCTTGTGGAAATCGCTTCGCGATTTCCAAGGCGCGGTGGGCGCGTTCTCGGCGTCCATGGCGCAGGCTCCGTCTCAAAGCTAGATAGGTCCCGATTACCGCTGCCCACAAGAGCAGCGGGAGATTGGCAATCAAAGTGACAATCGACAGATCTAAAGAACCGCGGCGATACAGTCCACCTCGATGTCGAAGCCGCCATACCAAGCAGGAACATTGATAAAGATTCGAGCAGGAGGATTTTCCGGGAAGTAACGCCTGTAGACCTCGTTAACAGCGGGAAACATATCTACTGACGTCACGTAGACATTCAGTTTCAGGATGTTTTCCAAGGAGGAACCCGCCGTTTCAACACAGAGCTTAAGCTGGTCTAAAACGATCTCGGTCTGGCGCTGAATAGACCCTCGGAAAATCTCTCCGGTTTTCGGATCGAACGGCGGAGCGCCGGAGACGTAAATGGTGTCGCCGTGTTTGGTCACCATCGAAGCGGGCGCCTTGTACTTTTCGAGGTAGGTCGCCAGTGGCTCGACCCGAATGATTTCTCGTTTCATGGATTTCCTCCGTTTTGTAGACACGGCTTTTTCTTAAATTGGGCCTGCGTTCCGAGTTTGGTGCGCATCAGGCTTTCGGATTCAGGATGCTTGTAGTTCTTGCCGAGCTTCGTCTTTTTTCATTGAAGGGGCGGAAGGATGGGGTCAAAGACGAAAGCGCCGAAGAATTAGGAGCATGATTCTAACATCCAGTTCGCTCAAGTACGCAGTAGGCGAGGACACGTATCGTTGAAAAAAGGTACAGGGCTCTTAGAACACGTCTTGCGGTATCACGACAATGGCGTAAGTCCTGACTAACACGGTTACCGTAGATGTGGCTACTAGTACGCAGATGGCCGCTTCGCCGGCGTACTGGGACTTACCGGAACAGCCCTAGCTGTGTGTTTTGCGCCTTTTGTTCGCCAGAATTCTAAAATGAGCCTGCACCTTGCCCCTGTACCTCCGCCAGAAGATCGCCGGAACCTCGTCTTTTCGAACGGAGGCTTGCAACTAATCCCGCCGGGGCGGGTTGAGGGTGGCAACTCTCGGGAATGTTACGACGGCTGGCGAGCCAGGTGGACCGCATCGGATTCCACCCACACTCGCCGAGACGCCCCCTTCCGGAAGTTTGTAGGTCGCGCATCCGCAATATCGCGTGGCGCGTCCAAGGTTTCGGGTCCACCCAATCATGAACTTGAATGAGCACGAACGACCCAGGCCCACCCCTGCTGGACGTGTGTCTCCCGTGCAACAAGCCGAGATGAAAATGCTCCTGACCGGCGGGTGGCCTCCGCTGAAGCCGTTGCCGGTTTTCAAATATGAAACGGATACGTGTCGCGTCTCGATTGATTTCGACAAGCTGCGCGGAGAGTGGGTCTGCCGCAAGACTTCCTTGCCGTCCAACAAGGCACAAGAACTGCGTGGAGGACTGAAAGAAATAATCAGGGCATTACCTAACGGCCAGGCAGATGTATTCGCCACGTGCTCCCCGGCGCGCCGGCAAGAACACGAATTGGATAAGGACATCAGCCGCCGCCTGCAGGCCATTCTTGAATGGAAGGAGAATTTCGAGAACGGCGCCTTCTATTCCGGCCTGCGGAACTATCTCTCCGAAAGCCAGCAACAGGAGATCGACGAAATCCTCCGGCTGACTCTTACCGCCCGGCAGCTTCAGTTCAGCGCGAAGAATGTTTCCTACGTCTTTGACGCGCTATCGAAGGCGGGCGGCAAGCTGGCAACGCTCATGGAAATTGCGCAGCGAAATAAGTTGGCGCAACAAGCGGACGCGCCGGCAAAGTCGGAAACAGCCGCGCCCGTCGCCGCGCCCGATGTCCCAGCCGTGACTGCCGTTCCCTTAACCCTCGAAAGTATCCCGGAAGCGCCAATTGAGAGTACCTCCGTAGAGCAGGACCAACCCGCCTCACCCGAATGGATCGAGGTCGCCGCGTCTCACGCGCCGGAGATCTTGACGCCCGTGATTCTGGAGGCAAATCCACCATCGTTTGTGGAAGATATTCACGAAGAAGTGCAACCCGAGGCGCCGGTCGCAGCCCTTGAACCACAAGTTCGAACGCGCAAAATCGCGTCCCCAGCGGCTGGCATCCAGGATTCGGCCGCACGTCCCTATGTTCTCGAGATTTCAGGAATTCATGTCGCTGCATTCGCACTCGTATTCTTGTTTGCGATGATCAGTTTGCCCATCGGGCTCACAGTGGGCCGCGGCCCGCTCGGGCAGTGGCTGCAAGGCGTCAGGAATTCCAACCTGACTGAGGACGCCCCGTCACCGGCACAGCCCGGCCGCGCAGCCGAAGCGGGTTCGCACAGCACTTCCACTCCGCCGGCGGCAAATACCCTCCTTGATTCCGGCAGCTCCCCCGCCACCAATAAACTCTTTGACGCCGTGCGCACCGAAGAGAAGCTCGGGAAAAACACGCGGGACTCTAACGCTGTCGCGAAGGGGCCCTCCAGAAATTCGAATTCCTCCCCGGCGATCGAATCGAAACCCTCGATTGGTCCCGGCTCCGCTCCTGGACACAATGCCCCGGCCGGGGTAATCGCGCGAAACGCGCCTCCGGCGGCAAGCCCCAAATTCGCACCTTCCTCCAGCGCCTTCGGCCCAGTGAATCCCGCGCCGGAAAATCCCGCCCCGCGGAGGACAACGCCTTCGATGGGTGCAGCGATGCGCCGGTTAACACCCTCCGCAATCCTGGTCACCCCTCCCGCCTATGGCAGCAAACCGTTCCGGGTGAACTTCCCGGAGAAACCAATTGCCGCCACCTCTTCGCTGGCCATGGCTTCGGAACTTTCTGTCCTCGTCCCTCCTCAAAGGGGATCTTCGACGGCTCATCGCCCCGCTCGCTTGCAAGCAGGGGAACTTGTCTCCTTCGTCTGGCCCCGTTATTCCTGGTCCGGCGATCGATATGCATTGGCGGAAACCGTCAAGGTTCGCACCACCATCGGGGCATCGGGCCAGGTGCAGGATATAAAGCTCCTGAGCGGCTCGACCTCGATGCTTCCGGCAACAATCAACGCCATTCGCCAGTGGCGTTACAGGCCCACACTCCTGAACAAAAGGCCGGTCACGGTTCAACAGGACGTCACCATTGAATTCCGCCCGCCGCAGCATTTGTCGCAGGCTCGCACTCAGCATCCAACACACGACTAGAGGCGGCTTGCGAAGCCGAGCCAGGAAATTCTCCGGTGCCTGGTAGACGCGGGAATCAAAACCCGCCAGCAATCCTATAAAACCCTCACTTGACTTTGGCTTGCACTGCATATATGAACGGGGAGATTCCTGTCCTGTAGCAGGGGGCGGGCCCGGTTTTCATTCAAATTTCCGAGAAGTGCGGCCTGCCGCTGTGTCCTCCAAGGGAGCTCTCCGGGATGAATTCTGTCCGCAGCAATTCTGCGTGGGCGGGAATGCCAGGTTGATTTAAGGATGCAAATATAGGGGGGAGACAACATGGCCAGCGGCACAATCGCTCTCGAAGGGGCACCGGCGGACTACGGCATTTGGCGTGTCATCATGGCTTCTTCCGTCGGCACAATGATTGAGTGGTACGACTTCTATATTTTCGGCAGCCTCGCCGCGATCCTTTCCCCGAAATTCTACCCGCCCGGCAACGAAACCTTCGCGTACATCGCGTATCTCGCCACGTTTGCCGTCGGCTTCCTGGTGCGCCCCTTTGGCGCGCTCTTTTTCGGACGCATCGGCGACATGGTTGGGCGCAAGTACGCTTTCATCGTTACCCTCAGCATCATGGGCGGCGCCACGGCCCTCATCGGACTGCTCCCCACGTATCAAACGGCCGGCTGGTTTTCTCCCATCACGTTGTTGGTGATCCGCGTGCTGCAAGGCCTCGCTCTCGGCGGTGAATATGGCGGAGCGGCCGTCTACGTTGCGGAACACGCCCCTGACAAGAAGCGCGGCTTCTACACCAGTTTCATTCAAATCACTGCCACACTGGGACTCTTCGTTTCCCTCCTCGTTGTCCTCGGCACGCAAAACGCCATGACGAAGGAACAGTTCGCGGATTGGGGCTGGCGCATTCCTTTCCTGCTCTCGATCGTCCTGGTCACCATCTCTCTCTACATTCGCTTGAAGATGAAAGAATCGCCGATCTTTTCTCAGCTCAAGACCTCCGGCATGACTTCCGCGAAGCCCCTCACCGAAGCCTTCACGGTGTGGGCCAACCTAAAGCGCGTCCTCATCTCGCTGTTCGGCGCCACCGCCGGGCAGGGCGTCGTCTGGTACACCGGCCAGTTTTACGCATTGTTCTATCTGCAAACCGTGCTCAAGGTGAACCCAAAAACCTCCAATATCGTTGTGGCCATCGCGCTGCTCTGCGCGATGCCTTTCTTCACCGTTTTCGGCGCGCTCTCGGATCGCATCGGGCGCAAATGGCTCATGATGGCCGCATGCCTCTTGGCCATCGTCACCTACATTCCCATCTACAAGTCCATGCAAGTCGCGGCTGGCACCAACATCAACGGCTTGAAATCCGCCAGGAACAAAGTAACCGGCGCGATCAGCCTCACGGCTCTCACCAACGATCCGGCAACAGGCCAACAGGTAGCGGCTAAGGAGGCTGCAAATCCGGATGTGCCCAAGCTGGTCTTGATGGTTTTCATCCAGGTCATCTTTGTGTGCATGATTTACGGCCCTATCGCCGCTTATCTCGTCGAGGCCTTCCCCGCGAAAATCAGATACACATCTCTATCGTTGCCGTACCACATAGGCAACGGAGTATTCGGGGGATTATTACCGCTGATTGGCTTATCGCTCTGCGCGAGAACCGGCAATATCTACGCGGGCCTCTACTATCCGATGATCGTGGCGGCCATCACCCTCGTCTTCGGCTCCATCTTCCTCAAGGAAACACATGGCACTCTCATCTGGTCCGAATACGACGAGGCCACCAAGAAGGCCTGATCTCATTGGCAGCGCTGGCTACGGCGGAACATTGACGAGGCAACCGTCGAAGTAGCATCATCTTTCTCTCGGGCGGAATTTGTGCCATTGGGTAACGTGGCACTGACGCTCTTCCACTACGTGCCGCTCCGCGCGTGTAGTTCAATTCGTTTGTGGTGTGAAGTCCTTACTTCCCAAGGGAGTTGCTGCCGTGCCGACAAAAGCCTTCGCAAAAAAGTCCGCCGCAAAAAAGCCCCAAGCCAAAAAGCAGGGGTTGACTGAAGCGCAGATCGCCGTCCACTGGAAAGATGAAAATAGCATCCTCCCCCCGGCCCGCTTCATCGCCCAGGCCAACCTTAGCGACGTGCACATGGTTGAGCGCTTCAGCGAGAAGAATTTCCCCGAGTGTTACCGCGAATACGCAGAGCTCTTGCACTGGGATCAGTATTGGCACACCACGCTCGACACCAGCGACCCGCCGTTCTGGAAGTGGTTCGTCGGTGGCAAGCTCAACGCCAGCTACAACTGCGTCGACCGCCACCTCGCCAAGCACAAAAACAAAGCCGCCTTTATTTTCGTGCCGGAGCCCGAAGACGAAAACCACACCGTCATCACGTTTCAGGAGCTCTATCGCCGCGTCAATGAAATGGCCGCCCTGCTCCGCGATTTCGCGGGCTTGCAAAAAGGCGACCGCGTCACCATCCACATGCCCATGATTCCGGAGCTGCCCATCACCATGCTGGCCTGCGCCCGCCTCGGCGTGATTCACTCCGTCGTCTTCGGCGGCTTTTCCGGCGAAGCTTGCGGCATGCGCGCCGCGGACTCCGGCAGCCGCGTCCTGATTTACGCCGATGGCTACCACCGCAACGGCCGCTGGGTGGACCACAAAGCCAGCGCCGATATCGCCGTGAAAACCGCGGAAAAAGAGGGCCAGCACATCGATAAAGTCCTCGTCTGGCGCCGCTACCCTCACAAATATTCTTCCGAAACCCCGATGATCATGGAGCGCGATTTCTTCGTCAACGACGTGCTGAAAAATTATCGCAACGCCGTCGTCGAGCCCGTCCCCATGGACGCCGAAGATCCCCTCTTCCTGATGTACACCAGCGGCACCACCGGGAAGCCCAAAGGCTGCCAGCATCGCACCGGCGGCTACCTCGCCTACGTCGCGGGAACCTCCAAGTATTACCAGGACATTCATCCCGAGGACGTCTACTGGTGCATGGCCGACATCGGCTGGATCACCGGCCACTCTTACATCGTCTACGGCCCGCTCACTCTCGGCGCCACCAGCGTTCTCTATGAAGGCGTGCCGCAATTCCCCGATGCCGGCCGCCCGTGGCGCATCGCCGAACGCCTCGACGTCAATATCTTCCATACTTCGCCGACCGCCATCCGCATGTTGCGTAAGGCGGGCGGCGACGAACCCAAGAAACATAACTACCGCTTCAAGCACATGACCACCGTCGGCGAACCGATCGAGCCGGAAGTCTGGCGCTGGTACTACGAGGTCGTCGGCAAAGGCGAGGCCGTGATCGTGGACACCTGGTGGCAAACCGAAACCGGCGGTTTCCTATGTACCACCAAGCCCGCTCTTGACGCCATGAAGCCCGGCAGCGCTGGACCAGCGTGCCTCGGCATCTATCCTGTGATTTGGGACGAAAACGGCAAGGAGGTACTTTCCGCTGCGCACGCCGCCGGAAACATCTGCATCCGCAATCCCTGGCCGGGCATCATGCAAACCATCTGGGGCGACCCGCAGCGCTTCGTGAATAACTACTACAAGAAATACAACGCCAATCCGAACAGCAAGGATTGGCATGACTGGCCATACTACGCTGCCGACGGCGCCGTGCTCGCGCCCGACGGCTACTACCGCATCCTCGGACGCGTGGACGACGTCATCAACGTCGCCGGCCACCGCCTGGGGACGAAGGAACTCGAATCCGCCTGCCTCACCGTGGCCGAAATCGCGGAAGCGGCCGTCGTTCCCGTCGTGGATGAGATCAAGGGCCGCGTCCCCGAAATTTATGTTTCGTTGAAACCCGGCATCCGCTCCAACCGTGAGGTGACGGAGAAGCTCATCGCCACCATCGAAACCATGATCGGCAAGATCGCGCGACCAAAGCGCATCCACATCGTTCCCGACATGCCAAAGACGCGCTCCGGAAAAATCATGCGCCGCGTGCTTGCAGCCATCTCCAATCGCATGGATACGGGCGACATCACCACGCTAGCTAATCCGGACATCGTCGAACAGGTCCGTCAGATCGTCCAGGGCCGCGAGCGCGGCCCGCTCGCCGAAGGCCCCGAAGATATCAAGCTCTTCGGCGAAGATCGGTAGCGCACACCGACCATGGCTTCACCGGTTCGCGCGCTGGTTTTCGACGCCTATGGAACGCTCTTCGATCCGTTTGCTGTGAAAACCCGCGCGGAAGAATTATTTCCGGGAACTGGCGAGGCCCTCAGCCAGCTCTGGCGCGCCAAGCAACTCGAATACACCTGGCTCCGCACCCTGATGGGGCGCTACGAAAATTTCTGGAAAATCACTGAAGACGCGCTGGTGTTCACCTGCCGCGCCCTGAAACTTTCCTGCGACGCTGACCAGCGAACGCAATTGATGCAGGTCTACCTTACGCTGCCAGCGTTTCCCGAAGTAAAACCCGCCCTCGAAACGCTTTCCCACCTTCCGCTCTCCATCTTGTCCAATGGCACACCGGAAATGCTCACCCCGCTCGTCGCCGCAAACGGCATGGCTCACTTTTTCCGGAACATCCTCAGCGTGGACGCTCTGCACATGTATAAACCGCGACCCGAAGTCTACCAACACGCCGCAGCCAGCCTTGGTTTCCCAAAAGAAGCAATCGGGTTCGTTTCGTCCAACTATTGGGATATCGCGGGAGCAACGTCGTTCGGATTCCGCACCTACTGGCTAAATCGCAGTTCGGTGGTCGCTGACGAACTGGGCTTCAAGCCCGCCGCCACACTTCCAGATCTCGCCGCTCTGCCCGCCCGCTTGGATCATTCCTGATTTTGTAGCGGTCGCCTTCTGAGGCGGGCGCCTTTTGCCCCCTCCTCCACTCCAGCCGTCATCGAAAATCTTCGCTTCAGGTCTGATTCCATTGCTTAACAATGCTCAACTCAAAAACGGATTAACCACCAGCACCCCCCCGTACTCCTGCCCATGAGAAAGATCCTCTGAGTACAGCACTTCACACCCGGCGCTCTCCGCCGCCTGCACGATCATCGCATCCCAAAAGGACATTTGGTAACGCTGCTCAAGTTCGAGTCCTCGCAGGATCGAGTTAGCCGTGTTCACAACCATCCGCCAATTCTTATACGCCAGGACTGCTTCACGAACTTCTGCGGGCGTCATCGGTTGCTGAAATTTTCGTCTCACGTTCACGCAAAATTCCTGCAGCACCTGTGTGCTCAGGACGCCCCGCCGTTCCTCCCACAATTGCGCCAATAATTCCTGCGCCCGGACGGATTTCGGCCCACCATGCCGATCGTGGGCATAGAGCAAAAGATTCGTGTCAACGAACGCCTCACCGCTCATACAGTTCGTCTCGCGATTTTGGCTTCCGCCAACCGAAAGCGGAGTTCTCCTTCATAAGCGCAAGCGCTCGCTTCATCGCCTGCTCATAGTCGCCATTCTTCTGAACCTCTTCCTCCAATTTATGGGCCATGAGAGCGCTGACGGAGATGCCTTTCTTTGCGGCAATTACCTTAATCGCCCG
>Ga0210387_10000038_pt1 | contig 108464 bp, 106 predicted proteins | sample IncBWC7OmetaG_FD_160108 | JGI IMG/M metagenome (GOLD analysis project Ga0210387, IMG submission 160108) | Forest soil microbial communities from Barre Woods Harvard Forest LTER site, Petersham, Massachusetts, United States - Inc-BW-C-7-O ...
ATCTGTGCTCTTTGAGCTTCGATATCGCTTTCGATAAGTGCTTTGTGAGATACAACAGCATTCTTGATCGTTTCGTTGATCTTAACAACTTTAAATTCCATTGTTTTACCAACAAACTGATCGTAATCAGTAACTGGTTTAACATCGATCTGAGATCCTGGTAAGAAAGTTTCCATACCAAATACGTCAACGATCAAACCGCCCTTAGTTTTGCTTGTAACCAAACCAGTAACGATCTCGCCAGTTTTGTGTATTTCAACAATTCTTTCCCAAGCACGACTAGTACGAGCTTGTTTACGGCTAAGATGAAGATTACCATCTCTATCTTCTTTTTCAACCACCATTACTTCAATGATGTCGCCTACTTTTAATCCGCCTACGATATCTCTGAATTCGTTCAAAGAGATCAAACCATCACTTTTAAAACCGATGTTTACAACAGCATCTGTTTTAGTGATCGCTTCAATAGTAGCCTGGATCATTTCGCCATCGTTGATCTGTTTGAACGTGTTGTCGTACACAGTATCATACTTAGCTTTTTCTTCTTTGTTGTAAGAAGAAACATTACGTTTGTCAACACTCCAATCGAAATCGTCGTGCGGTGTAGCCACAGGTACATTTGGTGTCGCAGCAACTTCAGCTAAAGTAGCCGTCGCTTCCTGTGCCTCTGCGTTTAATTGTTTTACAAAAAATAACATATTGAAAATCCCGGGTTTTTTAACGGGAGGGCAAAGTTACGAAACAATGGCCGTTTTACATAGAAAATAGGCCGGTATTTTGCGTGCTTTTCGGGGTTTGAGAGGCTAAAATGGCCATTTGGTAGATTATGTCGGCGTTATTGCATCGTGTACTTACACGGCCTACCTTTTTGGGAGCTTTTATCGAAGCTTGCATGAGCAGCATTTGATTGATCGTACCTATATTTTTAATGCGTAATTTGAGGGATTATTCTACAAACTGACATGAAACAAAAAACGAAATATTGGCTGCTAATTTGTTGTCAGACCTTTGCCTTGATTGTACTTCCATTGTTTCCGATGGCACAGAACTCCAATACTTCTCAACAAAATAAAATAGGTTTTTTTTCTGTAACTGCTTATATAACGATAACGGGTAAAACAAGCGATCAGCTGCTTTTAGATTCGCTGAGCTGGCAGAAACAAAAAATGGCAAAACATTTCTATGCCGGGAAAATAATTGATCAGATAATATACCAAAAAGCAACGGATAGAATAGTTGTTTTTGCTGTAGGCGGAAGAAAATGTATTCCCATGAATAAAGCTACAGCGATTAAAGAAGGATTGATATATCCCGATCCTATTGTTATCGAAAGGCCAAAAGAAAAAGAACCAGAACCTGTAAATGTTACTGATATTATTATTGATTCACCACTGATCGTTGGTATCATCAATCATGTTTGCCTGACACAATTTGATAACAAGGGCCTTCTTATTCCTTTTTATGAAAATTGTATAGAAAGAATTGGCGCAACAAATAACTATGCCATTAAAGTGCAGGTACCCGGTCCTGTTGAATTATTTTTTGTAGACAGTATAACAGAAAGGGTAAAATATGCTGTGCATTTTGTTGCAAAAAGATCGCCGGCTGATGAGTTAAAAAAAGAACCGGTTGTCACATTGGGGAATATTGCTACGCCTACTGCTAGCCCTGCGATAATTAAACAGCAGCAGGAGATCAAAGCAACAGATGGGTTTTCATTTGAGAGCGCTTTCATTTATTTTTCCGGGGCAGGATTTCAGTCGGTGCTTATCGCCTCTGTGTATAAAAACCTTGGTGCAGCAAAATGCCTTATGGATTATTGTATACCTGGTTCTGTTATCACCGTTGATAATGTTCAGGTAAGTGCTCCGAACGGTAAGATTTATGCAGTAAATGGTTTCTCCATTAAAGTTACTGATGGAAAAAATGCGCCCGATTCAGCAGAGAGTTATTTTATGAATTCGTATTACCCGAAATTTCCTGAAGGTGACTATAATCTTAAATATTATTTGCGTGAGCAATTAGGCGTTAGTGATGATAGTACATTCAACGAGGGCCGAAATGTATCATTATTATTTATGGTTGGTGCGGATAGCTCTATCACCACCTGCAATGATGAGTTATCAGGGATGAGTGATCTGGAAAGGAAATGTTATGAGATCATTAAGAACGGACCCAAATGGATACCCGGCAGATATAAAGATACTGACGTAAGTATGCCTGTGGCATTTTCGGAAGATATAAGCCATTGAAAAATTATTTCGCCGCCAGTATGCTCAAATCCAATCCTACATTATCCGAAAGTGTACTTGAACCGCCAACACCAAAATCTCTTCTGTTGATAGTAAACGAACCTTTAAATAGATAACCATTGCTATTTGCCGTAGCAGTAAACGGAAAGGAGATATCTTTTGTTTGGCCTTTAATTGTAAGTTTTCCAAAAACTGTCAGCGTACCTGATGCAGATCGTGTTACTTTAGTTGATACAAAATTGATACGCGGATATTTTTTTACATCGAAATAAGCATCTTCGCGCAGGTGATTATCCCTGGTATTATTATCTGTGTTAACCGTAGTAGCTTCAATGCTCACATCAAATTTTGCAGTCTCGGGGTGATCTTTATCGAAAATAATAGTTCCCTGCAATCCGCTAAACGATCCTCCGGTTCCAACACCAAAATTTTTAATGGTGAATTTTATTGATGAACTTTTATCAACAGGCTTATATTGAGCCATCACGGTATTACTTATTATAGCGATCAATAAGAATAATAAGATTTTTTTCATTGGTAGACTATTTGAAATAGTAACGTTGGCTTTGATCAAAAGGTTGCTCTTTGAACGTAGGACATAAAGAAATTTTCATGCCAATTTGTGCTCTTTGGATTTTTCGGCTCCTTGGCATTAATTGTGCTATGTTACTCCAACACATACTCAAACCATAAAACTACGATCATGAAAGGTTACCACGAATATAAAATCTGTATTGAAGCCTGCTTAAAATGTGCGGCTATTTGTAATCATTGTGCCTCGTCGTGTACGCAGGAAAAGGATGTTGCTATGATGGCAAAATGTATTCAGTTGGATATGGAATGCGCTGCACTTTGTTATGCTGCTGCACAATTAATGAGTTTAGGCAGCGACAAAGTAAAAGAGCTTTGCCTACTTTGTGCAGAAGCTTGCGAAGCATGTGCTGCCGAATGTGGTACGCATAAAATGACCCATTGCCAGGAATGTGCCGCCGCCTGCAAAGCTTGCGCAGAAGAATGCCGGGAAATGTAGATTTTAACCGCAAATAGCGCAAAGAAGATACACGCAAAGATTCGCAAAGAATCCTAACGGTTAAAAATAAATCAATATTCTCCTGCAGCACCGCCGCCTCCAAAGCTACCGCCTCCAAACTTGTTTGTATCTGCAGGTATATGTTGCTGAGGGAGTATTTCAGCTATCAGTAATGATTCTATCTGTAACCCATCGATCGGGCTATCAGATAGTATCTCTTCGTAAGTAAATCCGTTTTTAGGCATTGCTAAAAAATTCATTAAACTATAAGCACCAATGATCAATACAGTTCCACCGATCGTCATAATAATTTCTACAGGTGCAAAGGAATAATAGTTTCTGATCGTAAAACATGTTGCCGCAAACAACAACATAGCAACTCTTATAAAAACCGTGCTTTTATTTTTTATACCTGCTCCAAGATAAGCTATGGGAGTAATTATCGTAAATATCCAGAACAACCAACCAAAGGGGATCGTTTGGCCCGGCAACAAATTCAGGTCGAACATAGCATTACTTAATTCTCTTACTACATAATAATTGCCTGCTGCATAAAAAGTAATTAAAGTAGCAACCGATACTACTTCTAAACAATCAATATGATAGCGCAGCCTTTGTTGTGTTTTAATTTTATCTATTATAAAATAAATGCCGGCAGAAGCGGTCATTAAAATAAATGGCACAATAGCTTTTATAATGCCACCAAAATAGGAGCATAGGAAAAATAGAATACCTAAAAATGATAAGTAGGCGATCACGCTGATTATCCTGTTGGCAAAACGTACGCTAATAAAGCCGGCTATGATAAAAAGTACGGCGCAGGAAACTGTATTGGCCGTATACATATGTACCAGGGCCATAATTGAGCCGAAAGAGATACCCACAACCATCCACATTAATCCATCATCTATACCAGACCGGTAATTGTTTTTTGATCTTACGACAACCTCCAGTAAGATATAGGCTATTATAGAAAAAATAAGACAAATTATCCCGATCGCTTTTTCATAATCGCTGCTATTATCCGACATTAGTAAGAATAGAAGAAATCCTAAAGAGAAAAAAGTGATAATGTAGGTTAGTACAAACATACCAAGCCTGATGAAAAGATTAGGCGTGTAAAAGCTTACCGGGTATTGACCATCAATATTGCTTTTTTCTTCATTCGATATACAGCCTTGTTTAAAGGCTTTAGCTGCTTCCTGTTGAACAACTACATTATCAAGCATTGCTTTATTATAGGCTATCATGATTTTTTATTTTTCTATTAGTATGGATTAAAAAAACAATAAGGCCAATGCCCGAGAAAATAAAATAAAAGAAACCAAGCATAATTACACCCGAACCTATACCTGACGAATAGGGTATAGATGATAATAACCGCACAACAACATAACTCAAGCCTATATAAGAGTAGAGCGTTATAAAAACGATAAAATAAAAAGAACGCTGTAACAGCGATCGCCTATACAATACATAAGCGATCACTAGTAATAACAAGAACCATAAAAGATAAGTTGTATCAAACTTTACCAATGCTGCAAGGCAGGATACAAACAAAATATGCAGCCCAAAATTTGCATAAGTAAATGCAAAGTGTTTTTTTATGTTCTTTTTAATAGTAACCTGTTCCATCACAAAAAGAAATACACTTAGCAATAATCCTGTAATAATAATAGGTGTACTATTAAAGTCATTCGATTGATACAATTTTAATGGTGTTACTGTCAAACCCAACCAGGCGCCAAGGTTGGTTATGGCCAAACTTAAAATACCCAGGTGATCAAAATAATAGGCAGAAAAAAATAATACGGCCATAGGAAAAAAAGTGGCCAGGCCGTATCGCTCACCAAAAATTTTGTATTCATATTGTATGTAGCCTATAAAAATGATAAAGGTTAAACAGGCTAATAACAATATATAATCAAAAAAAGGATTTGTAGATGCAACTTTTTCTGTAGCGAAGGGAAGTTTTTTATTAAAGCAATAAGCAAAACTACCCAAACTGACTGCAAGAATAAAAGCTAGTATTGCCTGGTGGCCAATGGTATCAATATTTTTGTAGACAAGTATGCCAAGGCCACTTGTTAGCAATAATACGCCTAAGTATAATAAAGTTTTTATTTCCCAATGAAGCGAGAATAATTTATTGGAAGGATCAGATTTTGCCTTTTCTAAAGAGGCGCTGCTGATCAAACCCTCTCTGTGTAGTTTTTCAAATAAAGGGATATTCATAATGAATTAAATATATTTGAAAGTAGTATAAAATACCGAGCTAATCTAAAGCTTTATTAAAAGAGTTACCTTTGCCACATGCAATTTGGCGAGATCATAAACGCAAAGCTATCTAAGGAAATAGACCGGCCGATGATGAAGAAGGATGCCTTTCCGGTAAGTGAAGGGTTGCGCAGCTATCTGCACAAACACGACCGTGATATTGAACTTCCTGTTAGTTATAAAGATCTGTTGAACTACCGGTATGCCAACGCGCTAAAAGATAAAAAAGGAAAAATAACCCATTGGGAAACGGCGATCTACGACCTGAAAGAAATGGAGTTTTTAAAAGAGGCATTGATAAAAACCTATGCTATCTTAAAGACAGAAGGTAATTTAACTTATAGTAATCACCTCGATATAGAACGCATAGATTTTTGTGAATTCGGCAATAGCGTTCCTTTCAGGATAAGGGTCGTTAATAAGATAAATGATAATTACGATCATTATTACATCAAAGCAGCCGATGCATCGCGTATTTACGGATTGGAGTTGGAGCACATGTTATCACCCAACCGCATTACTTTTTTATACCACAAAAACACATTGGTTGAAGAACATATTCCAGGCATACCGGGAGATATTTTTCTAAAGGATTATTTTGATCTGCCAGAGACAAATAAGATTCGCCTGGCAAAAGAGTTTGTCAAATTTAACGAAAGATGTTTTGCCCGGTTACTAGGAGATATGCGCAGCTATAATTTTGTAGTTGATATTACACCTGATATTGAAGATTATCAATACCGCATTCGTGCCATTGATTTTGATCAGCAAAGTTATGAAGGCAAGAAAAATTTATACCTTCCGCAATTTTATAAAGAGAATTTTGAATTTGTAGATATTGTCTTGAAAAATTTAAGTGATGATGTCATCGCGCAATATCAAACGGAAGAACATACAACCATGACATATAGGGTGGTAGCCTCTCGCAGAAGATTGATGGCGCTCTTAAATATCATGACCAAAGATGAAATATCGGAAAACTATAAAGTAAAAATATTGCGTGAAGAATTAAATGTACATTTCGGTACAACTGTTTTCACTCGCTGTAAAACAATGGGAGAGATCGTTAAGCGCCAACTGAAAGAAATGCTGCAAAAACATTTAAAGCAAGTGAATAAAACTTTTAAAACAACGAAATAATGGTAAATGGTTAATTGTAAATAGTAAATGAATTGCAGGATTAATATGGATGGGTATTGTCATTTACCATTATAAAGCATGCATTAGCAATTCATTAAAATTCTGCAAAGAACTTATTTTCAGATCAGCAGCGTTCCATCTTAATTCCTGCAACTGATGCTGCGCAGGTACAACGACACATTTCATTCTGGCTGCTTTCGCGGCGATCATACCATTAAAAGAATCTTCAAAACAAATGCACTCTACGGGATCAACAGTAAGTGATTCAGCGCAATTCAGGTATACCTGCGGATGGGGTTTTCCGTATGGCAATTTATCCGCAGAAGCAATGGCATCTAAATGATCTTTAATGCCTAAGTACTTTATCACTACATCGATCAGATCTTGTCCGGATGACGTGGCTAGGCCTATTTTAAATTTACGTGCAATAAAAAAATTGAGAATATGTGAAACGCCCGGCAAAGCTTTTCCTTTTTGCAGTACTTTTTCAATTACTCTTTCTGTGATATCTTTTTGTGCAACAGGGGCAAGCTCTAAAGGGATCTTGTAAAACGTGAACCACCAAATAACATATTCCCTGATGCGCAATCCGGTTGTAAGCGCATGCTGCTGTGGCGTAAGGTTAAAACCATATCGTTGAAAAATTTCGTCTGCAGCCTCGTTCCATAAAGGTTCTGAGTCAATGAGCAGACCATCCATATCAAAAATAACAGCGCTTAATTTCATGCGTGCAAAGATATCTTGTTTCAAAATACAAAACCCAAAATCCAGAAATCAACCAATACATCAACTCCACATTTACCATTTATCATTTACAATTAACCATTATTTGGTATCTTACAATTATAAAATCACTATAAAAAATGGGAATTTTAAAACAGGTGGGACAATATTTATTTATTGTAAAAAAAGACCCTGACGATAAAGCAACGGACTTTACAAAAGCCATGCACGTCATCAACCGCATCTCTATTTTTCTTTTTTTACTGGCGATGATAATTCTTGTCGTAAAATTATTGAAAGGCTAAGAAAGGAAATGGTGAATACTGTTAGCTGCATTGGCAGAAGCATTGCCACCTTGGCTTAATAAATGTTTTAATGCGGCATAATCTTCTTTTAATTGTTGTTGTTTGGCGGAATTGTGTAAGATATCAGTCAACTCTTTGGTGACATTCGTTACGGTAAGTTCATCCTGTATCAATTCTTTTACAACTTCCTTATCCATGATAAGATTTACCAAGCAGATGTATTTTATTTTTATCAAACGCTTAGCGATCTGGTAAGAAATACTACTTCCTTTATAACAAATAACTTCCGGTACATTAAACAAGGCTGTCTCTAAAGTGGCGGTACCACTGGTTACCAATGCAGCTTTTGCTTCACTTAACAGGTCGTATGTTTGATTAACTACTGCTGTAACATTGGTATAGGAGGATAGCAATTCATTATAAAAACTATCTTCAATACCCGGTGCTTTCGCTACAACAAAATGATGATCGGGAAAAGATTTGGATACTTCCAGCATAATGGGAAGCTTAGTTAGTATTTCTTGTTTTCTGCTGCCGGGTAATACAGCTATGAGTTTGGTGTTTAGGGTTGAGGGTTTAGCACTAAACTCTAAACTATCAACTTTAAACTTGTTCTTAAAATCATCAATGACTTTAACAAGCGGATGGCCAACATATTCTACTTCATAATTCCATTTTTCATAGAAGGCTTTTTCGAAAGGCAATATCACCAGCATCTTATCTACGCAGCGTTTTATTAGCTTAACCCTGTTCTCTTTCCATGCCCATACTTGCGGAGAAATATAAAAGATAACTTTGTGGCCTTGCTGTTTGGCCCATTCAGCTATGCGAAGATTAAATCCGGGATAGTCTATTAAAATAAGTGCATCTGGTTTATAGGCAGTAATATCTTCTTTACAAAAGGAAAGGTTGCGGAAAATTGTTTTCAGGTTCTTCAACACTTCTACAAAACCCATAAAGGCAAGGTCTCTGTAATGTTTTACCAGGGTGGCGCCGGTAGCTTGCATTTTATCACCTCCCCAACAACGAAAATTGGAGCGGGCATCAAGGAGTTGTAATTCTTTGATCAGATTACTGCCATGTAGATCGCCACTTGCCTCACCGGCTATGATATAATAACGCATTGGTAAAAATTACGACTGCAATTTACTTCATCGGACATAGCATTACAATACCCGTACTTGAAATAAAACAAGAAAACTAAGCACAGAATGCTTACAAATAAAATTTACTGAGAATTTTATTACACCGCAGAAGCAGCAGACACTTTAGGAAGTGTAAGGCGGTTAAACTCTGCACCACTGAAGATCTTAGCTAACTTATTATCCTGAGATTGTTTCCACTCGGTGATATTAGTTTCAGATACAATGCGCCAGAAATTTTTAGACTTTAGGTCTTCATAATCAGGAGATTGTACGAATATACCTAAAATTGTATTTCTCTTTTTAAACTCTATCTTAACAGGGTTTTTAGCAAGGTGTCCACCTTCTATAAATTTGGCAATAACGTCGTTTATCATTGAAATAATTTGTGCAAAGGTAAGCATTTAAGGGGGAAGTAGTTCAACTAATTGCCCCCCATCGTAACATGGGCTTTATCAGAGCGTTTGTTAAAAAATAACGATATTTTAAGAGTATTATATATATTGAAAATAAAACCATATATTTGCGGCTTATATTTTAATACAATACAAATTTACAATGGACAAAACACAAGGCACCGTTAAGTTTTTCAATTCTGAAAAAGGATTCGGATTTATCAAGCATGATGATTCTAACAAAGAAACTTTCGTACATGTTAGCGGATTAATCAATGACATTAAAGAAGGCGATCGCGTTGAATTCGATTTGCAAGAAGGCAAAAAAGGTATGAATGCCGTTAACGTTAAACTGATCTAATAAACTGTTTAATAAAAGGTATTGGGCTGCTATATTAGCGGCCCTTTTTTTGTGCCTATTGTAAAGCAGTCCTGATCAATAATGCGAGATCAGTAGCCCAGATTTTATACTCCTTTCCTGAAGGATGTAATCCATCATAAGCAACTAATGATGAATTACCTGCTGCCATTCTTGTATAAGCGGTGATATCCAAATAATATACGCCTGCCTGTTGTGCCATTGTTTGATTGATCCCGTTAAAACGATTGATCTGCTGCGCAATGTAGGTTGTATCCGATCCTTCTGCAAAAGGCATAATGCTATAATCGGGTATTGATAAAACGATCACTCTTTTCTTTTTATTGTTTGCATATTGTATCGCTTTATTCAACAAAATTGTGAACTCGGTTTTATATTGAAGTTCGGACAAATGCTGGTATTGATTGTTTACCCCTATCAATAAAGTAACGATATCGTATGTTGAACATTTCGGTGGAGACGAATTGATCTTGTTTAAGAGATCCGTTGTTGTCCATCCGGTTCTGGCAATTATCTCAGGACCCGAAAAATGGATATTTTCTGCAGCTAAAATATTTACTGCCTGCACCGGATAACTTTCGGTTGAAGGAACAGATTGTGCGCAGGTATATGAATCTCCCAAGGCTAGATAAGTATAAGTATTTGTCATTTGGGGATTATTACTATTTGTCATAGCTATATTAGTTTCTCTATTGCTGCAGAATGTGAACAGAAAAAAAATTGAGATGATCATGATCCTAAGCATATCATAACAAACGAAATTGTTAAGGACTTGGTTTATATACAAATAAAAAGAGTCCGGATCGAATCCGGACTCTTTTTATTTGTAGCACTTTATTTTTTAAATATATAGTATCTTATAATACTCATCTGCCATTCTGTTACTATCGAAATGGTAGCGTACATCATTCATTCCTGTTTTTACAATATCTCTCCAACCTTGTTTATTATCGTAGTAAGTTGGTAAAATTTGTTTTTCAAGAATTTCATACAACTGGTTAAGGTCATATTCATCCTGTTCCTGGATATTAACTTTTGTATAATCGATCGGTGGAACAACAAAACCATTTTTCCCCTGGTTGATGAATTCGCATATCCATCCATCATTGGTACTAAAGTTTACTGAGCCATTCATAGCAGCTGTCATACCACTGGTACCGCTGGCTTCCCTTGGTACTCTTGGGTTGTTCAACCATATATCAGAAGCTTGTTTCAGGCGTTTGCTTAATGCCAGTTCATAACCAATACATACGGCAACGTTTTTATATTGTTTGCTTAAATGCACCAGGTGATTGAAATCGCTGATCGCCGGATAATCCAGTGGATAAGGTTTCCCTGCCCAAATAATTTGTACAGGATATTTTGTATTGCTTAATAAAGCTTCAAAACGACGATGATCCCTTGTTAATAATTCAGCTCTTTTATATCCTGCAAAACGACGCGCCCAAACAATGGTCAATACGTTAGGGTCTAGTACTTTCCCTGTTTGATCCGCAACAATCTCAAACGCTCTTTTTTTCAGGAACCATTTTCTATCATCAAATGCGTAATCGTTATTCTCATCCTTGGCCCTGTATAATTGTTTATCTGCCCAATAGGTCCAGTTTTGCGCATTGGTAATGGCCTTGATCTCACAGATATTTGGATACTTCCCCCACATCTGCCTGCTAACTTCTCCATGAAGTTGTGAAACGCCGTTGGCTAATTTAGCAAAACGAAGTGCTGCCAGTGAATGATTGAATTCGTCGTCATTTATGCCAGTCATTTTTCTTACATCATCAATGTGAATGTTACAGAAATAACCCATCTTCTCACAAAGATGAATATCATGTTTCTCGTTGCCTGCTTCTTCGGGTGTATGTGTAGTGAATACCAATCGTTTTTTTACTTCCTCAAAAGAGTTGAACTTTTTATATAAATAGAAAGCAGCACTAATGCCATGCGCTTCATTTAAATGATACAGGTCCGGATTGAAATTTATTTCATCCATCAACTTTGCACCACCTACACCTAGCAAAATGAACTGTGCTAATTTAGTAGCAACGTTGGCATCGTATAAACGATGCGTAATGGTTTGGGACACGTAATCATTTTCCGGCAGGTCAGTACTTAATAGAAATATCGGTGCACTTTTAAAGGTCTCCGGGTTTAAATAATATGCTTTTACCCAAACTGCATGATCGTGGATATCAATTTGGAACTTGATGCCGGTATCTTCCAGGTAGTTATATATCTTTTCGTTCCATTGAACCTGCAGGGTCTGATCGGCATTTCTGGCCTGATCATAGTACCCGTATTTCCATAAAATACCAATTCCTACGAGGTTTTGTTTTAGCTCATAGGCACTACGCATATGAGAGCCGGATAGGAAGCCCAAACCACCACTATAGATCTTCAATGGCTGGTGTACCGCAAATTCCATTGAAAAGTAGGAAATTTTCTTGCTATAGTTCTCATTAATAGGGTAAGGGACGCTAAAATTGGTAAAACTCATATGTAGAAACTTTATTTATGACACAATTTATGGAAAAAGAGCTAAAATAGTTAATATGTTATTTATTTACATATAACAAGTTAGTTAGGTTTAGGATGCGAAAATAATACAATAAATTTAGAGTTGGTGGAGCAAATTATTAACTTTCTCCGGCTTCAAATAATCATTTTTCGGCTTTTTTATTTATTATTAATTAATTAAATATGTTAGCGTAATTATTTTTTTTCTTGTTAAATTATTGTCACCAATTCGGTTGGCCGAATATCTAAATTTAGTTGTGTAATTGATTGGTTATCAAATGTTTAATTTGATAAAATTTTAATAATATGGATCGATTTGTACCTCATAAACTTATTAACATCACTCAAAATTTATTTTTTTATGTTGGCGTAAATAGTAATTTAGCAATAGAATTTAATGGGTTAGTAAGTAACGGGGTTAGCAGAAATGCTAACCCTTTTACTTTTTAGCAACTTCTGTACCGCCTATATGATATTCGATGTGCGACGTACAATTCCAATATTCTTTTGCGCTTATTTCCTCTTTTTTTATTTCATTACAGTATTCATTTTTCTATTTTCAAAATCAAGGCGGTAGTATCAAACTGTTTTAACATCGTGTATCGTACGTCGAACATTTGTTACTTTTACAACATGAGTAAAACCAAAACATCTTTTTTTTGTCAGAACTGCGGATACGAAAGTGCGAAATGGGTAGGTAAATGTCCTAACTGTGATCAGTGGAATACGTTCGTAGAAGAAGTAGTTGTGAAAGGGTCAGATAAAAAAGAAAAAGATGATTGGAAAGAATACAATGGTGTTGGAAAATTAAAAACTATTTCTATTGCGGATGTAAGTAGCGCTGAAGAAAAAAGAATAGTAACCAATGATACAGAACTCAACAGGGTATTGGGCGGAGGTATAGTGCTGGGTAGTATTGTACTGGTTGCAGGTGAACCAGGTATCGGTAAATCAACTTTGTTTTTACAGATAGGATTACAACTAAAAGATGTGATAACATTATACATCAGTGGTGAAGAAAGTGAACAACAAATTAAAATGCGTGCTGATAGAGTCGGCATTAAAAGTGAACAGTTTTATTTATTGACTGAAACAAATACACAAACGATTTTTCAGGAAATAAAAAAACTAAAACCACAGCTGATCATTGTTGATTCGATACAAACATTACAATCCCCTTTTGTAGAATCTGGTCCCGGTAGTGTAAGTCAGATCAGAGAATGTGCAGCGGAATTACAACGCTTTGCCAAAGAGACAAACACGCCTGTTTTTTTGATCGGGCATATCACCAAAGATGGAAACATTGCAGGCCCCAAAATATTAGAGCATATGGTTGATACGGTGTTGCAATTTGAAGGAGATCGTAATTACATGTACCGTATTTTAAGAACATTGAAGAATCGTTTTGGTTCCACAGCTGAGTTAGGTATCTATGAAATGACGGGAACAGGCATGCGGACCGTAAATAACCCCAGTGAAATACTGATCACCCAAAAGGAAGAACAGTTAAGCGGCATCGCTATTGCCGCCACAATAGAAGGGATGCGGCCATTATTAATTGAAGCACAGGCACTTGTAACACAAAGTGTGTACGGAACGCCACAACGTACGGTTAGCGGCTTCGACCTTAGGCGCTTACAGTTATTATTAGCCGTTTTGGAAAAAAGAGGTGGTTTTCACTTTGGGATGAAAGACGTTTTCATCAATATAGCGGGTGGATTAAAAGTAGAAGATCCATCTATCGATCTGGCAATGGTATCTGCTTTATTAAGTAGTTATGAAGATGCGGCGATCAGTCAGCATATTTGTTTTGCAGGAGAAGTGGGCCTAAGCGGAGAAATAAGAGCTGTTAACAGAGTTGAACAAAGAATTGCCGAAGCAGAAAAACTAGGCTTCGAAAAAATTATCATCAGCAAGTACAATAGTAAATCCTTGGCTAAACTAAAATTCAATATAGAGATCATATCATTGTCGAAAGTCGAAGAGCTGTATCAATATTTATTTTAAGTCAAAAGTGAAAAGTTAAAACCAAAAACTAAAAGCAATAATAGCTTTATCCGTTTACCATTAATTATTATCTATGAAACTAAAAAACGCACTGAGCAATCTGCTGCATCTTTTCTATCCGCATATTTGCGCCGGTTGCGCAAGCGATCTGTTGGATGAAAATAATTTGCTCTGCCTAAAATGTATCAATACATTACCACATACAAATTATGCGCAACACGCCAATAATCAGGTGAGAAGATATTTTGGGGAAGAATTCCTTTGGCTGCTGCACACAGTCAGTTTTATTTTACAAAAGCATCTATGGTACAGGAGTTGATCCATCAATTGAAATATAAAAACAACCAGGCCATCGGAATTTATTTAGGAGAAATGCTGGGAAACAGTTTATTAAGTAGCAACCGGTTTACCAAGATTGATGCATTGGTGCCATTGCCAATGTATGCGGATAAGCAACATAAGCGGGGCTATAATCAGGCCGCTGTTATTTGCAGGGGAATGTCTGCAGTGATGAATGTTCCTGTGATCAATAATGTGCATAGGCAATATGCCACCGCAACACAAACCCGCAAAAACAGGGCAGAGCGCTGGGAAAATGTAGCAGGAAGTTTTACTGTTAAAAATGCGGATCAGTTAGCCGGTAAACATTTGTTATTGGTAGATGATGTATTAACAACAGGTGCAACCCTCGAAGCTGCAGGCAATACAATTTTGCAGGCTGCAGATACGAAGCTCAGTATTGCTACAGTAGCATTTGCCACAAAATAATTATAGTTTACATTTGATGTACAATGATCAAAAGAATAGTGAAATTTAGTTTATTATTTATCATTTTTTGTGTGATGCTTTTTTCATGCAAGAAAGATTCTTTTATCACGAGCGGCAATGCAGCTTTATCTACCAGTGTATACAACGACACACTTAAATATGATACGGTCTTTACCAGTGTAGGTTCTATCACACAATCTTTTAAGATATTCAATCTTAATAATCAGAAGCTATTGTTAAGTAAAGTGAAATTAATGGGCGGAGATAGTTCTTCCTTTAAAATAAATATCAATGGCGATCCGGCATCAGAAGTAGATAATATTGAAGTAGATGCAAATGACAGCATCTATGTATTTGTTACAGTAAACATCAATCCAAATAATGCCAATACTCCTTTTATTGTAAGCGATAGTATTTTGATAAGTTATAATGGTAACAATAAATATGTGCAACTACAGGCATACGGACAAAATGCACATTTCTTCAACAATAAAGTTATTAGTGCTGATACAACCTGGACCAATGACCTTCCTTATGTGATACTGGGAAGTTTAACAGTTAGCGCGGCTACCACTTTGACCATTCAGCAAGGTTGCAGAATATACGCTCATGCTACCGCACCCTTTTTAGTCAATGGAACATTATTGGTCAATGGCACTAAGCAGGATTCTGTCGTTTTTACAGGAGACAGGCTGGATGCAGCATATAAAGATCTTCCGGCAAGTTGGCCGGGTATCTATTTTTATAGCGGCAGTGCCAATAGTGTATTAACATTCGCCATTATAAAAAATGCTAACCAGGGAATAGAAGTAGATAGTTTGTCTGCCACCGCCAATCCAAAGTTGACATTGCATCAATGTATTATTGATAATGCTTTTGGTGCGGGCATACTTTGCAATAATGGTAGCGTCAGCATGGACAATAGTTTAATAAGCAATTGCGGTAGTAATATTGTTATCAATAGCGGAGGCGATTATAATTTTACTAACTGTACAGTAGCCGCCTACAGTACTCCCTTAATAGAACATAGCTTACCTGTATTACAAGTGTCTAATACAGATTCGTCGCAAACCATCACCAATAATTTATCAGCCACATTTTTGAATAGTATTTTTTGGGGCGATGGAAGCATTCCGGATGAAGTAACTGTAAATAAACATGGCAGCAGCATTTTTACTGTATCGTTAAGCCATTGCATATACAGGGTGATCGATCAGCCTGCAAATGTTGATACCCTGGCAGTCATAGAAAATGATCCGAGGTTTGATAGTATTGATGTAAACAATAATATATATAATTTTCATACCACCAATGCAGCATCGCCCGGTATTGACAAAGGGCTCAATACTTCATTCCCGTCTGACCTGGACAATAATCCAAGAATAATTAACTCTTATACAGACATTGGGTGCTACGAAAAACAATAATTAGAAATACCTTTGACAGGTAAACAATTTTATACTTACTTTTTATATTTTTTATTATGACAAAACTTTTGGCCATTACAACCGCGTTGCTTTCTTTTTCAGCACCGGCAAATAAAATATCCAATCATGCGCAACTACCTGCAGGAATAACGAAAACTATTTATGATTTTAAAGTAGCAGGTTTGAGTGGAGATACGATCGACTTCGCAGCATTTAAGGGCAAAAAAATATTGATCGTCAATACAGCATCTAAATGTGGCTTTACAAAACAATACAAAGAGCTGGAAGAGCTGTATGAAAAATACAAAGATCGTTTAGTGATCGTAGGTTTTCCTGAAAATAATTTTTTGTATCAAGAGCCGGGTACCAACGCAGAGATCAGGGAGTTTTGTACAAAAAATTATGGCGTAACATTTCCTATGGCAGCTAAAATAGATGTGAAAGGAAAAAATATTGCACCTATTTATGAATGGTTAACCAACAAATCTGAAAATGGCGTAATGGATGCAACCATTACCTGGAACTTCAATAAATTTTTATTGGATGAAAAAGGAAATCTGATCGCAAAATTCGATAGCAAGGTTACACCGATGAGTGACTCTATCACCAGTAAATTATAATCTCTACGCAGTACAATGCAATTCAAAAATGTAATCGGCCAGCCGGAAGTAAAAGAGCAATTGGTACAAATGATCCAACACAATCGTTTGAGCCACGCTTTATTATTTTTAGGAAAAGAGGGAAGTGGTGCACTATCATTGGCAATGGCATTTGCACAATACATTGTTTGTGAAAATACCGGTGGAAAAGTAAAGCCCAAAGCTGCTACTGCTGATATGTTTGGAGAAGTTCCGGCTGCGACAACTTCAGTTGATTCGCTTTCTGCCACAGATGCCTGTGGCGTATGTTCTGCTTGCAAAAAAGCAAATGAATTAATTCATCCCGACATTCATTTTTCTTATCCTGTTATCCCCAGAAAACCAGGAGATAAACCGATCAGCACCGATTATATAAAAGAGTGGAGAGAATTTGTAACGGCAACACCATACGGCAACGTATATGATTGGTTACAATTCATCGGCGCAGAAAATAAACAGGGAAATATCACTGCAACAGAATGCAATGATATCATCCGCAAACTAAATTTAAAAAGTTTTGAGAGTGAATACAAGATCCTTATTATGTGGTTGCCCGAATTTTTAGGTAAAGAAGGAAATAAATTATTAAAGCTGATAGAAGAGCCGCCTGCAAATACTTTGTTTCTTTTGGTAGCGGAAAATGAAGAGCAAATATTACAAACGATCATTTCCAGAACACAATTGGTAAAAATTCCTTTGCTAACAAATAAAGAAGTAGAGGCTGCTTTGGAAATACAAAATGTTGCAACCGAAAAAGCACAACAGGTTGCCGCGCTAAGCGAGGGAAATTATCGCGAAGCATTACAATTATTACAACATGCGGAGGATGATTGGCAAGGCTTATTACGCGAATGGCTAAACGCCATTTTAAAGGGTGGCCCGGTAGCGCAGGTGAAATGGATTGATGATATCAGCAAGCAGGGTAGAGAAAAACAAAAGCAATTTGTAAAATATTTTATACACCTGCTGGAGCAGGCGGTTCGCTTGAATGCTATTGGCGATGACCCCAAAAATACCTTGTCAATCGCCGGTACAGAACGTGATTTTGCCTTGCGTTTAAACAAGTTATGCTCCTTGCCGCAGCAGGAAGCTATTATCAATGAGTTAGATAGGGCCAGCTATTATATTGAGCGCAATGCCAATGCAAAAATGTTATTTCATGCCCTCTCTATCAAGCTTTATCATATTATTAGCAACAATTCGTTAATTTTGGTCAATTGAGGAAAAGGCTTGTGGCGGAAAGTATTACTAAATAAGATTATTTTTTTGTTGTCATCATATGATCTTTACTGATCATCGTTGTGTCACTCACTTCAGCGGCAGAATATATATTGAACTTTTTTCTTGCTGAATATTGAACAAAAAGTACAAGAGTGCGACGCCAATAAAGTTGATAGTAGTACTACTGCCGGTTACAAAAATTATCTTCTCCTCATTTATTTATTATTCATTAATTCTTAATTAAGAAATATATGGGATGTGGAAGCGGTGGAAGTTGCGGGTCGGGAGACAGCGCACCAGGTGGTTGCCAAAGTCATGGCAGTTGTAGCTCCGGAAGTTGCAATAGAATGAATGTTCATGATTGGTTAGCCAATTTACCTTTTAGCGACCCCGAAAGCGGTTGCCGCATTGTTGAAGTGTCTTTCAACAATGGTAGCAGAAAAGATTATTTTAGAAATACCACCATTCACTTTTACGAAAAAGGTGATATGATCGCAGTGGAAGGCGTAAGTGGTTTTGATGTAGGCTCTGTAAATCTTACAGGAGAATTAGTGCGGCTGCAATTGAAGAAAAATAATATCAAAGAAGATAGCGCAGACGTTAAAAAAATTCTTCGCAGGGCAACTGAATCAGATCTTGCTAAATGTAAAGAAACAAAAGCAAGAGAAAAAGATGTAATGATACGTAGTCGTGCTATTGCGCGTCAGCTAAAATTAGAAATGAAAGTAGCTGAAGTGGAGATACAGGCTGATGGCAGAAAAGCTACCTTCTTTTATATCGCTGATGACAGGGTGGATTTTAGAGAGCTGATAAAAATATTTGCTGGCGAGTTCAAGGTAAAAGTTGAAATGAAACAGATCGGCGCAAGACAGGAAGCCGGAAAAGTAGGCGGGATAGGTAGTTGCGGCCGTGAATTATGTTGCAGTACCTGGCTGACAGATTTTAAAAGCGTCAATACAAATGCGGCACGCTACCAAAATTTAAGTATCAATCAAACTAAACTAAGCGGACAATGCGGCCGTTTAAAATGCTGTTTGAATTATGAATTGGATACATACTTAGATGCCTTGCAATTTTTCCCAAATGATTGTGAAGTGATCGAAGTGGCCAAGAGCCGTGCGTTCCTGGTAAAGAAAGATATCTTCCGCAATTTGATGTGGTACACCATGCCGGATAGCAACAAGCAATATCCATTAACGATCGAAAGAGTTAAGAAGATAAAAGCGCTTAATAAAGAAGGTATCAGGCCGGATGATCTTGAACCGGTAGAAGTAATGAGTGGCAAGCCAAAAGAAGTAGAACCTGAATACGCAGATGTGGTTGGACAGATCAGTTTAAAGACATTGGAAAAAGATAGTCGTAAAAGAAGAGAGCGGGAACGCGGCGGCGGTAATCAAAATCAAAATAGAAATCAACCACGCCCTCCACAAAACAGGAATCAGAATCCACAACAAGGGCAAGGCCAACCTCAGCAAAATCGTGGTGGGCAAAATCAACCACGCCCCAACAATCCTAATCAAAATAAAGGTACACAAAACCCTAATCAGAACAGGAACAATCAAAACAGACCGCCGCAAAATAGAAATCAGGGTCCACAGCAAGGTGGTAACCAACAAAACCGCGGACAACAAAATCAACCAAGACCTAAACCGGATAACAACCAGGGAGGGGATAAAAAAGAATAATATTAACGTATAACGTCAGGTTTTGTAACCTGGCGTTTTTATTTTTGCGCAACAAATAATTACATGTCAATAACAGTCAGCAGCCTTACAAAGATCTACGGTGAACAAAGAGCGATAAATGATATTTCATTTACAGTAGGTAAAGGTGAGATCGTTGGTTTTCTTGGTCCGAATGGCGCGGGGAAATCTACCACGATGAAGATCTTGACGGGTTATTTAGAAGCTGATGGTGGCATTGCAGAGGTTTGTGGTGCTGTAGTTTCTACCAGTTCGATCAATACAAAAAAGAAGATCGGTTATCTGCCGGAGGCAAATCCTTTATACTTTGATATGTATGTAAGAGAGTATTTGGAATTTGTTGCAGGCGTGCACCATATCGTTGATACGAAGATCCAGATAGAAAAAGTAATTGAGACCGTCGGATTAACACCGGAGGCAAATAAAAAGATAGGACAGCTGAGCAAAGGCTACAAACAAAGGGTAGGACTGGCTGCGGCATTGATACATGATCCGGAAGTATTGATACTGGATGAACCAACAAGTGGTTTAGACCCTAACCAGATCGTTGAAATAAGAGAAGTGATCAAAAGACTGGGAAAGGATAAAACCGTTTTATTCTCCTCACATATTTTGCAGGAAGTGCAAGCCATTTGTGATAGGGTGATCATCATCAATAAAGGAAATATAGTGGCCGATGATACGCTTAGTAATTTACAGAATGGTACTACTGATAAGCATATCGTAATTGTACAGTTTAAAGAAAATGTTGATATAAAAATTTTGCAAAATTTATCAGGCGTAAGTAATGTAACCACCATTGAAACTTCAAAATTCAAGATCCAAAATAACAATCCAGAGAGCATCAGAAAGCAATTATTAGAATTGAGTTTGAAAAACGACCTGAACATTGTTTCTTTGCAAAGCGAAAGCAGTTCTCTAGAGGAAGTGTTTCGCAACCTAACATCAAACCTTAACCAATAAATCAATAATTAAAAATTATGAGTTACATCGCAAGTATTCATGCTCGTCAAATTTTAGACAGTCGTGGTAATCCAACTATTGAAGTAGATATTTTAACTGAGAACGAACATTTAGGTCGTGCTGCAGTGCCAAGTGGTGCTAGTACAGGGATACACGAGGCAGTAGAACTTCGTGACAACAATAAAAAAGTATACGGTGGTAAAGGTGTTTTAAAAGCTGTAAAAAATGTTAATGATACAATAGCTGAAGCTTTGTTAGGTTGGGATGTAGCTGATCAAACAGGTATTGACGCTGCATTGATCGCATTGGATGGTACAGAAAACAAAGGTAAGTTAGGCGCAAACGCAATGTTGGCGGTTAGTTTGGCGGTGGCAAAAGCTGCAGCTTTAGAAGCAAATCTTCCTTTGTTCCGTTATATCGGTGGTACAAATGCAAGAGTATTGCCAATGCCAATGATGAATATTTTGAATGGTGGTGCGCATGCTGATAACAAGATAGATTTCCAGGAATTCATGGTAATGCCTGTTGGAGCTTCCAGCTTTAGCGAAGGTTTATCATGGGGTGTTGATATATTTCATGCATTAAAAAGTGTATTGAAGAAAAAAGGCTTTAGTACGAACGTAGGTGATGAAGGTGGATTTGCACCAAACATCCAAAGCAATGAAGAAGCCATTGAAACTGTATTAACAGCGATACAAGCTGCAGGTTACAAAACCGGTAGTCAAATTGTAATTGCAATGGATGCTGCTAACAGTGAATTATGGGATGCTAAGAAGAAAAAGTATGTTTTTCATAAAAGTTCAGGTAAAGAATTAAGCAGCGATCAGTTGGTTAAATTCTGGGAAAGCTGGTCTAAGCAATATCCAATTGCAAGTATTGAAGATGGTATGGCTGAAGATGATTGGGCTGGCTGGAAAAATTTAACTGATACGATCGGTAAAAAAGTACAGTTAGTAGGAGATGATCTTTTTGTAACAAACGTAAAAAGACTACAACAAGGCGTTGATAAAGGAATTGCTAATGCTTTATTGGTAAAAGTTAACCAAATCGGTACTTTAACTGAAACGATCGATGCAGTTACGATGGCTCAGAATGCTGGTTTTAACACCATTATGAGTCATAGAAGTGGGGAAACAGAAGATACAACGATTGCTGACTTAGCAGTTGCTTTAAATTGCGGACAAATTAAAACCGGTTCTGCGTCGAGAACTGACCGTGTTGCTAAATACAACCAATTGATCCGTATTGAAGAAATGTTAGGAGACAGCGCAATCTATCCAAAAGGGAAAATTAAATTTGGTAAATAACGTTATCATATAATAATAAAATTGCATGTTTATTATTCGTTAATAAACATGCAATTTTTTACATTGTTAAGTCAAATGAAGCTATTATCTTACATCCCATCATGGTTAAAGAACAAATACTTGATAGCAAGTATGTTTTTTTTAGTGTGGATGATTTTTTTTGACCCTAAAGATATTCCTTCAGATATAGCAAGAAGAGATAAATACCGGGAATTAGAAAGAAATGAGGCACACCTTGATCAGTTAATTGCTGAAACGCAGGATGAGCTTACACAATTGAAAACAAATGCCCAAACTATTGAAAAATACGCGCGGGAAAAATATCAAATGAAAAAAGATAACGAAGACCTGTTCATAGTGTCAACACCTTCGTCTTCTAGTAAATAATTTGTATTTTTACAATATAATTGTTTATAAAACGTTTATAGCATATTACCCTTCAATCCTCGTACCAGTAATATTTTCATAAAAAGAAAATATTTTTTGAAACAGTCCCGACCTGACTATTAAAGAGCCATTTGATGTCTTTATTTTTTAAAGATATCAGGTAAATACCTATCAAAAATTTTCAAATTAAAATTAAAAAAATATAAGACCAAAGTTGGTTTGGCTTACATTTTGCTAAATATTATTTAACCCAAATATACAATAATGAATAGTGTAACTATTGACGACTTATTGCAGTATGCGTATAAGGAAACTCATGTCCAGCGGACGCTTGCGATCAAAGCTGCTATTGAGAATAATAAAAGGGTCCATAAGGATTATACTGCAATAAAAGCTGCTAAAAGCAGCCTGAATAAAGTACCCTTAATTTCACCTCGTAAAGAAGCGATCGATAAGGTTCTCAACCACGCAAAGAGTACTTTCAGTAAGTAAGTATTTGTAGAGATGCGCCAGCTTTAAACGTATTTGTTATATTTACGTGCTGCTACTGCTACCCCGCAGCATTTTCTATGACCAAAACACAACGTTATCAATTCGTAATTGATTATTTCCTAGCAAATAATCCTCAGGCCGAGACTGAATTAACCTATGAAAATCCTTTTCAACTATTAGTTTCAGTGATTCTTTCCGCCCAGTGTACTGATAAAAGGGTCAACCTTACCACGCCAGCTATATTTAAGAAATATCCCGATGCAAGAAGGATGAGCAAAGCGACCTTTGATGATCTTTTTCCGTTAGTAAAGAGTATCTCTTATCCCAATAATAAGACAAAACATTTGATAGAAATGGCTACGATGTTACAGGAAAAATTTTCCGGTAATGTACCCATGACTGTCGATGAATTAATGTTATTACCAGGCGTAGGCAGAAAAACGGCGAATGTTATAACCTCTGTAATTGATGAACAGCCTAATATGGCTGTGGATACGCATGTTTTCAGGGTAAGCAACAGGATCGGCCTAACAACTAATTCAAAAACGCCTTTGGCAACCGAAAAAGAGTTGATAAAAAATATTCCTGCAAAATATGTACATGTGGCACACCATTGGCTAATACTACACGGAAGATATATTTGTACCGCAAGAAAACCGAAATGCAACGAATGTGGTTTAACAAGCATCTGTATTTATTATAAGAAAAATAAATTAGACAACGTTTAAATAACATTTGATAGTAGAAAAAAGCTATATTTTCGAGTAAGATAAATATTTGCTAATTTTGCAACACATCGCAGTTGCTTGCTATTGAGTTAATTATTATATTTGATCAACAAAGGGCATTTCAGTATGAAGAGAATAATTTCAATGGCGGCAGTTATTATAGCAGTACTAACATTAGGGTTGGCTCAAAATGCGTCTGCTCAGTACTATTACTATGATGATTACTCTTATGATACACCACTTACTTTTGAAGCGGGTGTGGGTCTTGGCACCATGAATTGTCTTACAGATGTTGGAGGTAATGCAGGGCTGGGTAAAAAAGGATTGAAGGATTATAGATTAGGGACCACACAATTTGATGCTAGCGTTTATGTAAGCGCTGTTTACAAATATGCCTACGGTTTAAGGCTGGAAGCTTCCTATGGAACTGTTGCAGCGGCTGACAGTGCTTTAAAAAGCGTAGCATCTTCTACCAATGGGCGCTACGAACGTAATTTAAGTTTCCGTAGCAGGATTCAGGAAGCAACACTTATTGCAGAGTTTTATCCTTTGTATATTTTTGTAGATTGGACAAATACGAAATATAATCCGCCTAAATTTTCCCCTTATTTATTAGCAGGTATCGGTGTGTTTCACTTTAATCCGCAAGCCAAGGATAGTACAGGAGCATGGGTTGATCTTCAACCGCTGCATACTGAAGGAGAAGGGATCGTGCCTGGCAGACCTAATTATAGTTTAACGCAAATAAATTTTCCTGTTGGTATAGGCTTTAAATATGAACTCAGCGATAAGATCAATCTAAGAGCAGAGTTCGAGTGGCGCATTCTTCAAACAGATTATTTGGATGATGTTAGTACCACGTATGTAGATAAGAATATATTCTATACCAATCCAAATTTTACACCTGCCCAGGCTCAGGAAGCAGCATCACTAAGCGATAGAAATAAAGACCTATCTCCTAATCCTGCATTGAGGTGGCATGTAGGAGGTATTCGCGGAGATTCAAAAAACAATGATACCTATTTCAGTTTTAATTTTAAAATAGGTTACGCATTCGGAAGAGAAAGACGTTAGTGATACAATTTTATACATTCAAAATATTTCATTACGATGCCGGATAAATTCTGGCATCTTTGTTAATATAGAACCTTAATCGTATGCAAAAGCCATCTCCGATTACTTATCCCGGTTTTTTTAATCAATATATCGAACAGGTGCCGGAAATAAATTTACACGATGCCTTTTATATGCAGTTACCAGTTATCAGTAGTTTTCTTTCTTCTATTTCGGAAGAGAAATCAAGACGATCATACGCAGCGGGTAAATGGACAATTAAAGAAGTGCTGCAACACATCATAGATGCCGAACGCATTTTTGGCTACAGGGCTCTATGTTTTTCAAGAGGTGAAAATAAGCATCTGCCTGGGTTTGAGGAAAATGAATATGCTGCGAATGCGAATGCAAATGATCGTAGCTGGCAAAGTCTGGGAAACGAATTTCTGATATTGAGGCAGTCAACTAGTTTATTGTTCAATAGTTTTACAGAGAAAATGCTTTTTACAGAAGGCGTTTTTAATGATATGCGCAATACAACAGCTGGTTGTGGATTTATTATAGTGGGACATTTCTACCATCATAAAAAAGTTATAGAAGAAAGATATGTGTAATAAAAAACGTTCCGCTTTTGAAGGGAACGTTTTTTATTATTGACCTTATCGATCGTATTATAAATATTTTTTTATCTCTTCAATCAATTCTCCTTTTGTGATAGGAATACCCATTATTTTATTGTACCCTTTCGCATCTACAAAATAGACATCGCGGATGATTTTTATCAATTGTCCGTTATTGATCTCGGGGATCAATACATGATCAAAATTTTTCAAAATTTCACCCAGGTTTTTTGGGAAAGGCCTGATGTAACGTAGATGGGCATGAGATACTTCTTTACCTTCGTTTTGCAGGTCTTTTACGGCACTTTTAATGGCGCCATAAGTTGATCCCCATCCAAGTACCAATACTTTCCCTTTTGCTTTACCGCTATCCAGTGTTTGTTCAGGAATATAATCGGCGATATTATCAATTTTAGCTTGTCTTGTTTTAACCATGTGCTGGTGGTTATCATTATCATAACTGATATTGCCGGTGATATCCTGTTTTTCTAAACCACCCACACGGTGTTCAAGTCCGGGAGTCCCGGGAATTGCCCAGGGGCGAACTAATTTTTCATCTCTCTTGTAAGGCATTAATTTTTCTTCGCCTTCATCTAGTTTTTCTTTAAAGGAAACTTTTATTTCTGGAAGGTCGGCAGCTACGGGAAATTTCCATGGCTCAGCACCATTGGCAATATAACCATCGCTTAAAAATATCACTGGTGTCATGTGTTGTACGCTGATACGTACCGCTTCATAAACAGCGCTAAAACAATCACTGGGTGTAGAAGCGGATATTACTGGCATTGGACATTCTCCATTTCTGCCATAATAAGCCTGTAGCAGATCGCTTTGTTCTGTCTTTGTTGGTAATCCTGTACTTGGGCCGCCACGTTGAACATTCACGATTAATAAAGGGATCTCAAGCATTACTGCCAGTCCCATAGCTTCTGCTTTTAGCGCCATACCTGGTCCGCTTGTGGTAGTAACACCTAAACTACCACCATAACTCGCACCAATAGACGAAGATATCGCTGCGATCTCATCTTCGGCCTGAAATGTTTTAATACCAAATGTTTTATACTTACTTAATTCGTGTAAAATATCACTTGCAGGCGTAATAGGGTAACTGCCTAAAAATAATTCCAGCCCGCTTTTTTGTGAAGCCGCTATCAAACCATAAGACAATGCCTGGTTACCCATAATGGAACGGTAAATGCCCTTTTCCATTTTGGCTTTTTCTACCGTGAACCTGGTCCTAAATGTTTCTGTGGTATCTCCAAAATTATAGCCTGCTCGTAACACCTTAACATTACTCTCCATTATCTCAGGCTTCTTCCCAAATTTATCTTTGATAAAATCGATCGTATTATCCATATCCCTGTTGTACATCCAATAAAGAAAGCCTAGTACAAACATGTTTTTTGCACGGTCCTTTTCTTTAGTACCCATGGTGATATCTTTCAATGCTTCCCTGGTCATTTTGGTCACATCCATTTTGATCACTTCGAATCCGGTAAGACTATCATCTTCTAAAGGATTAACGCCTTCGGGGTAATTGGCCAAACGTAAATTCTTGGAATCAAAACCATCGATGTTGGCGATAATTATTCCGCCTTTTTTAATGGCTTTCATATTTACTTTTAGTGCAGCAGCATTCATAACTACTAACACATCGCAAATATCTCCAGGTGTAAAAACCTTATCACTGCTAAAGCGCAACTGATAGCCACTTACACCAGGTAAAGTTCCTATCGGAGCACGTATCTCTGCAGGGAAATCGGGGAAGGTAGCCAGATCGATCCCTAATAAAGCGGTATTATTAGTAAATTGACTACCAGTTAATTGCATACCGTCGCCACTGTCGCCGGCAAATTTTATTACTACGTCCTGTAGTATTTGTTCTTGTGTCTCCATGTTTATCTTATATGTAACCTATGGTTAAAAAGTAGTGCAAGTTACGGCGAATTTCATTTTTAACCCACTGATTTTATAAGTTTATCGTTATGCGTAATACGAATTTATAGCTCATGGGAGTAATGAAGGAATTACCCGTAGAGATAGTTTAGCTGACTTACGATATAACATAATCTATCGAAAGAGATTGTCCTTGAATAGATAGGTATCAAATAAAAAAGCCTTGTAATTGCTACAAGGCTTTTTTACTATCTGGAATCTTTTATTATTCTTTAATGAATTTTAAATTAGTAACCTCGTTGGTATTACTGATCAATTTTACATTGTAAAAACCAGTAGGCAAATTACTTAATTGAATAGCGTTGCTAACATTATCAAAAGTATTTACCTCCATTACTGTCTGGCCAATCGCATCAATGATGATGGCACCTTTTATTATTGTATTTGCAGGTTTTATAATTTGTAGTTCGTTATTAACAACCGGGTTGTGGTAAATTTTAATCTGATCAACTACAGCTGCTGTTGCATCAAGCGGAACGATAGTACTATAATAAACTGAACCATCATTATCTACTTCTTTAACACGGTAATAAGTTTCGCCATTATACAGATCATTATCATCCGCAGTATAGATAGTAATGCTATTATTAGCTGTAACAGCAGTTACATAATTATAGTCTTTGCCATCAGTACTCTTTTCAAGTTCGTAATAGCTAACATTGGTCTGACTCGCAACGGTCCAGGTTACTTCTCCTGTAGTACTGTTTAGTTGCACAGCTTTGATCGAAACCAATTTGATCGGTAATATTACATCACAACTATTGTTTATTGTTAGAGACGTAGAGTCAGTATAATAACAAACAGGTGATGCTATATCGGATGCCGTAGTGCCTAGTACTAACTTATATGACCAGCCTGTGTTTAAGGTCGTGATAGGACTAGGTAAAGCTACTTTAGCAGTGTACACATGAGATGGGGAAGCGTTAAACCCTGCAACTGTCTGGATACCACCAATAGGATTATATCCAGAGCCTGTATTAAGTAACCATTCATAGGTATCATAAATATTACTGGCATCAGTTACAGTAGCCGTTGCACTATCACCCGAGCTACCACAAGCGACAGTTAAAGGATTTAGTGCTAAAGAAGGTACGCAATCACCTACATAAATATCATCTAACGCCCAGTCATTACCCTGTCCGCCAGTTGTATCATTTCTAATGCTTATGGTAGCCATAGGACTACTGGTTTGAAAAGTAAATCCAACTTGTTGCCATGCTGAAGTTACTCCTGTCGCAATAGCCGGCGTTGTATATAATCCAACACCATTTACCAGAAATTCGATCTTCGCAGGAATTTGACCGGCTGTAAGGTCAAGGTCTCTTATCCATGCACTGAACTGATATTTTTTATTAGTACACATGTTGTTAACTTCTTGCTGGATCACTATATCTGGTGTATAACTGGCGTTTACTACCAGCATATATCCATTTTCTCCATCATTAGGAGTTGAGCTATGGTCATGGTCATAGCCATTATACCAGAAACCGTTAAATGGCGTGTTATTACCATTGGCACCTGTTGGATCGTGCCCTAAAAAATCAGATCCTAAGTACGTGTTATTTGTAATAGAATAAAAACCATCTTCAGGGCCCCTATAGCCTAATGGCTGATAAGTATACTGTATTTCGCTATCTGGTAATGGCGGACCGTTTATCTGCGCATTTGTACCATCAGGGTTGCCACCACTTCCAAATGTCCCGTTAGGGAAAAGATTATTGGGATCTGTCGCGTTACCACAAAATGTTGGAGCGGCACAAGCTACACCACTATTACCTACGGTCACCTTATGTGTGCTGTAGCAATAATTGCCTGTAGATGATTTTAAAGTAACAAAGTAATTACCAGGTATTAAATTAGGAATCGTGTTTGATGCCAGGCTCGAAGTTCGTACAAAAGTAGGCGATGTAAGATCGGATAACCAGCTAACAGAATCCGTAGCGCCGGTAAGGCCACTTAATACGATCGAGCCGTTTGTGTTAAAACAACCTGTTGCAGCTGTACTGGTTAATGTTGCGGTTGTATCGTACTGTGACGCTATGAATGCGAAAGTGAAAGTCTGACAAATAGTACCTGTATTCCCCGCACTTCTAATTGAAATAGTGTAGATGCCAGCGGGCATTGATGTAAACTCAACAGTACCTGGAGTAGCAGCATCGGTTGAGAATGTGGCAAAGCCATCCAAACTCACCTGTGCCAGATCTGTACCGCGGAAGCCAGTTACAACGTTAAATGATCCATTAGAAGAACCACAGCTAGGATCTGTTACAGTATACGCTCTTACATCGACAGGACAAGCGCCTGACTGTGCAAATACTTTAACACCTACGAACGATATTAATAGAAAGAATATGAAAAATTTTTTCATCAGCAATATTTTATATTGGATTAAAATTTAATGTAAATGGATATTTACAATATGGTTTGATTAATAGAATTGCAAGGGGTAAGGCGGATTGATTTTGATCGGGTATTAAAGGGCGCAAGATACGTTATATTTTCCGATTTTCTGCGTATTTTTTTAACAATTTATACAGAATATTATGAATAAAAATATGTGTATTGGAACCGCTTTAGAATCAAGTTATAAGGCAAGATCCTACCCTAAAATTCATTTATGCAAACGGTGTACCAATTAGATGCTCTAAGCAAAAAAAAAGCTGCTCCAGAAAGAGCAGCTTAAATATATTGTTGTTATCAAATTAAATTCTAAAGTGAGCAAAAGCTTTGTTTGCTTCAGCCATACGATGGGTATCTTCTTTCTTTTTGAACGCTGCACCTTCACCTTTGCTTGCTGCCACTATTTCGTTCGCTAATTTATCAGCCATGCTACGGCCGTTTCTGTCACGGCTGTATTTTACCATCCATTTAATGCTTAAAGAAGTTTTTCTATCAGCGCGTACTTCAGCGGGGATCTGAAAGGTAGCGCCACCGATACGGCGACTACGAACTTCAACACCCGGAGTAATGTTAGCTAATGCTTTTTTCCAAACTTCATAACCGTTTTCGCCGGTTATTTTGGTTACTTTATCAATAGCATCATAAAAAATGATGTAAGCACCACTTTTTTTACCCTCCCACATTAAATTATTTACAAAACGAGTAACTAATTTGTCGTTGAACTTTGGGTCTGGTGCTAACGGTAATTTTTTGGCTTGCGCTTTACGCATGGTTATTTTTATTTTTTGTCAGATGGAGCCCATCAGACTAGGTTTATACTATTTTTTTGCTTTTTCTTTCTTAGTTCCGTATTTACTACGGCTTTGCTTACGGTCTTTTACACCTGCAGTATCCAAACTGCCACGTACGATATGATAACGTACACCCGGTAGATCTTTTACCCTTCCGCCACGGATCAATACGATCGAGTGCTCTTGCAAATTGTGTCCTTCACCCGGAATGTAGGCAATAACCTCAATTTTATTAGTCAAACGAACTTTTGCTACTTTACGTAAAGCAGAGTTTGGCTTTTTAGGTGTAGTGGTATATACTCTTGTACATACACCACGGCGTTGCGGACAGGCATCTAAAGCTCTTGATTTACTCTTTGCTTTGATGATTTCTCTTCCTTTTCTTACTAATTGTTGTATTGTAGGCATTATTGACCCTTATTTTTAGGACGGCAAAGGTAACAGTCCTTTATCAAATTCCAAAATAAAATCTACTGAAATATCAAAAAACATGAAATAAGTTTAAAATACAAAACCAAATCTCCCAAATCCAATTATACGACCTGGTATAACAAAAATCCCAAACGAGATCGCTCTTGTTTGGGATTTGTATATTTTTATTTGGATTTCACCTTTAGATTTGATTTAACCACCCATGTGTATCAGGTTCTGCGCCTATATGGATCGCTTCTAACCTGCGTTTTAATTCAGGAGCTGTTTTCCAAGTGTTTACGTCAAATTTCATCACGTAATCTTTATACTTCAATTCTTTTATTAAAGATATAGTAGCCGCAGTTCCGGCTCCAAATGTTTCACGTAGTTGTCCTGCTTTATGAGCTTCAATTATTTCGTCGATATTTATATTTCTTTCTTCAACGGTAAAGCCCATCTCTTTAAATAAGGTAATAAGACTGTTTCTTGTAACGCCGTTAAGAATGGTACCATCCTCTAATCCAGGTGTTACAGCCGTATTGCCGATAATGAAAAATACATTCATCGTGCCACATTCCTGTACGTATTTATGTTCAACCTCATCGGTCCACAATACCTGGTCGTAACCGTTTTTTTGTGCCTGAGAGGCAGCGTATAGCGATGCTGCATAATTCGCCGCAGTTTTGGCAAAACCTAGTCCGCCTTTTGCAGCCCGTACATATTTTTCTTCTACTGCAATACGCATTGGTGTAGCATAGTAAGGCCCTGTCGGACTTAACAAGATCAAAAATTTAAAATGTTCGCCTGCTTTTACGCCGATCAGCTGATCCGCATTGAACATGAAAGGGCGTATATATAAAGCATGATCTGCTTTTTTAGGGATCCAGTTTCTATCAATGTCTATCAATGCGCGCATGCCATCTATAAATATTTCTTCCGGTACCTGCGGCATCATCATTCTTTCTGCAGAAATATTAAAGCGCTTAAAATTTTCGTAAGGCCTGAATATATTAATGTGTTTGCCATCAACATCGTTATACGCTTTGATGCCTTCAAAAATTGATTGGCCATAATGCAGCGCAGACAGAGAAGGGTCTAACGATAATGGCTGATATGGTTTTATTTCACCTGTTTGCCATTGCCCGTCAATATAATCGACTTCCAGCATGTGGTCAGTAAAATATTTACCAAATGGAATATTGTCCAGGCTCAAGTCTTTTAACTTACTTTGTTTTGCCCTTGTGATTTTAAAATCTGCTGCTGCGATCATAATCCTTAATTTTACTACAAAGTAACAAAAAAAAACTACATTAAAGTATAGTTTTATGAGTTTAGATAATATTCAATTGCCTGCTGCTGTTATTCAGGACCTCTATAAAAAAACATTGGTTCTATCAGATACCAAAGCTGAAAAAAAGCCTCAAACGACCTCTACGACTATCTCTTTCAATATCCTCGGGAATAATCAACAAAAAATATTGCTACTGGTTTCTGATGATGAAACACTTTATTTACCGGATGAACAACTTAATTTTTTAATGGGAATTTTGGCGGCCTGCAAACTAACGATGCAGGATGTAGCCATATTAAATATCAAAAAGAATACGGATATTTCGCACACAAATCTGGCTACGCAGTTAAAAGCTGAAAAAGTGATTTTATTTGGTGTTGAAACATCAATAATAGGATTGCCACTGCAATTTCCTATGTACCAAATACAGGCGTATAATAACCAGACTTACCTAACCGTGCCTTTGCTTACAATATTACAAAATGACAAAGCTGAGAAAACCAAGCTCTGGCTATGTTTAAAACAGCTTTTCTCCCTTTAATAAAACGTTAAATTATAATGATGCGTACACTCATTTTTGCCACAAATAACCCGCATAAAGTGGATGAGATCAGGAAAGTATTGGGAGGTATTTTTGATGTTATCACATTGAAAGAAGCGGGTATCAATATCGATATACCTGAGCCCCATAGCACGTTAGAGGAGAATGCAACAGAAAAATCGAAAACGATTTTTGCACTAACAGGCAAAGATTGTTTTAGTGAAGATACCGGTCTGGAAGTTGATATATTGAATCGTGAACCTGGTGTTAAAAGTGCACGTTATGCCGGAGAAAACAGATCCGATGCTGATAATATTCAAAAACTTTTATCAAATTTGATAAATGAAAATAACAGGCGCGCACAATTTCGTACCGTTATATCATTGATAAGAGAAGGAAAAGAGCATCAGTTTGAAGGTATTTGCGAAGGAAAAATAACCAGCAAAGAAAGAGGAGAAAAAGGATTTGGTTACGACCCGGTATTTGTTCCTGATGGAAGTGAAAAAACTTTTGCGGAGATGAGCATGGAAGAAAAAAATAAATACAGTCATCGTAAAAAAGCAACAGAGAAATTAATTAATTTTTTACAAGCTACTTACTAACCTAAAAATAAATAATATGTCACACAACAAAACGCCGAAAGTCAGTCTTTCTATATTGTTTGCATCATTAGTTTTAGGGATCATCATATCCCTTATTTCCTTTTACAGTTATAAATCTTGTCCATGCAGTGCATGCTCAAAACCAACAGCAGAGAATAGTAATACAGATACCAATAGCTATGTAACAATGGCGGGCCCTAACGGAGATGCAGTAAAAGTATCTTCAAAATTATCAGGACTTGCAGCTTATGTGGCGAATGATAGTACAGCAAGCGCAACAAATGCCGATAATGGTTTTTGGAAATCAAAGTTTAAAGAATGGAGAGAAAAAATGTCGCACGATAATGTCACCCCGTCTTTTACAAATTTTATGGATATAGTTGAATTAAGTAAAATTGTAAAACAGAATTAATAATATAACAGCTCTTCAACACGATTGCCTATTCACCTTCTTTATTAAGTATGTTTGCATTTAATTATGCAACTTTTCAGTACAACCAGTAGAATTATAGTTACGTGCAGTAACCGCTTATCACCTTATTTACAACAGGAGATCATTGAATTGGGATTTACACCTGTCCGCGTTTTTAAAACAGGTGTAGAACTAAAGGGTACAATGGAGGATTGTATCCGGTTAAATATGCACCTACGCTGCGCGAGCCAGGTATTGTTTTCTATAACAGAATTTGAAGCAGCCAATGCTGATAAATTGTATGAAAATCTGGTTCAGTTTTTATGGCAGGATATTTTACCCGCCGATGGTTATTTTTCCATCACCAGTAATGTTGACAATGATACGATCAACAATTCATTGTATGCGAATGTAAAAGTGAAAGATGCTATTGTTGATCATTTTAGAAATAATACAGGAGTACGCCCTAACTCCGGACCTGAGTTGGATAAAACAGTGATCCATTTATATTGGAAAGAATCATTGGCAGAAATATTTGTAGATACTTCCGGCGAAACATTATCCAAACATGGCTACAGAAAAATTCCCGGCAAAGCACCAATGCTTGAAGCTTTAGCCGCGGCAACATTATTAGCAACAAAATGGGATAGAAGGTCGGCATTTGTCAATCCAATGTGTGGATCGGGCACGGTTGCTATTGAAGCGGCATTAGTAGCTACTAATAGAAAGCCCGGCCTGTATCGGTCTAACTATGCTTTTATGCATTTGGTAGGATACGATAATGATTTCTACATAAACTTACTACAACGGCTAAACGAAGAAATAATAACCGTGCCGGGATTACGAATAATCGCAACAGATATTAGCACAGATGCGGTGAACGTATCGAAGATAAATGCAGGCGCAGCTGGTGTTGTGGATATGATTGAATTTGGAATAGGGGATTTTGAAACGACAACCATTCCAGCAGATCAGCCCGGTGTAATTTATTTTAATCCTGAATATGGCGATCGGTTGGGAGTAGAGGCGGAATTAGAAATCACCTACAAAAGGATAGGGGATTTTATGAAGAAAAGTTGCAAGGGATACACCGGGTATATCTTTACCGGAAATCTGGAATTAGGCAAAAAAATAGGCTTGAAACCGAGTCGCAGAATAGAATTTTATACGAGTAAAATTGATTGCCGATTATTTGAGTACGAATTGTATGCAGGAACGAAAAGAACTGATAAAGAAATGGTAAATGGTTAATTGTAAATGACAAATGTGATGAGTTTTACAATTCTAAAGTATAAAAAAACGCCTGAATTATTCAGGCGTTTTTTTATTATAATGATGTTTTTAATTTACCATTTATCATTTACAATTAACCATTAGTTAGTGTCATATCCCCAGGTGATCAAAGTAGCGCCCCAGGTAAATCCGCCGCCAAAAGCCGCTAGTACCAGTTTGTCGCCTTTCTTTAATTGTTTTTCCCAATCCCATAAACATAAAGGAATAGTTGCGGCAGTCGTATTGCCGTAACGTTGAATGTTGAACATTACTTTGTCAACTGATAAGCCCATGCGATTGGCTGTGGCATCAATGATTCTTTTATTGGCCTGGTGTGGTACCAGCCATGCGATATCATCTCCGGTTAAATTATTTCTTTGTAACAGATCGTACGCTGCATCGGCCATGCTTTTAACAGCTGCTTTAAAAACTGTTTGTCCTTCCTGCCTGATATAATGTTGTTTGGCCGCAATCGTTTCTAGAGATGCGGGGTGTAAAGAACCACCGGCTTCCATTCTAAGATAATTTCTTCCGGCGCCATCGCTTTTTAGCAGGCTATCTTTTACGCCCACATCTTCTGTACTTGGTTCCAATAAGACAGCGCCTGCGCCATCTCCAAAAAGAATGCAGGTGCTTCTGTCAGTATAATCAACAATAGAACTCATCATATCAGCACCAACGATCACTACCTTTTTATACCGGCCGCTTTCTACTAATCCGGCGCCGGTTGTTAAAGCGTATAAAAATCCTGAACAGGCTGCACTTAGGTCATATCCCCAGGCATTTACGGCACCTATCTTATCACAAACGATATTAGCAGTGGCAGGAAAAATCATATCCGGCGTAACTGTAGCGCAAATCATACAATCAATTTCTGCAGGAGAAATGCCTCTTTTTTTGCAAAGTTCCAATACGGCGGGTACCACCATATCTGAAGTAGCTAATCCATCACCTTTTAAAATCCTTCTTTCTTCAACACCCGTTCTTGTTTTTATCCATTCATCATTGGTATCTACTATTTCTTCCAGCATTTTATTTGTCAACCTAAAATCAGGAACATACCCACCAACGGCTGTTATGGCCGCATTTGTTTTTTGCATCATGTATAAGATTTATAGCTTTTTTGGTAATCATTCAATAATGAACGAAAAGTTCACAAAAATAAGGTAAAAAATTGTAGCGATTATGCCAAAGCTTATTTGGCCGATAATTATAATAACAGCTTGAATTGTAGTATCTTCAACGCCGAATTATTGTTAATTTTACCCCTCACTCTAACATACTATGTACGCGTATTTGCAAGGAAAGTTTACTTACAAGAGCCCTGCCCAGGTTTATGTAGATATAAACGGTGTTGGGTATGAGGTTAACATAAGCCTGAACACTTATTCACATATTCAGCTATTGGATGAGGGTAAACTGTATACTTACCTGCAGATAAAGGAAGACGGGCATGTTTTATACGGCTTTTTTGATAAGATGGAAAAGGATATGTTCATCATGCTGATCGGCATATCGGGCGTTGGGGCGGCTACGGCAAGGATGATGTTATCTAATTTAAAACCGGAAGAAATAAATCGGGCTATTGCCCAAGGCAACGTTAAGCTCTTGGAAAGCGTCAAAGGTATAGGGAAAAAGACCGCAGAGCGTTTGATCCTGGAATTAAAAGATAAAGTAGGAAAAATAATCTCAGATATCAATATACCACTAACAGCTAGCAGTAGTTTGCAGCAGGATGCTTTAAACGCATTAGTGGCCTTGGGAATATCCAGGCCACAGGCTGAGGCATCGGTGCAGAAACTCATTTTGTCTGAACCGTCCATTACCAATTTAGAAGAACTCATTAAAAAATCCCTAAAAGCTATTTAGAAGAAATCTACTTTAACGACACTTACTGGATGTTGCTTAAAAGCAAATTAAATTTTAAGGGCGTAGTCTTTTCTTCTACACTGCTATTGATAATTATCCTTGTAATTATCGGTATGCCTGTTGCTGCACAAAATTTAACCACACCATTAGCTGATACCACCTCTCCAAATTATAACGATAGTTTACGTTTTCCTATTCATGACCGCAGGGGAGATTTTATAAGCGACAATAAAACCAGTACGTACGATTTTAGTCAACCTTCCAACATCAATGATTCTATTGCGTATGATGCAAAAACACAGCTATATACTGTGTACGAAAAAATAGGCGATAAATATTATCGCACACCTGTTACGTATACGTTTGATGAGTATTGGAAAATGAGGGACCAACAATCACAGGATGATTATTTTCAACAACGGGGTAAAATATTAACGTTGCTAAATGATAAGGATGCTGCACCCAAATTAAACATGTATGATAACTTATTTAACAGGTTATTCGGGAACACTAAAACAAGTATCGTTCCGCAAGGAAATGTCGATGTACTGGCAGGTTATAAAGGGCAAAATATTCAGAACCCTGCATTACCTGTTGATGCAAGAAAAACAGGTGGTCCTGATTTTGACATGAGTGCGCAGGTAAATGTAAATGCCAGTATCGGTGATAAGTTAAAGTTCCCTATCAATTATAATACGCTGGCCAACTTCGGCCAAGACAATCAATTAAAACTTGATTATACAGGTACGGATGATGAGATCATCAAACGTTTTGAAGCAGGCGATGTTAAATTTACTTTGCCTACAACTTTTATACAAGGATCGCAACAGTTATTTGGTATCAAAACACAATTGCAATTTGGTAAATTATTTATTACGGGTGTTTTGGCCAATCAAAAATCGCAACAGCAATCCGTTAATTTACAAGGAGGGGCCGCATTACAATCCATCAACATAAAAGCAGATGCTTATGATGAGAACAGGCATTTCTTATTAGCACAGTATTTCAGGGCGAATTATAATAAGGTAATGGCTAATCTTCCTGCTGTTACCACACCCATTCATATTCTTCACATGGAAGTCTGGGTCACCAACCGTGTAGGAAGTACTGTTAATACAAGAGATGTAGTGGGTTTGATGGATCTGGGCGAAAGCAGTCCTTATCTTTCTTCGGTTAATGTATTGAGTAATTTTCCGCCGGCGTCTAATGGCGTAAATCCTCCGTCCAATAATACGAATGACCTGTATAGTAAAGTGATCGGTAATCCAAACAACCGGCAGCCCGCATTGGTGGTAAATAATTTACAAAATATGGGCCTTACGCAGGTACAGGATTTTGAACATACGTTTGCCCGTAAATTAGATTCAACACAGTACACGTATAATCCGCAGGTCGGATACCTCTCTCTTAGTTCACCATTGCAACCGAACGATGTGCTGGCAGTAGCGTATCAATATTCTTATAATGGGCAGATCTATCAGGTAGGAGAGTTGTCTACGGATGTTCCACCGGATACAACAAACGGGATATCGCAGGTATTGTTCCTTAAATTATTAAAGGCTACTTCGCAAAGAACCAATTTGCCGATATGGAAGCTGATGATGAAGAACGTTTATTCTATTGGTTATGGTACGCTATCACCTACAGATTTTAATTTGAATGTTTTATATCAGGAACCTAGCTTAGGTACAAAGACCTATGTGCCTTTTGGTGATAAGAACCAGGGTGCGCCGATCATATCATTGGTCAATTTAGATCGGCTCAATAAACAGCTGGATCCGCAACCGGATGGAATATTCGATTACGTTGAAGGATACACTGTCATATCACAATACAGCAGGATCGTATTTCCGGTGTTGGAGCCATTTGGGCGCGATCTTGCTTCACAGATATATAACGTAGTGCCTTCCACTGCAAAAGATTCTTTGTTCTACGCATTGTATGATTCTGTTAAGGTGGTGGCACAACAATATCCTAATCTTGACAGGTTTGTGTTGCAGGGTTCTGCACATACTACCGGTTCTTCCGATATTAGCATCGGTTACAATATTCCTCGGGGGTCCGTTACCGTTACTGCCGGGGGTGCTACCTTAGTTGAAAATTCCGATTACACTATCAATTATGACCTGGGAACAATCAAGATCATTAACCAGGCCATTTTAAATGCGGGGATACCGGTGCAGGTAAATTTTGAGAATAATGCCTCCTTTGGTATCCAGCAAAAAAATTACCTGGGGTTGCGGCTGGATTATAAATTGCTTAATTCATTAAATACACAATTGGCACTCGGAGGTACCATTGTACGTTTGGGAGAAAAACCATTTTTTACAAAAGTAAATTATGGCGAAGATCCTATCCGTAATACGATGTATGGTTTGGATGCAACGTATCATCAAAATATGCCCAGACTTACCAAGCTATTAAATAAATTACCTAATTACAGTTCAAAGGCGCCATCGAGTATTACGGCTTATGGCGAAGGAGCTTACTTAAAGCCGGGGCATGCCCCGCAAATTGGTAAAGGTGCTGCAGGATCTGTTGATATTGATGATTTTGAAGGTAGCCAGTCAGGTATAGACCTGCGTTTTCCTTCAACGAGCTGGGCCCTGGCATCAACGCCCTATAACTCTACCGATGCAAATGGTAACGTTCTTTTTCCTGAGGCGGCTTTAAATGATGATATCAGGTATGGTGAAAACAGGGCCAAGATTGCCTGGTACCAGATCGATCCTACTTTGCAGATATCTACCGGCGGCAGTATTATAACTGACCCGGTAGAATTAAATGATCCCAGGGTGCGTGCGGTATTTCAGCAAGAATTATTTCCGCAGATAACAACAGATTTTGGACAGGGGCAGCTTACAACTTTTGATCTTGCTTATTATCCGCAAACGAAAGGCCCGTACAATTATAGTGCTGATGCGGCGAATGTTGACGGTAATAATAATTTAAAAAATCCTGCTACACGATGGGGAGGATTAATGCGTAGCATCGATCAAACAGATTTTGAAACAGCTAACATTGAGTTTATAGAATTCTGGATGCAGGATCCGTTTATTAAAAACCGTACCTCTGCAGGAGGTAAATTATATTTTAACCTTGGTAATATTTCTGAAGATGTTTTAAAAGACGGAAAACGTTTTTATGAAAATGGTTTGCCAACACCGAGCATTCCTGCGCAGGTTGATACATCCGTTTGGGGAAGGATACCGCTCAACCCTATACAGGTAACCAATGCATTTAGCAATGATCCTAACGACAGGCCATATCAGGATGTTGGGTTTGACGGTTTGAGTGATGATTCTGAAAGAGTATGGCGCCAATCTTATTTAAGCCAGTTATCAACTGTTGTCACTAATCCTGCAGCATTGGCCGCAGTGCAAAAAGATCCTTCGCTGGATGATTATTTGAATTATGAAGATCCTTCTATTCCGGCGGGTACAGGTATATTGGCCCGCTATAGAAACTTCAATGGCCCCGATGGCAACTCACCTGTGAACACAGGGAATAGTACTACGGCCGCTACTTTATACCCTGATGCAGAAGATCTTGATAAAGACAATACGCTTAACCAGGATGAAGAATATTTTCAATATGCTGTGGACCTAAAACAACCAACAGATCCTGAAATGGTTATCGGTAGTAATTTTATTGTTGATAAAAAAACAGTAACAGTTGCTGCAGATGATAGTACTGAAATATGGTACCAGTTTCGTATCCCGATCACATCTTATCAAAGTAAAGTAGGTAACCTACCGGATTTTAGTTCCATTCGGTTTATGCGTATGTTCCTTACTGGTTTTGCAGATAGCCAAGTAGTAGTACGTTTTGGAGAGCTTCAGTTAACGAGAAACTCCTGGAGAAATTTTCAGTATGTAATTGATAGCACCGGTAATTATACACCTATCACTACAGCAGCAACTTTTAATGTAGGCGTAGTAAGTATCCTGAATGATGACAAACGTGTTCCGTTCCCTTACCGCACGCCAAAGGATATTCAAAGACAACAATTGCAAAGTGCCAATGGTGTTGTGTTATTGCAGAATGAGCAGAGTATGTCTTTACAGATCTGTGGACTTGCGCAAAATGATGCAAGAGGTGTGTTTCAAACTTTTCCAAATCTGGATATGCGCCAGTATGCTAACCTGGCCATGTACATACACGCAGAAGCAGATCCGAGTGATCTTACATTGAGCGATAAAGATCTTACCGCGGTAATACGGATCGGATCGGATTTCGTTAATAATTATTATCAGATACGGATACCTTTATATTTGACCCCATCCATTGCATCCACATTAAATCCTGATACGGATGAGTACAATGATACACTCTGGCGAGCCATCAATAGTTTAAACGTGGACCTCGGCGTTTTACCTAATTTAAAACAGACAAGAAACTTGACTGATACGCCCGCCACACGTTTATATAGTCAGCTGCAACCCAACGGACAAACATATTCTATCATTGGTAATCCCAATTTAGGGGCCGTTGCGGGAATATTGATCAGTGTAGAAAATACCAATGCTGCAACAGCCTGCGGACAAATATGGGTAGATGAATTACGCTTATCCGATATTAATGAACATGGCGCATGGGCGGCAATGGGCAGGGTAAATATGGTATTGTCCGATCTCGGAACTGTTACGGCATCCGTAGCGCACCATAGTGTTGGTTTTGGTACGATAGAACAAAATGCGAATCAGCGGGATAAAGATGACCTTACTCAATTTGATGTATCAACTAATTTGGAATTAGGAAAATTACTACCTAAAAAAACGGCTGTCTCTATACCGGTATACGCAAGCTATTCGGAATCGGTAAGTAAACCCGAATATGATCCTTACAACCTGGATATAAAATTAAACACTGAATTAGCTGCTGCGGGATCTGGTGTAAAAAGAGATTCCATTAAAAATTCGGCGATTGATTTTACCAGCACCACAACAGTAAATTTTACGAACGTGCATAAGATCAAGGCACCGAATAAAAAACCAAGGATATATGATATTTCTAATTTCGATATTAGTTATTCATACGTCAATATTGTTGCGCATAATCCAATTGTTCAAAGTAACCAGATAACAAGAAACAGGGGGGGGCTTGGTTATAATTTTGCGGTGGCGCCAAAATATATTGAGCCGTTCAAGAAAATGAAATTCTTCCAGAAAACCAGGGGGCATTGGTTCGATCTGATAAAGGATTTTAATTTTAATCCCACGCCATCACAGATAAGTTTTAAAGCGGATATACAGGAACAGTTCGGTGCCATGCAACAACGTAGTATTGGAACTAATTTGTATAATATACCGGAAACCTATGATAATTATTTTACGTTCGAGCGGGATTATCTTGTACGATGGAGCCTTGCGCGCTCAATTAATTTTGATTTGAACGCAGTCAACAATTCTACCATTGATGAACCTTATGGCCGCGCAGATACGAAAGCAAAAAAAGATACGATCTGGCAAAACTTATTCAGCGGAGGAAGAAATACAATGTATAATCAGACCACCAATTTCTCTTATACACTTCCTACATTAAAATTTCCGTTAATAAGCTGGACGACAGTCAATTTAAAATACCAGGCTACTTATAGTTGGATAGGTGCCTCTCGTTTGGCACTTAACCTCGGCAATATTTTAGAAAATGGCCAACAGGAAGAAGCGACCGTACAATTGGATTTCAATAAACTGTACAACAGGTTTAAATTCTTTAGGGCGATTAATTTACCAAGGCCGGCGAATCCGGATAAAAATATTAGGACACGAACGGATACAGTTTTCAGAAAAATAACGGTGAACGGTATACGACAAAAAGAAATAGAGCGGTTAAAAGTTGTAACGGTAGAAAACCCCAATGCATTGCCTGATGTAGGTACATTCGGGAGGGTCGTTGGGCATTTACTAACAAGTATAAAACAAGTAAGTGTTTCGTTTTCTGAAAATGCGAACACGCGATTGCCGGGTTATACGGATAGTACGCAATTTGTGGGTCAAAATTGGCATAGCATGGAACCCGGACTGGGCTTTATTTTAGGAGCTCAGCCTGATACTAACTGGTTAAACAATGCGGCTAAAAAAGGATTGATATCGCGCGATAGCACGGTGAGTGACCTGTTTCAACAAACCTATAATCAACGTTTAAGTATATCAGCACAAGTACAGCCTATAAAAGATTTTACCATTAACCTCAGCTTTAGTAAAACATTGAATAAAAATTATTCTGAATTATTTAAAGATACTACCGGCACAGGAAATAATTTCGGACATCTAAGTCCTTATGGTGGCGGTGGCTATGATATAAGCTATACATCTTTTAAAACGTTGTTTGGTAAATTTGATCCGAATACGGTGTCATCAACATTCTTAAAATTTCAGGATGACAGGCTCATCATTTCTCAACGGGTAGGGACTGCTAATAAATATAATATCAATGGCGTTGGCGGTGCCAGTACAACACCTGATGCTTCGGGTTATTATTATGGATATGGCAGGTATTCTACCGATGTATTGATCCCTGCATTTATTGCTGCTTATAGCGGACAGGATCCTCATAAGATCAGTTTAATCAGCCAGGAAAATCCTAACATAAAATACAATCCCTTTCATGGTATAATACCAAGGCCTAACTGGAAATTTAGTTACAGCGGATTAAGCAAGATCAAACCGTTGAAAAAAATATTCACCAACATTACTATAACGCATGGTTACAGTGGAACATTAAGCCTGGATGGGTTTACATCGGCATTGAATTACCAGGATGTATCACGGTATAATTATCCTTCTTTTTATGATACTACGTCGAAAAATTATGTGCCATATTTTCTTGTTCCCAACATCACCATGCAGGAAAGTTTTTCTCCTTTAATAGGAATAGATGTGACACTGGTCAATAAATTACAGGCAAAATTTGAATACAGTAAACAACGCACTTTAAGTTTAAGCTTGTCGGATTATCAATTGGCCGAGACACGCTCAACATCTTATTCCATCGGCGCGGGTTATCGGAAACGCGGGATAAAATTATTGGCAGGATTAAAATTGCCTAAAATATTAAACAAAAAAGGCGGAACGAAATTAGACAATGAAATGAACTTTCGATTTGATCTGAAGGTAGTAGATAATGTGTCATCCAATAGTGTACTCGATGCAGGAACAAGTTATGCTACCAGTGGCAGTAAAGAAATTACCTTATCGCCAACGGTTGATTACACATTGAGCAATAGGGTAAATGTGAAACTCTATTTTCAACGAATAAGAGTGATACCTTATATATCATCAAGTGTACCCACTACTAATACCAAAGCAGGTATTGAAATAAGAATTTCATTGGCACCATAACTATAACAGCATCGCTTATTTTTTGGGAAGCATTGCAATACCAGCCAAAGCCTTTTGGTTAGAAGGATCCAGTTGAAGCACTTTTTCAAACGCATACCTGGCACTGTCATAATCTTTAGTGATGTAGATGTAACCATATCCTAAATTATTCCAGAAGTCAATTCCTTTGGGCGCCACTTCGGTTGCTTTCTTAAAATACTCCAGTGCTTTCATGGGTTGTGTGCCCACCATGGCAATAGCATCATTAGAATAACCTGAGCCTATATCTCTGTAAATACTATCTACATAAGGATCGGTTGAATAGATCGACTTTGCAATATCTACATATCCTTTTGCTTTTTCATATTGTTTTAGAAAAGAATAAGCAAATCCTAAATTCAAATAACCATTTACAAATTTGTCGTGGATAGCAATGGATCTGTCCAGAAAATAAATGGCGCTATCTAATAGTATCGTTTTTCTTGCCTGGTTTTCGGGCAATTGAGATATGTCTATATAATCTTTACCCGTATTTCCGTTTGCTAAAACACTATTAGGTACAACTTTTACATCATGCAAAAATAGTGTAACATCATTTTTCCATTGGATGTTCCGTTGGTAATCTTTTACAGCACACCAACTAACTATTACGCAACCAAAAGCGCCGGCAACGATCATAGTCGGTACGGAAGGGTATTTTAATTTTTGCAATAAAAATTCTATCAGGACAGCCATCGCTATTACAAAACCCAATGATGAATGATATACCAATCGTTCACCCATTGTTGCGCCTACATCAAAAAACAAATTGGATACTAAAAACAAATTCAATAAATAAAATGCCAGTGCGAATGATAAAATATTTCTTTTAAAGAATAGCACTATCGCGGCTGTTATCATAGACAGGTGAACAGCGATCGACATCCATACCATACTGTTTGCAAAATTGGTATAAGGTATCGTATTGTAAGAATAGTCGCAGGAAAGCGGATCAGGATAAAAAAGCAAACGCAGGTAACGCATCAATATCTCGATCTTGGTTGCCCATTTTTCCGGAGTTGTTGCATACAGGAAAGGGTTATTCATTATTTCAGGATTATCATCCGTAGCGCCCACACCTACTATCGAAACCCTTATCATTACATACAATATTGCAACCCCTAAAAAAGGAAGTACCTGAATGATCGCTTTTTTTAGTGAATCGCCTTTGACAATATATAATAGCATGGGAATAAAAACAATCAACGTGATCGCATATTCTTTAGAAAGCAGTGCTAAAAAATAAAACAGCAGTCCAATAAAAAGATGTTTTAATCTTTTGGTCTCACTGTAGCGGAAAGAATAAATAAAGGTGAGGATGATAAATAAAAACGACATGATCTCATCCCTGCTTTTTACATTGGCAACAACTTCGGTATGAATAGGATGAATTAAAAAAAGCAAGCTCGCTATAAAAGCTATTATAGGTTTCTCTTTGAAAATGAAATTTCGTAAAAAATAGAATAGTACAATGACGGAGAAAATATACAATAGCACATTTACGACATGTCTTATATGGGCGACCTTATCCGTAGGAGCTATTGAAGGTGTTGAGCCATCGGTTGGTCCGAATAATTGTTGTTCGATGGCAAATGTAACAATTGATAAAGGCCTGTAACGGCCACCGGAAAGTTGTTGGCTGCTGTTTAAATGCTGGTAAAAACTTAAAAATGCATCTGAGCTTAAAATAGTAGGGATACCCTGAATTCCTTCTTGTACAAAATCATTTTTTTTGATCAGTGCATCATCATCCAATGCATAATCATTATAAAATGAATTGGAAAAACAAATTAAACCGATGATTATTAAGGCAAGTGCCTGTAGTTTAAAAGTGCTAAAAGAAAACCAGCTTGTCTGCTTAACAGGTTCTTTTATTTCTTTTGCATTTTCTGCGGAAGCCAGTTTATTTCTTGTCTTTTTTTTGCCCATTGGTGTACATTAATGGACAAATATAAGTATTACCGCGTTCTTTTAAATAGCATCACGTAACCGCACATTTTTTTCTTTTTCTTATTGACCTGAAGCGGCTTTATCATATAATATTGTGAAACATCTGGTACAAAGGAGTAGTCAATTATATTAAAGTTAGGGTCACCAAAATTTTTCTTCTGGTATTCTAATTGTTTTTCTTCCCAATCATACATTCTTACTTCGTATAATACAGAAGTGGCATCACCAATAAATACAAACTCATACCAGGTTCCTTTATCTAACGGTAAAATGATAGGGACTTCATATTGTGTCTCCATACTAACAGATGTTTCCTTTAAAAGAATAAATCCTTTATTGGAGAAATCCTGTTTAACACTATCAGCCTGGCTAACAATTGCAGAATCATCACAGGTACTCAGACTAAGTGTCTTTTGTGCGTATGTTTTATGGCTTAATAAAATAGTAACGGCGAATACTGCGAGCAAAGAAATATACCTCATACTTACAATTTACTATATAATGATGTTCTTCCCAATAAAAATGATGCTTTATCTACGATGATTTTGTCAACAAAGATTTGTGGAAAAGCTCAATTATTCATCACTATTTACCTATTTGTTTTTTGAAAAAAATCAAATAGGATTTTGTTAGATTTGTCTTTTTCTTCCCACATTCCCATGTGCGCGCTTTCTTTTAGTATGAAAACGTGTGATTGTTGGGGTAGGTAGCATTGTTTTAATGAAATTTCCAGCGGAATAGCCTTATCATTTTCGCCTATGATAAATAGTATCGGCCCGGTAAAATTTACTAAAACGGCAATTCTGTCTGGCCGGTTTATCATTGCCTTATAATAGCGAATTAGAACTTCTTCTACAAAGTTTTTACTATTGTCGATCAGTAAATTGATCTCGTCTGTGTGTTGTTTGGTAAACGTAGCTGCAAATAAACCAGGAGTTGTAGACTTTATAAAAGCAGCAGCGCCATTTACTTTAATAAAATCAATTGATTTTGATCTTGCCTGTTTTTTTTCTTCTGTATCTGCAAAAGCGGAAGAATGAAACAAGCAAAAGCTATTGAACAAGGAAGGATATTTTTCGGCCAAAGCCAATATAATATAACCGCCCATGCTGTGCCCAATGATCGAACAACTGATTATTTGTTCTTCATCTATTATGGCTTTTATAGATTCAGCCAGTTCATCGATCCCAATTTCATTTTGCCAGTTCGGAGCAGCAGATTGTCCGCTACCCGGAATATCCGGAATGATCAGTTGATAGTATTCCTTTAAAAAATCAACCTGGTATTGCCATACATTTCCGTCTTCTGCAAATCCATGCAATAGCAATATGGGCTTGCCTTTGCCAATGACCTTATAATAGATGGCACAACCTTTATAGTTGATCGTTTTGTGTTGCATTATAGTGTATTCGTAGGCGTTATGCACCTTGCAGTGCTTCTGTAAATTAACAATAGTATTACAGGCAATAGGGCATTGTTCATTTGTTGTGGTAGAAAGAACCATACTGCCAATAGCAGTGCTAATGCAATGGCTGTGAGACCGAAATATTTTTTTACCAACTCATTTTTACTTCTTACAAACAGCGCCATAATAATATGTGTTGGCCATGCCCATAATAAATTGAAATTATCCTGGCATAAAGTATGGTCAGTACAGGTCCACATAAAAATAAAGACAAGCCCGAAAAATCCTGTCAGAAAAAATAGCATGCCATCAAAGCCCAATAAAAAATTACGCGCAAATGCAGCAGGGGAGAAGCTTAGGACAATAATAATTAGCAAGAGCGTCCAAAATATAAAGTTGGGTGTAAAAAGTGAGAACGAGCTTTGTATTGCGGTATAGGGATAAAGGTCTTTTTTGCTTAGCACTAATGGCGTAGAAGATTTACAACTATCGAATGTTACCATTAAATTATCCGGTAAGAATTGAGATTGCGCTGTTGTCATTACAGCATCACAAGGTTTACCCAACATCAGGTCGATACCTAATTTGCTCCAGGCCTTATTATTTCTATCCAGGTATAAATGTATAGCTTGTCTGAATGTAGTGCCGGCCGGCATTGCAGGTGTAAAGAATATATGAGCGGTATCATTATTAATAATAATATCGCGGTTCCTTGTCGTGCAGTTATCAAAAAAGAAATCGTACTTATAAAATTTATTTTCAGGCTTTATATTTTCCAGTAACGCTTCATCAATATTTATTTTTTCCAGTGCCGTTAAATTTAATACCTGTTCGGTAATGCCACGATCGTCTGTTTGGTAATCGTTTACAAAATCCTGGAAATCTTCATAATCTATATAATACAACAGTTTTCCTCTTATAAATTTCAGGTAAAACCCATCTTCATACGAAGGGAAATTACCGTAGCTGAAAACAATATCAGTCTTACTAAGGCTATCTGTAACCCTAACTGCACTATGCCCAAATGTAGAATACAATTCTTCGCCGGGTGTACAAGTCAATAAGGATATTCTTATGTGTGAAGAATCCTGCGCCTTTGTTATCGCCGGCATCCCCATATAAATAATAAGCAATAAGAAATGAGTAATAAGAAAGGTATAGCGTTTTCTATTTTTCATTTTTGTAATTTATTAAAATAAAACAAAAATCGGCAGAGTAAAAACTCTACCGATTTAATTATTTGTGAACAATAGTATACTTTTCAATCTCCCCTTCAGGGAAATAACGGTTTATCTTGAATAGTTAGGCGCTTCTTTCGTGATAGCCACATCATGTGCGTGACTTTCTTTCATGCCTGCATTGGTTATTTTTACAAAAGTAGCCGATTGCAATTCTTTAATGTTTTTAGCACCACAATAACCCATACCGGCACGTAAGCCACCTGTGTATTGATGAACAATTTCTTTTAACGGCCCCTTAAATGCAACGCGTCCTTCAATTCCTTCCGGTACAAATTTCTTTATATCATCTTCCACATCCTGGAAGTAGCGGTCACTGCTACCCTGAGACATAGCACCTAATGAACCCATACCGCGATATTGTTTAAAACGGCGCCCTTCGTAAATAATTGTTTCACCCGGACTTTCTTCTGTACCGGCAAAAACGTTACCCATCATTACACAATGTGCACCCGCGGCCAATGCTTTCACCATATCACCGGTATAACGAATACCACCATCACTGATAATACTTACATTTTTATTTTTTAATGCATTTGCTGCTTCCATTACAGCGGTGATCTGCGGAACACCGGTACCTGCAACAATTCTGGTTGTACAGATGGAACCCGGGCCGATACCAACTTTAACAGCATCTGCGCCTGCATCAGCCAAAGCTTTTGCTCCGGCAGCAGTACCAACATTTCCTGCAATGACCTGTATGCCTTTGAATGTTTTCTTTACTGCTTTTAATGTGTCGATTACCCCTTTTGTATGTCCATGTGCACTATCTAAACAAATAATATCAACACCGGCTTTATGTAAAGCCGCCACTCTGTCCAAGGTATCTTTTGTAATGCCAACGCCTGCGCCAACCAACAAACGGCCGAAAGAATCTTTTACAGAATGTGGATGGCTCTTCAGTTTTAATATATCACCAAATGTTACCAGTCCGATCAATTTACCCGCTTTATTAACAACAGGTAGTTTTTCAATTTTATTTTTCTTGAAGATGAGTTCTGCTTTTTTTAGATCGGTTCCTTCGGGTGCAGTGATCAAATGTTCTTTGGTCATTACCGCGCTAACTTTTTGCGAATAATTGGTTTCAAAACGCAGGTCACGATTGGTTAATATGCCTACCAACTTATGTTGTGCATCTACGATAGGAATACCACCAATTTTATTTTCTTTCATGAGGCGAAAAGCTTCGCCAATAGTTGAATCAGGTGTAAGCGTTACGGGATCTAATATCAATCCATTCTCACTACGTTTTACTTTACGAACCTGATCGGCCTGTTTATCGATACTCATGTTTTTATGCAGTATACCCAATCCGCCTTCGCGGGCCAATGCGATCGCCAGCTGTGCTTCCGTAACAGTATCCATTGCTGCGCTCAGCATCGGAACATTCAATGTAATTGTTTTGGTAAGTTGTGTGCTGATGGTTACATCTCTTGGTAAAACATTAGAATAGGCGGGCATTAGTAATACGTCATCAAACGTTAAGCCTTCGCCGAAAAAAACTGCACCTTTGTGCTGCTTCGAGGAGTTATTTATTGTTGCCATGTGCAAAGATATGGCGGTAAATTAAAAGGGTAAAATAATTTTTGTTAACGGGTATTATGAAGCTCAGTTGCAACAATTATATGTTTTCATATATTTGAAACATTAATAATCATCACTAACATTACTATGACAACTGCTTTGTTGCTGCAAAAATTCAAAATTGTTTACTCCCGTTTACTGGTTATTACGATTAGCTTTATTATAGCATATACTTTTTTGCGTTGGCTGCTATTTATTAAATTCAATGTATTTGACCTGAGAGAAGACGTGCTTAATTTCTGGCTACCCATTGTTCTTCCCTGGATCCCGCTTCTTATTTGGTTGCAGCCACGAACAAAATTATTTAGCCAACAAACGAAAAGCGGTAAAAAGAAAAATCCTGCGATGGGATATTTACTTTTAGCTTCATTCGCCATCGCTGTACCAACAATAATTGCACAATCCTATCTTGAAACAGCGACAGGAAAGTTAACAGCGTTATCAAATATTGGAGAAATAAGTCAACATGCGCCCACTAAATATTACACGCTTAAAAATTATTACATAGATAAAGACAATAAGCAGATCAAGTACAGTTCCGATGTATCAGGAAAACATGATGAAGATTTGAATTTGCATATTTACATTGCCAGCCCCTTAACTGATAAGATAAATGCGCCGACCAATAGTGATAGCACTTTGCCTGTTGCTGCAACGAGCCATGGAAAAATGTTTGTGCTTGATGGGCAGGTCATTGATAGTGCAACGGTAGCTACCTTATCAAAAGATTCAATTGCTTCTATCACAGTATTAAAAGGAGAGGCTGCGAAAGCTATCTATGGAGATCAGGCGCTGAACGGAGCCGTGATCATAGTGAGCAAACAATTTGCTGCTATTAAATTCACACCTCCTGTAGCTGCTACAGAGCCAATGCCTGTTGCATGGCTTTGTATACATTACGACAAAGAGATCCGCAACCGCCTAAGCGATAGTATTACAAGTCAAAAAGAAACCGATTTTTACAATGAATGCGTGCAAAATTTCGCAGATAGCAATTTAAATTCTTTTGTTTACCTGGATCGTATTAATCATACTGTCGAACGTGATGGATATAAAAAGGCTATTGAAAAATTAGGGGCAACATCTGCTGCAACAGTTATTCTTGAGCCAAGGTTCGATGCATTTGAGAATAGAAACGGCAATAATCTTTTATGGGTATTCGGTTCTTTTGGCATTGGTATGACAGTATTATTTCTGATCCTGCTGCTTATAAAATTTGATGCTGATAAATTAAATAGTTATCTGGAAGGGCGTCCACAAGTTGATGAAGATGCTAAAAGTTCTTTATCATTTAAACCGAAAGAAGGTTTTTATGCAACGCCAATCATCATGTACATCAATACTGCAGTTTTTATTGCGATGGTATGTGCAGGCTTAGGATTTCTTTCTTTTGATACGCAGGACCTGTTAAAATGGGGTGCCGATTATGGGCCTTACACAACCAATGGCCAATGGTGGCGGCTTTTTACCAGCATATTTGTACATGCCGGTTTTATGCATTTGTTCGCAAATATGTATGGGCTTTTATTTGTAGGGATCTTTCTTGAGCCTGTTTTAGGAAAAAATAAATATGCTATCGCCTATGTAGTGACGGGTATTATTGCAAGTATAACAAGCCTGTACTGGCATCCTGCTACCGTTAGCATAGGTGCATCAGGTGCGGTATTTGGATTGTATGGTGTTTTTATTGCATTGCTTTTGCTGAAAGTATTTCCAAAAGGGGTCGGCAAAGCTTTTTTAATATTTGCTTCCGTATTTATTGCGTATAATTTAGTTATTGGGTTGATGAGTAAAGGCGTTGATAATGCCGCGCATATTGGAGGATTGGTGAGCGGCTTTATTCTTGGCCTTTATTTGAAATCATATCTTAAAGACGATGTTAGTTATACTGAACCAGAAAATGCCATAGTCAAATAAAAACAAGCCCGGCAGCTTTGAGTCCTGACTTGTTGTTCTACCAGCTTTTGCAAGTCATTAATGGGCTCTTCACTACCGGGTCATATGTTGTTGTCATAGGGGTTTATTGCTTTTATTTACCGCTTTCCATTATTGTTTCCTGATCGGTTTAGTGTATTTTTACTAAAAGTAAATATACACCAACATAATTGGTATTACTAACATAATTAGTAAAATAATTTATTATGGCCTTAGATATGTGGAGAATTAATTTGAAAATACTTAGGAACAGACTTGATAAAAATCAATCCTATATTGCTTTAAAGCTGGGTAAAACGCAGCAAACCATCGGTAATTGGGAAAGTGGTATCGGCGAACCCAATATTTCGGAATTAATAACAATTACCAAATTATTTGGTATTTCTGTAGATAATTTCATTAAGGTGAAACAAATAAAAACAGATCTTTCATCATCAAAAAATGATACAAACATGCTGCATGAAGAGCAGGCGGATTATGCAACAGCGTCCAATATGATGCAAACGCTTAGTCTGGCTGTAAGAGGATTAGATGCTGCGAATATATTACTCCAAACAAAAGTGACTGCTTTAGAAGAAGAAAATACGCGGTTAAAAAAACGAAAAACCAGGTAGCAGGTTTCTATAACAGTTTATATATCTTTCCAGGCAGAGAAACGATCACACCCTGCATTTCTAACATCAACAAAGCTGCTGCTACAGCACTACTACTTAGCGCGCTTTTAAAATACAATTCATCTATCGTACTACTTTCCTGTAATTGTAAAATAGCAACGATCACTTTTTCATCAGCGGTCAGATCAATAAATAGTTCCCGTTGTTTTTTCGGCGATTTTTTTTTATTTTCTTTCCAAGCCATATTTTCTAACAGGTCATTGGCACATGTTATTAAGGCTGCTTTATTATTTTTAATCAGGAAATTGCAACCTTCGCTTTTACTGTCATTACAACGGCCGGGAATGGCGAATATATCTTTGTTATACCCATTGGCTAATTCTGCAGTAATTAAAGAACCTCCTTTTTTACCTGTTTCAATAACAACAATGGCATCGCTGATGCCGGCAACAATTCTATTTCTTTTGGGAAAATTTTGTTTGTCGGGATTTGTGCCGCTCATGAATTCTGTCAGCAAACCTCCCTGTTCGATCATTTGTTTTGCCAGCGATTTATTTTGTGCAGGATATAATGTATCCAACCCATGCGCCAATACACCGATCGTTTGGAGGTTATTTTTTAAGGCTGTTTTATGTGCAATCGTATCAATGCCAAATGCCAGTCCGCTTACTATCAGGATATTTTGTTCCTGCAGGTCCTGTACCAATTGTTCACAAATGTTTTTGCCATATTCAGAATTATTTCTTGTACCGACAATGCCAACTATTTTGGAAGTATTCAGATCGGCATTACCGCGGTAAAATAATAAAGCCGGGCTATCATAACAATTCCGCAACCGTTGTGGGTAATTTTTATCGGTAATAAAAAGCGGGGCAATTTTATATTGCTCAATAAATTCGATCTCTTTCTCAGATCCGGTAAAGGAATTAAATTCTTTAATGCTTTTAGCACGAATGATCCCAATGCCATCAAGCTGTTCAAGGTCTTTCCTTTTTGCTTTGAAAATAGATTCGGCGTCGCCAAAATGTGTCGCTAAGGTTTTTGCATGGACATTGCCAATGCCTGGCACTAGGGTAAGTGCTATTTGGTATAATAGATCTTTGTTCATCATAATTGTACGGATGAACAATATTAAGAAAAATTAATTACTAATCACAGTCAATTCTGTTCTTCTGTTCAATGCTCTGCCAGCATCGGTTGTGTTAGGTGCGATTGGTTTGGTTGCGCCAAAACCTTTTGATAATAAACGTTCTTTTGCAATTTGATTACTTGCCAGCAAATACCTTACAACAGCCAGTGCACGGCCATTGGAAAGTAGGAGGTTATCCTGCGGCTTACCAACATTATCCGTGTGTCCGCTAATTAATATTTTTAGTTTAGGATTATCATTCATCAATTGTATCACTTTATTTAATTCAACAATGGATGCCGGTTTTAAAGTAGTTTGTTTCGTATCAAAGAAAATATTTCTCAGTACAATCGATGCCCCCGCTTCAATTGGTTGTAAAGGTATATTCACCGTAAAAACAGAATCCTGAAGATTATCACTTAGATCGTAGTTTTCAGAAAAGAACAAATATTCTTTTCTATCCACGCTAAAATCATAATTGTTTCCAACCGGAAGCGTAGTTAAATAATTTCCATCCTCATCTGTTTGTACATTGCTGATCAGTCTACGTGTATTCAGATCCGTTAGTTGAACAGAAGAAGGCAATCCTAATTTTGTTTTGGCATCCGTTACGCGTCCCTTTACCCATAAAGTTCTTGGCGGTTGAATATCTTTTCTTAATTGAAAACTGTAAAGGTCCAATCCGCCTTTTGTATCTACCCTGTTACTTGCGTAATAAGCTGTTTTACCATCAGATGCAACGATCAGTTATCCTTCGTCATCGATGGTATTGATCGGATAGCCCAGATTTTTTGGTTCGCTCCAGGTAGTATCGGTTATTTTTTTTGTTATAAACAGATCATTTTGTCCGTAACCGGGGCGGCCATTCGTACAAAAAAACATTGTTTGGTTATCGGCATACATAAAAGGGCAGCTTTCATCTCCGGCGGTATTAATATCTGGCCCAAGGTTTTCCGCATCGCTCCATGTGCCATCGTTGTGCCTGTGTGATACCCAAATATCCATACCACCGTACCCATCAGGCCTGTTGCTTGAAAAATACAGGTCTCTTTTATCGGGAGATAACGACGGGGATGATTCCCAAAAATGAGTGTTGATAGAATTGCCTAAATTTTCCGCTTCTGTCCATCCATTATTTGTTTTGTATGAGATATACAGATCGCAACTGCCTTTTCCTTCGGGATAATTACAGCCTGTAAAAATGATCCAGTTTCCGTCCACTGAAATATTTTGTGCGCCTTCATTGAAATTGGTATTTACTTTTCCTTCCAGAGGTTTTGCTAGGCTCCATTTACCATCAACCCAATCGCTTTCATAAAAATCTTCGTCTTTAATAACTCTTGTAAAGATCATTTTACTTCCATCAATAGTGATGGATGGATAGTATTCTGAATTAACGGTATTAATGCTATCTCCTAAATTTAGTGGTGCAAAAACATAGTCTTTATTAGGATGTTCCTTGTCGTACTCAATCGCAAATTCATACGTGCTCTTACGTTCATTGGCTACTTTAATAGTTGTTTCGTTTAATTTGTCTATTGTCAAAAATTTATTTACCTGCGTTAATGCATCAGTAAATCTGCCGGCGCCGGCCAATGAGATCGAATAGGACAGTAGAGAGATCTTTGTATAAACAGAATCAAGCTGAATCGCTTTTTCAAAATCAGCAACAGATAAATTGTATTGTTTTAACTCGGCGTATACACCACCTCTTCCTAGATAGGCATCCACAAATTTGGGTTCCATCGTGAGTGCTTTGTTGATCTTGTCGATCGATTCGGCAAACTTTTCATCCTCCTCATCTTCGTAGGCTGCATTGTACATGTCTGTAGCTTTCTTACTAACTTTTATCGGATCGTACCATTGTGCAGTACAAAGTAAAAATGAAAAAGTGAAAACTAATGATAAGGAGAATAGGCGAAACATATAGCGGCTTTTCGTTTGTGCTACAAGATAAGTAAAAAGTCAAAATGGAAACGCATAAGCTGAAAAACTTCACAGCACTTATTGGTTTTGACTTTTAGCCTTTGCCTTTATTATGGTACGTTAATGTATTTATGTATCTGCAGCGATAATTCCCATTGCGGATGATCTTTAATATAGTCAATAAGCAATGGTGTTACAGTTGCAGCTTTATCCCATTCGGGCTGTAAATAAAGTTTACAATTGGGCGATACCAATGCTGCATATTTTTCTGCCCATTCAAAATCAGACTTATTAAATATTACTACTTTCAATTCGTTAGCAAAAGGAACAACTTCAGATAATGGAGCTTTAAATTTTTTAGGAGATAAACATATCCAGTTCCAATTACCACTTAACGGATGAGAGCCTGATGTTTCAATATTGGTTTCATAACCTTGTTCCTGCAATGTTCTGGTAAGGTGCGTGAGGTCATGCATCAAAGGTTCGCCTCCTGTTATCACTACCAGCTTAACCGGTGTTTTTTTTATTTCTTTGAGAAGGGCTTCAATACTTACCAACGGATGTTTGCCTGCATCCCAACTGTCTTTTACATCACACCAAACACAACCTACATCGCAGCCGCCTAATCGTATAAAGTACGCGGCTCTTCCCTGATGAAACCCTTCACCTTGCAAAGTGTAAAAAGATTCCATTACTGGTAAGGGCGATATATTATTCATTGCTGACAAATCGTTGTGTATAATTGTTTGATTATCAATTATTTAAAATTGATTGATTTAACAAAATTCCATAAAATTTATAACATTATCAAATGTTCTTATCACAAGTGTTTGGTAGAAGAAATTCTATAAAATTGTAGACCGTTTGTTGTCTATACATTGATCGCCTATGTAATACATAAATAGAAACTAACAAAAACTCCACACCAAAATATTCATCTTTTTTCTATTATACATTATTTAGTATTTTTACGAAATCCGCATAAATAAAGGGTTTGATTTAAAAAATGTACATGGAGCGTAACACAAAAGATGATCTTGAATTTAAACCATTTAACTGGAATAGCTACAAAAGCCTGTTAAGCGGCAACGACGAATTAAGTACGCAATGGAACACTTTTTTTCAATCATTCAATCAACTGGGCAATACCGAGGTAAATAACAGGAATAGTGCTGTGCTTCGTTTGTTGAAGGAAAATGGCGTTACCTATAATATTTATGATGATCCCGCAGGGTTGAACCGCGCCTGGCAGTTGGACCTGTTGCCTTTTATGATCAGCAAGGAAGAATGGGCATCAATAGAAGCAGGATTGATACAGCGTGCCGAGCTTTTAAATTTGATATTAAAAGATATTTATGGCGAAAAGAAATTATTTAAAGATGGGTTGTTGCCCATGGAACCAATTTACAGGCACCCTGGTTTTTTGCGTGAATGTGATGGGATAAAATTACAAGGAAAAAACAGCCTGATATTATATGCGGCAGATATGGCGCGCGGCACTGATGGAAAGATATGGATCGTAAGCGATAGAACACAGGCTCCCTCAGGCTCCGGTTACGCATTGGAAAACCGTACGGCTATTGCTCGTGTACTACCTGAATTGTTTAATGGCCTAAAAGTGCGTTGGCTGTCTCCTTATTTTAATGTGTTAAGCAATTCATTAAAAGACATTGCGCCGCATCAGCAACAAGGTCCGCGTGTAGTGATATTGACACCCGGCCCGATTAACGAAACATATTTTGAGCATTCTTACCTGGCATCTTATTTAGGTTTTACGTTGGTAGAAGGAAATGATCTTGTTGTAAAAGATAATTTCGTTTGGTTAAAAACTTTAGAAGGCCTGGAAAAAGTAGATGTGATCCTTCGCCGCGTAGATGATATTTATTGCGATCCTTTAGAATTAAAAGAAGATTCTCATTTAGGTATACCCGGATTGCTGCAAGTTGTAAGAAGCGGAAATGTAAGTGTAGCAAACCCTTTGGGCAGCAGCATCCTGGAGAACCCGGCCATCATGCCTTTTCTGGAAAATATTTGCGAATATTTTTTCGGCAGGGGATTGATCATTCCAAATATTGCTTCCTGGTGGTGCGGGCAACCGAAAGAATTAAATTATGTGCTGGATAATATTCAGTCCTTAGTGATCAAAAGAATCTATCGTGAGCCCGGACAAAAAAATTCAATCGACAGTACTATTTTATCAAAGAAAGAAGTGGAGCTGCTAAAACAGGAAATAAGAGCGAATCCGCATATGTATGTCGGACAGGAAAAAGTTGTTATCTCTTCTTCTCCCTCATTAGTAAACGGAGATATCGTTCCGAGAAATACTTTATTAAGGAGCTTTTTAGTTAGTAACGGTGATAGCTACACTGCACTGGCCGGTGGTTTGGGAAGGACCTCTTCTGAAGAAGGGAATTTTGTTATCTCCAATCAGTTGGGTGATATCAGTAAAGATACCTGGGTTATTGGAGCCGAGCCGGAAAATCAGATCAATAGCCAGCGTTCCTTTACTAAAGATGCAAGAAGTGTTTCGGGCGGTGTTTTACCAAGTCATACTGCAGAAAATCTTTTTTGGGTTGGCCGTTATACTGAACGTACATTAGGCAGTGCGCGTTTTATGCGCACAGTGATACAATATATAACAGAAGGTAACCGGTTAATGAAGGCGAGTGATATTGATACGGAGCAATGTTTGTTGCAGGCGCTTACACAATACACGTACACGTATCCGGGCTTTTGTGGTAAAGATGCCAAGGCAAAAGAACTGCTTAAAAATTCCTGGCCCGAATTATCTGACCTTTTAGTAAATGATAAAAGACAAGGCAGCTTAAAATACAATTACAATCTTTTCAATAATGCGGTTTTTGCAGTAAGGGATCACTGGTCAACCGATACATGGCGCGTGTTACGTGGAATGGAAGAAGAATGGGCCGCTGTTGATGTATCACAAAACCCGCACCTGGCAATCGCCAATCCTTTAGATAATCTCATTACATCTATCGTAGCTTTTGTAGGCCTGAACAGGGAAAGTATATCGCGTGATCAGGGATGGATGATGATGGATATCGGAAGAAAAATGGAACAGTGCCTGTTGTTGACCAATATGCTGTTGGCAACATTAGTAACCAAACACGATGAGCAGGTGGAGTATAATTTGCTGGAATCAATTTTAAGCAGCAATGAATGTTTGATCAATTACCGGTATAAATACCGCGCACCGATTCAATTGTCTTTGGTGTTAGACCTGATGTTGTTTGACCATAATAATCCAAGGTCGCTGGTTCATCAGCTGGATAGATTAAGGGGGCATTTAAGAAGCCTTCCTAAAAATTTACATAACAATCAGCCCGCAGATCATGAAGGGCTTATTGCGGCGGCATATAAATTAATAGAACATTCAGACAAAGATCATTTATCAGAACCGGATGATGCAAATGGGGAATACATACAGTTAGAAGATTTTTTAATGCAGATGAATTCATTATTATTGGGTATCAACAGCGATGTTTCCAAGATATATTTTAAGCATGCGCAAAAACAACAGCAAATACTCATGTAATTTATGGATCTAAATAATAATGTTCCCAAAGCCACATTAGGTAGCGGAGTTTCCTATAAAATAACACACATCACCAAATATAAATATGAGGAGGCGGTAAGCTTGTGTTATAATATTGCTAAGCTCATACCTCGTGATACATTAGGACAGGTTTGTAATAATACGGTTGTAACTATTCATCCAACACCTGACGGTATAAACGAATACGAAGATTTTTTTGGCAATAAAGTATTTTATTTTTCTATTCAGGAAGAGCATGAGGACCTAACCGTTACCGTTACTTCAGAAGTAAATAAAAGGGCCATCGATAATTTTGAGTACGAAAATTTATTATGGGAAGATGCGCATAAAATGTTGGTCGCACCTGATTCTGAATTTCTGGAAGCGAGACAATATATTCCTGAAACACCTGTCACTACCACCGATAAGGAGATCACTGCGTATGCGTTACAATCTTTTACACCAGGCAGACAAATGTTTGAAGCCGTGTATGACCTGATGCAACGCATCTTTAAAGATTTTACTTTTAAATCAGGTGTTACAACAATTTCAACACCATTATCCGTGGTGATGAAAGAACGCAGAGGGGTTTGTCAGGATTTTGCACATTTAGCCATTGCTTGTGTGAGAGCAGTAGGATTGCCCGCAAGATATGTGAGCGGGTACATAGAAACGTTACCACAGGCGGGGCAGGAAAAATTAGCCGGTGCAGATGCTTCCCATGCGTGGTTTTCAGTCTTTATACCCCAAACTGGATGGCTTGATTTTGATCCTACCAATAATATAATACCATCCTCCCAACATGTTACCATTGGTTGGGGAAGAGACTATTTTGATATTGCACCATTAAAAGGAGTTATATTGAGTAGTGGCTCACATCGTTTATCTGTATCGGTAGACATGAGAAGAATCGATTGATCGTTACAATGATGTGTGCATAACTGGTACAGTTGTTGGTTAAGGTGTACATACAATATTTATAACATCAATACATGAAACTTTATACCTGCGGCCATTGTAATAATCCACTTTATTTCGAAAATAATGTTTGTCTTAATTGCCATCATGCCGTTGGTTTTGACGCCGATACCATCTCGTTAATTACATTAGAGCCCCGGGATAATAATACATTTAGTAATATAAACAAATCGAAAGACTTGTATCGTTTTTGCGATAACGCAAATCATGGTACTTGTAACTGGCTATTACCCAAAGAGAGTACCGCTACATTTTGCAAAGCCTGCGCTTTAAACAGGATCATTCCAACGCTTGATACGGAACAAAATATTCAAAGATGGTCAAGGATAGAAATTGCTAAACATCGGTTGGTCTATTCTTTATTGCAGTTAAAACTTCCGGTGCAACCCAAAGAAGGCGATAGTATAGAAGGTATTGCCTTTGATTTTATGGCCGATACATCACCTGAGGAAAAAGTAATGACGGGGCACAATGATGGAACAATTACGATCAATATCGATGAGGCAGATGAAGCCGAACGTGTAAGGCATAAATTAGATCTTGGCGAAAGGTACAGAACATTACTGGGGCATTTTCGCCACGAAATAGGCCATTATTATTGGGACGTGCTGTTAAAAAATGATCCGGAAAATTTTAGAAAAATTTTCGGTGATGAGCAGATAGATTATTCACAGGCTCTAGAAACATACTACAAAATTGGCGCTCCTTCCAATTGGGTAGATAATTATATCAGTCCCTATGCAACCGCACATCCGTGGGAAGACTGGGCCGAAACATGGGCTCATTATTTACATATGATGGATACGGTAGAAACGGCTTTTTCATTCGGTATGGATATTAATCCGAGAAAAGTGAAAGAACGGGATATGAAAGCGAGCATCAACAAAGATCCTTATACTGTTGATAAATTTGATGATATCATTAAAATGTGGTTGCCACTAACGTTTGCGCTTAACAGCCTGAGCAGGAGCATGGGGCATGCAGATTTTTACCCCTTCGTTATTTCAAAACCGGTGATAGATAAACTCAGGTTCATACACGATACCTGCAGAACAAAAAGAGCCTGATTATTGAGGTAGAATATATGCTTTGCAGCCAAACAATTTAGATAAAGAATCTTTTGCTTGCGGAGCGTAGGAAATTGGTTTTGTAAAAGGCATTACAACCAAATAAGTAGCGCTGTCTTTTTTTACCAACGCTACTTTATTGCCGTAAGATTTTAATTTATCATACGCTTTTTGTGCAGCATCATTATTAGAATATTGGTGCAGTACAACTTTGAAAGTACTGTTATCGGACGGCGTTGTAACGGTTTGTTTTGTACTATCGGGTTTTGTTACAACAGCTACTTTTTTAGTAGTATCGGTACTATCAGTAACAGCAGGAGTTACTGGTACCGGTATCGTGTTAGTAACAGCGGGAGTACTATCATCCGGCTTATCAGACGAAAACAAATAGTACACACCTAAAGTTATCAGTATCACTACTGCAAGACCGGCAACGATCAATAAATATTTTTTGCTATCCTCACTTTTACTTTCTGTTTGAAAAGAAACAACTTCATCTTTTCTTTCCTTCATTTGTTTAGGAGAAGGGTTGGCAACCGTATTAACAAATTGGCCCGAAGTAAATAAATAGTTTTCCTGCCTGTCTTTTTGCAAAGTACCAACACCATCTATAAATAGCGGGTTGCCAATATTTAAAAACTGTTTGGATAATGTAACATAAGAGTCAATATCAGAAATAGCGAGCGATCTTATTTTTCCGGATTTAACAATGTATTCTACCAGGCCCTTATCTTCTGTTGCTTTTTTATTGTCTTCGAATTCAAATGCTTCTTCAGGCATTACAAAATCCTTAGTGGCATCCGTAGGTAATTCTACCAATGGATTCAATCTAAAGGTACCGATACCTTGTAGGGTCACTTCTTTGTTTTGATACAAATACTGAACTATGAGTTGTTCTATTTTCAATCGTTTGAAGTTTGGCTAAAACAAACTTACCTAATATTAACCAATTATCAAAACATCAAATTATATATTGGTTAACTTTGCAGGGTATGATCACAGAAAAGGAAAAGCAATTTTTGCGCTACTGGGAAGCCCATAAAGACAATGAAAATAAATTTTTGTATAAGCTGCTTGGTGGCTTACCAATGGCTATTATGTTTGGATTACCGGTTATTTTATCGGTAGTAGTAGTCAGGTTATTCTTTCCTGATTGGTATATGAAAATATCACAGACGACTCCTGGTATGTTCATCAGCGCTATTATTGCAGTGATCTGCATCGTGCTATTTTACTCCTATTTCAGAATGCAATACAAATGGGAGATGAACGATCAATCGTACAAAGAGTTGAAATATAAAGAAGACAAAAATAACAAATGACAAACCTCAAATAGCAAATTCCAAAATTGATGATTCAGGCAAGTATTATCACGATTGGCGATGAATTACTAATAGGACAGGTAATTGATACCAATAGTGCGTGGATGGCGCAACAATTAAATGTAGCTGGTATACAAGTGGTGCGCCGTGTTGCAGTGGGAGATGTATGGGACGAAATATGGAATGCAGTAGACGAAGAGAGTAAACATGCCACAATCATTTTGATCACCGGAGGATTAGGGCCAACAGCTGATGATATTACTAAGCCGCTACTCTGCCAATATTTTGGTGGTAAAATGATCGTTGATAAGGCATCTTTGGCCAACGTGCAACACATTTTTTCCAATGTATTAAAGCGCCCGATGATAGAGCGTAATCTCAAACAAGCTGAAGTTCCCGATGTTTGTAAAGTAATCGTAAATAAACGTGGCACTGCACCGGGCATGTGGTTTGAAAAGGATAGAAAGATATTTGTCAGTATGCCGGGTGTACCGCATGAAATGAAAGGCATGATGGAAGATGACGTGATCCCATCACTAAAAAAAATATTCACTTTGCCGCATATTGCATATCGTACTTTATTAACCGCGGGCATCGGAGAATCATACCTGGCAGAGTTGATAAAAGATTTCGAGACAGCGCTTCCCGAAAATATTAAGCTGGCATATTTACCCAGCTATGGAATGGTTCGCTTGCGTTTATCTACTTCAGGCCCGGATAAAAATATGGTGGAGAAAGAAGTCCAACAACAATTTGAAACCCTTCAAGTGCTGGTAAAAGAATACCTGGTCACCAATGAAGATGAACCGATAGAAGCGGCAGTTGGCAAATTATTAAAAGCTAAAGGCAAAACGGTAAGTACGGCAGAAAGTTGCACTGGCGGCTATATTGCACATTTATTCACGGCTATGCCGGGATCTTCTGCTTTTTATAATGGTAGCGTAGTTAGTTACTCAAACGAAGTAAAAGAGTCATTACTTGGAGTAGAAAAAAAGACATTGAATATTGATGGCGCCGTAAGTGAGGAAGTAGTAAAACAAATGGTGCAAGGCGCATTGTTAACTATCAAAACAAATTATAATATTGCGGTTTCCGGTATAATGGGACCCGATGGCGGCAGTGACAATAAACCCGTTGGCACAGTATGGATCGCTGTTGGCAATGAAAAGAGTACCGTAACTAAAAAAATGCATTTCCGTTTTGACAGGATGAGGAACATTCAATTAACAGCTGTTACGGCTTTGAATATGCTGCGCCAGTTCATTACTGACGACCATTCATAAGATATACTGTGCCGGTTGCAAGTGGTCAGCCGTCTTCTTTCTATTTAAATCGGATTTACTTACCTTTGTTTCACGCGTTTTTGAGGGTATCGATTGTTTGTCAGGAATGCGTTATAAAAATTCAAACATCAAATCTTAATTGTCGTATGAGTGTAGTTGATTTGGTAATGCCAAAACTTGGCGAAGGAATAATTGAAGCCACTATTATAAAATGGCACAAACAACCGGGCGATGCTATAAAGGAAGATGAGGTTGTTTTGGATATCGCGACTGATAAAGTAGATAGCGAAGTGCCTTCTACAGCCGAAGGTATTATCGAAGAAATTTATTTTAAAGAAAATGATGTTGTGCCGATAGGGGCGGTGCTTGCTAAAATAAAAGTGGGGACTAATTATACAGTAACAGAATTTCCTTCATCTACACAACCTTCCAAACCGATTTATGAAGAAGCCAGCCTGGCGGAAGATGTGCCTTATCAGCCATCACATGTGATCTTTGAAAGTAAGCCGATAGATACTATAAAAGCAAAATTTTACTCTCCGCTTGTTTTAAATATTGCTGCCAGCGAAAATGTCAGCATGAGTGAATTGGAAAATATCCCGGGCACCGGACAAGACGGACGTGTTAGTAAAAAAGATATTTTAAATTACATCTCGGGCAAAAGAAATTCAGGATCTACTAACGCCAGTTATGCCGTTGAAAATTCACAACCTTTGGGGAATAATCATCAGCCCGCTCATGCTCCTGTTGTTCAGCAACCTACCAATAATAATGCGCAGGTCGCAACTGTTTATCAGACGGGTAATACCGAAATAATTGAGATGGACAGGATGCGTAAACTCATTGCCAAAAACATGGTAGACAGTTTGCACACAAGCGCACATGTTACAAGCTTTGCGGAATGTGACGTGACGAACCTGGTAATGTGGAGAGAAAAGAAAAAACATGATTACGAAAGAAGAGAAGGCGAAAAAATAACTTACACACCCTTATTTATTGAAGCAGTTGTAAAATCGATAAAAAAATATCCTTTACTAAGCAGTTCAATTGAAGGTGACAAGATCATCATAAAGAGAGACCTGAATATTGGCATGGCAACTGCTTTGCCTAATGGAAATTTAATTGTGCCGGTTATTAAAAATGCCGATCAGTTAAATTTAAGCGGACTAACTAAAAAAGTGAACAGCCTGGCTAACGCCGCAAGATCGGGCACTTTAAGGCCTGATGATACTACCGGTGGAACATTCACTTTAACCAATATCGGTACATTTGGCAGCATCATGGGTGCGCCAATTATCCATCAGCCGCAAGTGGCTATTATGGCCGTTGGTGTGATTAAAAAAAGGCCTGTTGTAGTAGAAGCTCCGCAAGGTGATAGCATTGCTATCCGTCACATCATGTATATCTCTTTAAGTTATGATCACCGTATCATTGATGGAGCTTTGGGCTCTACTTTTTTAAACGCAGTAGTGAAAGAGTTGGAGAGTTTTGATATCAATAGAAACATTTAGACAATACAAATAACAATAGTAAATAAAAAAGCAAAGCCGAAGCTTTGCTTTTTTATTTTGCGCGAAACGCTATTACTTCTCTTACGGATTTTTTTTGCCGCTGTTTAATTTTTCAATAGTAGCTTCCAGTCGTGCTATTTTCGTTTCTTCTTTTTTGGCGCTTGTTATCCAACCAACATATTCTTTTTTATTGGTGAAAGAAAGTGCTTCAAAAAAAGTTTCTGCGCTTTTATTACTGGTAAATAATTTAATAAGATCGGGAGGTGCGGATATTGTTCTTGTTACTTGGTCAATACCCGGCATTTCAACAGGCGCACTTGTGATAGAAACATTGGCGATATGTTTTACTTTTTCAGCTTTTTTAAATCGCATGGCGGTCCATACGTTATCCATCGTAATGGTACGAACACCTTCGTAACCACTGCTCGCTATACATTCCCACTGACAGGTACTTGCCCTGGCCAAATCACTTACGATCTTTGAAGAAACCTTAGGATAGGCTATCCAAAATTTAGCATCCGGATGTAATGCCGGCAACACATCCTTTAAAATATCCTGTAGTTGTTTATGGCTAACCGCAAAGACCAATGCGAAATCAATTTTTCTTGTCTTTAATAACGGGGTAACACTTTTGGCAAAAGTCAGCTTTACAAATTGTTTTTCAACTGTAGAAGGCAAGCCTTGTATCAATAAATTCTTTTCGTCCTTTAATTGTAATTTCTCCAACAAAGTTTGTGACTTAACTACTACTTCTTCTTCCATAAATAAAACTATTTACAACGGTTAATTTTTCGTTTCTAAATATTTTTTCCTTAGCCTTTTTTAAAAGACTGATTTTTTGCGTTAGTGATTATTATAAAGATTATAAAGGGAAATTATTTACGACGGCTTTTTCTTCTATCCCGGTATTTTAAGATGGGGACCCGACTTTCATTGCCGTTCAGTATCCGGGTTATATTTTTCTGGTGTGTTAGGATTATCAATGCTGCTACGCCGACTGCAAATACCCTGTAAATGACCACATGGTCATCCCATATCCATAGTACACAAATAGGTAATGCGATGCCGGCTAAAATAGAACTTAAAGAAACATATCTTGTAAAAAAAAGGATCAAAACAAAAACACCTACGCAACAGATAGCGATGATAGGTTGGATGCCTAATATCATTCCAAATAAGGTAGCAACTCCTTTGCCGCCCCTAAATTGTGCAAAAATGGGAAATATATGTCCGGCTACCGATGCCAGTCCAAGGCCGATCATAAAATTGGTGCGCTCAAGATCATTGGCTTGTTTTGTATAAAAAGGAAGGCAATAGAATAAACCGACAGCAAGCATACCCTTTAAGATATCCGCTACCATCACCATAGATCCGTATTTAGGCCCAAGAACCCTAAAGGTATTAGTAGCGCCCATGTTGCCGCTTCCGTAGTCACGAATATCTATACCGAAGAAATTCTTACTAACAATCAATGCTGTAGGAATCGACCCTATAAAGTAGGCAAGAATAATTAATAGGAATTCTTTCATCTAATTCGATTAGTAGTTAGTGACTACAAAAATAACGATTATAGTCTGTATTATAGTATTTGTCACCCCAAATTAAGTTTGAAGTTGCTATTTTTGTGCCGCTTAGGCTTTATAATACATATCAATTTTCGATTATTTATCATATTTATCAATAAAAAATACTCTAAACTAAGAGCAAGGTTACAATGAGCAAAGAAATAGCAAGCAGGGAAGAAGATTATTCGCAATGGTACAATGACCTTATTATTAAAGGGGGATTGGCTGATTACAGCGCCGTAAGAGGTTGCATGGTAATAAAACCATATGGGTATGCTTTATGGGAAAATATGCGTGATGAGTTGGACAGAAGGTTTAAAGAAACGGGCCATCAAAATGCCTATTTCCCTTTGTTTGTTCCTAAAAGCTTATTTGAAGCAGAAGAAAAAAATGCGGAAGGTTTTGCTAAAGAGTGTGCCGTTGTAACGCATTATCGTTTAAAGACCGATCCGGATAATAAAGGTAAACTGATCGTGGATCCCGAAGCTAAACTCGAAGAAGAGCTGATCGTACGGCCAACAAGTGAGGCCATTATCTGGAACACGTATAAAGGTTGGATACAATCGTACAGGGACTTGCCGATACTCATCAATCAATGGGCAAATGTGGTACGTTGGGAAATGCGCACCCGGTTATTCTTACGCACAGCAGAATTTTTATGGCAGGAAGGTCACACCGCACACGCAACAAAAAAAGAAGCGGTTGATGAAACGGTGCAGATGCTGGATATCTACGCCGATTTTGCTGAAACCTTTATGGCAATGCCCGTAATAAAAGGTGTGAAAACAGCCAACGAACGTTTTGCGGGTGCAGAGGATACTTATTGTATCGAGGCTTTGATGCAGGACGGAAAAGCATTACAAGCAGGCACATCACATTTCCTCGGACAAAATTTTGCGAAAGCGTTTGATGTAAAATTCAGTGATAAAGAAAATAAACTGGAATATGTATGGGCAACAAGCTGGGGTGTAAGCACCCGTTTGATAGGTGCACTGGTAATGGCACACAGTGATGATGAAGGTTTAGTATTGCCACCAAAATTGGCCCCGATACAAGTAGTCATTGTGCCTATTTATAAAGGAGATGAACAAAAACAACAGATCGATGAAAAAGTGAAAATATTGATGCAGCAGTTAAAAGCCGCAGGCGTATCTGTTAAGTACGATGACAATGATAATAACAGGCCCGGTTGGAAATTTGCAGAATATGAAATGAAAGGTGTGCCTGTACGAATTGCCATTGGCGCGCGCGACCTAGCCAACAATGTAGTGGAAGTTGCCAGGAGAGATACGAAAGAAAAAAAGAGTGTAAGCATTGATGGATTATCAGAAAGTATTGTCAGTTTATTAGAAGAAATTCAACAGGCTATTTATGACAAAGCAAAATCATTCCGCGAAGAACGCATTAGCAGCGCTGACAATTGGGATGAGTTTGTGCAATTATTAGATGGCAAAGGAGGGTTCATTGCTGCACATTGGGATGGTACGCCAGCAACGGAAGATAAAATAAAGGAATTGACGAAAGCGACCATCCGTTGCATTCCTTTAGGTAATAAAATGGAAGCGGGTAAATGTATCCTTACGGGAAATGCGAGTACGCAAAGAGTTTTATTTGCGCGGGCTTATTAAGAGAAACGTAACAAGCCGCTAAAAAATATATTGTGTTGGAAGATGATACTTATTCCCGCGTTGCGAGGTAATTATAATCTTCCAATAATTTTTCAAGGAATTCATTGGCGTACATGTCACTTGGTATTTTTAAGACTTTCTGCACCTTGGCTGCAGCCTTATTGCACATATCGTAATTGTTATTTTTTTTGGCTTGCGTTAGTACTGATTTGATGGTATTGATATCTCTGTCGGTCAAACGCAATACTTCCGGAAATTTTACCTGGTAATCCAGTCCGACGTGCATAAAAATAGTATCATCAACGGTAAGTTTTGAGCGCGTGTTTACAATAACGGTATCGGCGGCAATATCTCCCAATCGTTGATTTTTTTTAGTGATTGCCATGATCACAATAGAAGTAAACCCGCCTAATATCAATACCATAAATCCTGCTATTGCATTTTGCCACAATAAGAACATAACGATAAAGCCCCACTCATAAAATCTCAAAAACCAACGTAGCAGGTATTGTGCCATGGTAGGCTCACCACCATTAAGGCTTACTACGCGAATTTGCATTACTTTTTTTCCGATCGTTTGTCCATTTAATAATAATTCACAAACAAAAGTGTAAAAAAGCATGGGGATCAAAATCGTAATCAATATAAAACCATTGGCACTTTCATCCAATTCAAAACCTCCGAGATACAGGTAGATCAAACTATAAAGGTAAATGAGCAGGATAATAAAATCAATACAATAGGCCAGCAACCGTTTATGAAATTCTGCAATTTCAAAATCGATATCAATATTAAATGGGGTTGCTATTTGTATGAGGGCCATCTTGCTTGCAAAGTACTTAAGTAATTAATAATTAAAAATTAATAATCGGTATTTTTCAACAATTGGTGATGAATGACAGATAAAGATCCTCCCCGTTTTACAGAATTATTAATTGTTGATTTTTAATTAGTAATTAATTTTCTTTTCACTATTTTAGCTAATGCGTGAAGCAATGTTCATAAAAAAGAATGTTGATAAATGGAACGAATATCAGCGAATTGAAACCAATGATCCCGATGAAACAGCGGAACGTTTTGTTACGTTGGTAGATGACCTGTCTTATGCAAAAACCTTTTATCCTCAAAGTAAAGTTACCCGTTGGATCAACGCCATAGCGGCAAATATTTATCAAAGCATCTATAAAAATAAGAAAGAAAAATACAGCAGGGTATTCACTTTCTGGAGATATGAATTACCGCTTTTATTTAGAAAATACCATAAAGTCCTATTGTTTGCTTTTTTAGTAAATCTTTTCTTTACACTGATCGGCGTTTGGGGGTCGATCAATAATGAAGATTTCATGCGTGGCGCTTTACCCGGTGGTTATGTTGATAAAACGCTGGATAATATTTCCAACGGAGACCCATTTGGCGTATACAAAAGCGACAACCCTTTCAGCATGTTTGTTTTTATTGCGCTGAATAATATTTCTGTCGCATTTTTAATGGCGATCGGCGGATTAACGCTGGGCATCTGGACCTTGTTTTCAGATTGGCAAAACAGCGTGATGCTCGGTGCATTTCAATATATGTTTTTCGCTCATGGACTGGGTGCAGAATCTGTTTTAGTGATCTGGATACACGGTACTTTAGAAATATTGTCTTTCATTGTGGCATCAACTGTAGGTTATATCATTGGCCAAAGCATACTTTTCCCCGGAACATATAGCAGGATACAATCTTTTAAGAGAGGCCTGAAAGACGGATTTAAAATAATGGTTGCATTAGTGCCTATATTTATTACCGCTGCTTTTTTTGAAAGTTACGTTACGCATTTAATGAGCAATACTTACAGCAAAACTAAAAGCGGAGGGTTGCCGGTATGGGGTAGCGTCATTATTCTTGTCGCATCGCTGGCTTTTATTCTTTGGTATTTTGTTTTTTATCCTATTCGTTTGCATAAAAGAGGCTACCAGCTTCCTTCTGATGGCATTTTAAAACAACCTGTTTCATTGAATGCTCCATCCTAAGTTTATCATACCAGTTTTATTGTTTGTATTCAGTGCCGCACATTGCATGGCGCAGGATATGAATACAGATAGCATCGTAAAAGTAATGCTGGCAAAAGCTGACTCCCAGGCACGTGCAGCAGCAGATTCGCAGGCGCGTGTGGCAGCGGATACCGTTACTACTAACACAACTACCGCTGATACAACTGTTGTTGAGCAAACATCTACACCACTCGTAACGGATACAGTACTCATCGTAAATAATTTATCGGTATCAAAAGACTCCATGGCGCTTGTAAAAAAAATGGAAGGCTTTGAGTATGCCAAAAATTTGGATAGCCTGTTGCGGGACCTTCAAAAGCAGCAAGCCGCAAAACGTGAAGAACCTCCAAAGTCAAATTGGTTGTTAGAGATGTTAGCATCAAAAATCACCATGTATGTTTTTTGGGGATTGGCGGTTTGTTTTATTCTTATTATTTTATATAATCTTTTTCTTACACAAGGAATTTTTGTAAGAAGGTCTGCAGCCAGTAAGCCGACCGTTGATCTTATTAAAGAAGAAGTTTTAACGGCATCTGATTATAATAAACTGATCTCAGAAGCGACCATTAGTGCCAACTACCGTTTAGGGGTAAGGTATTTATACTTACAATGTTTACAACTATTATCTGCAAAAGGATTGGTAACATTAGCTTCCGACAAAACGAATTACCAATATGTACAGGAACTGTATGGAAAAAAATACAGGAATGAGTTTGCCACGCTAACACTCAATTATGAATATATATGGTACGGAGAATTTGAAATAGATGAAGCTGCCTTTTTACGTATCAGTAATAATTTTAAACAATTTAATAATCAGTTATAAAATTTGCTGCAAAAGAGTATCACATATTATCTGTTCATTTTATTGATCGCTGGATCGTTAGTATCCTGCGGAGGAAAAAATAGTATTCCATCATTACGGGAATCTTTTTCAAGAAAAGATAAAAATCCTTTTGGCACCTATGTGGCGTATGAGGAAGTAAGGCAGCTTTTTAGTAAAGATAGTATCCAGGTCAAAAAAGATAATTTCGACAAGACCTGGAAAGATATAGCTGATACAGGTTCTCTGTATATCATCATCAGTCGTAATCTTTATTTAACTGACGAGGACAGAAGCAGTATGTTATCGTATGCGGCTTCCGGAAATTCTTTATTTATATCAAGTGAAAATATTGATAAGGGGTTATTGGATTCATTGCATTGTTATTCGGAAGACCGGGAATATTTTGATCAGGATGATGTGAGTAGTATGAAATACACCAATGTAACGTTAAGCCAAATTGCTTATAGCGATACTACTACGTATAGTTATTTTTATTACCCGACCAGTAACAGCTTGCCTAAATTTGATTCAACGGTTGATAAGAGCACCGCAAATTTTGATAGCAGCAATGCAACGGTTATGGGTTTGAATGAATATGGCGAGCCTAATTGCGTGGTAGTGAATTATGGCCGCGGTAGAGTGTACCTGCATTGTGAGCCACGTGTATTGGGTAATTATTTTTTGCTGCAAAAAAATAATTACATCTACCTGCAACAATTATTATCCTTTATGCCGCCAACGCCTCAATATGTTTATTGGGATGATTGTTATAATAAGATCAACTATATCGACAAAAATGGCAGGTCAAGCTTAGGCTATATCCTTCAATTTCCTGCAATGAGGTGGGCCTTCTTTTTATTATTGGCCTTGCTGATTATATATATATTGTTTGGAGGAAAAAGGCGTCAGCGCGTTGTACGTGTTATCGAGCCCAATAAAAATACAACGGTAGCTTTTGCTGAAACCATTGGCAGACTTTACTTACAAAAAAAGGACAATAGAAATATAGCAGACAAAATAATCAACTATTTTTACGAGCAGATACGAAACCAGTATTTTTTAAATACCAATCATATCAATGATGAGTTTATAACTGCATTGAGTCGTAAAAGCAATGTATCGAAGGAAAGTACCGAAAAATTATTTGATACGATCAATAACATTCAACAGGCAGATAAAGTAAGCGATCAGCAATTATTATCCTTAAATCAGCAAATAGAAATTTTTAATAAAAAATAACATCCAATGGAAGAGAATATTTTTGAACAACGCATTGATCTTTCTGCCCTAAACAATTCGATAGCGGATATTCGTAATGAAGTAAATAAAGTGATCGTAGGACAACATAAAATGGTTGATCTTTTATTGATCGGTTTGTTATGCGATGGCCACATTTTAATCGAAGGTGTGCCGGGTGTAGCAAAAACATTAACGGCTAAACTATTGGCTAAGATCATTGACCTTGATTTTTCCAGGATCCAGTTTACGCCTGATCTTATGCCAAGTGATGTGATCGGTACCTCCGTATTTAACCCGAAAGAATCTTTTTTTTATTTTAAACCAGGGCCTGTTTTTAGTAATATCATCTTGATAGATGAGATCAACAGGGCGCCGGCAAAAACCCAGGCGGCGTTGTTTGAAGTGATGGAAGAAAGGCAGGTAACGATCGATGGCGTTACGCATGAAATGCGTTTTCCTTTTGTAATCCTGGCAACACAAAATCCCGTAGAGCAAGAAGGTACTTATCGTTTGCCCGAAGCGCAGCTGGATCGCTTTATTTTTAAAATTGATGTGCAATACCCTAATCTGCAAGAAGAGATCAATATCTTAAAAAATCAAAATGGCCAGACGCAAATGCAATTGCTGGCCGGTGTAAACACTATTTTATCTGCACATCATATTCAGCAATACCGCGATACAATTCAATCGATCATCATCGAACCTAAATTAATTGAATTCATTGCGAAGATCGTGAATGAAACACGCAACAATCCTGCGCTGTATCTTGGCGCATCGCCGAGGGCATCACTGGCAATTTTGAGGGCCAGCAAGGCCAGCGCAGCCATTAAAGGAAGAGATTTTGTAATGCCGGAAGATATTGTAGAGATAGCGCCCGCCGTATTAAGGCACAGAATAATATTGACGCCTGAAAAAGAAATGGAAGGTCTAACGCCGGACGACCTGATTGCAAATATTTTAAAAACTATTGAAGTGCCAAGATGAGAAGGCTGATAAAAAAATATATCGGTGATCTTTTTGTAACTGCAAGATTTTATATCTTGGTAGGTATTTGTATTGTATTATTTATCATCTCATTTTTTTATCCTCAGGTGGTGCAGATCCCCAGGATCGTTTGGTATGTGATACTTATTTTGTTTGCCATTGATTATATATTTCTTTTTATTGCCAGCAGATCTCCGTTGGCTAAAAGAATAATGGGAGAGCGATTCAGCAATGGCGATGAAAATAAAATTGTATTGCAAATAACCAATACAATGCCTTTCGATGTACGCGTAGAGGTGATAGATGAATTGCCTGCACAACTCCAAAAACGTGATTGGATTCAGAAAGAAAACTTTGCACCGAATCAGCAAAAAAATATTGATTATTCAATTTATCCTACGGAGCGGGGTGAATATTATTTTGGCAATATTATTCTATACGTGAAATCAAAAGTAGGATTGGTGATGCGCAGGCACACTATTGTTGCTGAAACGATGGTGCCCGTTTATCCTTCTTTTATGCAATTGCGTAAATATGAATTGTTATCCAACACAACTATGCTTGAATACGGCAACAAAAGAATGCGTAAAATAGGCCACAGCATGGAGTTTGAACAGATAAAAGAATATGTAAGCGGGGATGATATACGAACGATCAACTGGAAAGCGAGCGCCCGAAAATCATCGTTGATGATCAACAATTATACGGATGAAAAAAGTCAGCAGGTATATTGCATTATCGATAAGGGCCGCTTAATGAAAATGCCATTCGCTAATTTAAGTTTACTGGATTATGCGATCAACAGCACGTTGGTATTAAGTAATGTCTGTTTGCAGAAACAGGATAAAGTTGGACTGATAACATTTTCTAATAAAATAGGAACGCTGCTGGCCGCTGATAGAAAAGCGGTGCAGCGTGCAAGCATCCTGCAGCTTTTATATAATCAGGAAACCGCTTTTTTAGAAAGCGATTACGAGATGTTGTACATGCAATTGCGCAACAGAATAAAGCAGCGAAGTCTTTTGATCTTATTTACCAATTTCGAATCACTGTCAGGATTAAAAAGACAACTGCCTTATTTGCGTTCCATCGCCAAGCATCATTTATTGCTGGTCGTATTTTTTGAAAATACAGAGTTAAAACAATTGTCGGCTGTCGATGCGGCCGATCTTGAAGAAGTATACGTAAAAGCGATAGCCGAAAAATTTGCTTTTGAAAAAAGATTGATCGTAAAAGAATTGTTGAAGCATGGTATATTATCCGTTCTCACCACGCCTGAAAATTTAACAGTTAACGCAGTAAATAAATACCTGGAATTAAAAGCAAGGCAGGCAATATGATGTTTGTATCGTTTAACTGTTAAATTGTTTATATAAGTTTAACAATTCAACATTGGGCCATTTAGTTATTAATCAATTAATATGGTATTTTTGAGCCGATAAAATTTTACACATGAGTATAGGTTGGATCATTTTTATAATTGGCGCAATAGGCTGGCACATTGGTATGTACGGTATGTTTAAAAAAGCCGGCATGGATGGATGGAAAGGACTTATTCCTTTATACAGTACCTGGTGCATCGTCAATAAAATAAGGCTGAGTAAGATATGGTTCTTCTTACAGCTTATTCCTGTAGCCGGACAGTTTGTTACCATTTGGATCAGTATCAAATTTGTAGAACATTTTGGCCGCTTTTCCCTTTTGCATCATACGGCAACTGTATTTATACCGTTTATTTATTTTCCTTATTTAGGATTTTCGGCAAATGAAAAATATGCCAGTGATGCAGTCATGCAGAATTATAGAAAATCTGTTGGAAGAGAATGGATCGATGCGGCTGCATTTGCAGTTGTTGCTGCTACGCTGATAAGGATATTTGTTTTTGAAGCATATACCATCCCTACACCTTCGATGGAAAAGACTTTACTCGTTAACGACTTTTTATTTGTAAGTAAAATGTCCTATGGCCCGCGTATTCCTAATACGCCGATCGCTATGCCGTTTGTACATCATACGATGCCGTTAGTGAATGTAAAATCATATTCTACTATAATAGAAATACCATATACACGTTGGTTCGCATCTCCTGTTAAGCGCAATGATGTTACGGTATTTAATTTTCCTGTCAACGATACGTTGATCGATGATGAAGAAAATTTCGGATCAAAAGTGACTTACTACCAGGCGGTAAGAGAAAAGGGCAGGGACTATGTCTGGCAAAATTATGGCGACCTGATAGTGACAAGGCCCGTAGATAAAAGAGAAAATTTTATTAAAAGATGTGTTGCTGTAGGAGGAGATACGCTACAGGTAAAAAGCGGACTTTTGTATATCAATGGCGAACAACAAACATTGTTTCCCCAATCACAAAGATCATACATCATTACTTTACCTGCCAAGATCAATACCAACGTGCCACGTGAAGATGATGAAACAGACGAAGCGTATTATTACAAGAAGATGCGTTTTGTTGGTAGCATACTGGAAGGTTTCGGAATTAAAACAAGGGTAGAACAGGGCGATATACAACCTTATATTAATAACAATAGTTTTTTAGTAAATGTTACCAATGAAGAAAAAAGCCATCTGAGCCTGCCAGGGGATTTTACCATTCAGGATTATATACGGTCTCCGGAAAGCGAAATATTTCCTTATTATGACACTACTTCGCGTTGGTCCGCAGATAATTTCGGCCCGTTATGGGTTCCTAAAAAAGGTGCAACGATCGATCTGACACCAGATAACCTGATACGTTACCAGCGTTGTATACAGACGTACGAAGGCAATGATGTAGAGAATCGTGCCGGTAAGATATTCATCAATGGAAAAGAAACGACGACCTATACCTTCAAAATGGATTATTACTGGATGATGGGAGATAACAGGCACAATTCATTAGATAGCCGTTATTGGGGTTTTGTACCTGAAGATCATATAGTTGGAAAGGCTTCCCTGATATGGTTAAGCTGGGGTGACGGCCCAAGGTGGAAACGTATTTTTGAAAGGATACAATAGGTTTTGTACTTATGCCGTAAATTATTATATTTACTATATGGATGTGGTCCTCTCGGTGTAATGCCGGGAGGATTTTTTTTATCTAATTTAGTCTGATGAAAAAGAAAGAGTATCATTTTGCTTTTGAAGTATATGAATTAATCAATGAGCTGTCAAAAGCTGATGCAGAATTATTGCGCACTGCGAGAACGGCTACAAAAAATTCTTATGCGCCTTATTCAAATTTTAATGTGGCGGCTGTTGCACTTTTATCAAATGGCGAAATAATAACCGGCACTAATCAGGAAAACGCTTCTTATCCCGTCGGTATTTGTGCAGAACGGGTTTTGTTATCTATCGTAGGGTCATTGCATCCTTCAGCTACCATTAATACCATTGCCATAGCTTATAATAATCTAAACGGCGAAAGCAATAAGCCCATATCTCCTTGTGGTATGTGCAGACAAGCATTCACTGAATATGAAACAAGAACCAGTCAATCTTTTAGATTGTTGTTGAGTGGAATGGAAGGTGAGGTCTATTTGATTGATAAAGCGAGCCAGTTGATGCCGTTATCTTTTTCGTTGTAATTTTTCACGCAAAGGCGCAAAGGAATTTAAGTAAATAAGTGAGCATCTTTGCGACTTTGCTGCTTATTTTGCTTTGCGTGAAACTTTAAAATAAGGTCTGCAAACCATTGGCAAATTTATTCTCATGATCCAGTAACCATTTTTTTCTCCAAAGATCACCGCCATAACCGATCAGGTCACCATTGCTTCCGATCACCCGATGACAGGGCGTAACGATGTTGATACAATTATTTCCGTTAGCAGTGCCGACTGCGCGAATGGCTTTTGTGTTGCCAATACGTTTACTCAATTCTAAATAACTGATCGTTCTTCCGTAAGGGATATTTTTTAGTTCGGCCCATACCATTTGTTGAAACGCAGTTCCCTCATGTTTTATAGGAAAAGTAAATGTTGTTCTTTCGCCGCTGAAGTACTCGCTTAACTGGCTGATACACATTTTGATAACAGGGGCTATGGGCGCAGCAAAACTAATTTGTGTCTCATCCATAGCAGTACCCTTCCATGAGTTAGCAAATAATATATGCGTAATGGCATCGTCAGTACTCCGTATTTCAAGTACACCAATAGGAGATCGATAATAGGCTGTTTCTATACTCATTTGCTAGCTCACCAAATTTACACCGATTTATTTTGACCAATTGGCTAAAATGCAATTTCTTTACAGAGAATTTTTATATCACTGATGACTACCATAAAAAATGAAAGCAGGTTTATAGAAAAAGCAATGAATGCCATTGCTGATCCTTGTCGTTTATCTATCCTTGAAGAAATTTCTAAAAAAGGTGAAGTCTGCTGCGGCGATGTGCAGGGCCTTACCGGACTATCGCAACCTACCTGCTCTCACCACATGAAGCTTTTATCCGACAGTGCTTTGATCGATTGCCGCAAACACGGCCGCAATCATTTTTTTGCATTGAACAGGCCCAACTTTAAGCGTTTAAGTTCTTTTTTGGAAAAATTTCACGCGTCTGTCTGAACCGTTGATTGAAGTTGATTCGCGCTAATTGATCTGATTTTTGCAGTTTACTAACTACTAGCTGTATCTTATTCTTCAACTTTCTTATTCCTTATTTTTTATTCCTTATTTCATATTTATTTGCCTGAATTACTGTTGCTATAATAGTAATTTTTGTCATTATTACGTTGCTAAATCAATTCAATCAAAAAAATCAACTTCAATCAACGGTTCAGACAAAAATTTGTAACTTCAACACTACGATCGCCTGCCTGAATTTACTATTCAACAAATTTTTATATGCACCTAACACCGAGAGAGACGGAAAAATTATTGGTTTTTTTAGCCGGCGAGCTGGCAGAGAAACGCAAAGCAAGAGGATTGAAATTAAACTATCCTGAAACCATTGCATTAATCAGCAGCCGGTTACAAGAAGCCGCAAGAGATGGAAAATCCGTTGCCGAATTAATGGAATATGGCGCCACTATTTTAACACGCGATGATGTAATGGAAGGTATTGCAGAAATGATACATGATATACAGATCGAGGCAACTTTTCCTGATGGGACGAAGCTGGTTACGGTGCATGATCCTATTCGTTGAGCATTGATAGTTGAACATTGAGCATTGCTCATTTTTTATTTTAATGTTCAATTTTCAATGATCAATGTTCAATACTCAATTATTTAAAGCATTATAAATTGTAGAACTTATGATCCCCGGAGAATACATCCTAGCCAAAGGCGATATCGAATGCAATGTCGGCCGACCAACTGTAAAGCTGACTGTTGTTAATACAGGCGATCGTCCTGTACAGGTAGGTTCGCATTTTCATTTTTTTGAAGTGAATAAACAAATGGAACTCGATCGTGAATTAGCATTTGGTATGCGGTTAAATATCGCTGCAGGAACCGCTGTGCGTTTTGAACCGGGAGAAGAAAAAGAAGTAGAGCTCGTTTCTTTAGGTGGAGATAAAAAAGTATACGGCTTTAATAATTTAGTAGATGGCGCCATCACTGAAGCGCACAAAATACAAGCCGTTAAAAAAATGAATTCGCTTCACTTTAAAAATAAAAAAGCATGAGTTTGCATATCAACAGAATAAAGTATGCCAACATGTACGGTCCTACAACGGGCGATAAAATGCGTTTGGGCGATACCGAATTATTGATCGAGATAGAAAAAGATTATACCGTGTACGGTGATGAAGCAAAATTCGGCGGCGGTAAAACCATCCGTGATGGCATGGCTCAATCGGCAACGGCTACACGCAAAGAAGGTGTGCTTGATTTTGTGATCACGAGTGTGATGATCATCGATCACTGGGGAATTGTAAAAGCAGATATCGGCATCAAAGACGGAAAGATCGTTGCTATCGGCAAAGCAGGTAATCCTGATACGATGGATGGTATTTCTCCTAACATGATCATCGGTGCATCAACAGAAGTGCATGGCGGCGCAGGCTTGATCGCTACTGCCGGCGGTATTGATACGCATATCCATTTTATTTGTCCGCAACAAATTGATCATGCTTTATTCAGTGGTGTTACAACAATGATCGGTGGTGGTACCGGTCCTGCTGATGGAACCAATGCGACAACGGTTACACCCGGTGCATGGAATATTCAAAAGATGCTAGAATCTGCAGAAGCTTTTCCGATGAACCTTGGTTTTTTTGGTAAAGGGAATTCTTCGGGCCTTGCCGCTTTAGAAGAACAAATTGAAGCAGGTGCATTGGGATTAAAGATCCATGAAGATTGGGGAAGCACTGCTTCGGTAATTGATGCGTCTTTAAAGATGGCAGATAAACACGATATACAAATTGCGATACACACAGACACTTTAAATGAAGGCGGATTTCTAGAAGACACTATCAACGCGATCAATGGAAGAGTGATACATACATTTCATACAGAGGGTGCTGGCGGCGGACATGCACCGGACATTATCAAAGCAGCGATGTATCCGAATGTATTACCTTCTTCGACAAATCCAACACGACCTTATACTGTAAATACCATCGATGAACATTTAGACATGCTGATGGTTTGTCATCATTTGGATAAATCAGTTCCTGAAGATGTGGCTTTTGCAGATAGCCGTATTCGTCCGGAGACAATTGCAGCAGAAGATATTTTACATGATATGGGCGTGTTCAGCATGATGAGCTCCGATTCGCAAGCAATGGGAAGAATTGGTGAAGTGATCACAAGAACCTGGCAGACCGCTCACAAAATGAAAGTACAACGCGGACAATTGCAACAAGACGAAGGAACAGGCAATGATAATTTCCGCGTAAAAAGATTCATTGCAAAATACACGATCAACCCAGCGATAACGCATGGCATCTCGGAATACGTTGGTTCAATTGAGCCGGGCAAAATGGCCGACCTTGTTTTATGGAAGCCATCGATGTTCGGCGCCAAGCCCGAAATAATTATCAAAGGCGGCATGATCATCGCCAGCAGAATGGGCGATCCCAATGCATCAATACCAACACCACAGCCTGTAATGTATCGCCACATGTTTGGCGCCTACGGAAAAGCATTGCATAAAACATGCGCCACCTTCGTATCAAAATTATCATTGGAAAAAAATGTAGTACAAAAGTATGAGCTGCAGAAAATGGTATTGCCTGTAAAAAATTGCAGAAATATTTCTAAGAAAGATCTGATACACAATGATGCTATACCACAAATAGATGTAAATCCTGAAAATTATGAAGTGAAGGTGGATGGCACAGTGATCACCTGTGAACCAATGAAAGAATTGCCTTTGGCACAACGTTATTTTTTATTTTAATTGATATGATCGTACAACAAAAATTAGGCAACCTAAAACAATTACAAACCAGCAAAAAAATTGACTGGCTGCCATTGGAATGGTACGAAACGAATAAACGCATCTTACATAAAAAAACAAATTCCGGTAAAGAGGTGGTGATGAAATTCCTAAAAGAAAATCAACAACTAACGCAAGGAGATATTTTGTTTGAAGATGAACACACGATCATCGCAGTAGAAATTATCGAATGCGATGCCATCATCATCTTACCAAAAACAATGTTTAGCATGGCTTCCATCTGTTATGAAATAGGAAATAAACATTTGCCACTATTTTTTCAGGATCAGGAAGTATTGGTAGCGTATGATGAACCGCTATTTAAATTATTAAGCGCCGGTGGATACGATGTACAAAAAGGAAAAAGAAAACTGATCAGTCCGCTAAAGACAACCGTTGCGCCACACGGACATAGCAGCGATACGCTGTTTTCTAAAATAATGAAATTAACAACAAGCCCTGAATGAGTACAGCCCTGTTAAGTTTACTGCAGCTCTCAGATCCAACGCTACCGATTGGTGGCTATGCGCATTCCGCAGGTTTGGAAACTTATGTACAACAAGGCATTGTAAAAGATACTACAACAGCAAAAAACTTCGTCACACAAATGCTGACACAAAATTTACAATACACCGATGCGGCATTTGTTTCTTTAGCATACGATGCAGCGATCAATAATGATTTTGAACAGATCATTGCACTAGATGATGAATGCACCGCAGTAAAACTACCACGCGAAATGCGACAGGCAAGTCAGAAGCTGGGTATGCGTTTGATGAAAATATTTCAACCGGTTTGTAAAAGTAATATCGCTGATCAATATCGCGCAGCAGTGAAAGAACAAAATACTATCGGGCATTATTGTATCGTGTTTGGTTTGTATGCGCAGGCACTTAACATTTCTAAAAAAGAAGCATTAGCAGGTTTTTTTTACAATGCAGCCGCAGGCTTTGTAACCAATAGCGTAAAATTAATTCCATTAGGCCAGCAGGATGGACAAGAGATACTATTTTCTTTACAACCGTTGATTGAGCAGTTGGTTGTAAATTCAATGGAGCCGGATAAAGAGCTGATCGGATTGTGTTGTACAGGGTTTGATATTAGATGCATGCAGCATGAGCAGCTGTATTCTCGTTTGTACATGTCTTAGAGTAAGCAAAGTCAAAAGTGAAAAGTCAAAACCAAAAAGTGTTTTGATAAACTTGAACTCCTCACTTTTGTCATGCTGAGGAACGAAGCATCTAATTCTAAACCAGCAGAATAATTGATGAACGATAAGATTCTTCGCTTACGCTCAGAATGACAAAGGAGAAAAATACTTTAAAAATAAATGTTCAATTTTCAATGCTCAATGTTCAATACTCAATTAATGAACATCAAATAATTGCAGCGCTTTAAATTGAACATTGATAGTTGAAAATTGAGCATTGAACATTAATTCATAAACCATGCACACAGAAAGAACCTACATAAAAATAGGAGTAGCCGGCCCGGTAGGCTCCGGCAAAACAGCCCTCATCGAACGCTTAAGCCGTAAGCTGGCAAAGGAGTACAGCATCGCCGTAATCACCAACGATATCTACACAAAAGAAGATGCAGAGTACTTAACAATGAATAGCCTCTTGCCAAAAGAGCGCATCATTGGGGTTGAGACAGGCGGTTGCCCGCACACAGCTATTCGTGAAGATGCGAGCATGAATTTAGAAGCCGTGGAAGAGATGGCCACACGCTTTCCCGATGTACAAATAATTTTTATCGAAAGCGGCGGCGATAATTTATCCGCAACTTTTAGTCCTGACCTTGCGGATGTAACCATCTTTGTAATTGATGTAGCCGAAGGCGATAAGATACCACGTAAGGGCGGCCCCGGTATTACAAGAAGCGACTTGCTGATCATTAATAAAATAGACCTGGCACCTTATGTAAATGCCGACTTAAAAATAATGGAACGCGATGCCTGCAAAATGCGCAATGGCAGTCCGTTTATTTTTACCAACCTGATGAGTTTGCAGGGATTGGATGCAGTAATAGGCTGGATAAAAAAATATGCATTGGTAGAAGAGAACGCAGCTGAACCCGAACTGAACCGATGATAGCAACACTACATATCGAAACAGCTTTGCGCGGCAATATTAGTTTTTTAAAAACATCGTATTGTACAACGCCATTTAAAGTGGCGAATATAACAGAGGATAAAAAAGACAATACCTTACGCCTGATGCTCATGAGTTCATCGCCGGGAATATTGGATGGAGATGTGTACCAGCAAAAAATTATGCTGGCGCCCGGTTGTGCGCTGGAACTGCAAACACAATCTTACCAGCGTTTGTTCAACATGAAAGTTGGTGCATCACAAAATATAGAAGTGCATCAATCAGAAGGCTCGGCATTTTTATTTTTACCGCATCCGTCTGTGCCGCATGAAGCTGCAATTTTTTCTGCGACCAATAAAATATTCTTGTCCGATAATTGCAGTCTTATTTTTGGAGAGATATTAACCTGCGGCAGAAAATTAAGCGGCGAAGCATTCCTGTTTTCAAAGTACCATAACCTTACACAGGTTTACCTCAACAACAAACTCATCATCAAAGAAAATTTATTGATGCAGCCAGCAACAATAAATATCAATGCCATCGGGCAGTTAGAAGGTTTTACGCACCAGGCAAGTTTAATTTATTTACACGAAACAGCTGATTGCGAAATATTGTTACAAACCATCACCGAACAATTAACACAACAAAGCGATATCATCTTCGGCATAACGGCCGCACCAATTAATGGATTGATCATCCGCATACTCGGACAAAAAGGAGAGCAGCTGCACAACTGTTTAAAAAGCATTGCCGCTATTTTACCGCAAGTCAGCACACATAAAACCGAAGCGCATGCAGTCTGATATGTTATTTTTAATTATCGGTGCAGTAACGATTGCGTGCGTGCATACAGGCTCCGGCCCGGATCATTACCTGCCTTTTATTGCCTTATCAAAATCAAGAGGGTGGACGTACAGAAGAACTTTATTGTGGACGGCCATCTGCGCCTGCGGACATGTATGGGGTTCCGTATTATTAGGATTAGCCGCAGCAGCCATTGGCTGGTCGCTCTCAAAAGTAGGTTGGCTACAGGTTGTACGCGGCGGTGTTGCCGGATGGTTCATGTTGCTGTTTGGTATTTGTTATGGTTGCTGGGGATTGTGGCGCGCCTATAAAAATAAACCGCACAAACATTTTGATATGTATGCCGATGGAGAAATGTATGTGTACGAGCACCGGCACGGCCAGGCAGTAGCCATGCAAGACAGGCATAAAGTTACACCCTGGGTAATGTTCATCATCTTTCTCACGGGGCCATGCGAACCAATGGTAGGTTTAATGTGTTCACCTGCCATTGCACATTCCTTATGGGGTTTGTGGTTATTGATCATCGTGTACACGGCAGCCACTTTACTCACCATGCTGGTAATGGTAACACTCGGTTACTTAGGAATAGCTTTTGTAAAAACAGAAAAGATAGAGCGTTATGTGCACGCGTTAGGAGGGTTAACGCTTGTTGTTTGTGGTGTTGGAATGGTGTTTATGAACTGGTAATTTTTGTTTATCAGCAGCTGAACTTTGATCAACATTGTTGCGTCGCACACTTGTGCTGAATACCTTTATTGAGCTTTTGGTGTAAATTTAAAAGCTATAATCAAAATTGTTTATAAGTTATCAATGTATATTTGATACGTTATATATTTACCCTAAAAATAAATTATGCCTGTTACATATGCATTAATAATAGCTATTGAGAACTATACGCATTTTCGAAAAGTGGCTTTCGCAATTAAGGATGGGCAAGACTTGAAAGATGCATTAACTAAAATAGGGTTAGAGGAAGATGATATTAAAATTCTTAGCGATAAAGATGCAACCAAAAATTCTATAATCTCAGAACTTGAAATATTGTCAAAGCGAGCAACTAAAGATGATCGCATCATTTTTTTCTTTGCAGGGCATGGTACTTTTATAGAAGATCAAAATTATATAATTCCAGTTGATGCATACAAAAATATTAGTTTGAAAGGCTCTTGTATTTCTATTTCTACAATTTTGGGATATCTGAAAAAATCAAATTGTACAAAAAATATTTTGTTTTTAGATTGTTGTCATAGTGGTTTTGAACCAGGAGATACAATTAGAGATGCAAATATTTCATTCTTAGCGGATGAATTAAAACTTCAATATCGTAGTGAAGAATATTGTTGTGGTTTTGCTTCTTCTAAAAGTAATGAAACTTCAATATCGAATGGACAACTTAGAAACGGGGTTTGGACTCATTTTTTAATAAGGGCTTTAAATGGTGATGCTGGAGAAATTTATGAAGATGGGATTTTGCTTAGTGATAGGCTGCAGAGTTATCTTAATAAAAATGTAAAAGAGTTTGTACATCTAAATACAACGACTAAGCAAGATCAAACACCTACTTTTTTTGGTAATTTAACTGATAGATTTATCATAGCTGATCTGAATGAAATATTTGCAGAACGAGAATCAAAAAGAATTGTTACAGATATATCTTTTACGAATGTTACCATATTTAGCAATGAAAACGGATTAATTAAACTTTTGCCCGATTTTCAAAAAGGGTATCATAAAGTTCCTACATCTATATATTCAGGAGCTAATTCATTCGTAAAAGGATTGGGAGAATCTTTAATTAAAGATGAAATCGAAAAAATAAGCGAAGAAATTAGCCAAAAATTAAGTTATAAGAGGACTCAAATAGAAGCATATTCTGACAAAGGATCAGGAGCTATCATTACTCCTGATTTTACTTATTCTATGGAAATTTGTCAATCTGAGAGTGATCCAGGAGAATATATTTTAATTCGTCAATTAGAATCATTTAGCAACTCATCAATAATTCTTGAAGAAGCATTTAATTCAATATTTTCACATCATTTTGACATGCTTCAATTCGAATTTTCGAATGAAATAGATATCCCCAACCTAATTGATTTAATCCAAGATTTGCCAAGAGATTCTAAAATTTCCGTTAAATACGTTCCATCCGATTTGTCTCGGTGTACTATATTCATTAATGAATTAGATTATGGAATAGAAGTAACATCTCATACATTTTCAATCTCTTCCAATATTTATACAAGTCCAGAAAAATTATTAGAAGCATATAAAAAGACAAATACTATTTTATTATCTAACCAAAATCTTAAATTACTCGGAGAATAATGAAAATCGACAGACATAAATATTTAAAATCACTTACAGCAAGTTTATTATCCGCACAAAAACACAAAATAGTAAAGTCTAAAACTTGGGCTAAAGATTTTCCTCCAAAACCAGGAGTTTATATAATTCGTAAAAAAGACAAACTGATTTATGTAGGAGAAACGGGAAGTATAAAAGGAAGATTAAAAGATCTATGCAGCACACGAAATCATACAGCACGCAGAAGCATCGGAACTGAACAGTTCAGGAAACACGCGGAATATACTAAACCTTCATCGAAGGATAGATTTTGTGATACTATTGAAGATTTGCTCAATCAATATTTTGCAAAAAACCTGACTATAACTTTCTTAGAAGTAGATTTAGGAAGAAAGGAATTGGAAGAAATTATTTGTAAAAACCATATCCCAATTCACAACATAAAAACAATTAGAAAGAGTTAAAGACCTATTTCCCAGCAACGTCTCTCAAAGAGGACGTTGCGTAAGTTATAAAGTGGTTTATAAAATAAGTAAACTCTTTTCTAAATTGCAATGAACGCAATGTCCCTATTCAGGAGACGTTGCTAAGAAAATAACAATCCTATGAATTATCTCAGACCTCAGGAAAATATTTTAGAGAAAAAAGGAACAACATTAACTATTAGTGATGAGGAAATTATTGTTGATTCAAAGACAGGATTAAGTATACCCCATCAAGTCTCTTATATCGAGCATTTTGAAACAGATGGATTACCATTACCTTTAACTATAGAATTCACACCAGATTTAAAAAAAATAACCCCTGAACTTCGGCAGAAGCAAAAAGATTTTATTGAATTAAAGCATAATTGTGTACGTGTTGCAGAAGCTCTAAATGATAACCTTAGAGCTTTTCTAATTCGGTATTCACAATATAAAAAATCAAATGAAACAATAGAGATTAACCAGATGGATTTTATGAAACTTCGTGATAAATTAAGTGAAATAATAAAGAAGGATTCTATCTTTAGAAGTATCGGTGAATTAGAAAACTCTACGAAGAGAAAAATTTTCACTAAAACATTTACTTTTTTTATTGAAGATAGAAATATATATACTCATGGTATCTTACACGTGAGGCTTTTAGATAATTTTGTGATCATTACATATTTAGATAAGAAATATAATTTTAAAGCATCTTGTGTGATTGATAAAGAAATAGTTCAAAGCTATTTTAATACGTATGTATGGCTTTCTCAAATTCTAGAAGAAATGGGTAAATTATTGATTAATCGCAACTAGATTTCGTTTTAATGTCATCGATAAACATGCAAAATGATTAAACTAATTATAGACGATACTGTAGGTTATATGCTAAAAGTGTTGAAATCTGGTCGGCCTATAATAACCTATAAAAAAGAATTTGCTTTAATCAGACATGGTAATTACTACGAATTTATTAATCTAATAGGAGAGCCGATTCCATTTATTATTATGTATAATCGGGGTGTTATTACTGAAGAAACAGAAGCTAGAGAGGATGATATTGATTTCGCAGGTTTGCTAAAAGCAGGACCTTCACTTCTGAAATTTTATCAAGAATGTAAAAGAATTTATGGCGAAGTAAAAGATAATGATATTACTGATGAAGTTTATAAAAGGGTAGTACTGTTTGAAATCGGACTAAGAATGCATGCCCAAAATAATAATCTATTAAATGAAAAAGAAGAGTTAATAAATGTGATAATAAAAATCTGTGATTTTAAAAAATTGCCGCAAGAAGAAATCGAAGTATTACAAAAAGGAAGACAATTTCTCAATATGGTCAAACATAATAAGGGCCAATTTAATTCTTGGAAAGAGGGTCTAGTTGCATTTCATAAGGCATATGAAATTAGTAATAAATACAAAATGACTGTTATTTAGATACATTCCTTTACTTGTCCCCAGTTTTGGGTAACTCAATTTTTCTCATTTAAAATAATTCGTTTCCTCAAACGTCTACAGCAATAACCAACACTCACCAAAAAATAAAATGAATTTAAAAAATAAAAAAACAAGTCTCTGGATCATTGTAGGGATTACCGTACTAAATGCTATCGGCATGACGATCGTGTTTCCGCTCTTCCCATTTCTTTTAGGTAAATATATTCCTGATGTACAGGTAGCAGCTGTTATGAGTGCATTGGTATCGGTGTTTGCTGTCTGTACATTTTTGGCGGCACCGCTCTTTGGCGCACTCAGTGACCGGTATGGCCGCAAACCAATTTTACTGATCAGCTTACTCGGTTCAGTGATAGGGTATTTGTTACTCGGTATCGGCGGCGCACTTTGGATACTCTTTCTCGGAAGAATAATTGACGGGCTCACTGCTGGAAATCAAAGTGCATTGTTTGCCTATATAACAGATAGTACAGAACCGCATGAAAGAGGTAAATGGTTTGGCTACCTTGGCGGTGCCATTGGCCTTGGGTTTATGATCGGCCCTGCTATCGGCGGTGTGCTTGGGTCTATTTCTATTACTTTGCCTTTCTTTGTTACAGCGGGTATTACATTGGTAACAATGCTTCTCATTTCATTACTTGTGCCCGAATCACTTCCGGTAGAAAAGCGTACCACGCATTTAACGATGAAGAGCTTGAATACCTTTTCTCATTTCAACGAGGTTTTTTCCTGGAAAGAAGCGAGGGCCTTGATCATTATGGGCGCCTTCTTCTATGTCGGACTTGGTATCTGGCAATTCAACGCCAGTATCTTTTTGAAAGATGTATTTAAATGGGGACCAAAATTTATAGGTGCCATGTTCGTAGGGATCGGGATCTGTGATATTCTATCCCGCGTGATCTTACTACCATGGCTGCTTAAAATATCAAATGAAAGAACGGTCGGCATCATTGGCTTGTGTGGACTCATTGCAGGACTTAGCCTCTTGTTTGCAAGTGCCTACTATCAATCTATATTTTTTATTATAGGAGCTGTTGCCTGCATTGTATTGGGCGAAGGTTTATTCGATCCTTCCTATAATGCAAGACTTTCTTTGTCTGTTGAAGATAGCAAACAAGGTTTGTTGCAGGGAACCAATCAAAGTCTGCAGGCTTTGTATCGTGTAATTGTTCCGCTGGGAGCTGCTGCTATTTACACCTATAGCCATGGTGCTGTTTTTGGTATTGGCGCAGTATTGATGGCTTTCGGGTTGGTGCTTTTTGTGAAATTAAAAAGTAAATAAAGACTCTTCTTGTCATTCTGAGTATAAGCGAAGAATCTAATCGTTCAATAATCATTCTACTGGTTAAGAATTAGATGCTTCGTTCCTCAGCATGACAAAAAAACATTCTTCGAATTCTACCAGTTCCTGCGTAAGCACCTCTTTGGCTGTGGTGCCAGGCGAAGCGAGGCAGACAAAATCATGCGAGCAGATTTTAGTCAACGGCCAAAGCAGCGCTGAAGAAGGAACGCAGCCAAGCGGCTTGAGCGACAGAAATTAAAAAAAATAAAAATGGCTATGGTGGAACGAGAGCCTTTAGAAAGCTGGAGTAATACAAATAAAAAAAGGAATGCATTTAAGCATTCCTTTTTTTATTATAAAGTGTAGTTATTTACAGTCCAGTAAAGTTAAACTTACCGTTAGTGATTACTTTTTTAGCGCTTGTAGAATCATCATTGGAATACAGTGTACCCTGGAAAGTACCTTGTACATTGCCACCGCCTGCTGAAGTAATAGTAATGGTTGCAGGGTTTACTATTGTTGCACTTTCCCAATTTCCTCCTAGTGAATCATCATATTCAATATAGGCTTCTGTTGTTGAATCACCCTGAGCTCCGTAGGTTCCGCTAGCGATCGTTTTATTTAATTTTTCACAAAACAAGTCAAATGCGCTGCCGTTTGAATTAATAGCATAGCTTTCATATTCATACCATATATTATTGGAGCCACTACTATCTGAGTGTGCTAAACTGCTCGGTTCAACGTTATAGGTATATATAACCCCATCAATGGTAGCTGTGATCGTATTATTTGTTGTAACAGCAGCATTGTTTTTTTTGCATGCAGTAAGCATTAATAATCCTACTGCTGCAAAAAGAATTGTTTTTTTCATAATGATCATTTTGTTTTAGTTAGGATTATTACAATGCAGTAATATTAAATTTACCATTTGTAATTACTTTTTTATTAGCACTTGTAGTATCATTCCCCTCATACACAGTACCCTGGAAAGTACCTTGTACATTACCGCCACCATTTGAAGTAATGGTGATAGTGGCAGGATTTAGCTTTGTACGGCTTCCCCAATAATCATAGTCAGTATAAAATGCGATGGTCGCATTGGTGGTAGAATCGCCTTGAGTCCCATAAATTTTATTTGAAATGGCTTTATTTAATTCTTCGACTACAACTCTTAATTGATTGTGGTTTGAATCATAAGCAAAGGCTTCATATGAGTACCAAAGGTCTTCGCCAGTGCTATCCAGGAATGTTTCACTACCGGTTGTAAATATAAAGGTATCAGGAACCCCATCGACCGTAGCTGTAATAGTATTGGTTGTTGTAATAGCTGGTGAGCTAGTCTTTTTGCAAGAAGCAAGGGCAAGTAGCCCTAGTACTGCAAAAGGGAGTATTTTTTTCATGATCATGTTTTTGATAGGCTGCAATATATAGTTTTTTTAGGTGTGAGGCTTTAGGGAAGCAGATACTGGAATGTCGAGGCATAAATTATGGCTGCAGTAGTATCGTTTTATTGTAATTTTACAATTCAAAATAAAAAAGTATGAACCTATCAAATAATAAAATCCTGATAACAGGCGGAGCAAGCGGCATTGGTTTAGGATTAGCCGAAAGATTTATCAAAGAAAATAATACCGTAATTATTTGCGGCAGGAGAGCAGCTGTTTTAAAAGAAGTAGCTGCTAAATTTCCTTCAGTCATTACAAAGGTTTGTGATCTGTCTGTTGAAGCGGAGTGCGTAGCGCTGTACGATTGGGTATCTGCTAATCACCCTGATTTAAATGTATTGATAAATAACGCAGGCATTCAAAATTGGATGAATGTTACCGACAATAACTTTTACCAAAAAGCAAATGAAGAAATTACAACCAATGTTTTGGCTCCTTTGCATTTAACAACATTGTTTACAAAATTGAAATCGCTGAACACTATTATTAATGTAACATCGGGTTTAGCATTTATTCCATTATCGAAAGTCCCTGTGTATTGTGCTACAAAAGCTTTTATGCGGTCGTTCACGCTTTCTTTAAGACACATGTTGAAGGATACGAAAATTGAAGTAATTGAAATGATACCACCCGCATTGAACACAGACCTTGGCGGGCCAGGTATACACGACGGGCATCCATCCGTTAGTGATTTTGTTGGATCCGTATTTCAACAAATGAAAGAAGGAAAAACAGAGCTAACATTTGAAACAAGTGCAGCAAGGGCACAAGCCAATAATGAAGTGATCACTGAATATTTTAATAGAATGAATCCGTAGTTTTACTTTTTGCTATTCAGCCTTCTCTTTTGTCATTCTGAGCGTAAGCGAAGAATCTTATCGTTCAACAATTATTCTGCCGGTTGAGAATTAGATGCTTCGTTCCTTAGCATGACAAAAATCAGCATGACAAAATAAATACAACTTATTTATTCAACAACTTATTTATCTTATCCAAAACCTCATACATATCAAATGGCTTCTCAATGATATCGTCTGCGTTACAATCCTGGTAATTAATTAACAGCTTTGGGTTTGCTGATATCAGGATAATGGCTATCTCTTTGTATTTTTCTTTTATTTCTTTACAGATCTTTGTACCGTTATCTGCTCCTAACATTACATCTAACAAAATCAGGTCAGGCATAAAAGTAGTAAGCAGGGTATCTAACTCAACGGCAGAGCCTGCGCTTCTTACCTCGAAATGGTTTAATTCAAGCATGTCCTTAAAAAAATCCTGCAGGTCCTTGTAGTCATCAACAATAATTATTCTGGCCATTTTAGAGTGCATTTTAAAAGGTTGAGAATAGTGATCGTTATTTCGGGCGTAAAATTATTTAAAAGAATATTTTAATTGTTGTCGTATAGCCCTACTTTTTGTATAGGGCTGTCAGCCAACTAAATAGGGGTATAAGTCAACCTATTGTATGAAGCGGGTAATTACTTTTGCGTACCTAACTCTGTTAATTGTTTATTATCTCATTCAATTAACACTACCTTTTGACACAAGAGCAGGAAAACCCAAACTAGGCTATGAACGAATCTTTATTACTGAAAGAATTAGGTACCAGGATTCGCGTGATTCGTCTTAGTAAAGACATGACACAGAACCAGCTCGCTATCAACTGCAATTTCGAAAAATCAAGTATGTCTAAAATTGAATCCGGTCAGGTCAATTTATCTTATATCACTTTACATCGGATAAGTAAAGGATTAGATGTTCATATGCGCGAGCTATTACCCGCTAAATAAATTCTACTATTCCCCTTTCTTCAAAAAATAATTTGCGTAACTCAGAAGTTACTTATATATTTACGTAACTTTTAAATTACATATTATGCAACCAGACATTAAACACACCTGGCACTTTAATCAGTCGCCGGAAGAGGTTTGGGAATACCTTACCAAGCCCGACCTATTAGAACAATGGCTAATGAAATCTGATTTCAAGCCCATACTCGGCCACAAATTCTCTTTCTTTGATAAGAATGAAGGTGATCATTTTTGTGAAATATTGGAGATCAAGCCTGTTACCAAACTTTCCTATTCATGGAAAAAACCAAAAATGCCTTTTGATTCGACAGTTACCTGGACGCTTATTCCGAAAGACGGGGGAACGGACTTACAAATAGTACATAATGGTTTCACGGTCTTGAAAGATTACAACGACCACAACCATGGCTGGGATTATTTAGTAACTAAATTAGTTGAACGCTTAAATTCGGGTAAATAATGGCAACACATACGTTGGATGCCTTTCAGGTAATTGCAGATCCCAGCCGCAGGCAAATGATGCAGCTTTTGTCAAAAGACAGCATGACGATAAATGCGTTGGCTGAAAATTTTGATATGAGCAGGCCTGCCGTTTCAAAGCATATAAAGATCATGTATACTGCCGGGTTTATTTCCATAACCGATATTGGCAGAGAACGCTATTGCACCTTGAAAAAAGATGGCTTTAATGAGCTGCAGGGCTTCATCAACTACTTTGATAAATTCTGGTTAGGCAAACTTAAAAACCTGGAAATATTATTAAACAATAAAACAAACAAAAAATGACAACCGAAAATATAACAACAGCAGCAGTTGCAGCAAGATTCAACGAGTTGGCTCAACAGGAAAAGTGGTTTGACATTCAGGAAGAATTTTTTGCAGATACTATTAAAAGTATCGATCCTGTAAATTCTCCCTATATGGGCTATGCGGAAGGTAAAGTTGCTGTTCGCAAAAAAGGCGAAGGCTTTGTAAAAAAGATCGAGGCATTTCATGGAGCTTATACAACACAACCCGTTGTAGGCGGCAATCATTTTTCGGTAGGACGCGGTATGGACATTACCGTGCAAGGTTTTGGGAGAATACAAATTGACCAGATAATGTTGTATGAAGTAAAAGATGGGAAAATTATAATGGAGCAATTTTTTTATTAGAAATGACTGTATCTATTTGCTGTAAGCCGATGTTAGTTAAACTAGCATCGGCTTTTTTCTTTCATTTAGCGGTGCTCCGTGTTTTTCTATTGCAGAGATAATTGAGAACGGGGTAATAAAATAAATTTGCGTAGTTAAATAGCTACGCATATATTTGTAGTCAAATAGCTACATAATGAATTTAAGACGAGATGTTTTTCAAGCCATAGCAGATCCTACAAGGAGGGCCATATTGGTATTGGTTGCCACGCAATCCATCACAGCCGGCGCCATCGCCGCTAACTTCGATTCCGCAAGGCCAACGGTATCCAAACATTTACAAATACTTACCGAATGTGAATTGTTGAAACAAACACAAACCGGCAGAGAAATTTACTATCATATCAACGCAAAAAAGATGAAAGAAGTAGCCGACTTTATAGAACCCTTCCGCAATATGTGGGATGATAGGTTTAACAAACTGGAAAAAGTAATGAAAAAATATAAAAGCAAATAAGATGGAGCAAAAAACAACAATAGATGCGCCTGAGAACAAACAGGAATTATTTATTACCAGAGAATTTGATCTGCCGGTAGAACTGCTTTTTACAGCTTACATAGAACCGGAAATTGTAGAACAATGGATGGGCACAAAAGTGCTACGGCTCGAAAGCAAAAAGCACGGCAGCTATCAATTTGAAACAACGGATCCTAAAGGAAACAAACATGGCTTCAATGGAACGATACATGAGTTTGTTCCTAACCAAAAGATCACACGCACATTTGAAATGGAGAATACGCCTTTCGGCGTTCAGCTCGAATTTTTAGAATTTGAAAAACTCACTGAGGACACCAGCAGGCTCAATATGCAGGTAGTCTACAGATCAGTTGCCGTTAGGGATCAAATACTACAACTACCTTTTAAGCAAGGAATCAATATGGCACATAACCGGATACAGGACATCGTAAATAAATTAAAATAATACCCCATGACAAAAACAAATAAGATCACCTATTGGATCGCTACAATCTGGTTGGCTTTAGGAATGGTGTCAACTGCAGCAGTACAATTATTAAAAATGAAAACAGGACAAGGCGGAGTAGATAGCATTAACCATTTGGGTTATCCTGTCTATCTGCTGACCATACTGGGTGTATGGAAAGTTTTAGGGGTTGTGGTAGTGCTTATCCCAAAGTTCCCTTTACTAAAAGAATGGGCCTACGCAGGTTTTTTCTTCGCTATGACCGGAGCCATCTTTTCACATATTGCAATGAGTGATTCTATCAAGGAAATATTTCCTTCGTTATTATTATTAATGCTGACTGTTGTATCTTGGTATTTCAGGCCGGCAAATAGAAAACTTATCCTGTTAATCAATAAATAAATAGCCATGAATCCGAAGGTTGATTTTTATTTTGACAAAAACAAAAACTGGCAAAAGGAAATAGAGCAATTACGAAAGATCGTTCTTGATTGCGGACTAGCCGAAGAATTAAAATGGGGTTGTCCTTGTTATTCGTTTGAGAAAACCAATATCGTTTTAATACATGTGTTTAAAGAATATTGTGCCTTGTTGTTTTTTAAAGGAGCTTTATTAAAAGATACCAAACATATCCTGATACAACAAACGGCAAATGTGCAGGCGGCACGCCAGATACGCTTCACCAATAGTAAGGAAATAAATACATTGAAAGCCATCATAAAAGCCTATATCTACGAAGCGATCGAAGTGGAAAAAGCGGGCTTAAAGGTGACGCTGAAAAAGACCACCGAATTCAATATGCCTGAAGAGTTTCAAAAGACATTAAATAAAAATGCTCATCTCAAAAAAGCATTCAACGCTTTAACACCGGGAAGACAAAGAGCCTACCTGTTGTATTTCTCTGCACCCAAACAATCTAAAACCCGTGAGTCGAGGATTGAAAAATCTACGCCTCAAATTCTTGATGGAAAGGGTTTGAATGATTAGTTAAATAAATATTCCGGGCATACAATTAAACACTATTCTTTTCCTGCAAAAAAGCTACATATCTCGCTAACTTTTTCTTCATCGTTTGATTCGACAACGTATAAAAAATCGCCGTTCAAACCCCATTTCGCTGTTGGTAAAACAGGCAATGCATTTGCTTTGGCTATCGCTATCGCATCCTCATAAGAATCGCAAAGCAATGTGGTGATGGTAACCGGCTTATCACTGGCAGATCTGAATTTATACCCACCTTCAATGCGATCAGATAAATGCCAGCTGTGCCAATCAAATGCTATTTCGATCAGGTGCTCTTCGATATTGTTCAAAAAAAACTCCATGCGCTTGGCATTGTTGTGATCAATGTCCAGCCTGATATTATTTTTCATGCTGTATCTTTTTATATTTCGATAAATTCACTAGCAATACGCCCGATAAAATGATCACCAGTGCAGCTATTTGTGTTCCACCGATCATTTCATTATTTAAAATTAATCCTAAAACCATTGCTACTACAGGATTTACATAAGCATACGTACCAACGATCGCAGGTGGCCGAACTTGCAATAACCATATATAAGCGATGTACCCTATCAGTGATCCGAAAGTAATGAGGTAGATCATGGCGTAGATAGAACTCATACTTACGCTACTTACTGTAAAATGAGTTGTCTCACCGGAAATAAAACTTGTTATCAATCCGCCAATACCTGCCGCCATCATTTGTATGCTAGCTAGCATGATCGTACTCCCTTTTGCGCCGGAGTATTTTGAATACAATGATCCCGCGGCCCATACTGCGCTACCGATCAGTAATGCAAAAAAAGCAATGAGCTGCGCCTTATGATAAAAGCTGAAACTTGCTTTACCATTGAACAATAATAATATTCCTGTAAAGCCCACTAATAAACCGGCGAGCGTGAATTTGTCGGAAAAATTTGTTTTCCAGTTTCGCCTATCCAATAGTACAAACCAAAAAGGAACACTCGCAATGACAACAGCGGCTAATCCGGATGGAATAAATTGCTCGCTCCAGATCAATCCGGTAGTGCCACAGAACAACATTAATAATCCGGTGAAGGCACTCTTTGAAAAAGAAACAATGTCCGGCGTTTTTTCTCCCGACAGTAAACAGTAGCTATACAATATAAATCCTGCTGCGAAAAAACGCGTACCTGCCATTAAAAATGGCGGAATGGTTTTAATCGCCAGGGCAATACCAACATAAGTTGACCCCCAAAGTATATAAACGGCTGTAAATGCAGCAATAACGAGTCCTTTCGATGGTTCTTTTGTAGCAGAGGTGTTTTCCAAAATCTTGTTTTATACTATAAATATAAGATATATACTAAGTTCTTATTGTATCAATTTGCTATGATATGATCCCGAAATATTTTTTCACATTTTGTGTAATCGGTTCGATAGCTGCATCCTGTTATAAAATATACTATATGAAAAAGAAAATTTTATTAGCAATTGCTTTGTTTGGTACAGTGACAGCTTTTAGCCAGGCCACTAATTCCTCCACACAAGTTCCCGTTGCAGACAGTCAACAGGTGCCGGTACATAAAGTGAAAGCAATGGAGGAAGTAACTATTAGTTCGGGATATTTTAAACAAAAGATAGGAGGAGTGAACACAGCCGTCACTCACATAAAAGGAAAAAGCCTTCGGAACCTGGCTACTCAGGATGTTGCTACAGCATTGCAGGGCCGTGTTGCAGGATTAGAAGTGATCTCTGCATCCGGCGAACCTGGAGCTCCTGCTCAGATCACGATACGGGGTGTTGCTTCTTTAAGTCAAACGCCACCCTTATATATTGTTGATGGCGTACAACAATTAAATGGATTGAACATGAACATGGCAGATATTGAAAGTATTGACGTATTAAAAGATGCAGCGGCCTGTGCCATTTATGGTTCAAATGCAGCAGGCGGAGTAATTATTATTACGACCAGAAGTGGCGGAGATGATGATGATACTGCTGATCAGTAATTGATACTACTATTTCACCGGTGTCAGTATTCTTTATGATAACTGGCGCCGGTAATATAGCAGGTTGTATGATAATATAAAGTCTAAAAGCTTTTATATTTGTCAGTAGCAAAAATTCGTCAATGCTTTATATCACACAACTGATCTATTTAAAAGAAGGACAAGAAAATATTTTTCATCAATTTGAAGATATTGCTATTCCTATTATAGCAACATACAACGGACAGCTTTTATTAAGAGTAAGGCCCGATAAAAAAGCATTTGTAGAAAATACTATTGAACAGCCCTACGAAATTCATATCATACAATTTCCTTCGGAAGCTGATTTCAACTATTTTATGCAGGATGAAAAGCGCAAACAGTTTTTACATTTGAAAGAGCAATCGATCAAAGAATCTTTTTTAATTAAAGGAACAAAATTGTAAATTCTTTTACATTAAAACGATTTCACGAATTCACCGATGGTAGCAATGGTTGTATCAAGGTCTGCATAAGTCAATGCATTATTGAGGAACCAGCTTTCATAAGCAGACGGTGGTAGATAGATGCCATGCTCCAACATAAAATGAAATAATTTATTAAAGCGCGGAATATCAGCTTTAGCGGCACTCTCAAAATCAACGATATCATGATCGCAAAAATGCAGACTGATCATGCTGCCTGATCTGTTAATTCTAAAGGTGGTAAAGCCAAGTGCGGCAAATTCTTTACGAATACCTGTTTCAATATATTCTGTTTTATCAGCCAGCTCTTTGTAGATACGCGGATTGTCTTTCAATTCTTTTAATGTAGTATAGCCGGCGATCATTGCTAAAGGATTACCGCTTAATGTGCCCGCCTGGTAAACATTTCCCAAAGGGGCAATATGTTGCATGATCTCTTTTCTGCCGCCAAAAGCCCCGACAGGCAAACCTCCGCCAATTACTTTGCCGTAGGTTACCAGGTCGGCTTTGATATGCAATTTTTCCTGTGCACCACCTGGCGCTAACCTGAAGCCGGTCATCACTTCATCAAAAATAAATACAATGCCTTCCTGATCACATAATTTTCTCAGGCCTTCCAAAAACCCCGGAGCCGGTAAAATGCAACCCATATTTCCTGCAACCGGCTCTATGATAATAGCAGCGATCTCATTTTTATTTTCACTGACCAGTTTTTTTACTTCTTCTAAATTATTATAAGCGGCAACTAATGTATCCTGCGCAACACCTGCTGTGATGCCCGGTACCGTTTGAATATTCAAGGTGGCCATACCACTGCCAGCTTTTACTAAAAAAGGATCTGCATGGCCATGATAGTTACCATCAAACTTGATGATCTTATTGCGTTTTGTATAGCCTCTTGCCAAACGGACAGTGCTCATGCAGGCTTCTGTGCCACTGCTTACCATTCTTATCATATCAACATTCGGCACCATGCTTATGATGAGTTCAGCCATATCAATTTCCAATGCTGTTGGTGCACCGAATGAAGTGGAGAGATATGCTTTTTCCTGTATCGCTTTTACAACGGGTTCGTAAGCATGGCCCAATATCATTGGCCCCCATGATGCGATGTAGTCGATATATTTATTTCCATCGGCGTCATACAAATAAGCGCCCTTTGCTTTTTCAATAAAAATGGGAGTGCCGCCAACACTTTTAAACGCCCGTACCGGAGAGTTTACGCCACCGGGAATTGATTGTTGTGCACGGGAAAATAATTGCTGACTTTTAGTAGACTGATAATTCATAACGTAAAATTCGAATTCAAAATTAGCTGTTTTTTGATTCTTTAGGTATGATATGTTTTCTGTACTTTAGTATCCTCTTAAATTTACAAACGATGTTAAGCCAATCAATAAAAGCAAAACAATTTACAGCTGTTATAGGATTTCTGGTAGGTTGTTTTGCGTTGCTGTTTCAATTATACCTGATCATTCAAAACCGTACAACAGGCGTAACCGAAACAGTGATCAGGTACTTCAGTTTTTTTACGATACTGTGCAATATCCTTACTGTTATTTGTTTTTATTCCATCATAGGAAATCCCCAACCGGGTGCAACAAAATTTTTTGTCAATCCTAAAACGATAACAGCCATTACGGTGTATATGTTTATTGTTGGGTTGATCTATAATACAATGCTTCGTTTTCTTTGGTCGCCACAAGGATACCAACTATTGGTTGATGAATTACTACATGTTGTAATGCCTTTATTGCTATTCATCTACTGGTTAACATTCACAGAAAAAAATACGCTGGAATGGAAAAATATTTTCTCCTGGTTAATTTTTCCGTTTATTTATTGTTTGTATACTTTGGTAAGAGGGGAGATAGTTCATTTTTATCCTTATCCTTTTATGGATGTCAATGCATTTGGCTATGGTACTGTACTAATCAATTGTAGTTATGTATTGATCGCACTTTTAGTAGTGTCTACTTTATTTGTAGCGATCGCTAAAGTACTCACGAAAATAACAATGGAAAAGCTGACTACCTGAATATCACCATGCCAATTTGTTTGGTCAGCTCTATCTCCATTTGTTTAAGATGCTGGTGGGTTTGTAGTAATACCAATTGCTCTTCGTCGGTATGGGCTTTTTCAAGATCACGTTGATTTTCGTCTATCAGTCTTTTTATCTTTCTTAGTTTAAGATAATTAAGTGTGGAATACACTTCGTCTTTATATAATTCTTCCCTGGTATGTATTTTGCCTTCGTATACACGGCTCCAGTTATGGCTTATTTCTTCATTGAAGTTCATGATGCTTAATACCAATGAACTCATGGTAAGGTCTTCGTGATACAAAAAAGTTTTAGGCGTTGGCTCCAATCCTGCATTGTACCAGGCTTTGTAGGTATTCAAAATACTGATCAGGCTTTTATTATCGATCAGTTCTTCTAATTGATTGGCTTCTATTTCAGCAAAAACATGATCCGCAACTTTTTGTTCTTCGTTCCATTCGTTTAATCCAAATTCCAATATGCTGCGCACCATGGCTCTTTCATATTGTTCATCTTTGTTGAGTAATGACAGCGCATCGTCATCTATTTCAAAAGGTTCTTCGCTTTTTAAAAAGGCATCGCTGGCATTTTCTCTGCCAATGCGGTTTTCTTCTTTGGTGATCTTATCACGCAAAAATTTATTGACCAATGCATGCAAACCGCTTTCTTCGATCTTCAATACTTCAGCAGCCTGTTTAATATAGTCCTGCTGTTTAGTAAAATCTTCTGTTTTATTTATTTTGGAAATAGTTTCAGCGATCTGGTTGACTACAGCTGACTTTTTCGTGGTATCATTACCAGCATCCTTTAAAGAATTTTCTAATTGAAACAGAATAAAATCTTTTTTATTCGCAGCAATGAAATCTACAAAAGCGGCAGCACCCACTTTATTTACATAACTATCCGGATCTTCCTTATCAGGAATTAATACCAGCTTTACATTCAGGCTTTCTTCCAATGCAAGGTCCAAACCTCTTAGCGCGGCTTTGATACCGGCACCATCACCATCATAAATAATAGTGAGGTTATTGGTGAATTTTTTTATCAATCGTAACTGGTCAGGCGTAAGCGATGTACCACCGCTCGCTACAACATTTTCAATACCCGCCTGGTGCAATGAGACAACATCCGTATAACCTTCTACTAATAAACATTCATTCGCCTTATCAATAGCCTGACGGGCAAAATAACTACCGTAAAGCACTTTACTTTTTACATAAATTTCATTTTCCGGGGTATTGATATACTTAGGCGCCTTGTCATTTGTTTTTAAGATACGTGCGCCGAAGCCCAACACTTTTCCGCTTTGGTTATGGATGGGGAAGATGATGCGGCCGCGGTAATTATCCTGTGGCCGCTCATCTCTTACGGTAACCAGGCCACTTTTTTGCAGCAGTTCCAAATTGTACTGGGCAGCTATGGCGGCTTTTGTAAAACTATCTCTTGCTTCGGGATTAAAACCCAGTTGAAATTTACGGATGATCTCTTCCCTGAAACCTCTTTCTTTTAAATAACTCAATCCGATATCACGGCCTTCTTCAGTATTCAATAAAACATTACTAAAAAACTGCTGTGCAAAATTGTTGATGATGTATAAGCTGTCTGCCGATTGTTGCTGTAGTTTCTGTTCCGGGGTCGTTTCGGTTTCTTCTATCTCAACATTGTATTTTTGCGCCAGCCATCTTAGCGCTTCAACGTAACTGTATTTTTCGTGCTCCATTAAAAAGCCGATACTATTACCACTACGGCCACAACCAAAACACTTGTATATTTCTTTGACCGGCGAAACGGTAAAAGAAGGTGATTTTTCGTTGTGGAACGGACAATTTCCGATATAATTGGCGCCTCTTTTCTTCAATTTCACAAAAGAGCCCACTATATCGATGATATCGATACGGCTGAGGATCTGCTGTATGGTATTTTGTGAGATCAAGCGTTTTTTACCTGTTTATTTAAGCAAATGTACCAAACCATTTAAGATTTAAAATTTGATAGTTTAAATATATATTTACGCTACGATTTATGAATTTTTAGCTTGTTTTTTGGTAAAATCACCTACAAACTAATACCTTTAACGATAAAATTTACTTGAAATGAAGAAAATAATTGTCTTGTTATGTTTAGTGTTGGCAAGCACGTTAACTTTTGCGCAAACGATAGATGAAGTAAAAGGAATGATGAACGGAGCCGATTGGGATCCTGCCCAGGCAAAAGATGCTGTAGATAAATATTTAAGCAATCCTAAAAATGCTAAAGATGCGAATGGCTATTTCTATAAAGCAGTAATTTATAACAAGTATAGTAAAGATCCTGAATTGAAAAGTGATTGTCCGGATTGTAAGCTGCAAGCTTTTGAAGCGTTGAAAAAATGTAAGGACCTTGATAAGAAAAATACACTTTTGTTGTTGGATCAGAACCGCACTTTTATTGATCTCTATAATGGATCTTACCAGGCTGGCGTAGATGCATATAACGATAAAAAATACACAGAGGCGTTTAATAATTTCAAGAATACCTTAACGATTGGTGATTACATGAGGGATAAAGAAATTGCAAAAGTTCCTATATTGGATACGCCTGTTGTATTAAATGCCGGCCTTGCTGAGCAGGCTGATAAAAACGATAGCTTAGCGGTTTTTTATTATCAGAAATTAGTGAATGCAAATGTGTCGGGTGCTATATATGATGGAGTATATCAATACCTGGTATATTATTATAAGTCAACTAAAAATGATGCGGCCTATAATAAAACGCTAGCGCAGGCGGAAAAACTATATCCGGATGATTCTTATTTTAAAGGGGTAGAGTCAGACAAATCATTGGAAGGGCTTTCTAAAGACCAGCTGTTTAAAAAGTATGATGATATGCTGCAAAAAGATCCAAGCAATTATGATCTTTCATATGATTATGGCGTTGAATTATATAACTATGTATACGCCAATCCGGATTCATCGATCAGGGTAGAATCATACAAGCCACGTGTGTACGATCAGTTAAAAAAGACGATCGCTATTAAATCTACACCGGAAGATAATTTAATGATGGCGAGGTATCTGTACAACAGCTCTTTCGATAAAAGTGATGCAGCTGCAGCTGTCAAAGGTGGTAGCCCTGAAAGCATCAAAAAAAGAAAGGCATTAAATGACGGCGCGCTTGCTGATATGAACGAATGTATTCCATATGCTGAAATCGCAGCTAATTTTTATGGTGGATTACCATCACTAAAAGCGGCGGAAAAAGAAAATTATAAAGCGAGTTTGCTGATCCTGGAAAATATCTACGAAGCAAAAAAAGATGCTGCTAAACAAGCGGCGTATACTGCTAAAATAAAAGCATTGAATTAATAAATTCCTGAATGGAAAAACGGCAGTACAAATAAATTGTGCTGCCGTTTTTTTTATCGATAAATTACAGTAGGTAATAAATAAAAAGTCAAAAGTTAAAACCAAAAAATATTGGTTGGCATGAAAAATACTGAAGCGCCATATAATACGATCAAATTAATTGAATGTCCACGTGATGCGATGCAGGGATGGAAAGATTTTATACCTACAGAAAAAAAAGTAGCCTATATAAATGCATTGCTGAAAGTTGGATTTGACACGATCGATTTTGGAAGTTTTGTGTCTCCAAAAGTCATTCCCCAAATGGCAGATACGAAAGAAGTAATAGCCAAAATACAAAAAGCAAATTCCAAAACCAAGTTGTTAGCCATCGTTGCTAATTATCGCGGAGCGGAGGAAGCGGTTGTGTACGATGAAATAAATTGCCTTGGATTTCCTTTTTCTATTTCGCCAACATTTCAGCAAAGAAATACCAACAGTACAATAGAACAGTCTTTACAAACAGTGGAAGAGATACAAAACCTGTGTATCAAAAATCAAAAACAGTTGGTTGTTTATATATCCATGGGATTTGGAAATCCTTATGGTGATCTGTACAATGAAGAAATTGTGGTGGAATGGGTAGAGCAAATGATAGAGATGGATATTGAGGTCATATCGATAGCGGATACGGTTGGTTTGGCAACGCCTCACCAGGTATCATCCATATTATCTACTTTGATCCCTTATTATCCGAATACGGAAATAGGTGTACATCTTCATTCTACTTCAGCCAACCGCAAGCAAAAGTTGGATGCTGCTATACACGCAGGTTGCAAACGTTTTGATGGTGCATTAAAAGGTATTGGTGGCTGCCCGATGGCAGACAATGAGTTAATAGGCAATATGGATACAGAATTGATGATACCGTATTTCCAGGAGCATGGCCTGTTGCATAATTTAGATATGAATGCTTTGAAGGAATGCAGTAGAATGGCTTCAGAGATCTTTATATAACTCAAAGAGAAAAGCCAAAGCCATCTTTTTGCTTTTGACTTTTAACTTTTAACTTCGCCCAATGGATTTCCACCTAAACTTCGATCCAAAACCGTTTGCAGTAAAAATTGAGCACCATCAAAAATTATTGTTGATAGGATCCTGCTTTACAGAAAATATTGGCAACAAATTACAACAGCTTAAATTTTCCGTGCAGGCAAATCCGAATGGGATATTGTTTAATCCTGTTAGCATTGCTACCTCATTACTTTCTTACATAGAAAATAAACAATACACAGAAAACGACCTGTTCTATCAAAACGAAAGTTGGAACAGCTGGCAACACCATAGTCGTTTTTCAAATCCTGATAAAAATGAATGCCTGGCTGTTATCAATGAATCTCAGCAACAGGCACATCATTTTCTAAAAATTGCCAATTGGGTAATGATCACCCTGGGATCGGGATTTGTGTATGAATTAGAAAATAATGAAATAGTAGCCAATTGTCACAAAGTGCCTACGGATAAGTTCAACAAGAAATTATTAAACGCTATTGAGATCAAGGAGATGTTAGATGCTGCGCTGGAAAAATTATTTATATTCAATCCAAACATAAAAATAATTTTCACCATTAGTCCGGTGCGGCATTTACGTGATGGCTTTGTAGAGAACAATAGGAGTAAGGCGGCATTGATACAGGCTGTGCACCAATTGATAAGTGAACATGAAAAAACATTTTACTTTCCGGCATATGAGCTGGTGATCGATGACCTGCGCGATTATCGTTTTTATGCTGAAGACATGGTACATCCTAATTATGCTGCAACCAATTATGTATGGGAAAAATTCATAACAACCTGTATCGATGAAAGAGCACAACAACTAATGAAAGAGATCAATATTATCAATGCGGCAAAAAGCCATAAACCATTTAATCCGGCTTCTGCGCAGCATAAAAAATTCCTCCAAACCAATTTAGATAAAGTGAAAAAGATACAGGAAGAACACGCGTATATTGATCTTACGGAAGAGATCGATTTCTTTATCAATAAAGAAGGTTAAATAGATCCTCGCTAAAAGTATTTCTTATTTTGATCGTAGGCCATAAAAAAGTAATTATACCCCTTTGTGTATTGCCCCAAAAATTCTGCTCTGTTAAAATGTTGTTTGTGCTTTAAAAAATAGTCTAACGTTGATACTACCAGCCCACAGCCTGTTAGATAATCAAACATCATTTCAGGAGTTGTTTCATATATATCCGTGCCGCCAAGTCCAAATTCAAATAATACAATAGGCTTGCTGTTTTTTAAAATTCTTTCTGCACCTTTTAAAACTTCCATTTCCGCACCTTCAACATCCAGTTTAATAAGATCAATAGTGATAGAAGAGTCAACAACATTGTCTAATGTATCTACTTTTACTGTCAATATATCTGTTACATACGCATCGTCGGCTGTACGTTTTTTAAATCCGCTAAAAGCGGGCCTGTCTATAAAATAGGTAAACGTCTTTTCACCTTTTTGATCTGACAAAGCAATGTCATATACTTTTATTTTATTGCCATATTTCGCTTGTAATCTTTTATATAAATTAGGAATAGGTTCAAAAGCAAAACTATTGCCTTGAGGTGCAACTTTAAGTAATTCTCTTAGAATATGCCCTTTGTGTGCGCCAATATCTATCCAATTTGATTTTTTTGTCAGCGTTTTTTTTATAACTATTGCGGTCTCATAGTCATATTTATTGATAGCGCCATGACTGAAATATTTTTCTGTTATTTTATGAAAAAGAAAACCTGTTTTTTTCAGAGATAGAATTACGAAATCGGGTACAATTTTTTTTAATTTATCTGTATTCATTAGATGGTCAATTTTTAACTGCAGCGAATGTGGCCGCGGTAACTTGTGGCTGCAAATATACTCAAGTTCATTAATTCCCAAAACATTCACCGTTCTTGTTAAATGTGCCGGTTATGCAAATGTTTTCAGTAGATCTTCCAGTGTATGTTCCGTCTTAAAAAAAGAAGCGAGTTTGGTGATGACACCTTCTGCCAAAGCATCCGGACAACTGGCGCCACTGGTCAGTAATATTCTCACCGGGTTGGAGGCAGGTAAAAAACCGGTTGAAACGACCTCTTGTTTAGTATGAAAATTATAATGTATTATTTCGTCGGAAGAGATTATTTTTTCTTCAGCATTAATAAAATAAGTAGGCAGCTTTTCTTCGCATAATTCTACCAGGTGAGAAGTGTTGCTGCTGTTGTAGCCACCAACAACTATGGCAATATCTGCCGGTGTTTGTAATAATCCATATACTGCCGTTTGGTTATCATTGGTTGCATAACACAAGGTATCTCTTGTGTCTGCAAAGCGTTCTTCGATCGTGCTGTCATCCAGGTTAAATTTGTTTATCATTACCTGTTTTAAAAAATCAGCAATGCCTTGTGTATCGCTTGCCAGCATGGTCGTTTGGTTTACCACGCCAATGCGTTGCAAATGTTTGCCAGCATCAAAACCTTCGGAGAACCTGCCGCTAAAATCTTCGTAAAAAGTAGCGGCATTTTTTTCACCGGTTATGTATTGGCTTAATTTGATAGCATCCTGCATGTCGTTTACAACAACCGTTGGCGTATTGATAGCAGCATGAGAAAAAGTGGCCCTTGTTTCTTCATGCGTTGGTTTGCCGTGCACAATTACCGTGTATTCTTTTTTAGCAATCTGCTCACTGCGGTTCCAAACTTTTTCTACAAAAGGGCAGGTAGTATTATATTTTTCTGTTGGTATGCCAATAGCATTTAATTTTTCTTCAATGGCGATCGTAGTTCCAAAGGCGGGTATAATAACCACATCATCTTTTGTCAATGCATCGAAAGGAACCAATTGTTTGCCGTAAGTATCCTGTAAAAATTGTACGCCTCTTTGCTGAAGGTCCGCATTTACCTGGGGATTGTGTATCATTTCACTTAACAAAAAAATACGTTTGTCCGGATTTTCTTCAATGGTCCTGAAAGCAATATCTATGGCATTTTCTACGCCGTAACAAAATCCAAAATGCCTGGCAAGATAAATTTGCACAGGCCCGAAATCTAGCAGGGTAGGACTGAAATCTTTCTTCATTTTATCCTGCTGCTTACGGTTGTTTTTGATGGCAACGATCAGCGGACTACGATAAATTATGGGGACATTAAACTGCTTCATTGTAATAGATAACAACTGCAAAGGTACAATGTTACAGCGTATAAAATGTTTTAGCATTTTTCAATTACACTGCTTACTTTTGGATAATAACACCTGCGTTGCCTTTTGAAAATCACCATTTCTAACACGATCTATAAAAAATAAGTCTTTATCAATGGCAATATTCACA
>Ga0210387_10000039_pt1 | contig 108106 bp, 150 predicted proteins | sample IncBWC7OmetaG_FD_160108 | JGI IMG/M metagenome (GOLD analysis project Ga0210387, IMG submission 160108) | Forest soil microbial communities from Barre Woods Harvard Forest LTER site, Petersham, Massachusetts, United States - Inc-BW-C-7-O ...
GTTAGTTCTAACCAAAGAAATAGTCTTTGAATCCACATTCAAAAGTTGAGAAAATGAATTTTTTATATGAATATTAATCATATAACAAGTTTATAATAAAATTGATATAAAAGTAAAGGTTTATATAAAAAATACCGATAGAGTAAATAGACTGGATTTTCTTGCTTGATCTTGCTAAGGTATAAAAAATATATGAAAGTGAATTGATGCATTTTCTAGAATTAGAATTTAAACATAAAGCAAAGGGGATCTCTCTTAGAGATTTCAAAAAAGCTTTAAGTAATCTCATGAAAACTAGAAAATTTGAAGTAATCACCGGAAAAAGTCCTGATTTTTATTATTCTAAGAGATTTTCAGCAGAAGAGTTTTATAGATATAGGGCAGGAGATAACCCAGAACTCACAAAAAAAATAAAGTTACGAAAAAAAAATAACTGGGTTAGAATAGAAGTAGATCTACCTTTAGATGAAAAAAGGATTTCAAAAGAAATAGTAGAAAGTCTAATGAATATAGAAGGTTATAAGTTCAATTTCTCTATAATAAAAACCTTTCATGTGATCAAGTTTAAAGAAGTTAACTATGTTTTTTACACAGTATATGGGCCAAAAAACAATAAACTTGGCGCGTTTATAGAGGTAGAAATCAATAAAGAAAAAATTAAAGGTAAATTGAGTAGAGGTAAGCTTTTGAAGAAATATATGAAAATTCTAAATAAATCTGAAAAAGTCCTAAATTCTTTGAATTTGAATGAATCAACTAGACTCAATGAATCCATTTTCGAAATGTACAGGAAGTTTTAATATGTTCAAAGTGAAAATACTGTGGTTAGGTTCAGAAGGTAAGGCTATGAGTATTATTGGAACTTGCCCTAAAATACCTAAAGTAGGTTCCGAACTCAAACTTGTTATTGATGATTTAAGTAAAATAGAGGTTATATTTGGCTCGATTAAAGAGATTAGAAATGATTGTAAAGGGTTATTAGATTTTTACACAACTTTCGGCAATTTTGAATTCTTAATTTTGGAGAAGGTGGATAAATATGAAGTTATTGATTTTTCCAAGTACCAAAAAAGAAGAGTCTAAATTGGAAAAACTCTTAAAGAGGTCGTTATTAGCGCAAATACCGAAAATTCATAAACTATTTTTAAATGAAGAAAAACAAAAAGGGAAAAATAATGATAAAACGTAAAATTCTAAGCAAAGAAGAAATGAAGAAGCCAATTTTAGAAGGTTTTACTAAAATGGCTGATATAGTGGCTCAAACCCTTGGGCCAGGGGGACTACCAATCTTAATTCAACGCCAAGGTCAAATGCCAAATGGAGACCCCTTAGGCCCAATGATAACAAAAGACGGTGTAACTGTAGCTAATGAGTGTTATGACTCTAATGCTGAGGTAGATGTAGTACTTCAAGCCATCAAAGATATATGTCGCAAGACCAACAGAATGGTTGGAGACGGCACAACTACAGCAATCGTTCTAGGTCACGCAATTCTTAAAGAAGCCCTTTTATTGATAGAAGCAAAGCATGCAAACCCACAAGTAGTGAGAAATCAATTAGAAGAAACCTTAAAAGAAGTCTCTAAAAAACTAGAAGAAATGTCAATTCCATGCACCTCCATGGATATGGTGGAGCATGTGGCCTCTATATCAGCCAATGGTGATAAGGCTATAGGAAAACTCATTAGACAGGCTTTTGAATCAGTCGGAGTAGAGGGGGTTGTAACAGTTGACGAAGGTACCGGCAAAGACCATACATTAGATATAGTAGCAGGTTATCAGTTTCAACGTGGTGCAGAAGCTCAAGAACGGTTTTTTAACGACTCTACTAATACCAAATTTGAAGCAGAAAATGCCTATATCCTACTTTATGATGGTAGACTAGAAGATCCTAAAGGAGTAGCGGATCTTCTAGATAAACTTCAAAAGAAATTAGGACAAACAATGCCACCTATAGTCCTAGTGGCTAATGATTTTACTCCCGATATAATTCAAACGCTTCTTATATGGAAGGCAGAACTTGGGTTAAGAGTTTGTGCGGTGAAAGGGCCACACACAACCACGGTGAGAACTCAGTTTTATGAGGATATGGCTGTTTTCTTGGGTGGTTATAGATTCGGCAATGGTAATAGAAACTTAGCTAGTGCTGAATTCGATGATTTAGGACTCACAGATAAAGTGGTAATCACCAAATATACAGCAACGCTTTATGGCGGCCAAGGAACTGAAGAAGCAGTTTTAGCTAGAATAGAACAACTTAAAGTTCAAAAAACTCAAGCAGAAAGTAGTTATGACGCCAGTATTATAGCAGATAGAATTTCTTACTTAGGTGAGGGAATAGCCAAAATAGGGGTAGGGGGATTAACAGACTTAGAAATAAAAGAAGCTTATCACCGTATTGAAGATGCTGTTAATGCTGCTAAAGTAGCCATTGAAGGTGGTATCGTAGCTGGAGGAGGTTCGGCATTACTTAGAATTTCTAAAGGTCTAAATGAGGACACTTTTGGGAATATGATTCTTAAAAAAGCTTTAAGGGCTCCTTTTCAACAAATATTGAAGAACTTAGGTGTTGATGAAACTTCTATAGCAGCGTATGCAGAAGGTTTTATCGATGAGCGTGGATTGGTCTATGACGGCACTAAAGGATTGATAGTGCCCGGAATAGAATCTGGAGTTATAGATCCGGTAAAGGTTACTAAAACTGCTCTGTCAGCCGCCATATCAATAGCAGGATTGATGTGCACAGCTGGGGGAGCCATTATATTTCATGAATAAAGAAAAACCACCACTAGCTAAAGTGAAGAAAAAAACTTCTTTGATGAGGCAAAATGTGGGTAAAAGAAAAATAAATAATTCAGATAAAAATGATAAAAAAGAAGCTTTTAATGAGCTCAGGTCTGAAAATAATAAACTTAGAAAGGAAGCTGCACGACTAAGAAAAGAATTGCGAAAATACATCGAACAAGAGTATATTGAGGTTGATACAGAGTTTGAAGTAGTAGAGAAGAAGGAACCAAGAGAGTTTAAAAAGCATTGCCCTAAATGTGGAAGTCAATCAGTAAAAGAAATAGCTTTGGGGTCATATAAACTAGATATATGCGAAGATTGCACTTATAAAAAAACCAAGTTGAATAAGGGTGAGCGATGGAAATAAAAATCAAAGATTTGGTAACTATCGATCTTGGAAGGTATTCAACAGCGGCCAATACCTATGAGGTAGTAGGATTTTCAGAAGATAAAACAGAAGCTTTTTTAACCCATCCTATCGTAGATAAAAAATTTTTTATTAGTGCCCCACTTAAATCTTTTAATCATGTTCAGGCTAGCCTACAAAGTGCGACAGAAAGATGTCTTCTATTCGCAAAACAAAATAAAGAATTGTTAGGTTATAAACTCCAAGCAGAGTTAGAGGCTTTAATTCTTTATTTTTTTGTCAATAAAGTTTTGGCACCTACCCAGAAAGAAAGTTTATCAGCTATCTGTGCAAAAATAGGCTCAATCATACTCAAAAATGATCTTCAACAAGCTATTGATTTGGTTAATAGTAATGAAATGGTTTTAGATGATTTTAATCGAGTGTGGTATGAAAATGCTAAAGCCCTTTTTACCGACGTTAAAAAAATATCCAATAAAAATAAGCGATTGATAGTTTGGAAAATTTCAGGATTCATAATGGCTCAAATACAAGGAGATTATTAATGAAAAAAGTGGAAAAAGACACTGTACAGAAACTTTTCTGTAAATCTCTTAAGAAAACTGCAAAACTTTTAAAAAAGGAACCCTCGGAGGTTTCCAAGATTGAATTTTATGCAAATGATGAAGAAGATGTGACAGATTGGGCTATTAGAAAATTTGGAAGTTTCGCCGCATTAAAGGATCTATACTTTCCATCCCAAGTTGATGCAACCGTGAAGCAGGGTTCCAAGATAGTAAGAAACTTTAGAAAAAAATTAGAAAAGGAATATGGACAACGTGATTTTATTCAAGATGAGATTCTAGGAACTTTAAAAGAGGTTCTTGAAAAAAACCCCATAAAAATGCATAAACCAATAAAAAGTTCTTCCAAGAAAAAAGTTAAAAAGAGTAGAACTATAGTAGCTCATATTTCAGATACACACTTTGGAACTAATATAGATACCAAAGAACTAGGTGGGGTAAATGAATATAACTGGACAATTGCTTCTCGTAGAATGGCTCTTTTTTCCGAGCAGATCGCTAAATATAAACGTCATTATCGTAATGAGACGGATCTAGTTTTAGTAGTTAATGGCGATCTAATAGGTGGTTTGATTCATAACCAAGAATGGGCGGTAGATCTCTGGACTATACAATTCGCTGGCGCGGTAGATATTATGGTTCAGGCCATATCCTACCTAGCTAATAACTTCAGTAAGGTAGTGATAGAGTGGGGAACCGGGAATCATGGTCGTTTGGTTTCAAAAGCTGATAAGGGTAGAGCTAGTGCCCAAAAATGGGACTCCCTCGAATCTACTATAGGTTTAGCTGTTAAATTGATTATAGAAAAAACCTGCAAGAACGTTAAAATTAACATCCCCATGACACCCTATAATATTTTTGAGGTTCAAGGCCACATGTTGTTTTCTACTCATGGCGATACGGTATTTTCCACCGGCAATGTAGGAAGTTCTCTTAATATGAAAAGTATAAACACTCAAATAGCTAAGTTAAACGCTTCTGAATTAGGAGGTGATAGGAAGTTTGCAGCCGTAATGTGCGGTCACGTACATACTCCATTAGCCACACTCACTGAGTCTGGAGCAATGATGATTATTAACGGGACACTGTCAGGTACCGACAGTTTTGCGCAATCCATAGGTATTTTTAGAAATAACCCAACCCAACAACTTTTTGAAGTCACGGAAGCACATGCGGTGGGAGATATGCGTTTTATTCAAGTTGGAACAGCAGATAAAGAAACTAGATTTGATGAGATAATTAAACCTTTTAAAGGTTTTTTAGAATAAACTCTTGACTAATTAAGAAGAGTGATTCAAATTAGTAAACAGTAAACTATTAAACTACGGAGCGTAAACAAAATGGCTTACAAATCAGTTACCGCAAGTTACAAGTATCCAAAACTTCCCGATCCACGAGGTGTTCGTGAAGCAACAAGCGATGAAGCGAAACCCGGGGATGTGATTGCAGAAGGTACTTATCGAGGGCGGAATCGCACTCCAAGTAAATTTGGAAAATATTCTATCTTGGTAGCAGAAGAAGCAGGACAAACCGTCTCTCTCAACCCTTCTGGCCAATTAGAACGACTTTTAGAAGTTGGTCAAGTACGAGTGGGTGACCAAATACGAATTACATATGTAGGTATGGAACGTATTCAAAAAGGAGACTTCAAAGGCCAAAAAGCACACCAATTCAAGTTGGAAGTAGATGAAGAACGAAGAACAGATGCAGCAAGTCTTCCAGAATTGCCCTCAGAAGAAGATTCTTCTTTTTCAGAACTTCCAGAAGACCCTCTTTATGAACAAGATGATATTCCAGCTTCGCAGCCTCGAAAAATTGCTCATGCTGCATCAGATACTACAGTCGATACGAGTAAAAAAAGCTCTAATCAAGAATTACTAGATCGCTGGCGCAGTAAGATCAAATAAAAATGAGCTTCAAAGAAATAACAACTTCAGAAAAAAATTGCAGGAAGATAGGAACTATAGTCGAATCCGATAAGGGTGAGGTTGAGTTCCACTTCTCTGCAGAATTAGCACTTTATGATAAAGTAACTGGAAAATATTTTAAACTAAAGAAAGCTATAAATAAAGCCGATAACTTATTTATAGTGGATTTAGAAGATGAAAATCAGGTAAAATATTTAGGCCAAGATTAAAATATGATAGAACATAAAGTTATAAATGTAGGTTCGGAATCAATTTCTTATTTATCAACTAGTATGGAGGATATATCAGGGGTATATTTTATCATTAACAGCAAAAGTGGTAAGTTTTATATAGGTTCGTCTAAAAATTGCCGTAAACGAAAAAATAATCATCTGGCTTATCTCCGAAATAATAAACACGCTTGTAAATATCTACAGTATGCCTTCAATAAAGAAGGAGAGAATTTATTTAAATTTTTCTGCATAGAAAAAACTGATAGATTAGAGGAGCGAGAGCAATTTTTTCTAGATTTATTTCGCGATTCTAACTTACTATATAATAGTCTCAAAAGTGCTTACAGGGTAACGGGAGAACAGCATCCCATGTTCGGAAAAACTCATACAATAGAAGCAAGGGCTAAGATTAAACAGGCTAGAGAGCGGCAGATAATTAAACATTCTAAAGAAACTCGAGCAAAAATAGGAATGGGTAATGTTGATAAACACCTTTCACAAGAAACGATCGCAAAGATTTCTAGAACTAAGAAATTGCAAAAGTTATCTCCTTGGAATAAGGGTTTAACTGCACAAACTGATAAAAGATTGGAGAGGGTGAGTTTAAATAGCTCTAAAAAATTGGATGATGAAGCTCTTATTACTACTTTATACATTGAAGGACAAAGTATTAGTGAGATATCTCAAAAACTAAATCATGGATGGAATCAAATCAGAAAGTCTCTGGTAAGAAATGGTATTAAAATTCGTTCAATTTCCGAACAAAGAAAATTATGGTTTCTTTTACGAGGAGATAAACATGAAAAAAGAGATTGAAGGTTTAACTAGTTTTTTGAGTTCTAATTATTCTGGCGATGAATTAGTAGAAGCTATTAACCAAGTCAAAATTGCATTAAATAAAATATCACCGATGAAAAATCATCCTATCGACTTAGTTTTATGGGTTCCAATTAAAGAAGTTCATAAGAATGAATATAATCCCAACGCCGTAGCCCCTCTAGAATTGAAATTATTGGAACAATCAATTATTTCTGATGGTTATACCCAACCAATCGTAACATGGGTAAGTGAAGAAAAAGGCCGAGAGATTATCGACGGTTTCCATAGATCAAAAGTAGCCAAACAATCTGAAAAAGTAGCCGAAACACTCAATGGTTTTTTGCCGGTCACAACCGTTAGGGATACTCAAACAGATAAATCTAATCGTATGGCATCCACTATTAGGCACAATAGAGCACGTGGCACACATGCAATCGACGCTATGTCAGAAATAGTGTTAGAGTTAAAAGCTAGAAATTGGAAAACAGAAAGAATATGCAAAGAGTTAGGTATGGAGGAAGATGAAGTATTAAGACTTTGCCAAATAACTGGTTTATCTGGGTTATTTTCAGACGTGGAATTCTCTCTTGCTTGGGAAAGTGATACAGCCTCTAATGATGACGAACTTGATTTTTCGGCTGATTTTGAGGCTATTACTCAAAATACTAATGATAAGACTAGAATATTTCACACTTTTGATAAATGGGAAGCAGTCCCGGCTGGATTTTTTGCACCCGGCATTAAAGGTAGATCAAAAGAAGATTGCGAAAATGAATGCTGTGCTTTTTTAGGTGATCTAGAAGCCTTTGGAAAAGGTATGGAACGGGTATTCAAAGAGTGGCCTAATTCCAGTGAGCACAACCTTACAAATAGTTCAATGAACCGAATAGCATGGCTAGGACAAGCTGCTGCTTGCATTAGCATAGGGCTACCTTCAACTTTTAGGGGCGGTTTCGCTCTTCTCCCACAGGAAAAACAAGATGCTGCTAATGCTTTGGCGTTAAAATATTTAAATAAATGGATGATAGAAAGAGGTTTAAAACCAGTTGAAATGGAAGTGGCAGTCAGCCATAGAGAGGCGGATTTATTCTAATATGATAATACCATTAAACATATCGGTTTTAGAAGCCGCTAGAGATCGAATAAGTAAAACTTTTGACAAAATTGATCATCTATATGTTTCTTTGTCGGGAGGTAAAGATAGTACTTTAATGCTTCACTTAGTCATGGAAGAAGCAATTAAGAGAAATAAGAAAGTTGGAGTACTGATCATAGACCTAGAAGCCCAATACAAAGATACTATCGCCAATCTAGAAACTCTGGTAGAAATGTACAAAGATCATATAAACTTACACTGGGTTTGTGCTGAACTAAGATTACGAAATGCTACATCGGTATTTGAACCTTTCTGGGTATGCTGGGATGAAAAAGCAAAGGATAAATGGGTTCGCCCAAAACCTAAACTAGCAGCTGATTTAACTCAATATGATTTTTACCAACCCGAAATGGAATTTGAGGAGTTCGTACCTCTTTTTGGAGAGTGGTATGGAGGTAATGAAACCTCAGCCGCTTTTGTTGGAATTAGAGCGGATGAATCTTTAAATCGATATAAAACGATTGCTGTTTTCAAAAAAGAAAACACTCTATACGGAAAATCTTGGTCAACTAAAATGTCGCCAACATGCTATAATATATATCCAATTTATGACTGGAAGGCTTCTGATTTATGGAAGTATCATTCAGTTTATCCAAATAAACCTCATAATAAAGTTTATGATAAAATGCAGATGGCCGGCGTACCTTTGAAACATCAAAGACTTTGCCAACCATATGGAGATACTCAAAGACGTGGATTATGGTTATATTCCATTTTAGAAGCTGATACTTGGAGTAAATTGATAGCAAGAGTGATAGGTGCCAATTCATATGCACTGTATGCAAAAGAAACTAACAAATATAATGGGGATGGAAGCATATCAAAACCAGAAAATTTGACTTGGGAACAATACTCAAAGGTTCTTCTTAAGAGTCTACCTAGAAAAACCGCCGAACATTACGCAGAACGTATAAGAAGATTTTTTGGTGGCTGGTCTAAAAGAGGGTACACACATATGCCGGATGAAGCAGATCACAACGTGGAAAATCTGCATTTCGCACCATCTTGGAGACGAGTCTGCAAGACTCTTTTACGGAATGATATCAATTGTAAAGGTCTTGGTTTTTCTCAACCTAAATCAGAAGCATATGGTAAATATTTAGAAATGAAGGGTAAGTTAAGAACTAAAGCAAAACCCATTAAATGGGGTGAAAAGAAAAATAAAAGTGAATCAAATAAATAAACTTCAAAATAGAGTTAAACATGAATGGTTGGAAGTACCCAGAACACAAGATCTAAAAACTTGGGCGCTTCTAGGTTTAGTCAGTGAAGTTGGGGAAGTTTCCGGAGAGATAAAAAAAGCCTTCAGAGGCGAACAGTTAAACACCGAGAACTTAAAAGAAGAGCTAGGAGATACTCTTCATTATTTAATTGCTCTAGGAAACTTATACGGTTGGGATTTAGAAAGTTTAGCAGAAAGTAATAATAGTAAATTAGACAAAAGATTCCCAAAAGGATACTCTCTAGAGGACGCAATTCTTAAGAGGGATAAAAGATGCGCTACAGATTAATAAAACCTGATTGGGCCAAAGACGGTCTAATTGTTGGCCCCAATGTTATAGAAGATGACAATTTCTCAGAAGCTTTTCTTAAGGGAAAAAATGAACAAGGCTATAATATCTATTATTTTCCTAATCATAACTCTACCCCACTAGATAAACCCTTTCTAAGTGGCAAAGATGTAAATATATTCAATTATTGTTTTGTTGACATGGATCTTAAAGACGGCATCTATCAATCAGTAGAAACTTTTGTTGATCTTGTTCTAACTGAATCTCCTAAACCTAATAGAGTAGTTTTTTCTGGTAATGGAGTACACGCCTATTGGGAGGTTGCTAATCTATCAGTTGAGTCTTACGTGGAATTACAACTGAGGCTAATAAAAAAATACAAAACCGATAAGTCTATTTGGACAGTTCTTCAACTTATGCGTTTACCTGGATTTTATAATACAAAAGATCAAAATAATTTTAAATTCGTAGAAGAACTAAAAGTTCATAGTGACAAATATTCAGTTTTAGATTTAAAATCAGTTTTACCGGAATTGAATAATGAGGACAAAAGAAAAATGGAGACTCATTTGAATAAAGTAAAAGGTTTAGAAGAGTTCGCTGATTTTGATGAAACAGAAGTTGAGATACCAGAAAAATTTATTGAAATGCTCAATAAAAGTAAAGTGGTTCAGGATTTATGGGGGGCAGAACAGGGTGAACGCTCCGAAGCTGATTATAAATTGGCCAAAGTTCTTTTTGATCTAGATTATAGAAGAGATGAAGCTTTGGCAGTTATTATGAATACCAATAAAGCTTTGGCTAAAGGTGCACATAAGAAATCCTATGCCCTTACAGTTGTGGGTACGGCTTATGCTAATAAGGCCAAAAACTATGTCCCTTCTGCAGCTCAAATGCTTAGAGATGGTCTATTAACCAAGAAAAGAGGCACTCAAGTGAGGGGACCTGCATATTTGGATTGCTTATACCATGGTTGGAGAACAGGCCAATTATTAGGTTTAATTGGTTCCCCAGGAGTAGGGAAAACAACCACTACACTTGATATGTTTTATGGAATGATCAAAAATAATCCACAAGAAGATGATATCTTTATATTTTTTAGTCTTGAAATGCCGGCTAGTGAAATAATTGAAAAATGGCAAAACTTGACACAGGGGGAAGATCATTTAAGTGAAAAACTTTACGTAGTATCCAATGAATCAGATGGAGGAGAAGGAAAATTTTTAAGTCTCCAAGATATTTATAGTTATACAAAAGATATCAGCAAAGTCTCTGGAAAAAAAGTTAAAGCTATTGCCATAGATCATGGAGGTTTGATCAATCCAACTATAGATGTTAGTCGTGAACCTTCTTTTGGTTTAAAAGGACGAGAAGATCTTGGTTACGGCACTAAAAAGACTATGTCAGATAGAGATAAACCAACCTTTGTTAAAGCTTTAGCAAAAGAATTAGATATATTCGTGATCCTTCAAAGTCAAACTACGAAAGATAAGGCCGGAGATGGAGATGTTCCTCTAGGTTTAGGTGCAGCTTTCGGCGCCAGTCAATATGAACAAGCTATGGACTTCATAATTACAATTTGGAGACCCCTGAAGCGTGTAAGTCATAAAAGCACTTTAGCAGTAACAGCTTGGCAATTATGTAAAAATCGCCACCAACACAAACTCGATAAAGTTAAACCTTTCGAACCTTGCGTTTTATTTGTAGACTTAGATAATGGAAAATTTAGAGATTTGACGGATCTAGAATTCGAGCAATTTCTTCACTTAAATGGTGAAGCTACCCAATTGAGAAAAATGAGTGAAAAAGAGAAAGGCGTCTTCTATAGTCACAATGGTGACTTTGAACTGAGTTCTGCAAACTTAGAAGGAGAGCAAGATGAATCACACGAAGTACAAGATAATAACCAATAAATGGGACTTAGCTTCATTAAAAGAACAATTGCTACAAGATGATGGTGAAATTCCTGCTCACCCTTTACTAGCCTTTGATACAGAAACCAACGGTTTAGCTCACTGGAAAAATGTTGTTATAGGTTTCTCTATATCTACAAGTTCAAAAGATGGCTACTATATCCCCCTTCTTGATTGGAAGGATGGTCAATTTCAAGATTTTTGGAATCCCGAAAAGAAATATCCCGAATCTATAACTCAAGAAGGATACAAACCTCCTGATTTTATTATAGATTTTATGAAAATGCTCTATAACTCACAGTTTCAACTTATTATGCATAATGCTCCTTTTGACGTACTTATGGTTCGAGCTAATTTTGGAGTGGATCTAACAGATAACCTTTTTTGTGACACGCTGTTACTTAAGCATATTTTAGATGAGAACACTTCTTGTGGCCTAAAAGAAACGGCTCTTTTATGGCAAAAAGACCTTAAAATTCCAGTAGATGAGGTAGCTAATCAAGAACAAATAGATATGGCTAAATCAGTCATAAAAAATGGGGGAAAATTTAATAAAAAAGGTCGAAAAGATATATGGAGGGCTGACCTAGAAGTTTTGGGACATTACGCCGCAGCTGACACTGCTTTGACTTTCGGTCTCTTTGAAGTTGGTATGACTAAACTTGAAAAAGAATATGAACCTAAACACTTTAAATGGTTTTTCGAAGATGAAGTTATGCCCCTCTGTAAAGAGGTGGTCATTCCCATGAAGAGACAGGGAATGCAGATAGATGTTGACTATTTCAATAAACTGAATATTGAAACCGATGCCAAATTAATTGAACTAGAAGATGAAATTATAAACGCCTTACAAAAAGATAATTATCTTTCAGACTTTAAAAAAGGTAAATCAGTAGAAGAAGTCGCAAATAAAAAGAAGTTAATAGAAGTTTTTCTTGAAATTGAAGGTTTAGAGATCCCAATAAATGTTAAAGGTAAAAAATCTCTATCAAAAGATTTAGTCGCAAAAAAATATGCAGAAACAGGTCATTGGATTTGGGGCTATATATTAGGGGAAGTAGAATGTCCTTACTCAGAGGAACAAGTAAATGAATTAAAAGCCTATATATTCAAACTGAAGACTAAACATAGATATGCCTTCAATATAAACTCAGTTTTCCATCTTAGGTGGCTATTTTGTGAAAAATTAAAACATGATCCCAAGAAACTTCCTCAAACTGACTCAGCTACTGAACTTAAACCCATTCCTAGCATGGACGCTGAAGTAATTGAACAGTTTTTTGCTCCAAAGTATGATTTCGCTAAGAAATTGCTAACTTATAAAAAACTTCAGAAGTTGAGTGGAACCTATATAAAAGGTGCCTTAAATTTACACCACAATGGAACCCTTTATGTAGATATGTTTCAAAATGGTACGATATCGGGAAGATTTTCCTGTGGTGGCGGATATAATCTTCAAACCCTTCCAAGAGCGGAAGATTTAACTAGCTGCAGATCTTGTGGAAGTAAAAATGTCGAAGTTACCAATAAGATAGAAATCTTAGCCACAGTTTCCTGTAAAGATTGTAAGAAAGTTCATACAGATATAGTATGCCCTTCAGTCATAAAGAAAGGTATTATAGCTCCAAAAGGTAAAAAAATTATCGCAGCTGATTATTCTAGCTTGGAGCCTAGAATTTTCTGCGAAATTTCAACTGATTCTAGACTTAAAGCCATATTTTTGAATGGTTGGGATTTCTATTCTGCTTTGTATTGTGATACAGAAGGTAAAAATAGCGGATACTCCAAAGATCCAAACCATCCTAGATACCTTAAAAAGGTTGCCAAAAACATTCGAGATGAGTTCAAAGCTTGTGCTCTTGCGATTCCTTATGGAGCTAGAAGAGGGCAAGTAGCCAACCTTAGAGGGTACAAAAAGACTATTTATAATTTTGACGGATCTAAAAAAGAAGTTCTAGATTTTGACAAAGGTCAAAAATTCATAGATGAATATTTAGGCGCTTATCCAGACCTCCATGCTTTTATGCTTAAGCAAATAGAGAAAGCTCACAAAGACGGATGGGTGGAAACTTTTATTGCTCGAAGACGACATTTCATGTGGACTCAAGAAGTCTATAAAGTTTTAAAAAAAGCAGGAATAAGTTATGAAAAATTCTTGGATGAGAGTTCTAAAAATCTAAAAACTTTTTATTATGAAAAACAGATGGGAAAAACTGAACTAACTGAATTGTTAGAGAAAGTCGGAGTAAGTTCTTGGGATCAAAAGAAGAAAAGAGCCAGAGACTGGTTATTTGTAAGGAATGTTTATAAAAATGAGGTCAATAACGCCATAAATGTAGCTATACAAGGAGCTGCAGCCCATGTATGCAATAGAGCGATGCTTGAGATAAATCGTAGGTTTAAAAAAGAAAAACTCGATAGTTGGATATGCTTGCAAGTCCACGATGAGGTTGTAACCTATGCAAATGCTTCAGAAATTTCAGAAAGTGAAAGAATAATTCAAGATTGCATGGAACACAATGAGTATGCTAAGTTAATTAGTGTGCCTTTGATTGCTGAACCTAAAGTAGCCTTAAATATGCGAGATGCAAAATGATAGTTTTTGGTTTAATCGGAGCTAAAGGTGCTGGTAAAACAACAGCCTTTAAAATTATGAAGGAGTTAAATCCAGAAATAGTAGAAATCACTCTCGCTAAAAAGCTGAAAGAAACTTGTGCCAATATATTTGAGTTACCATTTGAAATATTTGATGATCCTAAACTTAAAGAAAAAACATTAGATATCCCAATCTACCTATCTAGAGATTCAATTGAGGCTATTTTAATCTCATTTGGTCAAGTGCTTAATTTTAATGCTTATATTAGACACCATATTGGCAAAATATTCACTACTCCTAGAAAAGCCATGCAATACATAGGTACTGAAATACTCAGAAGTATAGACGAAAATATTCATTGCGAACAAGCATCTGAGAATATTAATGGCAAAAAGTCTGCTGTGGTTACAGATATCAGATTCCCAAGTGAAGCAAAATTTTTTCAAAAAAATTATAATGATTTTCTAATGTTATATATAAAAAATACCCATGCTGAAATGGCTGCTCAAGTAGACAATCATGCTTCAGAACGACATTTAGAAACCCTCAAAAAGGGAGCATTAATAATAGAAAACGAAACATCTATAGATGCTTTTGAAAAAAATATTAAATCAACATTAAAAATTTTTCTAGATTCTAAGGGAGTTTAACTTGGATAAAGTTCAAATATATACTGCATTTGCTCTTTTTCTAGAGATACTTTGGACTGGTATTCGCGCTGCACGAACTAATGAAACCTCAGTAATAACTTTCTTATCTGCTTTAATTTCTGGATTGACTTTAGTCATACTATATTTACCAATTTTAGGAAGGATATTCAATTTATGGTGAAACAAACAAATGATGAAATCTTGAAACAAAAAATTTGGGAGCATTTAGAATTAATAAAATATTCCACTAAAAGTATCTCTGAATCTCCTGATAGAGCTACTAAATTCTTGATTATGCAAGCTATTTTAGTGGATGAAAAACGAAAAAGTGAAGAAGATAAAGTTAAATTAACGACTCTAGTAGAAGCTTCATTTTCGGAAGCTGTTGGAAAAGCTTCTGGTGGAATAACTGAAAAAAAGCTTTCTGCAGAGCGGGATTTATCGTATATTGAAGCTAGGGAAGCTTTAGGGGAGTGCGAAGCAAAGATTAGTTGGCTCAAGTCTTATGTTGAAATTTTTAATAACGGACACATCTGCTATCGCGGATTAATGAGGGAGTCTCTATGAGTAAATTTAATTTTTCAGATGTGATAACAGATATTAAGGATTCTTTGAAAAAAGACAAAAAATCTGAACTTTTAGATGGAGTAGCTTTAGGTTCAGATATGGTAGAAGCATCAAAAGATCCAAAAGACTACGTAGTTATGCCTTCTTGGTTTGAAGAGTCTTATGGAGTTCTTGGCTTGCCCTTCGGTAAAATGTTTCAGATAGCGGGACTTAGCGACAGTGGAAAAACTTCCACAGCCATTACAGCCATGAAAGCAGCACAACAGCAAGGTTTTGGAATCGTCTACATCGAAACCGAGAGCAAAACTTCTCCTCAGGATTTGTTAGATTGGGGAGTTGATCCTGACGACGTAATGTTAATTAAAACCAATATTACAGAAAGAGCTTTTGAACTTGCCTTTAGATCAATCGAAGCTTTTTTTGCCTCTTACCCTAAAGAAAAACTCCTATTTATTTATGATAGTTTTGGAAACACCACATCCCTTCACGACCAAGCTGTGGATTTACTTGAAGGTCATCAAAAGGTTGGTGGTGCAGCAAAAACTAATAGATTAGGTTTGGGTAGGCTGGTAACTTTGATGGATAAATACCCTATTGCAGTTTTGATTGTTAATTATCATTATGCTAATATGGGATCTCCGGGTAATACCCAAGCGGGAGGAAACGCGCTGAAATTTTATTCAATGATCATTGTGGAGTCTTCTCGAACCGGAGATTGGATTAGAACTATAGATAAACAAAAGGTCAAAGCTGGAGCCTTTGTTAAGTTTAAAACTATTAAGAATCATTTTCAAAAAATCGCTACTGATGCTGAGGGAAAACGACGCATGCTACCAAAAGAACTTAACCTAAGAATTTCAGCATCAGGCATGGAAAAAGTTGATGGGAATTCAGATGAGTAGCTACGCAGCTTGTAATATGAGTAGTTACGCCATTTGTAATAAGTGCCATTGGATTCATTATAAAGTCTCCAGACAACAAGCGGAAGAGCAAGTCATTAAATTTAATGAATATTTTGATAAACTTTCTTTAAAAGAACAAGAAAAGTTTTTTGGTGAGGAAAGGCCACACATCAAAAAATACGAAAGTTGCCATTTATGTGCTGGTTCTTACAAGAATTTTCGGGAAGGAACAGAAGAGGATGATAAAAGGGCTTACGGCTGTACCATCAGTCCTATAATAGGGAAAGAGGAGTAAATGAAAGCAAGCCTTAATTTTGATTTACCAGAAGAAAAAGAAGCGTTTGAAGCTGCTTTAAATGGTGAAAAAGCTTTAATTGCTCTCCATGAGATAAGACAAAAGATCTTTAGACCCGCCCGTAAGAGTGGGTATTCTAACAGAAAGATAGAAGAGTTGTTGGAAAAGCTTGATACTCTGGTAGGATCTACAGAGGGGGGTGCTACGGAACTAATAAGTATGCTTGAAACAGAGTTTTTAGAAATTTTAAAGGACTTCGAAATTACAGGAATTTAAAATGTCTAAATTTACAGTAGTTGGGGATATACATTGCAAACTTGAAAATTTGGATAAAGTTAAACTTTTATTCGAAATAATCGAGAGTTTAGGTAACCCGACTATTCTACTTGGGGATCTTTTAGATACGAAGGATTTAGTTAGAGCTAGATGCCTCAATCTTTACTATGAGTGTTTTTCTAAATCTAAATTGGAATTCACTGTGTTAGTTGGGAACCACGATTTGATAAATATCGATAGGAAAGATCATGCCCTCACCCCTCTCTGTGCTCTAAAAAATGTCACAATAGTCGATGAACCTTATATATCTACCAACTACCTTTTTCTACCCTATAATAAGAGTTTATCAGAACTTTCAGAAAGTGTGATTCATGCTAAAGAATCAGAAATAAAATTTATATTCGGTCATCTAGATATTCAAAATTTTAATTATGGGAATGGAATAATTTCTCAAGAGGGCTTTAAATTAGAAGACTTTAAAGGTTTTAAAAGAGTACTATTAGGACATTACCATTGTTTCCAAACAAAGGATAATCTTACTTACCTAGGAACCCCTTTTTCTCACTCTTTTGGCGAATCAGATCAGACTAAATACATAGGAATCTTAGATATCGAAATAAATCAACTAGAATTATTAGAAACACCTTTCCCTAAACATAGAACTTTTGAAATAAATTGTGATGCAGTAACTCCAAACTCATTAGAATTCAAAGATTTAATGGAAAACTCCTTTAAGATAAATATGAATGATTACAATAGGATAATTCTTAGCGGAAGTTCTTATAATATCAGTCAAGTTCAAAGACAAGCAGGAATCAAATATATCGAGAAACCCACTATTTCGAAAGTCCAAAAATTCAATATTGACGAAACTCTCACCCATGAGCAACAATTTAGAAAATGGTCAGAATTGATCAAAAAATATGATGGTAAGACCCTAGAACTTGGAATGGAGATTTTAAAAAATGTTTGAGCGAATTTCTGCAGAAAACATTTTTTCATGGAAAAGTCTCAATTATGAAGTAAAATCAGGACTGTCTCAAATATCTGGAATCAATTTGGATGATGGTACTAGAGAAGGTGCCGGAAAATCCAGTATTTTCAATATTCTTTGTTGGACTTTATTTGGAAAAATCCCCAAAGATGTAAGAATTGATGAAGTTATAAAACAAGGAGAAAAGTATTGTGCGGGTAGAGTTGATCTACTAAATGGTTGGTCTGTTTATCGATCTAGAAATCCTAATAGATTTACTGTACTTGATGAAAATGAGAAAGAGCTACAAGGAAAAGATTCCAAGGAAACCCAAGAACTATTGGAAAAAAAGTTAGGGCTAACATTCGACCTTTTCTGTCAATCGATATATTTTTCTCAAAATCATGATAAAAAGTTCATAACAGCAAATGAAACGGAAAAAGCTAAAATTTTATCAGATATTCAAGGTTTAAGCATATATGATAAGGCTAGAGATTCGGCGGTAAAACAGATAAAAGCCGCTCAAGTTGAGATTATCAGCCTCAATAATCAAAAATTAACCAATAATTCTGATTTAGAAGCAACTAATAAACTTATTCAATTTTTACAGATGGTTATCTTAGACACTGAAATAAAGAATCAGCAAATTCTTAAGAAATCTAAGGAAACTAAGGAAGGTCTTCAAGTTCAAATTAAAGCATTTGGAGAAGTAAGTTCTCAAAAGAGTGAAGTCTTAATAGCTCTTGAAAATGCTAAGAAAGAGAAAAAGTCTCTAGAAGACTCTAGAAAACAATATTTTAAGCTTCAAACTAGTATTAGGCAAAAAGAGCTTCATGAAAACAATCTTCCGAATGCCTGCACCAAGTGTGGGCATTACCCGAAAGGCTCTGACGAAGATTATAAAGCCCTCAATAGCTATAGGACGGAGATTATCAGACTGGAGAAGAGTGGCGCCCCACGTATTGATCCTCTTCAAAATATTGAACAACTAGAAAATGATATTGAAAGCTTGCGTGGAATTCTAGAAAGTTTAGATATTCAAGAACGAGAAAAACTCCGTTTAGAACAGAAATTGGAGACTTTCTCAGAAGAGGCTGAAGTTAGGCTTAAAGGAGTAGAGAAAGAACACATTAAACTTGAAGAAGAAGAACTCCGTTTTGGAGAACTTCGTGAAAAAATACGAATGTTGAATCATAAAATAGATCTTAAACAAGAATTAGTAAAACATTTGGAACTTTTGAAAGATGGTTTCAAAGAAATAAAATCTTACATTTTTGCTTCCATATTAGTAGATTTATCAATAAAAGCAACAGATTATGCCTTAGAACTCTTTGAAACTCCTATAATAATTAACTTTACAAATATTTCAGAAGATAGTAATCTATCAAAGATAGAAACTAGGATCACTCTTGATGGAGCTGAGAGATCACTTGGATTGCTAAGTGGCGGACAATCTCGGAGAGTTCAGTTAGCTACAGATCTAGCACTATCCGAAATAGTTTCAAAGCGAGCTATCAGCCCAATTTTATTTAGAATTTTTGATGAAGCTAGCAAAGATCTCTCAACTGTTTCTATTGAACGTTTTATGAAAATCTTGGAGAGATTGCCTGGATCAACAATCGTAGTTGATCATTCTGAATTAATTCAACCGATGATTCAGCAAAATTTTATGATAAAATTAGAGAACGGTATAAGTACTGAAGATTCAAACTAAAAGGTTATTATGGCTATTTGGTGCTATTTCTGCAAAATTTGTGGAGAGTCCTTTAAGACCAAGAAAACCATGCCCAAACATTGTGGAGTTGAATCCAATCGCCTTTTAACAAGTCCAGCAACCAAGTTTATGGAGAAAGAAGCTGGATCGGATAAGTCTACTTTGGTAAATGCAGATAAGATCTACCTAGAAAGAAGCAGGGCATATTCAAGAGACCATGAAATGGGAGATTTGGTAGAAATGAATAAAGAACATACCAATGCTGAAACACAGGGTTGGATTGTGGATGGTCGATTAAGGAAAAAAATAGATGATTTATAAAAAGAATCAAAAAAATGGATAAAATCCTTCTATCCCTAGATTACTCGACCTCGTGCACTGGTTGGGCAAAATTTAATTTGGAAACTGGAAAATTGGTCTCTTTTGGGGAGATATATCCGGATTTTAAAAATAAAAAAATAAAAGGTAAATTTGAATTTGAATACCCAGAGTATCAGACTTTAAAATTAGAACGCTTAGCAGAACAAATAATAGAAAGTCTGATAGAAGATTCTATACAAATAATAGTGATAGAAGAAATAAATAAAGGTTCTGGAAGTGGTAGAATCGGGCAAAAAGTACTTGATGGCGGTCATTTTCTTTTACTTAGTTCACTTCCGAGAAATTTCTTAAAAAAAACAGTATATTGTGATTCAGACGGAAAAAAGGGTTGGAGATCAGCATCAGGACTGAAGCTTCAATTATCGGAAGTAGATCGCTTGAACAACAAAAATATAAGGAAACTCAACAATAAACTTAAAAAAGGCAAAAAGTTACCTTTGTTAGATATTAAACAACTAGCTTGTAATTTCGTTAATAAACAATTTAGTCTACATTTAGATATATCACAAAATGATATATGTGATGCAATTGGTATGGGTTGGCATTATTTGACTAATGTTTTGGGTGAAAAAAATGAAAGTTGAAGATTTAGGAGCAGCATATGGTGAGGGTTTGTCTTGGCTTTTGGAATTGCAATTATTGCAAAATCCGGAACTCCTAAATGCCATTGTTTTAAACATCTTTAAGCTCTCTAACAGGGTAAAGAATCTTGAGTTTTTAGCAGATCAAAATAACAAAAGATTGCTAATTTGGTTGGAATTAGATTGGCTCGGAAAAAATTTTCATAAGAAAAACATCGAAAGATCCGTAATGGAGATGTTAGTATCTGTAATCCCCAATTTTAAAATTAGAGTCTGTTATGACCGGGTTTTATTTGATAAAGCTGTGAAAACAGTAGAGGAACTAAAAAGTGGCAAGAAGAATCCAACAACAACAAATAAGTGAATCTGACATTATTCAGTCAGAAGTCGCGGGTAGAAACTACCCAGTAGACGTTCTTAAAGATTTATTTGTAAAATCGGGAATGACTCCGAAACGCATCTCCCAAAAGTTCTTCATTTCTTTACCTAAACTTATGGAATATGCTGAAACTTTCGAATGGTTTAGATTGAAGAAAGAGCATGATCGACTTCGACTTTTCACGGCACTCAATATACGTGCTGACAGCTTTTTAGATCATATGACGGCTGATCAACGGGAACAAAGTCTAAAAATGGATCAAAGAAATCAAGAACTTGAGGAAGTAGAGAAACACTATGCTCAGCATCATCATCTTTTCTGTGTAGATGAGTACGGTAATGTTTTGAGAAACAAGATAACGGGACTTCCTATAAAAATGGAATTTGGATCTTCTAAAGAAGAACTACAAGAACGGCGGGAACTACAAGCAAGCGTAGAACTTAATGTAAAACTATTATCTGAAGCTATAAAACGCCTTCCTATAGATATTTCCGATGAAATAATTAACATTGACTCTAATAGTAGTATTAAAAAGGTTAAGAGTTTGGAACAAGCAGCAGACGCTATTTTTGAGGATGCTGAGAAAAAATGAAGTTCGATCCAGAATTCGTAGAAAAAATGAATGAATTAGAGTTCGCTCGTTTTTTTAAACGAATAAGAGAAAATATTCTTAAAGATCCCCTTAATAATTTTGTAAAGAATGAGCATCTTATAAATTTTCAACCGGGGCCGGGACAATCTGTATTTTTTAAGGTAATATTTGGTCAAAAACTAGATTATATAACTAAACATCCGGTCTTAACAGAAACCTCTGAAGGACTGAGATCTGAAGACTTTAAGCTGGAATATAGGAATTATACAGAGGTTGAACTCTATGAATTGTTCTCAGGATTAGTATATAGATATACCCCAGAACCTAGAAATCGTATAAATAATATTTTGGGAAGACGTGCAGGAAAAACAATTACAGCCTCGATACTTTCTTTATTTCAAGCTATAAGAGTAAACTGGAAACCCTTTTTGACAAAAACCCCCGTCGCATCGGTAGTCGTACTCTCTCACTCCGTTGAATTTTCCCAAGAAGTACTCGATGTTATCAAAGGTTTAATAGATGACTCTCCTATTTTTACTAGATTGCGAGATCTTCAACGTAAAAATACCCAATCAGTATTTCATTTAGCCGTTCCTTTTCTGCAAGATGATGGAAAAACTATAGAATACTCTAGAGTAGCTATCAAGGTTGGTGCAGCTTCTAAAAGAACAACCCGTGGTCGTGCCGTATGTACTTATATCGCAGACGAAATCGCTCACTGGGGTGCAGGAGACGAAAGTAAAGAGACAGATGTAGATATCATTAGAGCACTTCGTCCCTCTCTTTTGCAGTTTGGAAAACATGCTGCTCAATTTAAACTCTCTTCTCCTTGGGCAAAAGTTGGAATTTTATATGAGGAGTGGATGCGTAGAGAAGAGCTTCAAGAAGATTATATTCAGTTGAAGGCACCCTCTTGGATGATGAATCCGATACTTCCTGAACAGGAGTTTGCCAAAGAATTTAGAGATGATCCTGAGGGTTTTGATACCGAATTTAGAGCAAACTTTTCCGACTCTGTATCAAATTTCATCCAATCCGAATTCGTGGATACTTGTGTTCTCAAAGACACCATTTTCTTACCTCCCGCTGAAAAACGGCAAGGAGTGAGGTATGAAGCCGCTATTGATGCCGCCTTTAAATCAGATAGGTTTGCTTTTGTTCTAGTCGGCAATAATGGACACAGAATTACCCAATACGTATCCAAAAAGTGGGAAGGATCCAAGGGTGATCCAGTAAAAGCCTTCGAAGTGGCTAAATTTATTAGTAATATTTGTAAAGACTATGGAGTAAACCAAGTATCTGCTGATCAATATGCTTTTCAGCCATTAAAAGAGATTTTTCAACAATTTAATATTTCTCTTGTAGAACAAACCTTTACGATCACTTTCAAAAAGAAGATCTTTTTTACTTTAAGAAGAGCCATACACAACAATACTTTAGATTTACTTGATGATAGAACTCTGATAAAAGAGATAAAGGAGCTTCAAGTTGAACAAACTGGAATGGGACAGATTCGAATAGGTCACTTAAGGGGTGGTCACGATGACATCGCATGTGCTTTAGCTATAGCAGTTCATACGGTTATGGAAAAATCAGGAACTGGAGAGATGACTTCCGCAGGAACTACAACTTATTCAGAGCAACCTACTGATATGTTTGGGAGAACCTTTACAGCTCCTAATCCAGAGTTATTGGGTGCATATAAAGGCTTTGAAGGGGTAGTTGATAACACTAAAGATTGGATTAGGGATTCCCAAACTGGCAAAATGAGAAGGGTATCAGAAATAGAACAAGAAAATGAAGGGGATAACGACGGCTTCAATTTTGCAATTTAACCCTTCTAATGGTATAATTTTATTGAAATTTTTTAAAATTGGGATAAATCTATGTTAGATCTTTTATTGAAGCTCACGCAATATGACGGCCAGTTATTTTTGAATGATCCCCCAGACAGTATTCGTTTTCAAAATAGAATCCAAGAAAAAGTAATTTCGGACATCTCCAGAATTCAAATCCCTTTAGCCAATTCAGCGACCAATGCTACATTGATTCCTGCTAGTGTTGATTATTTGATTATAGCAGTTGATCAACAAGTTACAGCTTTATTAAATGGTTCAGTTACTCCAGTAACATTAACCCCACAAATGCCGGGAACTAAAGCAATCGTATTCTTAAATAAAGGTACGGTTAGCTCTTTATCAATAACTAATAATTCTGGTTCTATTGCTAATTTGGATGTCATAACAATAATCCTTTAATCGTTTGAGACAAATGCAAAATGGCTGATGAAAAAAAATCTAATATTTTTAAAAAAGCTCTAGAGGCAGGAGAAGCTCTTCTAGATGTGCAGATAGCAAAAGCTAGAAGTAGTGCCATTATGCAAATACCTGAGCAAGGTGATTTTGATTTTGGGACGGCCGTAACCAAAGATAGATATCAGATAGTCAATTCTCAAGGCTACCAAGACAAGATAGGTTCTGTAGGATACGAATTTCTTAAAATGATGGCTTTTAGATCATCCGTAGTTTCAGGCATTGTAAGAACTCGCCAAAATTTAGTCGCATCCTACGCCCTACTATGTAGAGAAGGTATCGATAGAGGTTGGAGGATTAGTATAAGGGATGAAGGGGAGAAAATTGCCGCTCTAGTCGAAGCTAAAATGGGTAAAGATGGAGAAAAAAAGGGACTAGATGAACGACAACTTAAAATTGAAGCCAAAAAAGAACTAGAAATAAAAGCTAAAGCTAAAAGACGGTACGTAGAAGATTTTATAGCCAATTGCGGTGAAAAAGAACATAAACCATTTGAAGCAAAAAGATGGAATTTTGATAGATATTTGAGAGCTTTAGTCTATGATTCCCTAGTGTATGATCAAATGGTAACAGAGTTTATAGAAAAAGAAGCGGCGATAAAAGGTGCCTCCACTTTATCCTATATAAGGCCTATTGATGCTTCTACGATTCGGTTTGCATCCTATCAATTGAGCTCTTCAATAAATAGTACTGCAATTGGTGACTACAACATTCTTTACCCGGAAGAAGAGCTTAGACAATTAGAGGAAGAAGGCGGAAAACTTGAATTAGATCAAAAACTTCTAGATGAAGGCGCCTATAAATATGTTCAGCTTATAAGAGGTAAAGTAGAAAGAGCTTTTACAGAAGAACAACTAGCATTGGGGGTTAGAAATCCCATCACCGATATAGCTTTCAATGGTTACGGGTTATCGGAGTTGGAAGTAATACTAAGTTTGGTAACTTCCCACATGCAAACCGAACACTTTAATATCCTTTTTTTCCGTCAAGGTTTCTCTGCAAAAGGCATCCTGCATATAAAAGCTAATCTAAATAGAAGCAAACTCGAAGAAATTAGAACTCATTGGAAACATTTGATTTCTGGTAATAGAAATACGTTTCAAACCCCAATATTTTCTGGTGCAGATGATATTCAATGGATACCACTCACACAAAATCATTCAGAAATGGAATTCAGTCTTTGGATGAATTATTTGATTAAAATGATCTGTTCTACCTATCAAATAGATCCTTTAGAAATTGGATTCGGTATTCAAGACGCTGGCGGTAGTAGTGGGGGAATGGGTCGTGACAACTCTGCAGAAAAATTAGAAAATTCCAGAGATAAGGGTTTCATTCCTTTAATGCGCTTCATGGAAAACTATATAAACGACAATATAATCTCTAGATTAGATCCTGAATTCAAGTTTGAATGGGTAGGATTAGTGGAAGATGATCCAGTTCAGCAAGTGCAACAGGAAGCACAGGAAGTCATCTACAAAAAAACTGTTAATGAAATTCGAGCAGAAAGTGGCTTAGAACCACTAGAACTTGGTGATATGATTCTAAGTCCGGTTTACTTCCAAGCTTGGTCTCAATTCAGCGAAGAAGCTCGTAATCTTAAAATGGAAGATCAGCAAGCACAAATGGAGATGCAAAGCCAGTTTGCTCCACCGGAGCAAGAAGCTGATGAAGGACAATTTGAGGAAAATCCGGATGAACAGTTTGCTCGAGAAGAAGAAAGTAAACAAAACGATCATGAACGAGATTTGGAATTAAAAGATAAAGATCATGAGAATAAACTCGAACAGATCAAAACTGAAGCGAAGGCTAGACCTGCTTTAAAAAAATCTATTAAACCAATTAAAATAGAGTATTATAAAATTAATGAGTAGAATAAAGATTTTTCTAGACAAAGATCAAACTCCAGAGCAAGCTAAAGAAGACCTTAAGAAAGCTATTGAAGCGTCTTCACCAGAAGCTGTTCATACTGAAAAATTTCATGATTCTGCAGCAGAAGATATCCTAGCTAAGATGGAAGACCTGCACCGAAAGACTCTTAATAAGATACTAGAAGAAGTATACACCGTTATAAGGTAATAATTACGTGCTCTTATCTAAAGAACAAATTTCTAAAATTCGAAAGATAATAGAGCTAAATTACACTCGTTTACTACTTGAAATTTCTGGTAAAGGATCGCTTACTACTGATCAAATTGAACTTCTTGAAGAGTCCGATATCGATATATCTAAATATTCCGATTCATTATTAAAACTAATATACATAAATCATTTTTTGAATAAAGTAGATGGAAAACATCAAACTCCCACTTCTGAAGAGTGGCTTCGAGCTCAACAAAATGGAGAACCTGATGGGCAACAGGCTAGGTTCATAGAGCATCTTAACGATAATTTGGCTAACTATATTAACAAGATAAAATCAAATGCCGTCTCAAAATTCGATGAGATTATAAGAGCCGCAAACCTTAACTACTATCACAAAGATTTGATAGAAGAAGATGTGGGCAAAATCTTTAAAGAAGAAACAATTGCTCAAATAAAACAAAGTTTAAGAGACGCTTCAAAAGATTTATCTAAAGATTGGCAAAGAGTCGCTACTACTGAAATATCGAATGCCATCAGTCTAGGCGGTTTGCATAGGATAGCTTCCGAGAACGAAAACAATGATCTCGGAGAAGTATACGTTTACAGATTGGTTGTACCCGACACTAAAGCTTGCGACAAATGCAAGGAATTCTTTCTAGACTATGATGGAAGTCCAGTTCTTTATCGACTTAGTACACTTCTGTCTAATGGTTCAAATGTGGGTAAAAAGCAAGTGGATTGGTTACCGGGCATAGGTGCAATACACCCAAATGAACGGTGTTCTACTATATTGCAATTACCTAGAGGTTGGCGGCTTGGATTGAATGGAAACAACACTTATATGGGAAAAGGGGAATGGGATGATTATATCAAACAAAAACTCCGCGGGTAGACTTAATAAGGATGAAAATCAAGAGTATATGGATATAATCCTACCCCCTAACAGGTCTAATGATGAAATTTGGATCACTTCTTTTGACTTAGAAGCAGCTATTCAATTTAAAAAAGATGTTTTTAGAAAATTTGAAGAAGATCCTAAAAAACCCATAGTGATAAATATTAACTCCTACGGCGGATCTGCTACAGGGTTATTTATGATGCTTGATACTATGGGTTCTATACTCGCAATAGCTGATACCCAACATTTCTGTTTCGTTACTGCTTGCATGGGTGCAGCCATGTCGGCCGGCGCAGTTCTTTTATCGGCGGGCGGTATACGTTTTGCAACCCCCCTATCCTCAATTATGCTTCACCAAGTTTCTAGCGATATTTATGGGCCAATGCCAGACGCAAGTGTTGAGTATGAAGAAATGAAAAGAATAAATGAAACAGTCTTGACTTTTCTTAATGAGAAATGCAAAATAAAAGGTGGAGTTGAAGAGTTAAAGGGTTTATTAGCAAGAAATAAATATTTGTCTCCGTGGGAAGCAAAAGAACTTGGAATTATTGATCACGTAGGATACCCTAAACTCATAGCACATACTATCTATGAAATTGGAATAATGGGGTTAGTACAAGATGAGCCAAGAGAATTACCTAAATCAAATAAAGTCTCTGGAAAAAAAGCTAAATCTCGTAAAGGCTTATAAAACTATAATAAATGATTCCTTAATTCTAGTTCAAAGCCTTAAACTGGAAGATAAAGAGTTAGAAACTGAAATAGTAGCTTCCCTAGCAAACTTTGCTCAAAGTAAAATCTCTGAACAGTTTGAAACTGCAACACCTAAAATATTAATACAACCAAACTCGCAACCTACTGAACAATCAGCGGCTAGCCGCTCTATTCAATTGCCAGAACCAGACTTTATGAAAGATCCCTTAAAGTTTGTAACTAAATTTAAACATTGGTGTAATAAAGTAGGTAAATTTAAAGATGGACAAGGAAACGAAATTCAAGGTATCATAACAGGGTTAACATACCCTACACTTCAAGTATCGGTAGGAGATATGGATTTTTCAGTATCCCCAGCAGAAATACAGCTTATATTGGAGAAAAAATAAAATGGGCGAGAAAAAAAGTAAACCACATGCAACACGTTCTTTTGAAGATATGATGGCTAGTGCTCAACTTAAAGCACTTCAACCATTTATACAACAACAAGTTTTGATTTCTGGTCGCGAGAATTTGATGCAACTTTCTCAACTACTGCTTCAACATTTAGCAGAGTTTAGATTGAGAAATTTTGCTATTGAAGCAATTTTAAAAGAAAAACTTGGAGTTACTGATGAAGACATCGCTGAAAAAGTAAGTTCTGAAGAGGATAAAATTTTCAACTATTCAGAAGTAACTTATGGAGCATCGCAAGGAGATTTAGTTCGATTTGAGATTACAACTACTCTTGGAAAAGATTCAAAAAGACAGCCTTTAAATGGAAAAGTGGCTATTCAAGCTTTAAATTCAAAAAATGAATCTGGACAAGTTCAAACAATGTCTGAGTTAGAAGAAGCTCTTATCGGTATGACAAAAGGGGAATCTAAAACTTTAACATTAGATTCAGATGCTTATCATTTTACAGTTAAGAGAGTATCCAAAAAATTATAAAGGGCATTGAAAATGATAGAAGTAGTAAATGGAAAACTTTTTGTAGAGAAATTAGCCAAACGTAAAAAAGAGGAAACAACAAATTCATTTTCTTCTTTTGGTCAGTTTTTAGATGCCGACAATAATATGGGTACTATTTTGATGCTTGAGGAAACTGCCACAGCCCTGAAGTATGGTATCAAAGAAGGCTGCACTGTTTACTTTGGTAATAAAGTCGAGAAAATTTTTCTAGGTGGTAGAGAAGTTTTAGTAATGGAATTTGACAATGTTTTGGCCGTCGTTCGTTCCGATGAAAACGCATGAATTTGGAACGCTTAAAAACTCTTCTTAATCCACAACCTTCTGTTATAGAAGTTATAAATCAATTTCTAAAACAAGAAGCCGCCAATAAACCTAAATCCGCAAAACAAGGTCACAGACCTTCTTCTCTAGGTTCTCCATGCCTAAGAAAGATTTATTATTCTTATTTTAGGGTAGAAGAAGAACCTATAAGTCCTGAAACAGCTAAAATATTCAAAATGGGGATTTATGTAGAAAAGATGATGATGGAATTCCTTAAAGGAGTAAAACTTCATATTCCTTTCAGAGAAAAGAGTGGGAGTATTCCCACAGAAGATGGTGAACCTGATCCTCAATTTAGGGTTGGATCACCTAGATGGCGTATACGAATGGGAAAAATTGACAATGTAGCTCATTTCAATGAAAAATTATGGATTTTTGAAATAAAATCAAAGAAATCAACCACTTTCAATAAAATGAAAACTCCTGATGAAGAGCATATAGTCCAAGTAGCTTTATACTTTCAAATGTTTAATGATTATTATTTAGCAGGTAATTTTGCGCATATTCCAGAAATAACAGGTAAAGCTGAAGGTGCACGCCTTGTTTATGTAAATAAAGATACAGCTGAACTCAAGGAGTTCGTACTAGATAAAACGGTGCTCCATGCAGCAGTCTATGAAATAGATAAAAAAGTAACCCTGGTTAATTCTTTTGCAGATAAAAAGGTGTTGCCACCTAAAACCGCTCACTTTTGTCAGAATTGCCCATTTAAAGCAAAATGTGATAAAAATGCAAACGTAATCTAAATTAAAGTTTGACCATTTAGCCAAAAAGTGTTAAAACTTTACTATAAGAATGGAAAAAGTCTTAAATTATAGGAAAAGTCAAAATGAAAAATCAATTCTTAACCACTGCTTTGATAGGTTTACTTTCTGGCCAAATTGGAGCAGCCCCTATTCCAGTGCCAGCAAACACCAAACATGTTGCTTCAACGGCTGAAGTCGCTAAACCTAAAAAAACCTATAAAACTGATATTGTACTTACTGATTCAAATACTATAGTATTCAGAGACGTCTTCATGGAAAATACGGTCGCAGTAGCTACGGTGAAAGCAAGAGAATTTGATGCTAAATTACCCAAAGACGCTGTGATCTACTTGATCATCAATTCTCCGGGCGGGGATATCGATGCTGGCATTGAATTCATTGAAAATATGAATTCTTTGAATCATAAAGTGGTTACTTTAACTCAATTTTCAGCCTCTATGGGTTTTCAAACAGTACAAGGAGTAAACGGAGAACGTTTGATTCTAGCCAATGGAACACTTATGAGCCATAAAGCTAAAGGTGGATTCAGTGGGGAGTTTGGACCAAATGGCGGTCAAATGAACACTAGATTTGAATATTATCTTAAAAGAGTCAAACGCTTAGATGAAAGAGCGGTTCAACGCACCAATGGCAAAATGGACTTAAAACAATATGAAGAACTTATTCGGGATGAATACTGGTGTGATGGTCAAGATTGTGTGAATAAAGGCTTCGCAGATAAAGTTGTTACTGCTACTTGCGATGATTCTTTATCTGGAACCCAAAATCTAGCAGTATCATTACCTTTCATGGGCATGATGATTCAAGCAAAAGCAGAAGTGGCCAAATGCCCCTTGATTACAGGGCCTTTGGGAATCGAAGCCGGAATGAAATTTTACGTCGATGGCAAAGAATATACTTCTGATACATTTAATGACATTAAATCAGAAAAATTGAAACAATACATTCTTGCCGAGTTTGAAAAAGCTACTGATAAACTCTCTCAAATTGCTGCTGGAACTTACAGAAATGCCGAAAGATACTAAAAAATCAAGCAAAACTCGTTTAATCTCTTCCAAACCAAGCGAACAAATCTCAAAATTAGAAGATTTGGCCGATCTAAAAAATCGGCCTTGGTTTATTAATAGTGAGGAGGATTTTTATTATTTCTGGAAGTATATACAAAGAAAGAGTGATGTTGGAGGCGATATGCCTCCTTTGGAAGCTCTAGAAATATCTAGACTTTTAGCTTTGCCAAAAGAAGATCTTCAAACCCACTTAGATCATTTACTTCTCAATTTAAAAAAATCAAAAAAAATCAAAGACTTATTCTTTAAATAAGCAAAACTAGGCGTGCTATACTTTATAGGTGTCTTAGTTTAGATCCTAAATGGTCTTCTTGGTACATTTCTAAGGATGCATAATGGAAAATTTTCAGTTTAATATGCCTGCTATTCTCGAAAAGTCAGATGATGGAGAATACCGGGTTAAAGGATTAGCTAGTACCGAAGACATTGATCTTCAAGGAGAAATAATTAAAGCTGCGGGAGCAGATCTTTCACCAATAGATGAAAAAAAAGGTTGGTTAAATTTTGAACATCGTCAAGGAGTGGAAGATTTAGTTGGAGTTCTAGAAGGTTATAATAAAACTCCTAATGGGATTTTCGTTTCTGGAAGAATGTTTAAAGATCATGATAGGGCCAAAGCTATCATTCAGGTGATGCAAGGACTTTCAGAAAAAGATGGTCCCAGAATCGGCCTAAGTGTTGAAGGAAGCGTTCTTGAACGTGATCCGAATAATGAAAAAGTAATCACTAAATGTATCATAAAAAATGTAGCCATAACTATGAGTCCAGTAAACCCAAAAACTCATTTAAGTTTGGTAAAATCATTAGCAGCTTCTAATGTGGAATTTAGTTCCACTTTACCCGTTGCGAATAATATAGAAAAAGTTAACGCAACAGAAACACCTATCTTTACAGCGAATCAAGTTGTCGATCTGATTCAAAAGACTTTAGGAGTTGGTGGAGGATATGCAACCCAAACACCAGCACAGATGAGTGGCGGAACTGCTTTATCTCAAGAATCTTTAGATTCCAAACCTTCCGATGTTTCTTCTTCTGAAGAAGAAAAAAAGAAGAAAAAAGAGCAAGAAGAAACTCAAAAAGCGTTGCAACGCATGCCTAAATCACTTTATAAAGCTACTTTGCAGGAAATTCTTAGTAAAATAGGCACTTTATATCCTGAGTATACTAAAGAACAACTCTTTGCATGCATGAAAGAAAGATTGGAAACAAAATTTCCTGATTTAAAATAAACAATATAAATCTCATGTTAAAATTCTTATGAATTCGAACTTATTTTTTCGGAGTTTAATTTAATGGCACAAGCAGCATTATCAAAATTGGCAGCTGAACGCTTAAGCGTGGCTATAGGTCACACCGCTGAAGCTAATGAATTAGTTGGCAATATCAACAACTTAAGCGCTTCTGTAGATGTTAGCGCTCAACAAAACCTTGCAATTGGCTCTTTAAGCCAAGCACAAATTCAAACCCTCCATTCAGTGGGTGCTGTTTTGGTGGCTGCTCCAGCAGCTGGCACAGCTATCATAGTAGATGAAGTTCACTTTAAATACAACTATAGCACTGCTGCTTTCACTGGCGGGGGCGTAATATCTTTGGCATACACCAGCGGTGCAACCATTATGGAACTTGCAGCAAGTCTTTTGACTGGCGGCTCCTCAATTGGTCGTTTCGCAAAACCTTCAGTTTATAACCTAGATGCATCAACTGGTACTGCTACTGGTTTTGATCTTCTTTCTGCAGCAGCTGAAGGACTTTCTTTGTCAGCAGCTAGTGCAGATTTTGCAGCTGGCAATGCAGCTTCTACTTTGGACTATAGAATTAAATACCGTGTAGTAACGGTATTAACCTAATATAACGATTGGATTTAACGATGAAGCCAACTGATAAACTTAAAAAATCTATCGATCAGCTTATTGATGAGCTTTTTGCTCCTGAAGTAAAGAAATCAATGGATCATTTCGCTGCAGCTACTACAGCGGATGAAGCCATTAAAAATGCTCCAAGTGGAGAAATGGATGAAGCTCGTGGAGCAGGTCGCCCAAAACAAATCTCAGAAATTCCACAAGTCGATGTAGACGGCAAACGTGCTGGTCGCTATGACACCGACATTGTAGAAGATGAAAATAAAGAAGAAGCTCCAGCAGAAGGCGAACAGGTAAAATCCGGTAAACGTAAAAAAGAAGAAGAATCAGAAGCAGCCCCAGCAAAACTCCCAGGCATGCCTGAATCCCCAGTAGCCCCAGTCGAAGCTCCAGCAGAAGGCGAACATGATTCTGTGCCAGAACATGAAGCAGAAGATGAAGACGATAGTATTGAAGAAAAAGGTATCAAAAAATCTTTTGCCATTTCTAAAGCTCAATATGCTGAATACGTAGCTCTTAAAAAAGCTCGCGAAGCGACTATTAAAGCTGAAGTTTTGAGAAAAGCAAAAGCAGAACACACCTCTTTGATTAAATCAGCGGTTGTTGAAGCTACTGCTGATATCCGTAGAGAAAATGAAAATCTTAGAAAATCTCTTTCAGAACAAAGTGAATTGATCAAAGCCATGGCTAATAAGCCTAAAGCAGCAACCGCAATTACTTCAATGTCAGCCCTTGAAAAAGGTGGATCAGCTGCTAGATCAAACAACGGTCTTTCTAAAGCGGATCTAGTTGATATTGCAGAGAGATTGGTTAAATCCAACGAACTAATGCTTGATTCAGCAATCGAATTGGATCAAACCGGTTTTATTGTAGATCCAAATGAAAGAGCGACTTTAGAAAAAGCAATTAGAAGTATTAGAAGATAATAAAATGGCGTGATAAATGTTCGTGATCAACGCCTTAAAGAAAGATCGCCGGCCTTATTTAAGCCAAAACGTTAATTTAACAAAGTTTTTTTCAAAACAACGAAAGAAGGAACAGCAATGAACGTCCAGTCACAAACTCAAGAACTTACCGGTTTCGGTTACCATACCGCCGAAGAAGTTCAAGAACTCCAAAAAGCATTGTCCATTGGTGGACAATATGCTACGACCACCCCAGGTAACTTGTCTGGCGGTCCAGCATTAGCAGTCGAAGATCTAGATCGTACTTTGAAACTGGTAACAGCTTCACTAGAAGATTTAGTACTTTGGAAAGATGTTATTAAACAAAAAGTTATGCAAACTGTTGGTCAGTACAACGTACAAAACCAATACGGTAATGAAGTAAGCCCCTTCTTTACTATGGGTTCAACTCCTACCTCAACAGATGCTGGCTATAACCGCGATGTATTCATAGTTAAATACTTGGGTACCCAAGGTTCAGTACAGCATAACTTAACCCTCATCCAAGCTGCACACGGCCCAGTCGTTGCACGTGAGGTAAAAAACAAAACTGTTGAATTGCTCGAAAGAAATGAAAGAGCAATGTTTGATGCAGATTCTACAATCAATTCATTAGAATACGATGGTATTGATTCACAGATCCGCGTTAAAGGCGTACAATCAAAATATATCCCACAAGGTTGGGTTGGTTATAATAAAGTTGGCGTAGATGACACTCCTGTTTTGGATACCCGTTCAGCAGGCGCAACTTCACAACTTAGCCAAGATTTCAATGAAGAAGCAGCTCTACGTGCTTTGAACAACTTCGGTCGCCCAAAACAAATGTACTTAGCTACTGACATTCATAGTGAATACAGCAGAAGCTTTTACTTATCCCAACGTACGATGCCTGGTATGATGCAACCATCCGGTTGGTATACTCCAGACTTCCGTGGGACTTTGAAATTCGACTTCCGCCCTTCAGTTTTCCTACGTGCACGTCAAGGTGTTTTATCTAGCGCAGTAAGTGCTGGATCAGCTCCTACCTTCACTTTAAGCCACACTGCTGGCGCTGGCTCTATGTTTGCTGCAAGCGATGCTGGTACTTATAGCTACCAAATCAGTGCAGTATATGCTGACGGCGAAACCCTTCCAGCCGCTGCTTCTTCAGTATCCGTTGTTGCTGGTGATGTTGTTAGTGCAGCTATTACTTATAGCGGTAGCCCACTTTACTTCAACATCTTCCGCGCCCCAATCAACACCACCGTTGGTCAACTGTTCATCGGTCGTATTGCTCCTGCAGGTACAGGCGTAAGTACTCCTATTGATTCTAACGTAAGACTTCCAGGTTCTTCAAGAGCATATTTGCTTATGAATGATCCTGATGTTTTAGCTTGGAAACAACTTGGTTCACTTATAAAATACGATTTAGCAGTAACTAATACCTCTTATCAATGGTTGCAATTGCTTTACGGTTCCATGTTAGTGACTGGCCCAAGAAAGAACGTAATAATTGATAACCTCGGGTAATTCTTTTCCTTTTTAAAAACTAAAAGCTGCTTGGGAAAACTACTAAGCAGCTTTTTTTTATTATCTAAATATAAAGTGTGATATAACATTATCATAGATAATCTTAAGGTTTTTTAAGATGAAACTTTGTTATATTTGCAAAATAAATGAAAGTCTTAATTCTAGTAGGTGCAAAACTTGCAATACTGAGTATTTCAAAAAATACAGAGAAAAGAATGAAAAGAAAATAAAAACCTACAAGAAAGAATATTATTATTTGGAATTTAAAGAATCGATTAATGATAAAAATCATAGATACTATGAAAAAAATAAAGAATCAGTTAACAAAAGAAATAAAGAATATTATACCAATAACAAAGAAAAAGTTAGAAAAATCAATGATCTTTGGATGGAAGAGAATAAAGAAAAAGTGACTATTTATCAGGCGGCCTACCGAAAAGAAAATTCAGATAAAACAGCTTCTTATAATAAAAAATATAAAATTAAAAACAAAAAAGATTTAACTTTAAAAAGAAGAAATTATGAGAATAATAGACTTGCAAATGATCCTTTTTATCGAGTTAAAAAAAATATAAGGCGCTCGATCAATAGAGCTATTAAAACTTCGAATTGGCGTAAAACAAAAATTACAGAAATTATTTTGGGGTGCACCTTTTCAGCATTAGTCACCCATTTAAAAGTTACTTGGGAGAAAAACTACCCAGGAGAGATTTTAAACTGGAGTAAAAATGTTCATATAGATCATATAATTCCATTAGTTACTGCTAAGACTTTAAATGATGTTTATTTGTTGAACCATCATTCGAACCTTCAATTATTGAAAGCTTTTGATAATATTAAGAAAGGTGGCAAAGTTTTAAACCCCTAAAGTTTCTTACACTCCCTACCGATATATCTAATATAAGTTAGAAAGGGAATAAAACATGAATAACAACAATACAATAGCAAAAATCCAAAAAGTAACAGTTTCAGGTTTAGAAATGTTTGAATACGTAGTTCTCCAATACCGAGAAATCGAAGTCCAATTGGAAGAGGCCGGTTTGATCATAGAACCAAGCGCAGGTTGGAAGGTATTAGGTGAGGGCAAACGATGGTCTATTGAAGCAGCTAGAGCGGTTGTGCAGAACTTAGCAAATAGTAATGTTTATTCCTTAATCATAAGGTAAATTTATGTACAAAATAACAGAAAAAGTATACAAGTCTGAAACAATTAAAAAATTCTTAAAAGAAACAAAGGATGATAAAACCATGCAAAACATAGACTTGGAAGTAGGAAGCTTGGAAACATTAGAAGTAGAAGAACTAAGGGATTTAGCAATCAGTCTCTTTCACAAGACTTTTGGGACTGGGAGATTAGACTGGGATGCTAGAACGTATCTTCATGAAATTAAAGAGTATTATTCTAGACAAGATTTGATTGATTTTATTTACGCAGAAGGCTAAAGTTTAATTAGAATATGCCGATAAAGAACTAAAGTGAGTTCTAAAAACTAAGGAGATAAAAATGGATAAATTAGTACCGATCATTGAAAAGTTAATCGAGGTATCTTCAAGTTCAGTAAACCTTTTAATGGATGAGTTACTCAGATACTACTTAATCACTACGGGGCTACATTTACTATTAGTATTTGTAATTACAGGGATTATCTATAGATTTCTGAGTCTAGGGAAGAAATTTCTTGATTTGTGTGAGCCGAGTCAATCTAGAACTTTGTTTAAGTTTTTGTATTCGACTGTGATGGGTCTAGTATTGATTGTAGGTTTGGTATATGCTTATACTGAAGCCAAAGACACAATTAAACTGGCAGCAGCTCCACATATTTTCTTGATCGAAAAAGTTAAGGAATTGTTGCCACATAAAGAAGTGGAAAATAAGCAAACATCTCTGGGAGGTTTTTCCGTCGGCGATTGTATACTTAGCAATGAGAAGACTGATGTGGAAGGAAAAGTTATTGCAGTAACCACAGAGGGCGCTATAATACACTTCAATTACACTGATTCAGATTCGGCGGATTTTCTTTATAAAAAGAATCTAAAAGAATATACAAAAGCAGATGATTCAAAGTGTCGAGGATAAGGGCATTTTTTGTGGAATTGAGATTACTTTTATGTTTGTTTTACTTAGCTAGGATGATTTCCAAATAAGGAAATAAAATGAGAGACATATTAGATGTGTTAATAGTTTGTTTCCTTGTTCCAATTGGAATTATAGGTTGTGCCGCATTAGCACTCTTAATATACACAAGTATTGTGATAGGACTATTATTCATGTTTCGCATCAGATTGCCTAGGGAGAAATCTAATGGACGAAGATGAATTTATGTTTGCAGTATATATATTTATTATGACATTAGGAGGGATATTAATATTAATAAGAATCTACTTTATAGATGTAAATTTAACTTCCTTATTCTTGAAACTTATTCCTAAGGAGAAAGATAAATGAAATATAAATTAAGACAGTCTGTAAGAATTGTAAATTATAATCGATTAACTGAGAGTGAAATTTGTTATATATTCCGCAAAATCCCCTTGAATTCTGTAGGAATTATAAGAGATTTTAATTTAACTCATAATAGGTATAGAGTTGAGTTTAAGAGATGTCCTATAACCTACTATAGTAGTCCCAATTATATGGTTGAGTTATACGAAGAAAATCTTACAGATGCTGCATTTAAGTTTCCTAAATTAATTCCTATTGAGAAATCAGAGAGGTAAAGAAATGTCTAACCTACTTCCAGCTATTCTTTGTTTATATGGGATAGGTATTATGCCTGCAGTAGCCCTTTTACATGAGTCTTATTCGCCTGATGATAAGTCCTTATTTTTGGGTATGGTATGGCCCATAACACTGTTATTGCTATTATTAAAACCAAGAATCAAATTAGGACAAATTGTAAGAGTCAAAATACATTCATTCTTCTTCTAGTAGAGAAGTCCTTATAAGAGGAAAAATTATATACATTACTCGTTTCGAACATGAAAATTATTATAGAGTAGAGTTAATTAGGCCACTAGAACCAGGAATACATGGAACTAAAATCACTGTTACAGACACAAACATTTTTCCTTATAAGCGAAGATTAATAAAGCATTATATTCGGCAACTTATAAAAATCTTCAACAAGGTGTCTAAAAGTAACACCTTTCCAATAGAAAGAAAATTATGAGTTTACCTGATTTCATCCTCGCTTATTTAGTCGGGATTTTGGAATAACTATATTTTTAAAGAAACTCTAATGAAAAAAGTAACCAAAGCCTTGAAACAGAAAATGATTGATATAGCTCATGCCAATGGCTTAAAATTACATTTTATAAAAAGAAAAAGTTATGGTGGTATGTATGATGATACCAAAAAACTGATCACAGTCAGTCTAGTCACCCAGAAAGGGTATATGTTAAATGCCCTTAATCTAGTTTCTTGTTTTTGTCATGAATTAGGGCACGCTGCTCAAGATAAGCTACAGACAAAATTGACAAAAATAGTAAACAATAGGCTAAGACCAGAAACTAGATATTTTATCTCAAAATTTAGACTTCAATATGAATACGAAGCTGATAAATTTGGGTCTAAATTTAAAACTTGGGCTTTCCCTGAAATAAAAGGTGAATATTTAAGTGGTTATCCAATCGAAAACAAGAAAGAAACAATCGAATATTTACTGAAACATTACGAAGGAAGATAATTTATGTTTGTTATTGTTGCGTATTATATAGTAATTGCTGTCATTCTAGGTAATGGAGCAGCGAAGGAAACTCCAAAACAAGATTGGTCAGTTACTCAAAATCACGGAACAAGAGATATTCCGAAAGAATAAAGGTAAAAAAATAATGAACAAAACCTATTACAAATTTACCAATCTAATAAACAGATTGTTTTAAAAGTGATTTATATTTTGAAGACCAAAATAATTATACCAATAGAAAGAAAGCTAAAATAATAAATTTCTTACATAAATTTTTTTATTGGCTCAAAGCATTATTTGAATATAGTATATTCTTATGGGATAACTTATATGATTTCGATTATGTTTTTATATTAACTCTTCTAAAATATAAACTCTCTAGAACTCGTAAAGCGATCGTCAAAGCAAATGTTATAGTTGATTCAAAAAGAGTAGAGAAGCAGATAAAATATGCCGAGTTCTTATTAGAGGCGATCATAAAAGATGATTTTGCATACAAAGAATATCTTGCACATGATCAAAAATGGGGAGAGTTGGAATTTATCTTAGACTCTAAGAAAAGAACTAATCCTAGTCAGTCCGCTCTTAATAGAGCTAAAATTCTTACAGAAGAGGATAAAAAATTGGAAGCTGCAGAGTTTATAAAAATATTGGAATTGGAGGCAGCAAGAAAGAAAGGTGCTTATAAACGTTTGTGGCGACACTTAGATAAATATATCCAAGGATGGTGGGATTAATGAATTTTAAAAAAAGAAATGTTTTAGAAATAAAAAATGAGGATCTTATGACCGAAGAAAAAGTAAAAGAATTTATGAAATTACTTGAGGAGGCCTTTGAACAAATGGGGAAAAAAATTCAAACGGCTGTTCTCATAGATGCTTCTAATGAGCCCAAACTTCTAATTGACAATCGAGAAGAAAAAGATATAAATTGAAAGAAAAGGGATTAAGATGCTGTTTTCTGCATTGTTTATAGTGACCACCATTTATGTGTTATTTTTTCTAGTAGCTGGAATTTTAGCAATTTTAGAGAATAAAAAGTAGTTAATAAAAGGGGTTAAATGTTTTCAACTAAACAACTAATATTCCTATGGGGTTCAATTGGAGTATCTTTGGGTTTCTTAGGTCTAATAACCTACCTTAAAGCTCCCAAAACTCCAATGGAGCAGTGCCGTAAAGAATTCGAGAAACTCTCAGGAGAGCAAACACAAACTATAAATATAGTGGCAAAATTAAGTGGACACAAAAATATTGAAGGGTTTATAAAAGACTATTGTGAATCTGCAATCAAAAAAGGAGAGTATAAGTGAAAGTATTATTGATAAGTTCATTATTGTTGAATACAGGTCTAATTTATTTAGCTATATCCCTTCATCAAGGAGCAGTCGAACTACACAATGATTTAGTATATTGTACTTCAAAGGATGATTACGGTTCAAAACCGGGATATGTGAATGAGCTTATCAGTGATCTTAGATTAGAGTGCATTGCGCAAAAGCATAAATTTCACGGTCTCTTTAAAAGAGACAATACATTTTTTGTAGGGTGTGTGAATGATAAAGAGTAGCAAAATAATCAAACTGACCAAAGAACAGTTTTGTACAGCTTTAACCCTTGGTTATCATTTAGCTTTTATAGGCGGTGCATTTTTAGGAATTGGAAACTATATTGATAGGATTGAAAAGTTAGAAAAGCTGCCATTACTCAAGTAGATCGAGTAGAAACCCTTTCTAAAGATATCAAGACTACTATAGCTAATGCAGAACTAGATGCTAAGAAAACTGCTTCCGAAGTTCAAGAATCTCTCCAAAAAGCAAGCGCATTGGAAGATAATGCTCTAAAAAGCCTAGATGCTGTGAAAAAAGAACTAGATTCAGTTAAATCTACTTGCGGAAAACTTAAAATTTAAATAAAATACTCCTTTTCATAAATGCGTGCTATATGGTATAACTAAGTGATAACTCACTAGGAAACTACCTATAGAACATTAAAATTTGTGGAAAAGGAGAACCTCATGCTGAGGGGGTTTTTACAAAAAATACAGCGCTTTCTTCTGGTTTTTGGCCCCGGCTTGATTGTGCTTGAATGCGATAACGATTTCGGCGCAGTTTCCACATATACCCAGCTTGGTGCTCAATATGGTACCAACTTTCTTTGGATTCTACTTCTTTTACTACCTATATGCTACCTTTGCCAAGAAATGGTTGTTAGGTTAGGAATAGCCACCGGTAAAGGTCACGCCGTTCTTATATATGAAAAATTTGGAAAATGGTGGGGAAGGTATTCTTTCGGAACTCTTCAAATAGTCAACTTCTTGACAGTATTGACCGAATTTATAGGAATAAAACTAGCCTCGGAAACTCTAGGTTTTGACCCTAAACTAGCAGTAGGTCTTTTTGCTATATGTTTAATAGCTTTAGTATTGAGCGGGAGTTATTTTGTATGGGAAAAGCTCACTATTCTTTTATGTCTCGCAGATGGGGTTTGGTTTTACTTAAGCAGCGAAATAGGCCCTCCAACCCATGAGAGCATAACAAACTCTTTCATCCCAAGTATGCCAATTGGAGGGATAACCCTCCCCCTCATATTTCTTTTAATAGCTACTGTAGGGACAACTATAGCTCCATGGCAATTATTTTTCCAACAAAGTTGTGTAATAGATAAGAACTTGAAAGCTTCTGATCTGAATCATGAAAGGCTTGATACATTTTTGGCTAGTATTTTCACTATATTAGTAGCCGGAGCTATGGTTTGCGTAGGGGTCGTCCTTTTTAGCAAAGGAATAACCTACGTCGATCCAGCACAAATGGCCGAGGTTTTGAAACCTCTAGCAGGGGATTTTATAAAGAAGCTTATTTTAATCATGATTATAAATGCCTCTGTTCTCGGAGCGATGGCGGTAACCCTTTCTAGTTCTTGGGCTTATTCTGAAGTAGTAAATTCGGCATCGGGATTAGGTAAAAAAATAACTGAAGCACCCCAGTTTTACGGGATGTATATCTTTGGGGTTTTGCTCGCAGCAGGAATAGTGCTAATCCCACAATTACCATTACAGCTGGTGACCATAAGCGTGCAAGTCTTAGCGGGATTACTATTGCCCCCAGCTTTAATATTTTTGCATTTACTATTGAATGATGAAAAATTTGTTCCCAAAGAGTTTTTAAATAAACGGTGGAACAATATCGCTAATATAATCGTGATTGGTTTGATGATTGTTTTATCTTTAGCTTTAATAGCAATACCCTTTTTCTCTTAAAAAAGAAGATTTTTTATGTTTATACCACTTTTAATAGCTTTTTTTGTAGGAACAGCTTCTGGCTTTACAGCACAAGTAATAGCTGATAGAATCAAACCAGCAGACCCAACGACCATAGTCTGTGTAGCGACTTCCAAAGACGCTAAACCCAAGTGTGAAGAGGTTGAAAATAAGGGGAAGTAAATGGGTAAATATATTAAAGGTTTTGCCAAATATATATCTCAAGCTTTAATATTTACTATCCTTAATACGGCTTTATCAATCTTAATGGGCGCCCTAATAACTTTTGCAGCCCCAAAGCTAGGTCTACGCTTAGAACCTTACAGCGTCGGAATAAATCCTGATGCGTTTCATAAATTAGCTCTTATTCCTATGTGGAAGTTTGCATTAGCAGGTTTTGAAGATGTAGCTTTTGTACTCCCTTCTCTAATTTTGGCAAAAAGAGACTATCCAATATTGACTGGTATGGTTTTAGCAATTTGCTCAATTTGTTTTGTGGTTGGTCACCTCTACCAAGGTCTTGGAGCAGCACTCTGCAAGCTTCATTACGTGCCTCTCGCATTCTTATATGCACGTAGATTTGGTATATCTCGAACGATTACAGGGCATTCTATTCAAGATGTTTTGATAATGGCTTCGATTAGGTTAGGAATAGGTTGACTAGTATAATAACCTCAAAGGTATTTTAAGACTGTTAAAATGATCAAAATTGGAGACCAAAAATGCGTATAGCAGTAGTAGACTTAGAAAATAACACTCCCCAAAATGAATGGCAAAAATCATTAACTGAACGAGTAGAATGGGCGCCCATAATTGAGATAGGCGCTGTAATGCTTGATATTAGATCAGGTAAAATAATTTCTTCTTTTGAAACCTTTGTAAATCCCAATGAAGCAATTTTTCCAGAAATCACTGCTTTAACAGGAATAAGTGATGTAGAAACAACGGGACCAAATTCGGGGTCTCTCGATGTAGCTTTAGATAACTTTTATCAGTGGATGGCAGATAATAACTGTAAATTAATGGCTGCTTGGGGTAGAGATTGTGATGAAATTGAGAAGCAAGCTATTAAATCAGGAATAATCAATAAGTTTAAGAAATTAGACATTAAAAGTATGTTTGATGTTTTAAAAGGTGGTTTATCCGGAAAAAAAATGAAGGGCGGTTTAAAAGGGACTTTGGAAACCTTTGGTTTAACCTTTGAAGGGAAACAGCATAGAGCCAAAGTAGATGCTTTAAATACAGCAAAACTATTATTTCACGCTAAAGAAATTTCACTTTACGCCGATAAGATTAAGGAACATAAGTTTAGAGGATTGCAGGAGTGAGAACATTGGAGACATACTATGAAAGTATACTGGAAGTGTTCATGTGGCAAAGAAGGAAGTGAAATAGAAAAATCTTCTATCATAGGTATTACTGAATTTGGAGTTTGGTTCAACTGTGAATGTAAGTCTACTCATCTAATCCGACCAGAAGCTATTGAAAAATCAGACTTTGATTGCCCTTTGATAAATAAAGTTAATAATGCAAATGACTTATAAACTTCAAAAACTTGGCGCACCCATCCTTCGAAAAAAAGTAGATAGAGTTTTAAAGTTCAAACCTAAAGAACTCGAACAACTTTTCGAAGAGATGGTTTATATTATGATCTTAAATCAAGGTATTGGGTTAGCCGCTAACCAAATAGGCCTTAATAAACAGATCTTTATAGCAGCTTTAGAAACTTCACAAGGTATAATAACTCCTCGAATGTTCATAAATCCAACAATGTTCACACTCAGCGAACAAAAATATGAGGCTTTCGAAGAAGGTTGTTTATCAGTAAATAAAGATAAAAGAATTTCAGACTTCCGTTCTAACTCCTTATCTCTGCACTATCAAGATACTCACGGTTTAGTCAAAACAGAATCTTTTTCAGGATTCAATGCAGTTATTATCCAACATGAATGCGATCACCTAGAAGGTAAGCTCTTCATAGATTACACTAATCCACATAAATGTTAGAATTTTCTTAGATTAATAAATATCATATTTAAAGAAATAATAAATGATTACAGTACATTGCAAATGCAAAAAATCTATAATGAAATTTCAGCATCTTAAAGAAGGTCATATCACTGAATACGAAGGTAGTTGTTGCAAAGACCTACAAAAACAACAACTTATGGAAGAGGCTCCAGTTTCTCAACCAACCAAACTATCTGAAAAAGATGCTGAAGTTTTTATGAAGGTTTTAGAAAATCCTCCAGAACCTAGCGAAGCTTTAAAAGCGCTCATGGCAGATCAAGAAAAAGTTGATACAGAAAAAACCAAGAAAAAATTCACTTACTTCGAACCTAAAGGAAGTAAGAAATGATACCTGAAATAAAGCAATTTTATACTTATGATGTTGATCTTGCAGCTTTTTTAATGGTTCAAGGTCTAAAATTTTACGAATGCAAGTCAGACCCAATTGATAAATCTAGAGCTCTTTTTTGCTTTTTTGATGAGAGAGATATAGGACGGGATTTAGAGCGAAATTGGATGTCTAGTGATACTAAGAGATTCTCTGATTTCCGAAAATACCTTTTAAGAGAAGTACATAGGGTAGTTAAGCAAGGTATAAAATAAGCTTACGGATGTTATAATTGTTTGGATTCTATATAAGGAGTTTAAGATGATTGAGGGATCGTGGCTAGCAGTAGCTCCTCAGGCATTCACTGCTAATGGCACTCAATATGGTCTGATCACCCTCGCCTCAACTGCAGGGTTTTATACAAGACAGATCGTCACTATTCAAGCTACTGCTTTACCTGATTTACAAGTTCAGGTTAAACGCGTAAACGCAGACGGCGCTACAATGATTGTGGGTCCTACTGATGGAAACATTGGAACTTGGAGCAATATTGCCCTTTACACTACAGCTGCAACCTCTACAGTTAGGGCAGCGGAACAACGTAGAGCAGCTTTGGCAATAGATGCTATATCTAGAGCAGTCTTCCAAGAAGATCCGGTTGTTGCTTTAAGGGTGGTTCTAGTGGATGGTTCCGGCAATGTTTTAGGGGTAGAAGGCAACCCGCTTCACACAACTACTACCTAGTCTTTTAAATTAAAGATTTACAAAATAAACTCCGATAAGTATATTGTTCTTATCGGAGTTTATTTTTATAGGAATGGTTTATATGAAGCTTGGCCAATTAGTAGATAATCCTCTTTTCTTGAAAGCCTTAAAGGATCTTTCATCACAACCCCTCCCCGTTCTTGCAGCCTATAAACTTGTAACTATTATGGAGATTAGAGACCGAGAAGTCGGAAGATGGCAAAAGGTTCGAAATGCCCTTTTACAAAGTTATGGAAAAAAAGATGAAAAAGGAGAGTTAGTTATATCAGAGGATGGTACTCAGTATGTTTTGGAAAAAACAACCGCTTTTAATGAAGATTATAATCATTTGATATCTTTACCAGTAGATATACCAAAACTCTCCATTGAGGAGTTAAAAGATGTTAAACTCTCCGCCGAATCTCTTCTGATTTTGCGACCAATACTCGCTTTAGAAACCTCGGATTAGGTTCTCCCCCGCCGAGTTCAATGGGATCCAAACTAGGATCCCATACCCCTCCCTCTAGCAGTTTGAATACATGTTAAAATTTTGTAAGTTCTATAATAATAGACACTTATAATAATCTTTACTTTCAGTGAGTTATATTTCTATGACCCCAGAATTCATGGATAAAATCAGTGAATTGCAAGCCGCTCAAAGAGAAATGGCACTTCTTCAAAAAATTCATACTGAAACTCTTGATAAACAGTTAAAACTTCTTGAAAGTCAAAGAGATATATTAACAACCAATACTGTAATAGTAAAAGATCATGAACGTAGAAGCACGCAATTGGAAGGACGGATGGGTATTTTAGAAGAAAAGTTATCGCCCATTGAAAAATACTTAGCTGAGTTAGCAGCAGTAAATAAAGTTATGAAGATTCTTGGAACAACCTTTACCTTTCTAGCCTCTGCAGCCACAATAATAGAACTAATCAAAATGTTTGCCAAATAAGGAATTTTCGATGCTGATAGGTAAACTTTTAAATAGCGATGCAACTATCAATAATTATTACGAAATTGGTAGTTTACAATTTGTTTCGGGTGAAGCTTTCACCGTAGTAATGCAGGTTTTTGGAGCTCAAAGCGGTCTTAGAAAGATGCTAATAGCTCAAGATAACAATCCTTCCCATATAGCTGTTACTTTAACCCTACCCAATTTAGATGGTTCTGATTTATCACTAACAATGACTCAAATGACCAATGACGCTAGTATATGGTCGGCAGCCGTTAACTCCACTCAATCAGCACTTTTAGCTATGGGTAATGCTCAATTTTCAGTAGTAGATTCAAGTATGGGAGCGCCCGGACCAGTTATGGGTTTTATTCCTAGTGCTCTAAGTTTAGTTATAACCGGGGATGTTCCTTAAATATGAGCCGATTAAACTACTGAATCGGCTCACACTTTGACCTAATTAGGAAAAAAAACAATAATGACAAGAACTTATGGTAAGTCTAACAGGGGCGAGTCCCAATTGCAACCATTGATGACCGTTGCACGTCTAAAAGCGGAATACCTCTTCGGCGCTGTAGACGTGACTGATTCTAATGGTAATACTATTTCTGATTCTGCTCTCCAATCCTATATTGATTCAGCTATAAACATGCTTGAATTAGACTTAGATATGGCTTTTACTCCTCGTCAAGAATTAGAAGAGAGAGACTTCTTTGGTAATGACTATTTTAACTGGGGGTATAACCAGCTTAATCGATACCCTGTAATTTCTATTCAAGACGTATTCTTTGCTTTTTTAAGAAACGATGATGGTACGTACGATGAAACTATTGACATCCCACAAGCTTGGTGGCGTTTGAAGAAAGAAACCGGACTCTTTCGAATGATACCAAATAACAAATTCCCAGCTAACCTTCAAATTGATCAAACGGGCACCTTTTTCCCTGAATTATTTCGTAGGGAAGGTCACGTCCCTCAATTATTTGTTATATCTTATACTTGGGGATTACAAGAAGGTCAGATACCACCATTAATAAATCATGCCATAGGCATGTTAGCGGCAATATTCGCTTTATCACCTCTTGGTAACTTAATTTTAGGCCCTGGCATAGCTAGTTCTAGTTTAGGTATTGACGGACTCTCCCAATCGTTGTCTACTACCAATAGCGGTGCAGATGGGGGCGCCTTTGCAAGCCAAGTTAGAGACTACAAAAATCAACTTTGGGGTCAACGAGGCGATGCTACTGATAACACCAGTATCGTTCATATTTTAAGAAACTACTACAAGGGTGCCCCACTAATGTCCATGATATAAGGGGAAGCAATGAAAGAAGAAACTCCTCAAGATAAGATCGTGGGATATACTAAATCAAAAAAGCCTATCTATGACGTGGATGCGCATCACCCGGATCCTGAATGGAAGCATCTTTACTCCGACTTCACTAGAAATGATCACGCTGATGCGGCGATTGTTTTGCTGGCTCAAGGACACAACCCTGAAACAGAGTTAAACAAGAAAAAAGCTTATGGTTTCGCGGCCTCATGCCATGAAAGACATGTAGTGAATTGTGATTGGATCGAAGCGCATCCTAAAGGTAGGTAAGGTATAATTTTCACGTAACAAGTTTGTTTATATTGATAAATTTTTTAGATTAGGCTTATAAATGTCAAAACCTTTTGATATTAATGAAGAAATTGATCAACTATCTGAAAAAATGGTTAAAGCTCAAAAAATCACCTTTTTTGAGTTAGCTTCTGAATTAGGCCTGGAAGGTCTAAAAAAAGCAAGCTCTAAAATGTCAGAAGCACAACTCACTGCTTTTAAAGAAGAATTACAAAAACATATACCAAAAAGTGTAACTAAATCTGATTCTACTCCTGATGGTATGAGTGAAGAAATGGCTGGAGTTTCAATGGCTCCTAGAGATGAAAATGAAACTGAACAAAAAAAAGAAGAACGAGAAAAAGCCGCTAAAAGAGTCGAAGATGCCGAAGGTTTGAATAAAGATGAAAATGCTTTAGGAGAAATGCTAATGGCCTCTGAAAAAGCTCCAATGAAAAAGTCTGAAGGTGCTAGAGGGGGACATGTGATAGGTCATACCAAGAGTGGTAAGCCTATATATGCTTCTGGTGATGGCCAATCTTATTGGAAAACATTTAACTCAGATGAGCATTTGACAGCTGCTGCAATCCATGCTAAAGAAGCAGATAAATATAAAAAAAATGTTAATGAAATACGTGCAAAGTATAAAGAAAATGAAGCACCAATGAGTGATCAGGATCAACGTTTGCATAGTTATAATTGGAATAAATGGGATCACCATCACCATGAAGCTCAACAACATCAAGAAATAGGTCGGGTTTTAAGGGACAGAGAGGAGCGTAAGAAAAAAACTCTAGAAAAATCTAAAGGTGCTAGAGGAGGCCACGTAATAGGGTACACCCAATCAGGCAAACCAATCTATGAAGCAGCTAATCACTCCAGCCATAAAGATTTTTCCAAAAAAGATCATGCTGATGCACTTCAAGCCCACAAAGAATTAACTCCTACAGCCGGTAATCTTAAAGCTTTGATGGAAGCGAAATACCATGCTGAGCAACAAAAAACTCATTTAAATGCTATGGAAAACAATAAAATGAAAAAAAGTGTAGTAGAAAAATCAATTATAAACAATACCATGAGTCTTGAGCCTTTTATCGAAACTGATAGAGGCGGTAAATTTGAAATGAATATGGACGATATGAACCGTCAAGCATTGCTTGATGAACTTATTGCTATGGATGCAATGGCTTCAGAAGAGATGAGAGACGTACTGCACCAAGGCGGCCCCGAAATGTCAGAATCTTGGACTGGACAAACAATAGACGATCCACAACCCCATATGGACTATGAGTTGGGTGCGGAAGATCTTAAAACTCCAAAATCTGAAAACAAAAATGATCAAATTGCTGATAAGATTATAGAATTAAACAAATTAGGCGAAATGTCTCACGAGGAAAGAATGGAAATGCGCGAAAAAATAATGATGATTCTTGAGGCTTTAATGGAGCGTCAACTAGAAAAAGCTGTTATTTCTAAAGCTCTTGACACTTTATCTGTGAAATTGAATCTACCAAATGGTAAATTGCATACTCTTTACGACAAAGTAGTTGAATTGAAAAAGTCTGAAGGCGCCAGAGGTGGGAAAATTATAGGCCATACTAAATCGGGTAAACCTATTTACGAACATGCCGAACATAAAGGGCATGAAGGCTTTCATTATGAAGATCATTTCGATGCTATGAAAGTTCATCATAAATTGGCGCATTCCCATGAAGATAAAGCTAAAGGCATGATTGCCGCTGATGGAATGAAAGACTTTAAAGAGCTGAAAGGTCACGCTGAAGGCATAAAACACCACCTCAATGAGGCTTCCAAACATGAAAAAATGTTCCGTAAAATGACGCCAGGCATTAAAAAAGCCCTAGATCCTTTTTATGATAACATCGAAACTAACGAAGATTTCTATAAATCTGATGCTTTAAATCCTTTCGAATATAGAAAGATTGGACAAAACTACCATGCAGATGTCGACGCTTATATTGAAGCAGAAGAAAAAGCAACAAAAGAAAATCTAGATAAATCAACTTTCTTTTACCCAGACCAAAAAGCTTTGACCAAGTCATCAGGCATCCAAGAGTTGATCGAAAAGGGCGCTCACATGGACGAGCTGGAGCTTGAAACTGCTTTAATTAATAAAGGTATTTCTGCTACCTATCGTGGAGTTAACATAGTAAAATCATTCACAGACTCTTCTATGGAAGACCTTTTTGTACAACGAGATACTTGGGGTCAACCAATTAAAAAGTCATACGATGATATTCATCGCGAAGGTAGCGGTTCTGCAGAAGACCATGATGACGTAATGCATCAAGATGCCGGCGAAGCAATGGAAGAATCCGGAGAGCCGATCCGTAAAGATGAGTCAGAAGAGTCTGATGAAGAAAAGAAAAAAAGAGAAGAAGCTAAAGAAAAACTCATGGAGATGGAAGAACGCGAACATGCAACCAAAGATCCAGAAGAGTTGATTGAAGCTGAAAAAGAAGAGCATATGGAAAAAGCTGAAGATGACCACAAAGAAAGCGACAATTGTGAAGATGTTGACTTGGAAAAATGTGGTGGCTATGATATGCTTTCTAAAGAGTTAGATGATATGAAAGAAGATGCTAAAGATGAAGAGATTGAAAAAGCCTATATCGGCTTTAAAAAACTTGAAAGCAAAATAGCTCATCGTGGTGGAGTTAAAAACCCAGCTGCAGTCGCCGCTTCGATAGGTAGAAAAAAGTATGGAAAACAAGGATTTGCAAAATTAAGTGCTGCAGGACGTCGTAAGTAGTAAATGGAGTTTGGATGTGGATAGCAACAATAAATCTATTGATTTTTGGGTTCAATTTGGAATTGATGTTCCTTTGGATGAAATTTTCCAAAAAGCGACGCTCACGACGCCCAAAGCTCCACGCCTCCCTCACCCCGGGGAAGGCGCAAAAGCCAAACAACCAGAAAGCTATAAACCACCTAAAGGTACTATAACTAAACCTGAATCTTTGCAACCACACTATTCTGATAAGCCTAATATGAGTAAATTCAAAAAGATTTTGAGTCACCCAGAATTAGGTCCAAAACTTCAAGGACGTATTGGATATCATCCTAAAACCGATACTATTCACGTATTGCATCCCTCAGCACATAAAATAATCAGTGAGCATGTTTCACAACAGAAAGAGATGGCTCATGGTTAGTTCTTTTTCCACTAGAGTTTCGGAAAAATATTATGACGTCCATTAAAAAGGGTTGGAATGTAGAAGTAGCTAAACCTACAAAACGTCAATCCACTCTCCCTAAAGTAAATTTAAAAAAAGAACAATTTGACCAACTTATACTTGACCAAGGTGTAAATGTAAGAGTCTTTAGAACAGTTCCATGCCCTAATGTTAAGTCTATTGAAGCTGGGGAGCATGAGATTGATTGTCCACTTTGCCGTGGTTCTCAATTCGTGGATCGATACCCATTAGAAACTAGAGTTGTGATTCAATCCGTACAAACAGAAGTAGCTCACTTAGTTGAAGGTCTTTACGACGGTAATACGGTCACTATTACCCTCCCAAGCGGTGTAGAATGCCAATATTACACCATGATTGAATTAGTTAACTATACCGAAATTTATATTGAACGTGTGTCCCGGCAATTAGGACAAGTAGATGTTCTAAAATTCCCAGCTACTAGGGTCAATTTGTTAATTGATCAACACGGCAAGGAATACCTTGAAGGTGCAGACTTTAGCGTAGATCTTAACAGCAATATAAAATGGGGAACTAATAGAGGCCCGGTAGAAGGCACTATTTACTCAATTCATTATGAAACCAAAGTACGGTACCGTACTGTACGGGCACTGCACACCAATCGTTATGGCAATATAACCGAAAACGGTGTGGATGATATGACTAAGATGGCGGAATCATGGTTAGGCTTCAAAATTTTCTTAGTTGACAGAAAAGATCAACTGGGCAATCTAGTTAGGAGTAATAAACTCCCACTTCATGAGATTTCTGATGATTCCGATTATTACACTACAACTTAAATAGTGGATTCTAAGTCTTCTACTTCTAATATTTCAAAAGATCCGACTGCATAACCCTCGATTACTAGGTGCCTAGCCTCTTTATCTACTTCTCTTCTTGTTGAGAAGATTCCTGAGTGGATCGCATCTTCCATGGATTCATCCTTGAATTTAATTACGTATTTTTTCATAGTTTTTTACTCCTTTAATTTTTTAGAAGTCAAAGCCGTCATTATCTAGCTCTTCGTCATCTTCCTAATAATTTTCAGTTTCTAGAAAGTCTTCATCATCAAAGTCTTCTTCTAATAGATCATCTGATTCTTTATCTTCGTGAAATCCACCATCTTCGTATTCTTTTTCTAAGTTTCCAAAGGCTAACTCATTCATTTCTTTACTTAATTTTATCATTTCTTCTATTCTCATGATCGTTACTCCTTTATGGTTACTTTTTACAATACACTCTTCGGTAGATTTTTAAAAAACTTTAGAAAAAAGTTGCATCTTTTGACAATAATCAGTAAACTATAATTAACTCATTGAGGGTAGTATAGCTAACTCTTCAAGATTCTTACCAAATTTGGTAAAATAATTAAAAAATTTTTATTAAATTTGGATTCAATCATGCAAGATGACTTAGATATCGTCAACGAGAATGATATTCTTGTTATAGAGACGATAGTTTACAATGACAACTCTTCTTACGCTGAAGACAATTCTTCACCTTCCCTTAAAACCTATATAAGACAACTATCTAAATTTCCACTTCTTACCCGAGAACAAGAACTTTCGCTCACGAGAAACCTCAAAAAGAACCGTGAGATCCTTTATTCAGCCTTTATGAAAACCCCAGAATGTCGTCTAGAACTTATGCAAATGCTCAACGCTAAGGTAGGTAGAGCTCGTAGAATGTTTGATCATATAGCAGAAGCTACCGATGACGATGAGAAGGTTCTGAATCTTCAAGAAGAGCTAGCCAATGCCATAAAAGATAATAACTTCTCCAAGAAAAATCACAAGAATTTTCAGAACTTAGTTATCCCTTTTAATGATTTTTATAGACTAGTTAATATTCTAAAAGCAAAAGAACTCACTCCTGAAGTCTCTAAAGCCCTCAATGAATACAACCAAATGAAGAAAAGGTTGTCAGAGTGTAATCTTCGTTTAGTCTTCGCTAGGGCTAAGAGATTTATGAATAGAGGCATGTCTTTAGAGGATCTTATCCAAGAGGGTAACGTGGGATTACTTAAGGCAATTGAGAAGTATAATCCAGAAAAAGGAAACAAATTCAGCACTTATGCTACTTGGTGGATTGATCAAGCTTTTGGCCGCGCTTTAGTGGACAAAAGTAAACTTGTACGTATCCCTGTACATATGGTTGATTCCATCAATAAAGTCAATAAAGCTTTTCAGACTCTTTCTGAGACTCTGACACATGAACCTAGCAATGAAGAAATAGCAAAACTTACGGGACTAACTCTAGAGAAAGTTCGAAAAGTCAGAAACTCCATTATTCTAAAAGCTAAGTACCTTCAAGAATTTCAAAATGATAAAGCTCTTCCTAAAATTATGGATTTTCCCGACGAGTCTAAAAATCCCGAAGAGCAACTCGAAGAGAAAGAATTAAGTGTTAAAGTACGGGAATTTTTAGCAACTCTTTCGCCGCAAGAAGAAAAGATTTTAAGACTCAGGTTCGGAATTGGTGAAGCGAGAAGCTATGAAGTACAAGAAATAGCGAACACTGTAAAATTAACACGTCAAAGAGTTTCTCAAATTCTCAATAAGACTAAGAAATTATGGGAATTTAAGGTATAATTTAGAATGGCCTCGAATGAAATTACATTCAAAATTAGTGATGAAATCAAGAAGTTAGGTCAAGACTTAGAAGCCTTAGCACCTAGAATTCGTGATGAGCTAAATGGCATTGTTGGAGATTTAGCAAAAGCTACCTACAATCAAATAGTGGCAAAAGCTCAAATGGAGCTTCATAGCACCAGATTAGACTACCTTAGAGGTTTACAATTTCAACAAGTTGGCCCTAATGACTATATGATAAGTTTGGATGGTTTTTTTGCTAATTCATTAGAAGATGGTCGGCCACCTTATTCTTTGAATGAGGCGCTGCTCAAGTCAGCCAAAGAGGTAAGCACGGGTAGTAGAGCGGGTGAACCTTGGGTTCGAAAGAACAAACAAGGGAAGCGTTATGCGGCTGTACCATTTGAACAGTCTCAAATGAGAGTAGAAATGGGTTTGCCTACTTTGAGAGTTACAAACCCTTTTACCGATAAAAAACAAAAGATAAATCAACTATTTAAAGATTTTGATAAAAATATAATTCAAGGAAAAGTAGGTAGTTTTAACATCCCTAGTGCACCTAACGAACTGCAAGGATTGACTAAATACCAACACACAAATAAAGAAACCGGCAAAACTAGAAGTACTTACGTGACTTTTAGAATGATCAGTGAAAATGGTAAACAATGGACTCACCCCGGTTTTTCTGGACTTCATGCTTTCGAAGAAGCCATGAAAATGGTAGACGTCCAATTTGAAAAAATGCTAAATGAATTATTTGATAAAATATAAGGTATTGATATGGCAATGATAATTCCAGAAATTATTTTACAAAGTATTATCGATGATGGTTTTACTGATATCAGAAATAACCCTGATACTTTTAGTGATGTTTTCGGTAGTTTAACTCGCGGTTTTGCAACAAGAAGATATGGTAATTCTGAAATTGCAAAAATTACCAAAATGGTACAAAATACTCAAATTCCAGTAGTTTTTAGCTACGGAATAGTTGAAGCGAATATCCCCTGTATAAGTATCCTTATTAATTCAGATTTAGAAGATACTAATCGGTCTGGTATGTCTGACCATCTTGGATTCGCTGATATACCTTTTATAGACCCTTCTCAGTTAGCTGCTTTAGTCTATGCTGGCCCTTTTCAACCCACTTCCTATAATCCTTTATCCGGTCAAATTGTCATCCCAGACTCAGTAGATTTATCTCAGGTTTATGCCAACCTTTTGTTCGTAGATAGCACCGGTACCGAATTCCCAATCTTAGGAGGTATTTCTGACACTGTTGGGAGTAAGCAGATCGTAATAGCCAAACAAGCTACTGTTAGCCTTAATCCCGGAGCGGTCATAAAATCTTCAATAGACTTTAGTCGAGTTGAAGTTAAAGCCAACACTGAGAATGTTTCTCTAATGGTGGGAGTGCACAGCAAAGACCCTTTAACCACTAAGTGGTTGTATACACTAGTAAAATACTTTCTTCTTTCTAGAAAAGAATCTTTAATTAAACGTGATTTCAATTTAGCTACTTATTCAGGTTCAGATTTTGCTAGGGACATGAATTACTCTGGAGATGCCGTTTTTACAAGATTTTTAACTGTTTCCGGCGTCATTCAGAATCAATGGAATTCTGAAAACATCGATCTATTTGATAATGTTGAGATTAATCTACAAATTCCAAAAGATGTTTATGATAGCCAACAATTAGGAATAGAAGCCGACGAAACTATAAAAACAATTCTATAAGACACGGGCATGATATAATTATTATGTTCTTGTCCCATATTATGTTAATAAATCCAAGAGATTGAATTAATGGGAAAGAAATTGAAAAAAATAAATCTAGATTCAAATGTTCTGGAATCTGAAGCGGTTGAGATTGTTCCTCAAATGATCAAAGTCTCTCCAATGATGACTTTTGAAGCTTGGTTCCAGAAAAAGGTTAAAGAAGGCAAACTTCAGGAATGGCAAACAAAAGCTGTGAGCATTTTCTTTAAGAAGCGAGGCTTAAAGGAAATAGAGTCTGAAGATCAATTCGATGAAATTTTCAAAATTTTTTAGATTAAGGTATCAACAAAATGGCTATTAAAACAAATTTCGGTGGAAGCACTATTTATCATCCAGGTGCTTATTCAAAATCGATCACCAACCCAACTCCCGGCTCTAATGTTGTATCAACCGATACCCTATTTCTTATTGGTGAGGCCTCTGGTGGCCAACCAGGTTCAAGCGCTGGTATAGTGTTTTACCCAGCTTCAGCTGCTTCCCAAATTCAATCTATTTATCAATCCGGCCCTATTGTAGACGCAATCATGAATTGTTTAGCTCCCCTGAAACTATCAGGCGGTGGTGGTCCGGGTTTAATTGGTATATATAAAACCAACGCATCTGTGCAAGCATCTCTATCATTAGCTAGTTCTTACGCTACCTTAAAAGCTTTAGATTACGGCGTAAATGGAAACAGGATCACTGCTAAAATTATTGTTTCTGCAGAAGTATCTCCAGCAGTAACTGGTTCAGCAGCAGTAACTAACTTTGGTGGTTTAAACACTGAAACTTTAGTAATTAGAACAAATGGTGCAGCTTCAGTCACAGTTACATTCTCTTCTCCTGCAAGTATTGCTGATGTGATTTCTCAAATCAATTCTCAAGACACCCAAGTAACAGCGAGTCAAGTTGGTGGAATTCTTACGATTACCAAAAATACATCGGCTAATCATAATAGGGATGGTTTTGGTTCTACTATTGAAATTGTTAGCGGTTCTGCCTTAGGCCTTTTGTTTCTAACAGCTGGTCAATTTGGAGTAGCCGCTTCAGAACAAACCGCAACCGTAACCTTAGCAAGTTCTGCTATTAATGTAACTGAAACTGATGTAGAAGGCGGAGCAATCGCTCTATCTATCGGTAGAACTAATGCTAGTTCTTGTACAGCTGCAACAGTTCAAGTCAGTTCAACTAGTTTGGTGCTTACCGCAACGGGTTCAACTTCTTATAACTTTACCTTAAGCCAATACCCTTTAATTAAAGATTTAGTAGCAGCTATTAATAACGTAGCTGGAGGTTGGTCTGTAACTGCTAATGCAACCTTACAAAGTCTACCGTCATCAGCACTTGATGAAATGACCATTGGAGCATTTTCTGAAGCTGGTAACCAACCTGCTAGGATTAAAATTGATGCTTATTCAATGTCTCACGCTTTTGATTCATCCCAATTAGTTTCTATTGCCATGACTGCAGTAGCTGGTTTACCAGACCAACTTTCTCCTGCTGCTAGTTTAGCTGGTGGATTGTTGGGTGCAAGCGCTTCTTCTGACTTCGAAAATGCTTTAACTTTATCTTTATCCGAAGACGTAAATGTTATCGTTCCTTTAATTAGCCAAGATGCTTCGGCTGACATCAGTATGGGTGTAACTGACTCTAGTTCTACTTACGATGTAGAAGCTGTTCAAGCAGCCCTTTCTTCTAACTTGGCATTACGCGGCAATATTAAAAATCGTCGCGAAGCTCAAGGGGTTGTAGGATACAGAGTTAATACTGCAGCTGCTATGTATGCCCAAGCAGCTTTGTTAGCCGATTCCAATACTCAATTAGTTGGACAGGATGTTTTAGTAGTAGATTCAACTGGTAATCTAAATTATAAACAACCACACATCTTAGCTGCAATGATTGCAGGTGCTCGTTTAGGTGTTGATATCGGTGAACCTTTAACTTACAAATTCATTGCAGTTTCAGCAGTGGGTCATTTTGTTAATCCATCTACTGGTGTTTCTGGTGGTGATTTCAACCCAGTAATCGATGGTGATGCAGCTATCCAAGCCGGGGTTACTTATTTGGAACCAGCTCAAGGAGCTTTCCGAATAGCAGTAGACAATACTACTTACGGTGCAGATGCTAATTTTGTTTACAATCGTGGTTCAGTGGTACAAGCTGCTCAATACATTGCTAAAACGATCCGTAATGATGCTGAACTTACTTTCGTAGGTAAGAAAACTTCAATCGTTGATGCTAATGCCATTAAATCAAGAATTTCAACAATATTACGTCAATTATTAGTAGCTCAAATTATAGTCCCTTCAACTGGTTATCCTTTGGGTTATAATACTGACACTTTTACCGTACAAGTTGTTGGAAACACAGCTAGCGTTCAACTCGAAGTATTCCCAGTACTTGGCCTCGACTTTGTGCTGATTACTTTTACGTTATCGGAAGCTACTTCTAACGCTTAAGGAATTGTTGAATGAGCGATAAACTCATAGATTGGGATGCGATACGAGTACCTCTAGACTTTAATAAAGCTAAAAAAGCTAGAGGTGAATACTCTTCTTACAGAGAGTTAGTAGCAAAATCTCAAGAAATGATGGTAAAAGCTCAACAAGCACAAGAACTTAGAAAAGCTCAAGAATTAGAACTGAAACCAAAGTTGATAGATAGATTGGTTAACCGCACTCCAATCACTGTTATGAGATCTTTTCAAAATCCCACTGAGACCGCTAACGGTATGGTGAACGATGAAGAAGATGACGGATTTTATACAGTAGTTAAAAGTAGTAATAATGGTAGTGGAATTAGATTTCAAGAAGTGATGGAAACGATTCCAGCTGGAGAAGTGCTCCAATTTAAAACGTTAGAAAAGACTCTAGGACAATTAATATTTAAAAGTAAGTCAGGTCGAGAATATTGCATATATAAAGATCCAACAGTTATGTTTCAGGGACAAACGATAGATAATCCAGCATACTGGGGACTTATTTTTAACTGTGATTTGAATAAAGAAATTTAAGGAGATAAAAAATGGCAAGAATTTTAACGGGTTCCAAAGCGCAGATTAGAATCAATGGAAACATCGTTGCATTCGCATCAAACGTTTCTGTTGACTATGATTATGCATTGGCTAATGCAGATATCTTAGGACAATTGGAAACAGGCGATCTTGCGGAAGTTGGACATACTGCGAGGGCTACTTGCGATCACTTCATGCTCGTAGATCAAAGTTTTGCTTCTACTGCAGTAGAACTTGGTTTTGAAAATGCAATTCTTTCAGCAATGAGAGACCAAGCATACTTCGATATCGAAATCTTTGATACCACCAATAACAATGAAATTCGCATGAAATTAGGTGACTGCAAATTTGCTGGCGGTAGTGGTAGAATGGCTTCTCGTGACATGTTTACTGGTACTTGGAACTTCACAGCTAGGTTCGTCGAACACACTAGTGCTCGCGCTGGTTTATAACCTAAATACTTGAAATAATTAGTCATTTAACTTTTGAAGGAGGGCTTTATGCCAGACCAAAAACCTACTAAGCTTAAGATCTACAATAAAAAACCAGGTCAGATCTCTTCTGGCTCAAACACTGCTATAGAAGTTGACGGTAAATTATTACCTCACGTAACTTTCATTAAAATTGAACTAAAACCCAATAAATTAGCAAAAGTTACCATGGAACTACTTCTAGATATGGAGAGCGTAGATCTAGAAGTAGAGTCATCTACTTTGAAGTGTTTAAGGTCATAAGAAGTGGCTCTTGAAAAAACATTTAGGAGTGTCCCACCCCAAGCGTTCACTGCAGATGGTACTTCCAATGGTATTGTAAAAATTGCTGATACTACATCTTTTAAGATTGGTCAGCATGTTAGAGTTCAAGCTGTTGGTCAATCTGATCTTATAGTTAAAATTACTGATATCACAGATATAAACACGATTATGGTAGATGCTAATATAAGCCTCTACACTTTAATTGATTCTGCTAGTATTAGTGCAGCAGCTCAAAGACGCTCGATAGTTGGCTCTATAGATGTGCTAAGAGCGGTATATTCGGAAGCCCCAACAGTAGCATTTAGAACTACTTTGGTTGATCAATTAGGTAATAGCTATAATGATAGTAATCCCTTACCGATGGCCTTCGATGGCACTATCAATATAGGCGATGTAACGATCACCGATGGGACAAATGATTTAAAGGTAAACTCTGATGGTTCCATAAATGTAGTAACCGAGTCTATAGCGGGCGCAGTTACCAATATTTTTTCTCAGATTTCTTCCCTAGTAGCTAACTCTCAAACTCAAATTTTAAGTTATACCGTACCTATATCTCAGACTTTTCTTTTGGCTGAAGTAGAAGTAAGCGGGACTAATATTGCCGTTTACGAGGTCTATATAGGCGGGGTTTTGCAAGCTCGGAGAAGAACCTATTTTGGGGGTTCTTTATCCGATGAGTTTAATTTTACTGCCGGTAGTGGCCCTTTAATGATTGCCTCGGGAGGTATAATTAGTGTGAAAGTAACACACATGCGTCCTGACGTTGGTGATTTTGAGGCTAGATTATTAGGCGTACTTCAATAACAATTAAGGTATCTTATGCTTCCTCTAGATTTAAAAAGAATAAAACTTGAATTAGTTAAGGTGGCGGCTGCAAGAGCTGAACTTGAGTTCAGAATTGAAGAGCGCTTAGACGATATCGAAAGAATAAAAGCTAACATTCAAATTCAATTAGATAAAGAATCAGAATTACAAAAAAAGATAGCAGAAGCTTCAGTTTAAACAAATGTTTTTTATAAGGTATCGATATGTCAGACTTTAATAGTAGCCTTCCGGTACGCACCCAAAGCGCCGGCGACGTAATTGCCAAAATCTCAGACGCTACAACCCCATCACAGCAATTAGCTGTCGATGTTACCGGTAAGATAACAGTAAAAATAGACGACGCTTCTGGCTCTGGTTTAACTTCACAAGTAAATGGTACTCAACAAGCTTTAGATGTTGGTATCAACGTTTCCGGTGTCCAAATTGATCCGCGAAATCAAGGCTCTGCTGCTGCAACCCATGCTAGTCCTTGGTGGGTTCGACTAACAGATGGTACTAATGACTCTTCTTTATTAGCTACTGGCGAACTCAAGGTATCGGTGACTCAGTTACTAACTGAAGATCATAACTATGGAGCAGTTGGTGCAAGCACGCTTAGAGTAGCTGCTCAAATTGGTAATGCTACTGGAGCAGCCAGTTTTGGGGGAGGTGCCACTAGTGCTCAAACTCTTAGAACTTCAGCCAATTTAAGTGATGGTGCCGGTACAGCTTTGACCTCTTCTTTGGTCAACTCTAAACAACGATTAGATGTTGGCTTAGCTGCTGAGGGAGTAACTGGTGCTGCTGTTCCTTTTGATTCAGTTCAAATTGGTGGTTCAGATGGAACAGACCTAAGAACGTGGTCAATGTTTTCCTCTGGTATTGGTAAAGTTGGCATTTTTGACTCCCTAGGGAATGCTTTTAGCATAAGTAACCCGTTACCTGTAACTGTTGATACGGTTATTGGTAGCTCAGTTAATGACTTCAAGGATGCTTCTTCAATCGCTGCAAGTTCTAGTGACAACCACGACTACACCGTAACTGCTGGCAAAACTCTAACTTTAGATCAAATTGAATCAGCAGCTTCTGGTAAAGCTAAAATGCAAGTTCAAATTGAAACCGGAGTTGCGACAGGGGTATTCAATGCTAAATTTACCCAATTTAACTCAACTGCAACCCCTAGCATGAGTGTAAAACTGTCTGACCCTATTCAAGTAGCAGCAGGCGTAAGAGTTCGAATTGTAATGACAAACTTAGATGTTAATGCAATGGATTTATATTCAACTGTATCGGGTACAGAAAATTAAAGGGTAAATCTTGGCTGATCTATCTTACATTCAATCTACTCAAGAAGTTAAAATTGCTGGACAAGATGCAACTGGCCATAATGTTAACTTCGTTGGTGCCGATACCAATGGCAATATGCTGGTTAAAGATTTTGCTGATGGCACGACTGGCTCTGTAACGCCTGCTACTGCGATACAAATAGGCGTTAAAAATGTAGCCGGTAATCTACAAGCTCCCTCCTTGGATCGGAATGGCTTTTTAAGTACTACTATAAATACGGATAAATCCGTTTTCGGACCATTGATCACTTTATCAAGGGTGCAACAATTATCTGCAGATTTTTCCCAAACAGTTGCTGCTAATAATTTATCACAAACAGTAACGGGAACCGGAGTAATAGCTCTTTCAAACTCCAATGCAACGATATCTAGTGGAACGGGCGCTACATCCTCAGCACAACTCCAAACGATAGGATCTATAAACTATTCCCCTGGTAGAGAAATTTATACTCAATTCACGGCTGCTTTTACTTCACCTACTAGTGCTGCAAGTACCCAATATACAGGTCTTTATAATGGAACCGATGGTTTATTAATTGGGTATAACGGTCTTAATTTTGGTATAGCAAGTGTTGCAGGGGGATCTCTAACCTTTGTCTCCTCAGCTTCTTTCAATTTAGATACTTTAGCCGGCGCTGCAACGTCTTTATTCACTCGGGCTGGTACTCCAGAGGCGGTGAACTTTACTTTAAAAAATGTTTATAGAATTCGTGCCGGATGGTTAGGTGCCGCCCCAATATATTACGAGATTCTTTCTCCTGATGGAAATTGGGTAACTTTTCACATAATACGTCAACCAAATAGCTCAGTAAATCCAGCATTTTTACAGCCATCCTTGCCAATTACGATGTTGGTTACAAAAACTGCCTCGGATAGTACGAATTTAGTTATTACGACTACTTCCTGGGATGCGGGCATTGTCGACGTATCTTCAGGTGTTGATATCAGCAATAATGGCACCATTTCAGTACTAAATGGAGCAGTGTTAATTAACACCGAGGAACGTTCAACTGTAGTTATGGACGTTACCGGTACTTGGTCCGGAACTTTACAAATTCAAGGAGATGTTGGTGATAGTACTTGGAATGCTATATATGGTATTAACACCAATGCTGTTTCCGCTCAAAATTACACAGCCAATGCAACAATAATAGTTCCTTGCGCAGGTTTTGCTTCTATAAGAGTTATAGCCACTGCTTGGAGTTCCGGAACTGCTAATGTTAACTGGGTCGCTACACAAGGTATACAAGGTGTATTAGCTCAAAGTGTGGGGAATATAGCATCTGGACAGCCGGATATTGGTAATCCTATCAAGATAGGGGGGGTTTACAATTCAACCTTGCCTGTAGTCTCCACTGGAAGCAGAGTAGACTTGCAGGTTGATGCTAATGGTAGGTTAAAACTAGCAGGATCTAGCTATTTTCATCCTATTTTCTCCGTAAGAGTTCAAAATGTATCAGCTGTTACGACCATTCTTTCTACCTCCCTAACTGCAACCATTAGTGCCACAAAAGCGGGAAACACCATAATTGTGGCCGCATGCTGCAATGCTGGCACCCTAACTATAGCAGATAGTGCGTCACAGACTTACTCAACAGCGACAACGTTAGCTGGAAACGGCACCCAAACTTCTAAAATATTCTATTTTCCTAATACGGCTGCAGGGGTAACCACGGTAACTATTTCTTCGACCTCTTCTACTGACCTAAACTTAGTAGTAGCTGAATATTCGGGAGTTTTGACTGCTTCTCCTTTAGATCAGACTTCTACCCACGGTCAAACAGCTTCCACTTCTTGGACTAGTAATTCTACTCCAGCTACGGCTCAAGCTTCAGAATTGCTAATCGGTAACTGCATGGGGACTTTGCATAATAATACAACCTTCACTCCGGCTACTGGATGGAATTCCATAAGTACAGCATTAAGTACTAGGGGTGGTGCTAATTTAGAACTATTTATGGCTGATCAATATGTACTAGCAACAGGCACATATGCTTTTACCGGGACGACTAGTCAGAGTGATGATGAGTATGCTGCTATAGCTACTTTTAAATTCGCTACCCCAAACATGATTGTGCCGGTCAATACAGCCGCACTAATAAAGTCGGGCGCGGGAATACTCAGAAAAATTACTGTTAATACAATCGGAACAGGCTCTGCAAGTGTAACTATTTATGATAATACCACTAATTCTGGAACTATTGTGGCGACTCTGGCTTTAACATCTGCAATTGGATCAGTGGAATATAATTTGAATTATGCAACTGGGCTGACGATAGTAGTCAATTCAACTACAGCTGACCTTACGGTGATATATGACTAAAGTAACATGGACTCAAATAAAACAGTCAATTATATCAAATAATTCCGATTATAGCTGGCTCCAAGATGACAATTCTTACACGGTTACCACATTTGGAGGTTCTCAAGAACTAACGGCTATTATTCCTATTACCGTACCAGCTTCTTCCGATCAGACTGATTTTGAGACCAATTATAAAAATTCAAGTTCAATTCCTAGAAGTAGTCTTTTTCCTAAACCCTTCATCGATAACAGTGTGGCTACGACCTTTACTGGTGCAGGACAAACTCTTGTAATTGATACTACTGGCTGTTCTACAGTACAGTATGGGACGATAAACCATAGTTGGATTGGTGATATAAGCACTGAATTAAGTTATGATAATGGAGCTAATTGGTTTCCTTGTGCTACAGCTGATACAGACCCCTCAACCAACCTACTTATGCTTGAGTGGGGGGGTGCCTTTTCCTCAGCATTCAACGATGATCCGTGGGAAGTTAATAGCTCTGGTAGTACAAATTTCAGACTTAGAGTTTTAGACTATACGTCAGGATCTTTAGATGTAACAATGATATCTTCGGCGGCATCTACGGATGTTGCAACACCATCAAATGATAGGTGGAATGTAGGTACTGCTAGTGCTTTGAATGGCACAATCACAGGAGCAACCGCCGGCTGTAGTTCATGCGGAATAGCCGTATCAGGTACTTGGTCTGGAGTTTTAACTTTTCAAGCCAGTATAGATAATGTTAACTTTTTCAATATTTCAGTTATTGACCTATCAACAGGGTTCCAAATCCCAACCGTAAGTGCTAATGGCAATTATATGACTCCTTGTGGGGGGTACAATCTTATAAGAGCTTTAGTTACTTCATACTCTTCTGGTTCAATAGTGGTGACCTTTGATGCAGGTACAGGTAGCCAAGAGGGCTTGTATCCAATAGATCCTCCTACCAAATATAATCATATAACCGGTAACGCCACGACCACTGTTAAATCGGGTGTAGGAAGACTTCATTCAATTTGCATAAACAATAATACTACTGGCGGCTTGATTAAAGTCTATGATAATACGGCGGGATCAGGGACTTTGATAATGACTTTAACTATTGGCACGCCTAGTGGGGGTTTGCTTAGTAGCAGCGGTCAAGGTGGACCTATTTTTATGGGACCTTTAGGTGTGAACGGTCTTACTTTCACTACCGGTTTAACAGTTGTTACCTCCGGCTCTACTAGTAACGATATAACTGTGATTTACCAATAGGATAAAGTAATCATGCCCTCGAATACTACTTATAATCCTCCTAACATTTACTCTTTTACAAAAACAGCATTACTTTTTTCTGCTCGAGGAATTTCGACAACAGTTACAGCTGGCTCATCTGCAAATTTAGATATAACTATGACCGATGATTGTTTATTGACTGGCGTAGAGTTAATAACAGAGGCCGCTGCTTTTGGAGATACCTTAACTCTTCAAGTGTTGGATCCAACTAAAACTGTAGTATTAGAAACAGCAGCATCCAATTGGTATATAAGTTCAACCTCAGATCAGCAATTTGAAATGGTTTATCCAGCAAAGATTTTAGCTGGTTTAACCTTAAGAGTGATTTATACCTCAGTCGGAACTTCAAATGTATTTTTAGCAATTAACTACAAACTCCATACAGTATTGATATAATCATTTTTTGTTGGTTGTATGCTTCCATGTCTCATCGCTTATTTGACTCTTTGCTTGATCCCCATACTTGATTCCACACTTGAGCCCATATTTGATCTTTTATTTTATATATTTTACTCATTTTATTTGCTTCCTTCCTTTCTAAAAATTTTAAAAGTATTCATAAAAGTATCTACGATCTCCACTCCAAAATCTCTAAAGATTGGCTGCAATTCATATTTCAAACTATCTTGAAATTCAACTTTATTTTCTTCTAATTTAGAATAATTTTCTTGAGTTATATAAACTTCGAAAAATTCAGTAACAGCTAGATTCATAGCTTCTTCTACAAAATTTTTAAGTGATCCAAAAGTAGAAATTAAATGAGAATTATGAACATAATTCAATTTTACTACTATAGATACATCAAATTGGAGTATATCAGGAGAGAAGTTTAATTTAATACTTTTTAAGTTTTCATCCAAGGAATGAGAAGCTATCTTAAAATCGGACCAATTTAAAACAATATTAGTCGAAGGAAAATAAAGGTTTGATTGAGAAATAGAAGGAACTTCTAGATGTTTGGAATTAAATAACTTTTTTAGAAAAGAGAACATCGACTTTTTTATTCCTTAACGTCTATTTCTTTGACTTTGGCTAACATGAGGCAATCTGAATCTGATTTTGAGTAAGGATAGATTTCATAAATCTCTTCATTGTAATCTTTTTGAAACTCGATCGCTTGATCTCTACTTAGGAAGAAATCCTGATATATTTCAGACTCCGAGAGAATCTCTTCATTATCTTCTGAAAACTCATAGTGATCGGTATAAACGACATATATTTTCATTTTTCTTCCTCTTTATATAATCCGTACGAAGTTAAATAGAAGTGAGACCGCTCTCTAACTACAACTTGAATATCAGATAAAGTCAATCTAACAATTGAATCGCATCCAGGGCAGTCAAAAAACTTCTCTCCACTTCTATAACCATAATCTCGTAACTCCCGGTAATGCTTAATTATTGTATAAAGATTGCAATTTAAGCATTTTACTTTAAATTTGACTCTAACACTCATTTTTTTGCTTTTTTATTCTTGAGGGCTAGTTACCACAGGATATCCTTTTCTAACTCTTCTAAGATTTTTATCGAAGGTGCCAACTCATATAATCTTTCTCTTAAGACTTCTTGCTTCTGATCAAAAGCTTTTAATTCCTTAATCAATCTTATTTTTCTTATATATACCATTTTTAAAGCTTTTTCTATGGCCGCTTTTTCATCGACACAATACTCGGAAGGAGAAGTGAAACCAATTTTATCTATTAAAATACTACATTTTCCTAGAGGGCTTTTATCATCGATTGAAAGCTTCTTATATTCGGAGGAGTCGTGCTCACTTATTCCGGTTGGCGTTCCTTTGAACTTTAGAACATGTTTAGTCACGTATATTTTCATTTTAGCACCATAATAGCTATCCCTATTGCAAAAATTACTAGCCCAAAAACTGCTAAACCTATTAAAGTAGCGATAAATTGAGCAGCATAAAATCCCAGAGTAGCTTTAAATACCGTTTTAAATCCCATGTTTGCTCCGATACTCGCCATTATTTTTTCTTTATCATCATTCTTCATTTTTTGTTTCCTCTTGCTCAATTAAATTTGACTTTAACATATAAAGAGCTGTAACGATATTGGCTACTTCAGAGGATAATTTATAATTAAGAGTATAACCAGAATCCTTATAGTCTTGAACTATAGCCTCGAATTTAATGATTAAAAATTCTTTAGTTTCTTTATTCATTTTTTTATCTTTCAAAATTATTTTGAAACGTCTGAAGGTATTCCGGAACTTGTTTAAATTTTTTCATTTTAATCCTATCTCCTTTAAACGTTCTTCTAAGAACTCTCTTGCAGTATATCTCTCCGAAAGAATAAAGTCACTAGGAGGATGAAAGAAAAAGGGTATTGAATAGCGACTATGTTCTTCACCCCACCTAGTATTAATAACTCTATGAGTAGTGCTTTTAAGTGCGCCTCCAGTCAATTCCTGCAGCATATCTCCAATATTCACAATTATCAACCTGCTTGAAGTAGGCGCACTTATCCAAGAACCATCCGAAGCCTTTATTTGCAGTCCAGTTGATCGAGAAGCTGGAAGTAAGGTGAGTAGATTGATATCCTCATGTTCAGCTGCTCGCATACCTATAGGATTAGCCCCAGTTGGAGGATAGTGTAGCACTCTTAATAAAGAGTTATTTTTTGTAGTGTCTTTAGCAATTTTTGAAAGTTGGGGTAACTTCAAGTCTTTGGCTATAACATTGATCAATATACCACCTAACTCGTCTAAAGCATTATAAGCTAGAGCGAAATTGGATAAATGGAAGGGGGATACTAAGGAATGCGGAATATGCAAAAACTCCTTTAAATCAGGAATAGTTTGATCTTTAGCTTTTTCAGTTTTAAAGGGGGTATAGCCTATTTGACCATTTGTTTCTGGATAATGAAAAATCATTTTAAATTGAAGAGCTTGAGCAAAAAAATGTTCAGCAGCATCTTTAGCTGCATGCAAGTGATATGTTTTAAAATTGGCAAGCCAATCAATAGGGTTAATAGCAGCAAAACCAATAGTTTTAAAGGCTTGCAATAATTCTTGAGGGCTAGTTACCACAGGAATGGTTTTTGTGGTAAGGTTGTTACAATGCTCAATATAAGCTTCAGTCTGTCTTTCTTCGATTAATTTTAAAACTTTCAATAAAGTTGAAACTTCCACAATATTTGTTGGACTCGTAGATTGTGAATAAGTAGCCATTTGTTTTTGTAATTCGGCCAAAATTCTATTTTTTAGAATTTCCATAATTTTTACCTCCAAATAACTCTTTGGAATTCTATTTAAAAAACTTTAACTCAAAAAATTAAATATTCCAATTATTGGCTTTCAAAGCAGAAATTGCTATAGGACATACATTAGCCTTTTCAACTGCTTCAAGCATCAATTCAGCCACTTTTCTAATTTCTGGTTGAGCGTGCTCAGAATTACGTAACTTTTGGTAATTTGCAAAAGATCTTAAATTAAAGATGGTTACACGTTCAGTCATATTATTTTGAGGCAAAACCCCTCGGAAAAACTCTCTACAGCGTTTATATTCTTTATTTGTAATGATTTTGTGTTCTTCGCACCCTTTAAACTCCTTAAGAATTAAACTATAGAAAAGGTTAGTTTTTTTGCACAATTCCTTGTAAGTCTCGGTAATTTCTCCAGAAATGGAGTTGTCAGCTCTACTCATAATCTCTTTAATGTCGTCAGGTATATTCAGCCATTCACTAGGCATTGTACGATACCGACCAGACATTCCGTTATGGGAACCTATTCTGTGAGTCATGTGCTGGCGGTCAGTTTGAATAGGCATTTTTATCCAAAACCTAAGAACCACGGATTCAATGGGAGAAGCATGTTTTTGATCGATTAGTAATTTGACAATTCTTTCTACGTCTAAGTCTGTCTTTGAATTTTTTGATGAAAGGGTGTTGGAGGAAGTCCAAGCTGCCTCGGCAATGGCACGATCAGAGCCCATCCAATCTTGGAGTTCTACTTGAATTTGATTATTGTTTACGGTCATTTTTCAGATACCTCTATAATTCTTTCTGAATTTGTTTTCTGATGGCTTCCAGCCATTTTGCCTTAGCTTTTTCTATCTTTAGATTGTATTCGATCTCTTCTTTAAGAAGTTTCTTTCTTCTTTCATAACTACCCCTTTTAGTAATTGAGATTTTAATATATTTTTTAAATAAATAACCATATGACAATACTGAAAAAATAAAAACACTCAGCGAATAAGCTATCGCGCCCCACATTAATTGCCCGAACTCAGAACTTTGCATCCCAAATACAAAGGCTACAGGTATAGAAATGAGGTATATCAATACAGAAATCACAAAACATCGTATAAATATTGAAGCATTCCAAGCAAATAATCCTACAGTAAATGGCAGTGTCATAGGTATATAAAACATTAACGAAAATAATAATTCCATCATCAGTTCCTTTTTTTAAATTTTTTGATATAATATCACGGAGCTTTTAATATAGTTGATTGCATAGCCATTAATTTTTTAATCGCATCCGCCTGTGCCTGAATAGCGGCAGAAACCCCTTTAGTGCTATCAAAAACTATTACTCCGGAATTATTATAAACTTGGTAAGATGTTTTGACTTCAGGATAATAATACTGAATCGCTGCTACGGCCTCTGGTACACTTGAATACCCTATATATTTGCCATCTTCGGCCACAGTTAAATGTTCAAGGGCATTAGCAATCTCTTGATCTGCCCACACCACCAGTAAAGTTTTGGCCTCCAATTTCTCGTTTAATAACTGAATTTCAGCATCGATACGAGCACTTTCTGTATTATCTGCTTTTTGCTCTTTGTTTTGAAGTGTTTCCATAGTGGCAAAAGGATCCGACTGCGGACCACAAGAAACTATGAAAAGGGTTAAGAGCAAAAATTTATACATTTATTGTCCTTCTGTCATGGTTATAAGTGTTTTTTTTCATACTTACTTCTTTTTTTCTAAATTTGAAGGAAAATTGACCAAGGAAGCACCAAGAATAAGCGCAACCGCATAACTTGATAGTGCAGTAATCATAAAGCTATAAATCAATTTATCTTTCATTTTCATATTTCTTAGCCTCCATAAATACCTCTTCGGCATTTTTAAGGAAAACTTTAGCTCCAAATTATCGGAGGAGAACGACCCTCCCAACTATCAATTAACTCACAATACTTTAGCATTTGAATATTAAAGTCATAAGAAATACCTTCCACAACAGATAAATGAGCATCATCGAGTGACATTTCAAGTATCTTGATGTTTCGTTGACAATCATAAAGTAATATGAATCCATCAACAGTGTAAAAAGTTTTAAGATATATATTTGATCTAGCGCCTATAAAGACATTTATATCAAAAATGGTATTAGAAAAATATGCCAAAGATTTAGCTCCCACAAACACCCCCTTTTCCAATTTCACAGATATCAGCACTTTCTTCAAAAACTTTGCCTTCTTGAGATAAAGCTTCTTCTAAAGAAACTCTAGTCAAAGGCTGACCACCTCTAGCACCATCCGGATAACAAGTGAATCCCCTTAACCTTTTTGCATATTTTAGCAATATTTTAGAGTATTTATCCAAAGTTTCATCATTATTGAATTCAGAGCCCCATTGAGGGAGATTGCAGGTAGAACTGATACTCATATCAACATATTGTTGAACATCTGCTTGAAACTTAACTCTAGCTTTAAAGTCGATATCAAAAGAATCTTGAATTTGATCTAAAGAAATTCCAGCGGCCAATAAACGTTTAACCGCCCCATCCACTACATATTCATGTACCCATTCTCTGTTTTTATCTAAGTATCTACGTTTATAGGCTTTACAGAATAAAGGTTCAATGCCGGTTGTAGTTTCAGCCAAAATGCCAATGCTTCCTGTAGGAGCTATTGCTCTCTTACCTTTAGGAATTTGAACACCTAAAGCCTTCGCCCAAATATAGGCGGCGCTATCAGACTCTTGTTCATACACATTTAGCCATTTGTGAAGTTCCGGCGTGGCTTCGTAATCGAACTTACGAAGCATAAGCCACTCATGTAACCCTCCCAATCCAAGACCAATTCTATTATTCTTTAAACCTACTTCTTTAATTTTATTTGTAGGAACATCAGAATATATGCCTCCACATAAGAGAAATATGGTTGCAACATGGCAAACCCGAGCAAACTCTTCTCGAGTACTACAACGATTGATCCAAACAGTACCTAAGTTACATTTATCTGAATCGTCAGAAGATACCACCTCTGTGCAGGCATTTCTCAATGATTCATTATCCTTACAGAAATTGAAACTCATTCCGGGTTCGGCTGTTTTAAATGCCTGTTTGCAGTTTTCCAACCAAATTTTTCTAGCTTGTTTATTTTTGGGATGGTTCTTATTTTCCATGGCTACAAAGAATTCGGTGTTATATATTACTGAAATATTAGTACCTTCCATAGGAAGGGGAAAATTGAAATCTTTTTGCTTTAATTCCCTCAAAGGTTCCGACCAATCCTTTAACTTAAGAAAGTTAGGAACATCAGCATGATCCCATTGAAGGCCGGCCCAAATAGCACTTCTTCTAGCACCCCCCTGCATAATGTATCTACCAGCTTCAGAAATCATATTCATGAGGGCTATTGGACCAGTACTTTGACCTCCAGTTCTTCGAATAAGAGCACCCTCAGGACGTAAACCAGAGTAATCAAAACCTATACCCCCGCCAGTCATAAGACAAGCGGTAGCTTTTTGCATAGCATCAGCCCAACCCTCCCTAGAATCCTCGGCACGAAGTAAGAAACAGTTATTGACTTGGTGATAGTCTCTACCAGCTGAATATAGGTATCTACCACCCGGAATAAATTTTCTATCTAACATATATTGGAGTACTTCATTTTTTAAATCAGAAGGTAGAAGCTGTCCAGTAACCGCCCCAACTACTCTTTCACATGTATCCGCCCAAGTTTCTTGACCATTCATTGAATACTTTTGCTTAAAGATGTTGTTCGCAAAAGAGGTCGAGAATACATCGAATTTGTCTGTCACTTTTAGTGCCTTTCTTAACGGATTGAAATATCGTTCTTTTTTTAAGACAAAATAATTTTATCAAAAAGAACTTGAGAAAGAAAGAAGAAAAGCCGATAGTATTTTTAGAACAAAAAAGGAGTCTTCATATGTTCATAATTTTAGCAATTTGGATTTGCACAGCAGCTCAAGTCGCGCCCGTTCCAACTGCAGTAATTGCAACGGGCACCTATGTAACAGCAGATATAGTTATACCAGCGGTAGCTCATTGTGGAAGTTATTGCAGAGTTTATTAAAAAGGAGAAGATTTCATGATTTTAGGGTACATTTTTACTATCATTGCAATTGGGGCCTTATTTACCGTTTACTTTGGACTATACGTTTATGGGGTCATTTTAGCGGGAAAAGCGCACCCCGGTTGGGTAGTAGCAGCTTTACTTTTTGGGCCAATCCCTGTTACGGTAGCTATAGTTTACTTGGTATCTAAAAAGAACTTATTCCTCTTAGGAAAGGATTAAAAAATGAAAAAATTTTTTCAACAATTATTTTGCGCCCATAAATTTGGAAAACCTAAACATATAGAAGAGTTAGGAAATGTTGATGGAAGAATTCGAAAAGTCGAATATGATCTAATAAAATGCAAAAAATGTGATAAAGAACAAATATTTAACGGGATAGCAAAATGAAACAAAAGAAAACAATTCATGAAAAAATTCAAGCAGAATTGCCTGATTTTGCAGCAGAAGTAGCTAATTTAAGTGGTGATCAGCTTAATAATCGACTTGCAAAATTGGCTAAAGATTCTGAAGCTAATGAGCAAGCAAAAGAGGAGGATGAAGATCTCTTAAAAGCTAAAGAAAAAGTTCAACTTTATAGCGAACCTTATAAAGAATTCAAGAAAGTTCTACGGCTTAAAATGAAATATGTAATTGCTTTGGCGGAAGAACGAGGAACCACGGTAGATAAGAAAGATAAAAATAAGGAATTAATCTAATGGCACCTCGAGAAGCTTTTTGGATCGTTGCAGCTATTTGTATGACAATAGCCTATATAGCGATGAAATATAGTGATTGGAAAGTATCATATGATAGAGAAACTTTAGACTCTATAGAATGCCCGCCACTATCACATCAAAGACGTAAAGCAGGAAGAAAAGAAAAACAAGAAGCTTGGAAAGCTAAGAATAAAAAAAGCTCATGCCGATGCAAAGCCAAAAAAGGATAAAGAGTGACCAATAAATCCAAGATCCTATTCCTTGATATCGACGGGGTTTTAAATTCTGATGAAGATTGGGTTGAAACTCAGGTATTAGGTCATCCTTATAATAAGGGTTTTGATCACTTGAATAGAACCAAAATTGCTTTACTAGAGCTTTTAATAAAAAATACCGATGCTAAGATTGTTCTTTCTTCAACATGGAGAAAATCCGTATCTTTAGATACTTTGCATCGAAAGTTAGTTGAAAGGGGTTCGACTCTTAAAAGAGAAGTTTTTATAGGTGTAACCGAGGAACTAGGTTTTTGTAGGGGTGATGAGATTCAAGCATATTTGGAAGAGTTTTCCCCAGAAACATATGCTATCGTAGATGATAACGACGATATGCTTGAGACTCAAGCTGAGCATTTTGTCCAAACAGATGGAACTAGAGGTCTATCTCTTGCAGATGTACGTTTACTGTCTCATATATTGAAATAATATTTTATAAGTACTGACCTCTTCGTCCAGTAAATGACCAAGAACCTATCCAAAAGCCCCTAGAATCAACACTTCCAGTACCAGCTCTAAACTTAACCCCAGAAATCTCATATTTTGGGGTATTGTCTGTATTATCATAAATAGTAACCAGCATCTCAGGTTGCAAAAGAATATCTGAAACATTATCTGAATCTAGACCAAAATCAGCCAATGCTTGTTGGTTAGTCTTTAATACTCCTATGGTAACGCTAATTCGATGCCCATTTTCAGCATACTCAGCCACTTCTAAATCATCGAGTTGTGGGATTTCTTCTAATTTATTTTCTTGAGTTACTTGAACATTTGTAGCCCAAAGAATGGGTTGGTGATCGATGGTTATAGTCGCTTTAGCACCAGTAAATACAGTACTCATTTTTATCTCTTTTTAAAAAAATTAATAAAATCAAAAACTTGAAAAGTTGCACTAATTAAAAAACCTATCCATAAAGGTGCGATCAAAAATAGTTGTGCATTTGAGAATAAAATTAATCCAAAACCAAATAAAAAAGCAAAAGCGCCACTCTCATATTTTTTCATTTCTTAACCTCGTATTTGGATTTTTCTCTAGACCAATCCCCAGTAGCATTACAAGATGTACAAAATGACCAAAGCATTTGACCGGTATCGGCCCACGTATGATTACAAAATCTATTCCCGGGTTCAGCGTGCTCTATAGTAGGGAATCTCTCGTTGGGACTGATCAGCAATCTTCTGTAAGCTGAGAAACTTTGATTACTTATCGCTGCATGGGTATATTCATGATCTACTATGATATAGTTTTGGGTATCTATAGATAGTTGTTTTATTTTCCCGAATAGATCTTTATAATAAATCACTAACATATCGAGTCCAACTGAAGGATCATATTCGATTCTAAGTTCATCGATAATAAAGTCTTCCCACATGGAATAACCATAAGGATTAGTTCTCAACCAGCGATAATTCTCATTGATTTTCAGATCTATTAGATCACGAACCACCATAAAAGCCTCCCAGTAAGTTAACTTTACACTTACTTATCGGGGTTTGCACTAAAAACCTTTAGAATAAAACCTTTTATAAAAACACCTAGTTATCTTGTTTCTTAAGTGTTATAATTTTCTGAATACCTTCTGTATTCCAAAATCAAGATTCAAATTAGGATATATCATGGAAAACAATAACTTACCCTTTACACTTCCGCCTAAAGAACTACTTTTCAGCATCTCCACAAAAGGATCAATCACCGGCCGCGAATACACTGGTAATTTTATAATTATACCCCCCAGAGTCAAAGAGATGTCTAAAATTGGTTTAGAGTTAGGAATGTTGGGTGCTGGGGTAAAATTTGAAGATATGCCCTTTGAAACCAGAATCTTACATTACGCTATAGCTTATTTAAAGGTGCTGTTGGTTCAATCTCCAGAATGGTTCTCAAAAGAAATGGAATTTGGTTTAAACTCATATGATCCTAATATAATTATCGAAATTTATAACTTAGCTAAAGAAAAAGTCGATAACTGGTATGATGCCTTGATGCCGAAAGCATAAACTTCCATGGCTGATAAAGATCCTTTTATAGCACTGAAGATGATAGCTTATAGTCGATCTCAACTTCCGCCTAGAGAAGAGGATAGAACTGCTGCTATATTTGTGGACTATGCTAGACATCAAATTTGTAAGATTAAGAACTTACTTTTCAATGATCCTAAGTGGGAATTGTACACTGCAGAAGAAATTTTAATAGAATTTTTTTGTCTAACATTTGATGAAAACGAACAAGCAAGAGAAGCTTTTTTAGCTAAACTACGCGGTGTGGAAGCAGATGATATAAAATGGCTAGAATTGATGAAAACAAAATATGAAAATGATAAAAAAGAAGAAATAGAGAAAATAAGTAACGGTAAGCCAGAATTTGAGGATACTTTCTAGTCATGGTACAAAAAACCATAAAATTCACAGGTACGGGTGACTTTAGTCAACTTATTAGATCTTCTAAAGAAGTTACTGGAATACTTCAAAATAATCTCGGCAAAAGTGGTATTCAGATCTTTGATAAAGGTTCTATCAACTTTTTGACTCAATATTCTAAGAATATTTTTGGTCAAATGACTATTCAGATGCAAAAGTTGGTTGAGGAAGCTAAGGAGTTAGATTCCGTACTTCAAGATGGCGCCCTCTCTGAACAGAGACAAAACGCTGCCGTAGAAGCTAGGCTTGCCAACCTCAAGAAAATGTCTACTCTTCAAAGAGAGATGAAAGAAGTTGGTGGTAATGCAGGATTGGCTAATGGCCCGGGATTTGGTAGGCAGGCTACCGGTTTGGCTACTAGAGGTGCTGCAGGGGTTGCTAATGCTGCTGGCCTAGGCGCTCCAGTATCGATAGCAGCTGAGGGTTTTCATGCAGCATCAAATGCAGCTGAAGGTGGTGTTGGGGCAATGGGTGCACTAGGTTTGGGTGCTCTAGCCACAGCTGCAGCGGGTGCTGTTTTTGCAGTTAACCAAATGACTGCAGCATTCGAGGAGTTTTCTCGAGAAGTTCCCAACATGCTTACTGGCGCTGCAATAGGAATTGGTACTGAACCCAGCCAAAGAGAACGAAATAGCTCATTAGAAATGGGATTTAATGTTCAGCAAACCATGTCACAAAGACTTGATCTAGCTAGAGCTTTTGGCACGCAACGTTCAAGCAGAGAACAAGAAAACATACTCATAAATACTCAAAGATCCGGAAGAGCATTAGGGGTTGATCCTAATGAAATTGCAGGTGCAGGCAATCAACTTCGATCCGTAGTAGGCCCTCAAGAATCTTTAAGAACGGTATCCCAAATTCTATCCAGAGCTTTAATGGATGGAATGGATAAATCTCAAGCTACTCATTTTCTATCCACAAGTGTTAGTCTTTTAACTGAGTTAAATAAATCAGGTTTACAGAGTACAGCCTCTTTTGCAGCAGCCATGGGTGCCTTAACTAAAGGCAATATGATGTCACCAGAAATGGCTGCTCGAGGCCTGAGAGGTATTCAAGGGGCTATTACCGGAGCTCAAGGTGAAAGTGCTCAATTTTTTAGATTTGGTGCGGCTCGAGGCGGGATTGGAGGCACAAGTTTATTGGGCGCTGTTGCTGCTCAAGAACAGGGTTTAACAGGGATTAACCGAGAACAGTTTCTTAAAACAACCGGGAATAATAAACAAGCTCTGGGAATGTTGAACTCCATGGGTTTAGTGGATAATGGAGATTATACAAAACGCTATGCTCAAGGGATTTTAGAGCAGATTAATGCTACTGGATTTAAAGAAAACACCGCAGGTAGAGCTAGGTTTGTTCAAGGTCAGTTTGGTCTTGGTACCATGCAAGAATCTTTTCAAGTTGAGAATATACTGAAGAAGCTTGCTTCTGGCACCAACTTGACCAAAGAAGAAAAAAGCAAAATGCAAGAATTGGGTAAAGATCCTGAATCTGTAGCCAGAGACAAAGCTACGACTGCATTGAATAATCTTGCTGGAGAAATCGCAAAAGTTGAAGCAAAACAATCCTTTACTAAATTTGATTTGGGCAAAGATTCTACTGATGCAATGCTCGCCTTAAAAGATGCATTAATTGAATTAGATCAGACGATCATTAGCATTTTCGGTGTAGTTAAGGATGTTAAGGGTGCAGTTTCAGCTTCCATGAACAATGGTGTATTGGGCGCTGTTTCAGATATGTTTAGCGGTAATGGAAGTGGTGCTGGAGCGGCAGCATATGGTACTTTAGGCTCAGATACGAGTGGTAGTTCAAAAGGTACCAAACCTGAGACAACCATGGAAAAATTATTCACGACCATGCTAAGCATTATTGGCCTCAATGCCGATCAAACAAGAAAAACCAATGAATTATTAGAAACAGGCAACAAAGATCGCAAACAAGGCATGAGTCAAAAGGTTCCCGCACAACCTCCAATGGTTGAAAGGAAAAAATAATGCCTACTTTACCATCATTGCCTGGCGCAACCTCTGGTTCTACCTCCAATTCTGAGATACAAACTAGAATTGATCAATGTAAGATCATCTACTATCGTTGGAGTTTTCAAGTTGCAGATGACAACTCTACTTTCGGAGTTACTCTACCTGATTTGGGTTCTCTATCCGCCACGCAAGGCTTTGATATTTCTGAACATATTCTTGAATTTTCTTTTCAAAAAAGTTTAGATGAAGCAGCTGGATCATTTAGTTTGGTGCTATCTAATTCTATCGACTGGACAAAGTATCTTAAGGCTGGCGAGTGGATGCTTGCATACTTAAGTTCGGATGGGGATTTACCGCTTCCTTCTCAAGCTCAAACACCCTTATCAGGGGTTGTGGGCTCTTTAACAAATACCGGCGGCTCCGTTGCAAAACTTGGGTTGGGCGCAGCCTCTTCCATAGCGCCAGGATTAGTATCCAACCTCAATGATAAGCCACCTCTACCACCTTTAGGAATTGATCTTACCCAGGTATCTGATAAACTTAGAGGATTATTATTAATTCAAAGAATTTCGGTCCAATCCTCTTTAGGAAACGATGGTGAACCTGATATCCGTTATATTGTCACTGGTAAAGATCTTGGTGTTTGCATGGAGGAAACTGACCTTTGGTTCAATTTTCTATTTCAAGAAGAGTCCAAATTTAGAACTGTGGTAGAAGACTCATCCGGCTTGCAACAAATCCGTCAATTACACTCCTTCATGGATAAATGTTTTACTATATTTTTCAAACCTGAAGATATATTTAAAAACGGTAATTTAGCTCCCAACGATTTTCAATCAACTTTACAACAATGGCTTTTACCTAAGCAGATGTTAAAAGATGCCGGAATAGCTGTTGATGGAGACTCTTATTTTGGTCATATTAAGGCCATTAAAGAGTTTCATCCCACTCTGTTTCAGAATGTGATGACTAACCCTTTTGCGGGGTTAGAAGGTACCGCATGGGAAAAGCTCAAAACTATTAGCCAACCTGAATATCATGAATTATTTCTTGAACTTGATGATAATGGTAGACCAAAGTTAGTTTTCAGACCTATACCTTGGGCTATTGATAAATCAAAGTACCCGAATATAGGCTCTTATGTAACTAATTACATTGATTTAGCTAACACAAATGCTTTATCTCCTGCATTTCAGCAAGTTGGGAATTTACTAAACGCGGCAAGTTCCGCTATATCCGACCCCTTAAATGCTGCTAAAGGGGGATTGAGTAATATACTTGACTTTTCTCGCCAAGATTATGTTCAAGTTGATAGTGGAGATATATTTAGTTTTGATTTAGGTCCAGACTTTCATAATAGATACAATCACTTCTTAGTAACAGCTAATAATGAAGGGCCTAAGCAATCTACGTTGGTCTACTCTTCTTTGCAGAGCGACAAACTAGCTGACCAGCTACCTTTCAAAAATATAAACTCGATAAAACGTCATGGGTTAAGAAAAAGACATTTTAGTATAGCTGCTTTTTTAAGTGATAATAATGCTCCTCTTCAAGGAGGCCCTTTAACTGATACCCCCCAAAGAACTTTCCTAAAAGAAGCTAACGAAGTTATGAAGGATTATTGGGGGTTTGCTGAAGACTTTAGTTCAGGTAGTTTTAACATAATTGGTTTAAACGATATAAAAATCGGTAAAGTTTTAGTCACCGATGATTCCGTAGATGGCGCCTCAAATATGGTATTCTACATCGAATCCTATACGGATTCTTTCTCTTTAACCGCTGAAGGTACTGGGGTGTGGCAACAAAATTTAGGAGTTAGTAGAGGTGTTTCTTTATCAGCCTTAAAAAATAAAGGCGGATTTAGTAAACGAACGGCTTTAACGAATGTGGGAACCTTCGTAAAAGGATAAAAGATGGCTTTCAGATCTGACATGTCTTATGATAGCGCCAATAACCCTACTCAGGATAACCGTTTTACGGTATTTGACCAAGGTATGTACATTGCTCAAATTGTTGATAAGTTTTATACTGATAGTACCCAAAATAATACAACCAATGATAACGGGCCTCAAGTTCTTTATAAACTTAGGATTATAGGCGGCCGTAGAGACGGTCAAATATTTGATAATGCAGTAGATATGCAGCTTTTCGGCGGAATCACCAACAATTCAGAACGTGGTTGGAAAAAGACTACTACTCTTGCAAGATTAGATCCAGCTAATATATTCAATCCAAATAGTGAACAGTTTCTTAATGGTGATGTGGTTTACATAATGTTCATCAATGGGGATATACATTATCCCGTGATCATTGGTGGGGCGAAGCATGCTAGTGACGTCACAGAAGGGGCTTCTGAGTCAGACGGCCCAGTTTTTCGTACCAGTTTTAATGGTATTTCTACTAATATTGATGAAGATGGTGTTTTGACGTGGACAAAGGCAAAGGGTGAGTATTTTCCTTTTCCTACTACCAATTCAGATGGGCAATTATTATGGGATCAATTTGTTGCGTTGCCTGGATTCGATGAGGCTTTTAAATTAACTGTAGATAATGACTTAAGCTTAGCTTTATCAATAAATCCTACTCCCGGAACCAGCTTATCAATGGCCTTAGATGCTTCTCAAGACTCCATTTCTTTCGCCAATGTTACTGGAGCAAGTTTAACTTTAGATGGAATTTCAGATAGTTTTGAATATTCAAGTAAAGCGGGTGCAGCTTTATCAGTTAAAGGTGAGCAAGATGAAGTCTCTATAGAGACCTCCGCAGGTACCTCAGCAATTTTTAGTGGTTTAACCGGAGTCAAATTAAAAGATAGTGTGGGAGCAGAATTAAATTTAGCTAATGGTTTGGTAGCTTTGGGTAATGAATCAGCTGAACTTTTAGATTTATTTAACCAAATATTGCAACAACTCGAAACTTTAACACAAGCTTTATCTACTGAGAGCCCAGCGGGTTTTGGTGCTCCACTGGTAAACGTCGCAACCTACATATCTGTTAATACTCAAATAACGGCGATCCAAACGTTGCTCCAAACAATAAAAGGCTCCTTGTAATGCTAGTAGCTTCAAGTTTAAATACTGCATTAGCTGCAGGGTTGGGAATAACCGCTACTCCATACACTTTGGCGTATGCTGAAGGGATCATTGCTTCTCTTCAAGCGGCCACTTTTAGTCATGTTTTAGTTACAGGGATTGCTCCTCCTTCCGGCCCTTTAACCGCCGGGACAGCTGTGGGTGGTATTATGGTGATTACTCCCGGACCGATGGAAGCAATTACTTCAGTCCAATTTAGCACTTCTCCACATATATTAACTGAAAATGCAGCAATAGTAACCTATGTAGGTACAGGATTAATTAATTTTGCTCCAGGCACTATAAATGGTGCTTGTGCAGCGGGCGCATTCGTTGGAAGCGGTATAGGCGGTACTATTCTTGGTTTGACCGGTTCTGATGCTCTGGTGGCTGTGTCCACTGCTTTAGGTAGTGTGGGACCGCTTGGATTACCATTTTATAATGCCTTGATAACTTATATTTTAGCTAATGCCAACTGTTCTTACGCACCCGGAACTGTGGTCGGTGCCTACGCTTTTCCTGCAGGCGGCCCCATGACTGGCTCCGCTGCGGGAGGTACAATAGCTTAATATTACTTATTAATTTCAAAAATGTTAAAATTATTCTGGAATTATATTCAAATAGAGATTTAAATTTACTATGGCGAGCATATCAGATCTTCTGAACAATATTAGTAGTTTAGCACGAGGGATCGGTAGTGCTCTTGGTATAATTCCTTCTAATACCAATCCTAAATACTTATTATTTCCAAACCAAGGCATCAATGATATAAAAGCCGACGATAAGAAACGTTGGCTAGATTTTCCCCAAGATAGATATGTATTCGGTGTTATAAGAGATGGCGATGATTTAAACTACCTGAGTAAGGGTTCTCAAGCTATTCAATCGATTAGTTCTTTATTTAGCGGTGGTGGCGACTCTTCTGGTAATGATTTCTCTGATTTTCCACTACCGATAACACCCCAAGAAATCACACAAACTGAAAATTTTGCGGTCACGATTAAACCATCACAAGGTGGTACGATTATTCAGCATGCAGGTAATCGATATAAAGATTTGGTTATCTCAGGAACTACTGGAGTAAGCCCCTTTAGGGGAGCTACGGGAGTTGATCAATTAACTGGTGCTGCAATAGCGCAACCCGATGAACTCAAATACCGTTCAGGCTATGAAGTTTTTATTCATTTTAGGCATTGGATCAAATCCTATCACCAGGCTAAAGTTAATCCCGATAAAAAAAATCTAAGGATGATTTTCAAGAATTATAAAGATTGGGAGTTCTTAATTGTAGAACCCTTAAAATTTTCAATGAAACGGGATGCTTCTAGACCTTTATTATATAACTACTCTATACAATTTAAAGTTTTGGGGCATTATAAATTACCCAATGTTAGTAACAGCATTCTTGATAGCATAGATAACGCTATAACGGAGGTGTCTGTTGCGATTAGCACAGCTAGGGGCATTTTCCTTAAATTCCAAGATGTAATTAGATCTTCTGCTCTAGAAATTGATAGTTTTACTGAAAATCTAAGAAATGTGAACTTGGCTGTAAAAGCCGCCATTGGTATTAAGTTAACAGCAACAGACATGAGTAATCGAATTCAGCAAAACTTTCTCACTCAGAGAGATGCTCTAAATCTTCTTTTAAAACTTGGTGTTAGAACTCAAGCATTGGCTAATCCTGCTACTATTAAAAGTTTAGAAAGGGCGGGGATCGATCTATCTTCTATTAGTCTTACTGGAACACCTGAGCAAGTTGGCGCACAACTTCAACAAGTGGCTAGAGGATTTGGCGGAAGCGGTAATCCTAAGAATGATTTCTTTCAAGCTCAAGCCAATTTAGGAGATTTAAATTCACAAATTGGCATAGAAGATTTTCCTCCAGCTGCGCAACAAGAACTTATTAATGAGCAAGTTTCGGCATCCGGTATATCTCGTCAAAAGATGCAAACTATTCTAACTCAAGGAATCTCCATTAGGGATAAATTCGCAGATTCTATACAATTGAGTGGTGCAGATTACGACGATGTTTATGGGATCACCTCTACCTTCAATGGAATAATTCCCACAGATAGCGTGGACGTACAATTTCAGATACTTTATGCATTTAGCCTAGCAATTCAACAATTAGAACAATTACTTAGTAACGATCAGTTATTTGACATAAATCAAAATCTTTTTAGTCGAACTGACTCGAATTCAAGTTATCTCAATATTGGTGCTGGAATCATCAGTTTTCCAGATCCACAAGCAGGAATTAAAGAGGGCATAGTACCTTTTGGTGCCACCCTAGAATCAATAGCTTTATCGGAACTTGGTTCAACTTCTCGTTGGACTGAGTTGGCTGAACTTAATAATTTAAAACCTCCCTTTATAGATAATACTAACTCCTCAGGATCAAGAATAAATTTATCTGTTCAATCAGCGGGTTATAGCAATCCTACTCAATTACAGCATTTGGCTGCAGGATTTCAGTATATAGTAGCTATCTCACCTTCTCCGACTGGTGCTTGGATTGGAAAACCTAACTTCATAGCCACCTTCTCTGGAGGTGATCCAACAGTTTCAACAAATTGGAATTTTAGATATCCTGACGATGGCATGACTGCTCAAGTATTTGACAGCCAGAAAGTTCTGGAATTTTCAATACTAACCAATACTTGGAGTCCAATATCTTTAGCCGAGTTGATGTCAGGAGAAGTTTTAAGGCCTGGTGATCTAATCAAAATACCTATAATCCAACGTCCTGATAATAATACAATTCAACGAGGGCCTAGAGATAATGCCACCACAAATGGTTTATCTCAATCTGAGAAGAGTCTAGGCGTGGACTTAAAGTTAGGATCAGATGGGGACTTAATAATTACCCCTAATGGTGATTTAGATCTTTCAGTAGGCACAGTCAATGGTGCTCAAGCTATAATCTTGAAACTTCTTTATTCTCGAGGAGAAGTAAAAAGTCACCCAGAACTTGGTACAAAACTCCAAATAGGCGGTAAAATTCAGGATATAGGTGTGGTGCGAGCTCAAATCTTGACTACTTTATTACAAGATTCGAGAATTCAAGATGTTAAAAATGTGAATTTGTTCCAACAAGGTAGCACTATAATGGTGTCTATGGATGTATATTTTAAGAATATACAATCTCCCGTTCCTGTAACTATACCAGCTTAAACTAGGAAAATTTGAAATATGAGTATCATAACCTTAAAATCAGAGAATCAAATCTTAAGTGATATGATTGCTACAATATTTTCTCAAACAGGGTTGACCGATATAAATCCGGGGAGCGTTCTTTTAACTCTTTTAGAGGCTGCAGCTAGACAGGATTTTGCTCAATATTACCAACTTATGCAAGCAGTTAAGAATTATAACCTCGACACTACTACTGGTACAGACCTTGACAATAGAGCTTTTGAATATGGTTTAACTAGAACTCAAGCTCAACAAGCTACCGGACAAGTGAACATCCTACGGCCTGCAGGTTTTGTAAAAATCAGTTCAGGATTCTTTGCTGGTTTTAGAGCACCGTTAGCCGGTGATACAGTTATTTATGTAAACGACGCTTCTGAATTTGGAAGCAGCGGAACTTTGATCATTGGTAGAGGTACTCCCGTAGAAGAAGAAGTGAATTTTTCTAGTGCTCCGGTTAATAATACTAATTATTGGACTGTTACCCTTTCCAGTTCTGTAACTAATAATCACAATACCAGTGAAGTAGTTATCCTTAGCCAAGGATTTAACATAACTATAAATGCTGGGACTTTTGTTCAAGTCCCAGCAACCTCAAAGAATCCAGCGGTAGTATTTCAAACTACCCAAGAAGTCACGATTCTTGCCGGAGAAGCTGAGGTAGATGGTGTAGACGTTAGAGCTATTCAAGCTGGTGCAGCCGGTAATATACCAGTCAATGCAATTCCTGGAACTACTGATGCCTTCCCAACTCCCCCATTTACGGGAGCTCAAGCAGTAAATGTAGCAGCGTTTACAACTGGTTCCGATATGGAAACAGATACTCAACTTAGAAATAGAATTAAACAATTTATCCAAGGGTTATCCCAATCTACAGCTAGTGGTATTTTCAATGCAATTCTTGGTTTAACCGATGCAGAGACCAGCAAAAGAGTAGTCTCTGCTAATATAGTTGAACCGACTAACCCTACAGACAATGTTAAAGTTTATATAGACGATGGTACCGGTTTTGAACCTTCTTTTAGTCTGCAGGGTCAAGAAACTATTCTTGCTAGTGCTCAAGGTTTAGAAACTAGACTTCAATTAATGAATTTTCCTTTGGTTAAAGCTTTTGTTCAAACTATTAACGCAACACCTTATAATTTTACTACAAATGGTTTAACTTTAGAAATAGCTGTTGGTAACTCTTCTGAAACAATTGTTTTCAATAACCTAAACTTTCTAATTCCAGAAGCCGCCTCTGCGGATGAGATTGTAAATGAAATCAACAGTCAATCTACTTTGGTGGACGCTCGTACTGCTGATATAGGTACAACTGTATTTATAAGTGCTAAAGTTAGTACGAATGAAGGTATACAAATCTTAGGTGGTACCGCTAATGCTATCCTGGACTTCCCTATTGACTTGCGTGAAACCTTTTATCTTTACAAAAATGATAGACTTTTATCAAAAGATGGTGCTACTGCTTACGTAGATTCGGCTAGTACGACCTTTAACTTTTCTAGTGTTCCTGAAACTTTAGCGATAATAGTAGACGGCAAGTCAGCCAATCCACAAACAGTAACGTTTCAATTAGCGAACTTTTCTATTCCTTCACAAGCCACTCCTGAGGAAGTGGTGGCCGTTATAAATGCTCAACTTGCAGGAGCAACAGCCTCTGTGTTTAATAATAATACAGTAAGGTTGACTTCAAATACTACTTTGTCCTCCGCTTCTAAGATCCAAATTAACTCGTCTGCTGCCGCCACAACTTTAGGGTTTCCCTTAATGTTGGTGACTGGTGCTAACGATGATTATGTATTAAATGAGCAACTTGGGACTATTGGATTTAATTCACCGCTTTCTGCAGGAGATATGATAACCGCAGGAACTAGAAATACTAGAGGCTTCCTAACTGCTACCAATCCACAAAATTATACGGTGGGGGCGAGTACTACTTTATTGATCAGTGTAGATGGTGGTTCTGTTCAAACCATTACGTTGCCTGCCCGAAGTGCAGCTTCTGCTTCCTTGATTGCAGGAGATATAAACGCCCAACTTCTTGGAGGGTTAGCAGTTACTAGAACTATCGGGAATAATGTTTATTTAGAAATCAGAACCAACTCTTATAATGCGACTTATGGTAGTATTGAAATTACCGGCGGCACAGCTGTAAGCGTATTTGGTTTCCCTGTTAATAGCATTAACGATTCTATTCCGGCTCACGTAGCTTTTGTGGAAAACTCAAGTTTAGGTCCTTGGAGTTTTGACAGTGGTTGGACTCTGGTAGTGATTATAGATAATGATCCAATCGGAAAAACTTTTGTTATACCAATTGATTATGCTGGTCAAGTTACTAGTGGAAGTTCAACAACTATTTTTGCTGCCAGCGTTTTCTCAACTGTATTTCTTGTAAATAATATCTTAAATAATTTTTATGTTGTATTCAGAAGTGGTGCCAATACTACTACTCAAACTATAAGTCAAGTCGATAGTGTCGGTGGTAATACCTACAAATATACTTTTAGTGCTTTACCTCCAAACTTCACTAACTTTGCCGTTGGTGATGAGGTTACTTTTTCTAGCATGAAAAATGCTGATAATAACGGTAGTTTTTTAATTACTGCTATAAATTCCGGTTCTTCTCCTTATTGGGTCGAAATAACAAATGCAGTGGGAAAAGTAGAAAGTGCTTCAACTGGAACTGGTTTGATCGGACAAAGACGCCAAGTAAGTGCTTATACAACCTCCACAGGACAGATCACTGTATCTTCTGCTTTTTCCCATACACCTTCTGCGAGTGACAATTTTGCAGTAATTCCTAGCACTAGTACTAACCTTTTGAATTTTTTGAATAATTTCAAAGTCACTTCTATATCTGCTTTGGCTACCATAGAAGCGGTAAATCAAAATAGATACTTACAAATCTCTTCAGATAACAATGGTTCAGATGGTTACATTCAGGTTGCCGGCGGAAAAGTTAATAACTTGGTGCAATTTTCAACTACCGAAGTTCAAGGGCATCAAGCGTACTCTTACTATACTGGGTTAACCAAACTAGTTCATAAAACCATTTACGGTGATGAAACAGATTTAAGCTCATTCCCGGGTGTTGGGGCTGCAGGGGTGAGTTTTGAGGTCGCTGCACCAAGTACGGTTGAAGCTGAGTTTTCAATTCAAGTTAGTTTAGCACAAGGTTTGTCTTTGGCTACTTTAGAAAATGAGATCCAAAGTCAAATTATCTCATATGTTAATACTTTAGGAGTTGGGGATTCAGTAATACTCTCAAATATAGTTGAAAGAGTCTTGAACGGTGTGTCTGGCATCAACGATATAGTGATAACCTTTCCTACTTCTAACATTGAGGTTCTTCAAAATGAGGTTGCTAAAACTCAAGCCTCATTAATAAACGTGGAGCAAATTAACTAATGGCTATTGATGCAGTAGCAAAAATGTTAAATGACCTCCCACAGGTCTTTAACGCTAAAGTAAACCCCGTCATTAAAGCTCTAGTGACTGCTTGGGCTACTTCTGATCAAGACATATTAACTCAATTAGATAACACAAAAGCTCAACTTTTTGTGAAAACAGCTAATGGGACTTATTTAGATAAGCTGGCATCTGCAGTAGGAGTGTCTCGACCAGCTAATACTGGGATAAATGATACTGTTTTTAGTCAATTGATTCCCAATTTGTCCTTTAAAAACAAACAAATTTATAAAGCTTTTTATGATACTATGGATGTCTTTTGGGGGCCTCTATACTCTAGGGCTAACATCACTGGAACCTTAAGCGCACCTTTCAATGTTACGATAGGTCAAACATTCAGCATTTCTGTTGATGGACAAATGGCGCAGTTTATAACGGTAAAAACAGGCGATGTAGCAAACAATGGTGCCGCTACAGCGCAAGAAGTAATTGATTTTCTAAATCAAATAAATACCATAACAGCCAGCCTTCTTCTATTGAATACCGGTGAACAACAAATAAATATAAGGACTAATACTCCGGGGTTGCGTGGATCCTTATTAGTGGATGACACCAATAACTTACCGGGAGTCGGGTTTCCAACTGCACTTATGACTTTAACCCAACAAAGTCAGAGGGTTGCTGCTTATCAGCTAAATCCGGGTGAAGTTATACTTGAAATACCCGCTTTTGTGCCGGTTACCAGAGATACATTGCTTGGTTCGCACCATTTTCATGCTGATGATACTTTAGCTAGTCCAGTTCCGAGCGCTAATGGGGTTTGGCAAGGTAGCTTCTTTTATTCGACCACACAAACTCCCTTCGTTCCAACTAGTAAAACGGCAGTCTTGAATCAAAGTATCTCGCAAGGTGCTTTTTTGAATACTTTAACTGTTTCAAGTACGGCTGGTTTGCCTACTTCTGGCGGTAGTCTAGTGATAAACTTCGGTCAAAATGCCGAAGAGCATGGTTTGAAATACTTCGCTGTTCTCAACAGCCAAACAATAGAGATTGACGCTAGTTATTTCTTTCAAAATGATCACTCTCCTGGAGAAGTTTTAAATGTGCTGATGCCTAACACCAACAGTCCTTACGCTCCAAGAGTCGCAGGCCAAGATTTAGCCATGTATATGCCTTCGGAAGTTGATGCTAGAACCTCAGTTCAGACTCTTCTAGAGACTATCGCAGCAGCTGGGATTGTTGTTAAATTCATAATTTTATTACCACATTACGACTATATCATAGCCTCACCTTTCGCTAATACCGATTAGTGTTAAAATTTTAAAGTGTAGACACTTAGATTGAGATTTAAAAAAATATGGCAATTCTCCAAAGATTACTAGAACATAGCCAACAAAGATTTGATTTAGAAGATCTTAATACCATACTATCGGCGTTAAGATCAGACTCTAAATACTGGCAATTACTATTCAATGCTCAAACCTCCTATGTTGTGGCTGGTTTTGAAATAAGCTCAAGTTCTATAGGTCAAAGCAGCATAAACATCGTTCTTGACTCCTCTATTCTTTTAAATCCCAATAACTCCACAGATTTTTCTTGGTTTGCAGGTTTTTCGGGCGCTTCCCCTATAAATGTAGGAATTGAAGCGGGCGCTCTCGTAATCGGTAGAAACTATGTAGAATTACAACTTAGTACCATAGATAGCGTGCCCCTTCAAAGGGCTTTTTGGGATCCTACGGCCAATAGTGGTGCCGGCGGCGAGTTTCAGCAACAAGTAAATACGACTACAGAACTACAAGTACAAGTGGTTGTTAACCAAACTGCTTTTCATGTTTCAAATCCTGACTTAATTCCTTTGGCGATCGTTGATGTCAACAGTAGCGCCTTAATTTCTGGCATTTTAGATCAAAGGAACTTATTTTTTAGACTTGGAACCAAAGACACTCCTACTCTAGGTTGGACTTGGAATACTCAAATTGAACCCCCAACCACCCTCACCTTTGTAATGAATTCTAGCCCGGCCTTTGATGCCGGAGAAACCATAACCTTCACCAGTGGTGCTACTGCAGTTCTAGAAACTGGAGGCACTAATAATATTCAAGCTACCTCTTTCTCAGGTTTGAACTTCGCATTGGGTGATACCGTAACAGGGCTGACTTCTGGTGCGACTGGAACACTGCAATCCTTTTATGAATCTTTTGTTGGTGCAGATAAAGATATCCTAAATCTGAAAGAGATGCTAAATGCTTTAATGACCGAAATTAGAACATTAAAGGGCACCCCTTACTGGTATTCACAAAGTGTAGCACCTACTACACCGGGATTGTTAGACTTTATCAATACCATCCCTGTTCCGCTCACAGCTGGCGCAAAATATGAATGGGATGGTTCAAATTTAGCAATCAGCGATGCCGCAACGAGCGGTCAATCTTCTGCAGATCAAATAGCTGCTCTTAGAATTCCAGGGAAAAGCGGTACCTTTATTCTATCCCGCCAAGATGGAACAGTTAGTACTTCAGAGATAGCTATTGGTGATGGACAAATTTTATTCATAATCCTACCTTCTGATCTCACAACTTCCCGCACTTATTCTGGAATTGGTACTGCATCCACTAACTTTCAAGTTATTGCCAGAAACAGTTTTGTAGCAACAGATAAAACTCATTGGTTAGCTTATAGGGAAGGTTCTAGGCTCATCACTCACGGTTTCGGTCAAATGGTCGCCGGCCAAGAGATGTCGATCGATGCTGGCGGAGGAGGCGGTGGTGGCGGAGTTCAAGAATTTATTCCATTCAGACTTTACGAAAATGTTCCGAATACCTCTGTATTAAATATTGGCCCATCCGTAAATACGGACGACGTTTCAGGTAAAAAATCCGCTGTTTCAAGAAATCCACCCAATACTTCTGATTTCTTGGGTGGGACAATCTCCTTCCCAACTACTTCAGGTAATAATGCAACACCTTCAGTTGGGTCAGCTGTTAGAATAGATATACAATCATCCTTCTATCTAAAAGTTTTAATCGCTGTTGATCTTAGTGGGAATATAGTGATAGTCCCCGGTGTTCAAGCATCTAGCCTTTCTGCAGCGAAACTACCAGCATTCCCTTATGGCGCATTTTCAATCGGGTATATAGTTTTAGTAAATACTGCTGGCGTTATAAGTTTAATTTCACAAACGAACATTTATCAGTTTGCCGACCTAGGGCATTTCGAAGACGGCAATAATGGTGGCGGAAACGTTTATAAAGAGGATGTTGACGTAGTTTCTAGCCCGAGTGGCAATGACCAAATGGCTCCAATTAGTTCGCCACCAGTAACAGTGACTATTCCTAAAGATACCAATCTGTATTTAGGAACTGGACTTGAAGCTCGAGTAACTAGTTCTTCTTCGACTGTTCAAGTTTCAAAGTCCAACCATGGTTTAACTACAGGTGATTTAGTAACAATCATTACTGCTTCTGCAATTGGTGGGATAACTGGGGGAAACCTTTCTCAAACCGCAACAGCCTGTACTGTAATCGATTCGAATAATTTTTCTTATGTTGCAGGTGCTGCGGGCACTTACAATGACTACGGTACTTTAGATGCCACTTTCGCCAATACTACTAGACACTTTATAGTTGGTGATAGAACTCTGGTAGTTTATTTAAACGGTGTTGAACAAAGAAATGGTATTGATTATTCTGAGTTTGGCACATTTGGACTATCTTCTAATCAAATCATTTGGTTAACCACTATTGTTGTGGGCGACTTAGTAACCTACGAAATAGTAAGGGTGGGTGGATTAACCATTCTTCAAAATGGTTCCCCAGTTGCGACAGGGACCTTACAAGAATCTTATAATAATGGTCAATCAATAGTAACTGAGTCTGGTGCGCCGGTAGTTATTAGCGGCCCTAGCGGTCAAAAATTGCTGCACGTAGCTGGTAACGTTCAAATTGATGGCGTCATAGATCCAACCGCTATCACTTTTACCCCTCAATCTTCCAATCCTTTAAGTTCTGGTCAACAAGGTATTTGGTTTGATAGCTCCAATGCTATGCATACTTATGATGGAACTACTGACACCAACACTAATGCTAGTTTTGTAAAAATAAATGGTTCAAATCCTTTTACCGGCCCTCAATCAATGGGGAGCAATAAGCTAACCAATGTAGCTACCCCAACAGTAAGTTCTGATGCAGCTACCAAAGGTTATGTTGATGGTCTGGCTATTAGTGCTTTGATTGGAGATGTCAGTGGAACGGGCCCCGGATCAACCAGCACCACTGTTAATTCAGTTGGTGGTAGTTCTGCTAGTAACATACATTCGGCTGAACAAGCCGCTAATGCCGCAACCATCTTCCCAACAGCATCTACCATCTCAAAATGGGATGCACATATTAATCTAAGCGCTAATTCTTTTCTTTCTGGGTATGCAACCACAACTAGCTCTTTAACTCCTTTAGTTTTAACTGTTTCAAGTGCTTATAGGCAATATATCACAGGAAGTGTCGCTCAAACTGTAACTTTACCTATAGTTAGTACTTTAACTATAGGTCAAGAATTTGAGATCGTTAATCTAGCGTCAACTTCTATAACCGTTGAATCTTCCGGATTGAATACCGTTCAAACAATGGCGGCTAATACAGTTGCTCGTTTTACTGCAATTTTGACGACCGGGACGACCGCAGCTTCATGGGCTGTTAAATATGGTTATTTATCGGGCGGTTCAGTAAACTCCGTCGCTTTATTTGATGCTAGTACAATTCCTATATATGGAGTTTCTGGAAGTCCGATCACGGCTGCAGGCACATTAGATTTAACTCTCGTCAATCAATCTGCTAATCAAGTGTTTGCAGGTCCTACAAGTGGGGGAGTAACCCAACCAGCATTTAGAGCTTTGGTAGCAACTGATATTCCAAGTCTCTCCAGCACTTATGTAACCCAAGCAGAGGTTGGTGCAGTAAGTGGTGTTGCCCCCTTAGATGTTTCTGGAAAAATTCCAATAGGTTACTTACCCTCCAGTGTATTTGAATACCAAGGTGCTTGGAATCCTACAACTAACACTCCTACCTTAGTGGACGGAACTGGTCAATCTGGGTATACTTATTGGATTTCTGCAGCTTTTGCAGGCCCTATTTCTGGACTAAATAACTCCTCAATGATCAACTTCCAAATTGGAGATTTGGTCATTTACAATGGTTCACAGTGGGAGCTTACGACTCCCGCAGCGGGTGTGACTTCAGTTAATGGCGCACAAGGAGCAGTAACGGTTAATGCTATTAGTCAGTTAACAGGGGATGTAACTGCGGGGCCAGCTTCGGGATCTGCTTCAGCCGCTGCTTCAGTGGCAAAAATTCAAGGAACTGTAGTAAGCGGCACCACGGGTAGTGGGAACGTAGTATTTTCTGCTTCTCCGGTTTTAACAACACCTACTATTACGATCAAAGACAATGCATTAACCCTTGAAAATTCAACGGATACTACTAAACAAGCTTTATTTAGCTTAGTTGGCATCACGACGGGGCATACCACAACTTTAGCCGTTCCTGAAGTTAACGGCACTGACACCTTAGGTCTGATTGCTTTAGCTCAAAGCCCCACCAATAAAACCTTTGATGCTACCAGCTTTTTCCCAACGATCTCAGAACAAATGATAGCTGGACAAAGCTTCTCAGCTAATACGATATATGCTGTCAGACTTGGGCAAGGGGGGCAAAGTGAAACAGTCGGTAGAATTTATGCCGCAGATCCAAGTGTTTCTGGCGGTGTGAACAACTATTTTGCAATCGGGTTGATATATCCAACTGGAGCGATCTCTGCAGGCGGTTCTGTAAATGTTGTAAAAATGGGCTTGATAAATGTGGGTGCCTCAACTTATACTTCTGGCCAAACTGGAACTCCCTTATATTTGACTACTTCTGGCGCTGTAACTTTGACTAATCCTGGTGCTACAGACGTTTTAACGATTAGAGTGGGGATAGTTAGAGATACTGCAAAAATAGAAGTTCAAATTTTAGGGTGGTATTAATTAAAAATGAATGATAAAATATATAAAAATTAAGAGGATTTAGATGTCAGCTTCATATACCCGCGTGGATTTACGTCAGACAATTGAGAGAGACCTTCTTCAATCAGCAACTGCTCAATCAGGTAGCTTAGGGGATTCTGTTGCAAGAGGTTTAGACAAAGAGGTAACCCGGCCGTATTACTTTACCGTAACGGGCTCCTCCAGAGTACTGACGGTTGCTGGTGCTGGCTTGATTACAAATGCTGAGAGTTCAGTTTCTCATGCAAACCCAGCCATTGTTGGCGTTGTTGATCCGCGCACAACTTCTTTCACAGTTACTTTTCCTTCGGCCAGTGCTGGAACTGCAACAAGTTCAATTACAATTGATTCGGGTTCAACTGTAACGGTTTCATCTAACAACTATATAAATGTAGGCGTAAATCTTGCCCCTACTGGAAACATAGCTTTAACTTACGGCACCCAAAATACCGTAGCTGCTTCTGCTACTGCTCCAGCGATACCAGCGGGTTATTTAGGAATTGGCTACGTTCAACTATTTAATAATGCCGGAGCTATTGCTAATTTAGCTAACTCTTCTTTAGTACATTACCATGCTTCTCGCTACAGTGAATATCTAGCCACAGTAAAAACTGTAGCAATTTCAGGTAGTACTACTTTAACGGACAATGCTCTTCACTTCGTTGATACTACAGTTGGAAGGTCTTTAACTTTACCGGCACCTTCAAAAAGTTCTTCTATCATAATAAAAGATTCTACTGGTAATGCAGGTACCAATAGCATTAGCATATTGCAGCATGCTTCTGAAAATATAGAAGGTGTTGCAGCTACTTACGTTTTCTCGGTAGGTAATGGTGCTCTCCATTTAACGAGCGATGGCACCAACTGGTTTATCACAGATTCTTGGGTGGGTGTTCCGGTTAGCACATCCCTAGCTCAGTTTAACGTACCGATAGGTAACTCAACTTCGATATATACTGCAACAAATACCAATCTTTTGGGTACTATATCAGCAAAAACATCTAGCGCAACTGTTACCATGACGAACGCGAATCCCGGCGTTGTAACTCAAACAGCGCACGGAGCTTCTACGGGTGACACTGTTTACTTCATGACGACCGGAGCATTGCCGACCAACGTACCAGCCTCTACGACTTTTTGGATAACTAAAATTGATGCTAACACTTACAATATATCCTCTAGTTTAGAGAACTTGTATGAAGGTGTGTACGTCAACACGACTTCGGGCGTACAATCAGGGGTTCAAACAGCGTTCTTGGGTGGTTTAACTTTAAAAAGCCTTCCTACTGCAAACCCTGCTGCTGCTGATGGCGCGGTAACGATGTCAATAGCAAGTGCTCCAGTTCAAGTAATAACCCCCACCGTCAATAGAACTTACACACTTCCTACGACCGGCGTTTTAGCTGGCATGAGTTATACTTTCATCAATAATTCAGCGGTAAGTCTTTCAGATATAAAGATTTTAGTTAATAGTTCAGCTGGCGGTTTGGTGAGAACTATATGGTCGCAAACATCGGCTAAGATAACAGCTTTAAAAGACACTCCCACACTATCGACTGACTGGATCTGCGAGACTCCTGCTATATCAAACTGGACAATTTTTAGTCCAGTGTTTACTGGTTTTGGGACGGTTAGTTCGTCAAACCTCTATTACCGTAGGTATGGTGATTCGATTCAAATAAGGGGCTCTTTCACTGCAGGTACGGTAACCAGTGCTACCGCTAGTATTTCTTTACCAAACAGCTATACTTCTGCTTCAACTATGACGTCTGGAGACTTATCAGGGACTTGGACTCGAAGTGCCGCAGCGGGTGCAGCACAAGCTGATAACATAATACTGGGTGCTAGTGTGGGTACCTTTGCTTTCGCCTTTTTAACCACAGCTGCAGGGGGTTTAACTCCACAAAATGGTAACGTGCTTATCGGAAATGGTGAAACTGTGAGTTTATTTCTGACGGCACCAATTTCGGGTTTTACAGCGGTTGGCGGATAATGAAAAAGGTTGATTATAAAACCCACAATAAAGATCTCATCGAACGAATGAAGAAAGGTGAATCTTTACTAAAGTACGATACTGGAGCAAGTTGGTACCCTGTTAGGCCTGTAATAAAAAAAGATGTGAACGCCATCAAAAAGTTGTATGATAAAAAAGAAGTAGATGAGGAGATTGTAATAGATGGTGAAACTAGAGGAAGTTAAAGAAACTCAGAAAATAATAAAGAGACGAGCTCCTGCTCCGAGTCTTTATGATTTAACTCCTAAATTAATGGAAAAACTTGAAATTAAATCTCCTTCCGAACTATTTTTTATTATAGATAGACTTAGATATTTATGGGTTCAAGATAAATTATCTACTTATGAGTTTCCAGAAGAATAGATTTTTTTGCGACAACAAGTCAATTATTCCCTTTAATATTAGGTTGATATAACTACTATATGTTGCCCGTTTCTATTTTTACCTTCGACAACATAGCGACTACTCAAAGTTAAAACCCAAATCCCTCATCCACTTGGTGGGAGCCTTAAGTCCCACCACTGCATAAACATCTGTAAATAACGACAAAACTTCTTGATCGGTATATTTTGGGACGTTTGACTGTACTTGCAAGCCATATGCCAAAAATTTGTCTTTATATACTGGTATTTGCGCTTCTTGTTCTGGGGTTAGGGTTTCTAAAACTGTCATATTAATTCCTTTTGTTAAGTCTCTCTTTACTCTCTTGAACTACCTATCGGCATATTTATGAAAAACTTTAGGGATGAGATTTTTTTAAATTTCAAGTGTCGAAAATAATTGATTTATCTTCTACTTGATCCCTTACTTGATCCCTTACTTGATCCCTTATTTGAACATTTGTCCTAGTCTCCCTTTTATATTTTCTTATTTTAAGAATTTCACTCATTATCTCACCCTCCGTTTGATCTCTTACTTTACGCCACACCAACTCTCTTATTTGATATCTTGTTGTATTCCATATTTTCTTAATCACTTGAACGTTTACTTCACTGCTTACTCCATCCTTAATTTGTTTCAATGCCTGATTGACCGGCTTATCTCTTATTGTAATGATTTCATTCATTTTCTTCTCCATTTTGGAGAAAATCAAGCATGTTAAGGTATGCCTCTTCTAGTCCAGCTTCATAGTCTTCACTATAGAGGTTTTTTGCCTCTCGAAGTTTTGAATTTATAAACTTTATAAGCTTCACTTTTTCTAAATCAACGATTTTATTTTTCATAGAAATTCTCTCCCTCATTACATACTTAACCAGAATGTAAAAATTAGACTTATCAACATTGATCCAAATACTAGCCCAAATAGGGGATTAAAGTATTTGCTAGGCATAAGACTTGCTCCATGATATCCTGTAATACCTGCAGTTAGTATAATTGTTAAAACTGTTATTTTGAACCAAATTAAATTCATTATTTCTCCTTCGCCTCTTTTATTATACGCTTCACATCTTCTTGAGTCTGAGTTTTTCTTTTAACTTGCTTCACTTCGAGTTTGTCAGTTTTTACCTTGAATAGAAGCAATAAAGGCGAAAGTTCTGAGATAGGAGCGATAATATACTTGAATAGGGGTGCAGCCTTTTCATCTAAACCCTCAAAAAACTTAAGTTTTACTTCAAGTAGTCCATCATCGGTAATGATAGTAGCAATTCTTCTCTCAAAAAGGCATTTTTTACCTGAAATTAATATTGGAGCCATTTAATAAATCCTCAAATTAAGCATTTCTCAATCTTAGGTTTATAGTTTACGAAGTTGGACTTCGTGCTTATTATACTTTGATGTTTAGTATTCTATCTATAAGTCCCATAAATCCTATATTTTTATATTTATTATGTTCTTTTTTAATTTCTTCTCTTGATAAGGCCATTAGTCTTCCCCCATATCTGGAATTATTGGCGGCTCGCCAAACTTCATATTCATCCTCACTTATAGTCCAAATAGTTCTATTGCCATTTATACTTATCTCATTTCTACCTTCAAACCTCTCTGTTATTTCTTTATCACATAGATATTCGTCTCCAAATACTTCTGCATTTCCATGAATTTTAGAATTTCCAAATATTCTACTTCCTTTATGAATTTGGGCATTACCATAAATCTTAGCATTGCCATAAATTTCAGCATCACGACATACGATAGCATCACCAAATACTTGAGCGTTCTCATATACCCTCCCTTGCGGGAATACCCAAGCATCTCCTTCTTGAGAGAGATTCGTTTCTTGTTCAATATATCCACCCTTTTCTCCTATTTCTACTGTAAATTTCTTTTCTTTTTCCGGACTAAATGGGTATTTAAATTCTCTTATAGCAACTATTCGATATAGGGTACGTCCTTCTATTCTAACTAAGTCTGTTTTATCTAATTTATACTTATTCATTTTTACTCCTCTTTGTTTGGTTTAGGTAAGAAACAATGATGGCAGATCAGTCCCCCAAGTCCTCACTCCGCATAACTTTATGATCTTCTTTTTACACTTCCATACTACTTAACGGCTATTCTAAGAAAAACTTTAGCGCTGAAACACTGTTTTGTTATAATCGCCTGTTTTTGCACCTAAAAATTTTTCATTTTCTAACTCCCTCGAAAAATGTTAAAATTCTTTATGAGATTCAGATTCAAATTTATCAATAAAATTAGAGTTTTAACTACATGGCAGCCCCAAAACACCAAGATAGTGACTTAGACAATCTTCATGAGCATGGTATACACGTAAAATCTAGAACAATCTTCTTAAGAAGACAAGATTATATCGATGGAGAAGAGTCAGATCCGGGGGTTGACCATGTTTTTGCTACTAAATTCCTTAAGAATCTGTTTTTCTTAGAAATTTTATCCCATGAACCGATAACCATCATAATGTCGACTCCCGGAGGCCTCGAAACTGAGGGAATGGCTATCTTTGATGCAATAAAAAGCTCTCCATGCCATATAACAATCGTTGTACGAGGGGAAGCATCAAGTATGGGGAGTTACATACTCCAGAGTGCCGATGAGCGTTGTATAGCTCCAAATTCAATTTTAATGATGCATTATGGTAGCAGCAATGGTTATGGATTAGATCACAAAAAAACAGCAAAGAGTTGGATCGTATTTGAAGAAAAATATGGAAAAAAATTGGATGAAATTTTATTTCAGAAAATATTATCTAAACATCCGGAATTTAAACGTAAAAAATTTGATGATATGTTAAATTTTGATACTATTCTTACGGCTGAGGAAGCCGTAGAGTTGGGGCTAGCTGATAAAATTTTGAGGGTAGATAAAGAGTGAAACCTATAAAAGTAGAAAGTCCTTTAATGCTTCCTCCTGCTTTTTAAGTTCTTCTTTCCTTTTTTCATTCAATCTATCTTCAATTTTGAAGATTATTAAATTCAAAACCTTTTGATCTTTTATAGAATAGATAGAAGTGCCTCTAAAATATAAAGAAACCTCAGATTTAGTAACAAAAAGCGTATAAAAAGAAAAAGAGTCAAATTGGATGGAGATATGTTCTTTATCAAGGAATTCTTTATTGAGCTTATCAAGATAACCGTCCTCCCATTTAGGTATATATAAATTTTCTCTATCCAATAACTGGAGTATTTTGTGACTATAACCATCCAATTCAGTTTCTATTAGTTCATTTTTCATAAGAAGTCTTCCCTTTATTTTTTTTTAGTCAATAAATGCAATAAGATCGTCAGTACTATATCTACCAAATCTTTTTCCAAATTTAGTATACCCACCCTCATGGGTGACAACACCAAATTCTTCATCTGGATAGAATCCTATAATTTGAAGTATTGCTCCTTTTTTCGATCGAACCTTACGGCCCACATCCTTCTCAGTAATAGACAATTTAGGTTCTTCATATTCTGCTATCAGCTTGTATGCCTCATTAAAACAACAGCGGCCATCTAGAGTAGATGTATGATCTCTACACATTCCATTATTATAGAAAATAGAACAGGCTACTCTCTCAAATATATCTGAGACATCAGGTCTAATGGCGTCGATTCTAATATATTTAACATCTGCCCTATCTTTACATACATATTTCTTACCTACTTCTAATAACATACTATTACCTCGTCTAATTTTATGAGTTATTCCTGTATTTATTCAAACTCGCCTATCTATTTTATCCTCTCTCAGATCACTCCTGAGCGGAGGGATATATATATATATATTGAATTTGTCTATTTAAATCCTAATATTTGGGCAAGTTCAGTTACTTGACGAGTACTTAATGAGCAATACCCATCTGAATCTCGTAAGCCATAACAGGCCGCAGTAAGCTGCGATAAACTAATTTCTACTTTATCCTCTTCTACTTCCCAATCATCTGATATTATATCTCCGGTACTAAATCTATATGCCCCATTTGGTTCGTGCCAAATGTCGCTATATTTCTGACGATATCTCTTACCTGACATTATTGCTTTACTAAGTGTCATATTTCATTCCTCCTTTATAAATCCTAGTCTATCTAATACTAGATCTAGTTTCATTTTATTTCTCCTTTTGATTAATTATTGCAAGGCCATGTTCTTTGTGAGTAACATCTAACTATACTCTTGGTTATATTATCCGCTAAAGAATTTTCACTATAGTTCACAAATAATGCTACAAAAATTGAGCAGAAAAATAAAATAATAAAAACTGTAAACTTGTCCTTCATTTTCCAGTACTTCCAAAACCGCCAATTCTTTCTTTATTTTTTACTTCTATCGTGGTATTTTGGCAAACTATTTTTGTCTCACCTTGAGCTATTCTATCCCCAACATTAAACTTGAAGGATTCAGTTTTATGGTGATTAATGAGGATAACTTTAATTTCCCCCTTGTAATCTTCATCTATGGTGGCTGGACTATTCAATATGGTCACGCCATGAAAAAGTGCTAAACTACTTCGAGGCCTTAAATTTAAATATTCATTTAAGGAACCCTCGGCACCAGTTTCCAAGTATAGACCTGTACTGATTGCTTTCCACTCACCAGGATGTATTACGCCCGACTCATTAGCTGCTATATCAAAACAAGCAGCATTAATAGTTTGATAGGCAAGTTCATTATTAGATTTATTTATAATTTTCATTTAACACCTAACATATTCGAGTGCTTTACCCACATAATCGGGTGCATCTACTTTTCGGTAATAGAAGATCATATTTGCTAATTCTTCTAACTTAGACTTAGAAATTTCTATCGTTTCATCAATTTCCCAGTCATCTGCTAATATATCTGGTTTTTTAAAAACATAGGGGGTATCTATTTTATACCATTCAGAGTCTCCCTTCCGTTTATATTTTTTATTGGATTTTATAGCTTCTACTATAGTCATTGCTTTACTCCCTAATTTAATCAACAAATTCAATAATATCTTGAGGTTTAGTTAAGGAATTATAATCAAATTGTCCACTATAAGTATAACTATATATTTGGGTTCTTATTGGATATATACTATCCTTCATGAAATGGATTATCATAGATATATCTCCATTTCTAAGTCTCACCTTCCTACCTACATCATTCTCAGTAATTAGAATGACTGACTCTTCATATTCTGCTACTAGATCGAAGATAGATTGTTCTAAATAAGAACAAAATTTTCCATCAATACTATAGTCTTCTGGTACGGCGGTCCCATTGGCATAAACTATTGTACAGGCTGCTTGTCCATCTCCTTCCACTCTAATTTCTCTAATAGCCTCTACTTTAACATACTTAGTATTAGGTGTGTTTCTACATACATATTTCTTACCTACTTCTAGTTTCATTTTATTTCTCCTAATTTTTATCGTTCCAAAAGTCTTCTATTTGTTTATCGGCTAAATCTTTACTTTTCTTTAGTCCATTTTCTTGTTTTTTCAATTTCTTTAAAAGACTATCGATATCGGAGAGGTTTTTGTTCAACTGTTTATTTTTTTCAGTAAGATCCTGAATTCTTTGATCAATAGCAGAACTATCTGTTTCTACTTTTTGAACATCGATTTTAACTTGTAAAGTCGCTATTTTATGCTCCTCGTAAGTTATATAATAACATAAAAATCCTATTATAAATATAAAAGCGATGGTGGTTTTGGTGTGAATTGATAGGATTATCTGTTTTAAAATTTCAAATTTTTCAATATTCATAATGTTCCCCCTACGATCGCAGAAGCTGCAGTGTGTCCTACGATCCAAACAACTCCAACCCCACTTATGAGTGCCACTCCAATACCGGCAGCAAAAAATATAGCATCCCTAGTAGTTCTTGAAGACTCTTCATTTTCATATTTAGTGGTATATTTTTCAGCGGTAGTTTGCCATTCTTTGCTTTTTTGTTTTTCGGCAGCTAGAGCTACTCCATAATCTTTAATTTCTGAAGCTTGATCTAATGATTTTGATATCTGTAGGTTAATCTCTTTAAATTTTAAATCCAACTCTTCTTTATTATAACGAACCTCAGACTCTTTTTCTTTGCTAAAAAGAAAGCCATCGCAAGGTGCCACAATCCCCTGCTTCAACACTGTTACTGGTTTAACACAGTCTTTTGCCCATAAACTAGGGGTTATTAAAAGTGTAAGTAAAATCAGTATTTTTTTCATTTCAGAGATCCTTTTTCTGTAAACTTAAGTATAATAATACCTATGATACTCAATCCTACTGAAATAATCAAACTCCAAACTAATAAAAGGCCTAAATTTTCATAATGGCCTCTTGGAACTACAAAAATATGATTCAGAAACTTTGTTATTATAGAACTTAGCATTAAGGCGGCATTCATAAGGGAGGCTGTTAGGGCGAAGTAAGTAACCTTCCCTTCTTCGGGAGCATTCAAAGCCACAATTATACCTAAAGGGATCATGGCTATTTGAGCTAGAGCATCAACTCCAGCAGAATCTAATAAAATTAAATGTTTAGCAGAGATTCCGAAATTATAACCATAGTAGATCATTAAATCGGGTAAAGATAAAATGAGTAATCCGAGTGTTGTCCAAACTAGAATTTTTATTAATTTTTCTTTTTTAACTAGAAAATTTCTAAATAAAACCATTGAGAGAATTGAAGCAGCGTATCCTATAGTAGAAAGAGTCCCTAAAAAGGCCGCATCAAAGTGCCAAATGTCCATATAATACCAGGTGGCTGCAATACCAGCACTAGGATTGGTTCGGAATAGAAATAAGGCAAGCATTGTTATAAAAAAACCTAGTTTGTGGCTGTTTTCTAAATGCGGGACTTTTTTATATAATAAATAAGAGAATAACAGAACACTCATTAAAAAAACTAGTATTTGAGACCAAACATCGGAGAGAAATAATCCAAGGATGGTAGAAATCAAAAGAAACAAGACTCCTATCCCTATTAAAGATTTATCAGAAGCCTCATTTGATTTTTTGTAAGTATTTGAAATTGAGATTATTAATATTACTAAAGGGCTTATGGTACTCAGCATGAATATTGTTGCAATACTAAAATAAGAGGCCAATATACCAGAGATTGCAGCTCCAACCAACCCACCAGCAATCATCAAATTTCTACTATAAAGTTGGAAGCTTGCCTTTTCTTGTTCATCAATAGCATTTTCGACTATTAAAACATCAAATAAAAGTCTAGTGATTACTACTGAAATTGTTCCAAAAAGATTGGTAAGTAATAAAGTTGTATACTCCCCTAAATGTATGAATAGCCAAGAATTTGGGAGAGCCGATTCAGCCATCCCTAGGGATGCTGCTATACCTAGAATACTCGCTAGAACTAAATAACTCTTGCGTTGATTGCCTATAATTGGCACAGCGTCTATGACTGAAGAAAAGAGTATTTTGGCGCTCCAAGGTAAACTAGTCCAAATCCCAATAGAGATCAATTGTTCTATGGATAAATGAACCATATTTTTATTGAAGAGGGCAGAGGCTACATTGGTTAAAGCAGTAATACCTAAAAAAAAGTAAGAAAGAAGGATAAAAAAATTATTTACTTTTTTCATTAGGCTTTTTTCCTTCTCTGATTTTTATTACCCATAAAACGGTTAATGATATCGAATTAAAACCATAATTCAATAGTAAAGGCCACATATGATTATAAGAAGTGAAAATTACATAACAGATTTCACCTCCAGACCATAGTATCAAAAGTCCCCAACTTAATCCAGCGGCTGTTCTATTTTTGATAGCGAAAATAATTTGAGGTATTGCACAAGTAGCAAAACAAATTGAACCTATCCAAGCTAGAAGGTTCATATATTTTTCTTCTTAAAGATCGAGCATTTAGGATCATCGCTATATCTATTATTGAATAATTCATAAAGATAGCATTCTTTGTGAGCTTCGTATTGCCATTCGGAGATTCCTTGAAAATTCATAATACTCTTAGGCAATGGGTATGCATGTTCCGGATCCCAATCTTCATAGGTCAATTCATTGTTATGCTCAAGTCGGCCTAAAAACTCATGGCCACATTCATGAAAAACTAATAAACGTCTAGTATTACTATCATATTTGTCCCACCAATAAGTATTAACTCTTATAAAGGGTTTAAAAGGGTTAGGAATAGAATAACCATCATACTTGTAATTCGCAAAGGTAGTCTTGGCTGCAGTTAATTCAACATCATCGACTTCGATGTTGAATTTTTTAGCTTCAGTTTTAAAATCTTGGATGTATGGTTCAATTTCAGGATCTACGGAGCGGCATTGTGAAAGAGAAAATAAACTCAATAATAGTAAAAACTTATAAATCATCGTAACTCCATTTTAAGGCTTTTCTGACTTAAAATAATTTTCATCTAACCATTTATAGAAAGCCTCTCTTGAGCCTAATTTATTTAACTTCTCATGTAAAGCTTTTGAACTGATTCCATGAAGTTTTAGTTCTCCATGAGGGCCATCTTCTAATGATTCCCAGTGCCACCCAGCCACTAAACCCACAGATTCTAGAATCTTAGCCAGCTCTTCCCACTTACTCTTAGGAACCTTCCAAGTCCATCTACCATCCTTATCTTTAAAAACAAAATCAGTGGCTAACCCCAGAACATGATAGGAGTATATAGTTTCACTGTAGTGTCTCTTTACTAGAAGTTTTTGTCTTTTAAGGGAGCGAACTGTTTCATATACTCCTAAATTTAAGCCTTTTTCTTTTGAAATCTTTAACACTTCCAAAACTTTGGCTTGCATTCGAGGATGCAATAGGCTGATATCCGAATTGGTATCTAGATCAGAGGCCATCAGTATACTTGATTGAAAAAATAGTAAAAAAAGAATGAACTTCATGTAGACCTTTCCAAGGAAAAGGGAACCATCTATCCACGTTCTACAACTCTCCCAACCTTCCACCCTTCCATTGTTTCTATTCCTTTGATAAGAGCTTCAAATTCTGTTTCAGAAAAAGTACTGATTTTCTTATTGGAATAAACTTTGGTTCTTTTCTGCAGGAAACTTAAATAGTTTTTGGTGATATTTTCTGAAGGTGGAGCATATTGATAGATCATAACCTTCAAAGAAACATTACCATATTTTTCACTCACACAGGCTACTAGAGCCTTTCGACCTAGTTCTACATCTGAGAATATAAGAAAGCCTCCTGAAGAGCCTACAACCCCTTCATAGGCCTTTGAATTGCCATTGCTACGTAGATTACCTGGATTGTTATTTCTCCAAGACTTAGAGCCGTTAATTTTTATGATTTTCTTTCCAGAAGAGGTTTTATAAACTGTAGTTCTAATCAAATTTGAGTAAGACTTGACTACTGTATAGTCTTCAGCATAACCTTGTGAAGTTATTAATATTTGTAATAAAGTCATTAATATTAGTAAGTATTTCAATAGTTTACTCTCTATTCATATGTTTATATTTAAGTTTATCTTTAAGATCTCTAAGTTTCTTATTCATTCTTTCCCTCTTAGAGAAGACTAGCATAATCTTATCTTCATAGGAAATGAAAAGGAGTATAAAGAAAACTATTATAGTTATTACTAAGCTTTGCATAATCAATACCTCCATAATACTCTTCGGTCTAATAATATAGAACTTTAATAATCTTATAACCCTTTAATCTTTCTAGATAAACCCCACCCCTTTGGGCTCTACATCTTAGATGTTTTCCCAATTATAAGATCTCTTTATTCTTACTGACTTAGTACTAAAGGTATCTAGGATTTATGAAACTCTTATTGCTAAGAGGATGTTTTCGACCTAGAACAGAGAATCTAACAAAGAACTGTTCAATAATACTAAGCTTATCTAAAGAATATTTTCTATGGAAACGATGAGGTTCAGAGGGGAGTGTTTGGGTGGTATTAGTTAGATTAAACACTATTCATCTTCTTTCTTAAGGGAGATAACTCTTATTGCTCATCATCACAATACTTATCTCAATCATTACAAAGAGATATTAGCCTTACCGGTCGGAGTAATCCGATTTGCAATCCTCTTGTTTTAAGTCTAAGGGAACTGAACCAACGACTCTGAATAAAAGAGTAGCATGAATAATAGAAAAGTGTTAAAGTTTTTTTGTGTGGTGCCGAAAAGATTAATGGAGGGTAAAACTATGATAGTTTTAATAAGTGTTATTCTCGGTGTATTTGGTGGTTATCAAATAGGTTATGAGGATGGTAAAGATAAGCCTCGAACTCATGTGGAACAACATGAACTTCAAGTTCATTGCCCCCAAATTCATACCAAAGCAGATAGAAACCCACCCTTAAATTGCACCAAGGAATAAAAAATGAAACGTAAAGAGGTTATGAGTAAACTTAAAGAAATTGATAACCTTCTAACTCAAACCCAAGAAATTAATAAAAAAGTTCAAGAGTTAAAGAAAGAAATGGGTTCAAAAGAACAAGCTGCTTCCAGTCTTGAATTTGGCCATAATGGACGTGCTGCAGTAGGGATAGATGGATTACTACATGTTCAAGTAGTCCTTTCTTCAGATGAAGAAATTAAAGCTTTGATCAATTACCTGACTGAAAATCTTGAAGGAGGATTAGAATGAGTGGAATTGAATTGCTACTAGCAATAGTATGTGGTTACTTTTTAGGCCACGTAGTTGGTTATTATAGAGGTTATGATCACTCTAGAAAAGATATGGAGAGGATTATTTATGCTATCGAAGAAGGTTCTAATAGAAAAGATGCGGAAAAACTTTATGTTGATTTACAAAAATCTTCTGGAGACAGTTCAGGGGAAAAACCAGCCTGAAATAGAAAATACTAGTGTCTCTAGATTAAAAGATTGGATTGATCGGAGTTCGAAAGAATCTAAGTCAAAAGAGGAAAAGCTTAGAATTAAAGATATCAAGAAGTTGATTAAAGTAGTAGAAGAAGTAAAAAATATGCTGGAAAGGCATGATTTATTTTATCCAGATTTTGAACTAGTTTTAGCATTAGAATCTTTGGAGGAAGAAGCATGATAATATATATTTTATCTGTTATAACAGTGATAGGTTTTTTTGTTTGTTACTCTTCTAGATACTCATGAATAATTTTACCTGACGCATCCTTTTGTTTGACTAAAATTAATACTTGCTCATCCTTAGCTATTTTTTAGCCATTTTTATCCCAATAATCTCGCCATTTTACAAAAAAATCACATTTCTGCCTAAAGCATAACCAAAAATATGCCGTATAGTAATGTATAGGGTAGGTGAGCTACCTTGGTCAAGGGTCAAAAAAGAGGAGGGGAAAATGAAAAAAGCAGAAAAATTCATAAAAAAAGAATTGTCGGATTTAGATATCCCTGAAAATTGCGATGCATATATCGCTGTCTATGAAAGCGCAATAGTAGCCTCTACTATAATGACCAAAAAAGAATTAGTCGAATATATAGAGGGATTTTTAGAATCACTTCCTAATTCATTTTTTCATATGCATAAAGGAGAGAATCTCTCGATCAAAAATTCATTTGAAAACTTCAAAAAAATAAACAAATAGTGAAAATGAAAAAAGGAGCCAGTTTATGAAAAAAATAATAGATCAAGACTTTACCATGTTTATACAAAGTTTCTGTCAAAACAGAAGAAACATTAAAACTTAAATGATTTCTATTTTCTTTGGTTCAAAGTTTTTTTCATAGATCCTAAGTCTTTCGCATAAATGATCACTCAAATATTTAGTATTCAAAAATAAAAAATCATGAACTTTTGCTATCTTTTTTCCTGGGTAAAGTCTTACAGCACGGCCTAAAGCCTGGACAATAGCTATCTCCGATTTACCGCCTTGACACATGATCAAATGATCAGTTGATTTTATATCAATTCCTTCACCCAATACACTAGATCCGATGAGAACTTGAATTTCTCGATTGTTAAAATTATCAATCGCATTTTTAACATCTTTTTGCTTATCATCACCAGAAATGAAGGTATTTTTTATTCCCAACTCTTCTAGATACTCATGAATAATTTTACCTGACGCATCCTTTTGTTTGACTAAAATTAATACTTGCTCATCCTTAGCTATTTGATACTCGAATATCTCTTTAATTTTGAGTAACAATTCAATATTTTTACAATAGTTTTGGGTATACTCAGTATTATAATTTCGAGCATGTTTACCTTCAACCTCGTGAACTGTAATCTCCAAAGGAGTTAAATATCCATCGGAAGTGGCTTTAGCTGGAGAGTAGCGATAAAGTATGTTCGAACAAAATCCCAGTAATGACATAGTTTTAGAATCATTTCTTAAATAGGTTCCGGAGAAAGAAAATTTATAATACACGTGATCAAAATAAGGCAATAGATTCAGATAAGTATCAGCGCCAGAGTGATGCGCCTCGTCAATTCCAATAAAGTCTATATCCCAAATTACAGCTTCTAATAGACCTTGTTTTTGCAGAGAAGCCAAAGTTTGAACTGTAGCAAAACGAATATTCTTTATTGGTTTTTTAGTTTTGACGGAATCAGAAGTTATCTCCATTACTTGTTTGGAACCAAAAGCATCTTTAAATGATTCCATTAATTGATGTTTCAGATTCTTTGCAGGAACAATTATTAAGGCTTTTACACCAAGTTCTTTAACCAATTGCTGCATTACAAGAGTTTTACCACTGCCTATACTCAGTTCAAAAACCCCTCGACCATATTTTAAACCTAAATCAATAGACTCTTTTTGGTAGTATCGAAGATTTAAATCAGAATACCATTGGTAATTTATTGATTTCTTTGGTTTTTTTCGAAGATCTAAAATTTCAAATTTAGATTTGTTGTTCTTAAGAACTTCCTCAACCATAAAGAGAAGTCCGGTTGGAAAATAGTTTTCCTGATCAAGAAGACAAACAGTTTCTTGTTGTTTTAAAATCTCAATTTTTTTTCTAAAAAATTCGATCTTATAACTCAATTTTTTCCTTTGAGCTATTTTGATTTGCATGAATAGGTTGACTATTTCTTTGGCGACCTCATCGTCTTGATAGGTCAAGGTAGTTCTAACCAAAGAAATAGTCTTTGAATCCACATTCAAAAGTTGAGAAAATGAATTTTTTATATGAATATTAATCATATAACAAGTTTATAATAAAATTGATATAAAAGTAAAGGTTTATATAA